>WNGG01057043.1_pt1 | contig 12437 bp, 8 predicted proteins | sample 5400661 | NCBI WGS metagenome assembly WNGG01 (sample SAMN13153372, study PRJNA577476) | soil metagenome | isolation source: 100 cm soil or saprolite under Garry oak tree replicate 1 | place: USA:California | collected 2016-06-15 | reverse complement strand
ATGGTCAGGAACTCGTTCAGCACATCGTGCGGCAGCGACACCTCGAACAGCCACGCGAGCGCGTTGAGAACGATGATCGTGATGGTGATGTAAGGCGTGGTCCGGGACGGAATGACGTCCCGCAGCGGGATCATGCGGTCAATTGTAGATTGCGGATTTCAGATTACAGATTGATTTCTCGATGGCCACCCGAAGCGACCTGCGTGCGGCGTGATCGCGGTTCGACGGCGTCGCGAAGTGACGCGCGTGGCCGGGTGCCTCATGTCGTCAGAACACGGCTTTAGAAGATGTCTAGCAGCCCGTGGTGAAGGCAAGGCGCGACGACCGAGAATACCGGGAGTATTTGGTGCGCCACGAGGGCGCGGAGGACCAGTGGATGAGAGATCCACCCGAGTAGTTGTCGGTTCAACTCGGTAGCTACCTGCCCGGCGCAAGCCGAAGCGGCAGGGACACGGGTCTCCTTCGGGGAGATCTGCAATCGCACGGGCCGTAACGCGAGTGAATCCTGAGCAGGCCTCGAAAGTGAAGTCGTGGACGCCGACCCGCCCGAATATCGGGGAAGGCCGACGTGCGACGGGGAAGGCACCGACATACGCACTCGTCGTGGTCCACCGGGGTATTGGGAACAGCACGTGCGAAAGGTTTTCCGGGCAACGTGGGAAGCCCACAACCGACGAGCGGTTGCGACGCTCGATGCGACCCGCGGGGTCGCAGCCGGTGTGGGTGTCGGAGAGGCTCATAGTACCGCTGAAGCCGGCTAACGCCGGGGGAGGGAAGGAGCCTCGCTTCTGGGTGCGTCTGAGGAAGTCAAGGACGAGGAGATTGGCGTGAGCCTGCAGACTCCCGACAGCGTTCGGCGACTTCAGAGGGCGCTCTACGTCAAGGCGAAGACAGAGCCGGCCTACCGTTTCTACCTGCTCTACGACAAAGTGTATCGTGACGACATGCTTCACCACGCCTATCGCGTGTCTCGCGCGGCCGATGGCGCGCGGACGCCGGGCGTGGATGACGTGACGTTCGAGGACATCGAGGCGGCCGGGCAGGAAGAGTGGCTCGCCGGGCTGAAACAGGCGCTGCAGGAGAAGACGTACCAACCCGATGCGGTGCGTCGGGTACTGATTCCCAAGCCTGGCGGTGGGGAGCGCCCGCTCGGTATCCCGACGGTCACGGCATACTGCGTCAGAGGACAGCAGCGGTTCGGACTCGCTGCTTATCACCCATCCCTTCCATCCGCTCGCTGGCCAACGAGTCGCCATTCTCTTCGAACGGACATATAAGGACGCGGCGCGCGGCCGCGTGTACATCTGCGAGGGCGGTCCACTGGGAACCGTGACGCTGCCGGAGCACTTTACCGATCGCGCGGTCCCACCAGCCATTGGTCCCTTGACCGCTGATGTGCTCCTGGACCTGGCGGCGGTCATGTCGGCGCTTCGGCGTCGCTTGACAGCAGAGTAGGAAGGTACTATTCTTGTATCTTGATGAGTTACAAGACACGATGGCGCGCCTTGAGCGTGCGGCAGCTCCGGGCCCGTCGGGTCCGGCTCGCACGCACCCTGCCCGATGTGGGCGCCACGCTGCGCGGCGCCCTGCACCGTCAGATGCGTCAGTGTGGCAAGGCTGGGTGCCGCTGTGCCGACGGCGACCTGCATGGGCCCTACATGTATGTCTCGGTGCGTATGGGCGCCCGCAGGCGGTTGTTGTACGTCCCGACGAACGCCGTCGACGCGGTCAGGCGTCGGATCAAGGCGACCGGACGTATCGAAGCGGCGTTGGCGGAAATCTCGGCGATCAATCTCGAGCTGCTCGCTCGAGGGGAGCTTGCGTGAGTGGACCGTGGTGCACCCAGCGCGGGTCTGGTGGCACCCCTGGCCAACATGCTCATGGCGGCGATCGCCGGAGGAGCACTCACGGGCGATGAGCGGTCCGCAGACGATCACGCGGCGGCACTTCGAACGGCTGGCGATTGTCTACGTGCGGCAGTCGACGCTGGCGCAAGTCCGCGAGCACACCGAATCGACGGCACGCCAGTATGCCCTGGCCGACGAAGCGGTCCGACTGGGATGGTCCGCATCCGCGATTGTGATCATCGACGCAGACCTGGGCTTGTCAGGGCGGACGGCATCCGGCCGGACTGGCTTCAAGGAACTGGTCAGTCGCGTCTGCCTTGGCGAGGTCGGAGCGATTTTCGGACTCGAGATTTCCCGGCTCGCACGCAGCTCCGCGGACCTCCAGCGCTTACTCGAATTCTGCAGTCTCACCGACACGCTGATCGTCGATGCCGATGGGATTTACAATCTGCAGAATTTTAACGACAGACTGGTGATCGGATTAAAGGGGACAATGTCCGAAGCAGAGCTTCATGTCCTCGCCGGCCGCTTGCAAGAATCGAAACGCGCCGCGGCGCGGCGTGGGGAACTGCGCTGTCCTCTTCCCGTCGGGTACGTCTATGACGAGGACGGCCATACCATCCAGGATCCGCATGAAGAAGTGTGTGCGGCCATCACTGATGTATTCGCGACGTTCGAGGCGACGGGCTCGGCGTATGGCGTGGTGAGCCGTTTCTGCGGCCGTCCATTTCCGCGACGTGCCTACGGTGGGGCCTGGGCGGGAGAGATTCGCTGGGGCCGTTTGACGTACAACCGTGTGCGTGGTCTGCTGTCGAATCCGACATATACCGGTGCGTACGTCTTCGGGCGCTACCACTCCTCTCGTGTGGTGGACGCGGAGGGTCGCATCCGGACGCGCAGCATCAAACGACCTCAAGCTGAGTGGCCCGTCGTGATCCACGGCCATCATTCCGCCTATGTCAGCTGGGAGACCTTTCTCGCCCATACGCAACGACTCGCGGACAATGACACCCGGCACGGCGCGTGTCCTCCCCGCGAAGGAACTGCCCTGCTGCAAGGGATCGTGCTGTGCGGATCGTGCGGCCGGGCCATGCAGGTCCTCTACGCCGTGACCGGCAAAGCCATGTACGACTGTACGCATGCGCGGTCGGATCACACCAACACGCCTGGATGTCGTTCGATCATGGCGGCGATTGTGGACGTCACGGTCGCGCAGCGCCTGCTGGTGGCGGTGACCCCGACGGAGATTGCGGTGGCCTTGGCCGCCGCGGATGAAGTCGTCGATCGGCGGGCGCGAAGCACACGCGCGCTCGAGCTACGCCTGGAGCGCGCGCGGTATGACGCGGCCCGCGCGGAACGCGCGTTTCACCACTGCGAACCCGAGAATCGCCTGGTGGCGCGCGGTCTCGAACAGCGGTGGGAAGAAGCCCTCAAGGCGTTGGCAGAAGCCGAGGCCGCGTTGGCTAGCGCGCAACGTGCTGTGGCACCGCACGTTGGTGGCCGACGTCACCCTGAAATCGGCTCATGGTGACGACCAGGTGCGGATCGGCATTCGCTGGCGTTCGGGCGCAACCGAGGAAGTGATCGTGCAGCGCCCTCTGCCCGCGTCGGTCGCGCGGCGGACACCGGCCGCGGCGATCGACTTTGTCAGGCGACACGGCCCGTGCCGCGATCGGGAGATGGTCGCTGCGCTCAACGCCGCGGGCTTGATGACCGGGACGGGACGACCATTCGATCTGACGGCCGTGCGCTGGCTTCGTTTTGCCTACCGAATTCCGTCGCCACCGCCACCGCGCGCCGATGGGGAACTCTCGGTCGCCGATGTGGCAGCCCGACTTGGGATCGCGAGCGATGCGGTGTATTACTGGATCGAGCGCGGGCAGCTCGAGGCTCGACGCGATGATCATGGACGGTTGTATGTGCTGTTTTCTGCGGGCGTTGAAGAGGCCTGTCGCCAGCGCATCATCTCCTCGGTGCATATCAAGCCCCGAACCCCAACGTGCACGGTCGGAGGTGTAGTTTGAGATTACCGTCCCGACGGTTCGAGACCGAGTGGTGCAAACCGCGGTCAAGCTGGTATTGGAGCCAATCTTCGAAGCGGATTTTGACGACAGTGCGTATGGCTATCGACCGAAGCGGAGCGCGGCGGATGCGGTTCGAGCGGTCCACGACGCGCTGTGCGACGGATACACGGACGTGGTTGACGCTGACCTGTCGAAGTATTTCGACACGATCCCGCACCAAGAACTGCTGCAGAGTGTGGCTCGCCGCGTGGTGGACCGGCACCTGCTGCACCTTCTCAAGATGTGGCTGAAGACGCCCGTCGAGGAGCGGGACGACCGGGGTGGGCGACACAAGAGTGGGGGACAGCGGAATCACGCCCCGTACGCAAAAGGTAACTTCGGTCGGATCCGAGGTCATGGGAGCCGCCCAACGGCGGCGGACTGCTCCCGCCCGGCGGTCCGGAAGGCACAGGGATGGAGTGGCGGATGACGATCGTGTCATCGCCGACGAGCACCTCCTTCACGACGAGGCGCACGATACGTTGGCGCTCAAGGATGTCCAGTGTGTCGGCGGCCAGGCGCAGCCGCGCCAGGAACGCCGAGAGCGTCTCCGCCAAGCGGAGGTACGATGCGCGATCTCGGGTCTGTTCGGCGATCGCGTGCAGCTCGAGGCGCAGCGTCTGCTCGCGCTGGCGCAGTGGCGGCATTCGCTCTCGCAGCTGCTCCAGCGACAGGAGTTCCTCTTGATAGGCCGTGAGCAATCGCCCGATGCCCTTACCCACGCGCACCAGCTCCCGTTGCATCGTCTGCTCACGGTGTTTCGCGGGGTCGGCCGCGCGCGCGGCCGCGAGCCGGCGATCAAGCTCCTGTTCGATCAACGCCGGATCCTCGAGCAACCGCATCACCTCGGTCCACACGATCTGATCCAACAGGTCCTGCCGGACAGGTCGGTTCTCGCAGACGGGGCCACCGAGGTGTCGCCAGCCGTCCGAGCCGAGGCACCGATAGTAGTGAATCGAGCGAGCGCTCGAACGGGTCGACGTGCGCGAGAGCGCGTACCCGCATTTGCGGCAGCTCACCAGGCCCTGCACGACGCTGGGCTCGATCGTGCGTCGCGGCGCCCGCGCTTTATTTTCATCCAGCAGTTCCTGCGCGCGCGCAAACGTCTCCTCGGCGATGAGCGCCGGCACCGGGATCTCGATCCAGTCCTCGCGCGGCCGTTCGTGATTGGCACTGTTCCGAGTGGTCATCCCGCCGCGCATCCGCAGTGCGCGCGTGACGCGCTGGCGCGGAGCCACACGGGTCTTCCCGAAGCACGCCGTGCCGCGGTACGCGGGATTGCGCAGCATTGCCCAGACCGTCGAGCGCTCCCAGCGCGCGTGGGGCTTGCGCGTCGCCACGCCTTGATCATTGAGCTCGCGGGTAATGGCCCCGATGCTCAGGCCCGTCCCCGTGTAGCGCTCATAGACGTGCCGCACCACACGCGCTTCCGACTCACTCACCGCGTACGCGGCGGGGGCCTCATCACTCTTGCGGATGTAGTGATAGCCATACGGGGCGCCGCTCAGGACGCTGATCTCACCCGCGCGTGCGCGGTGCCGCTTCCCGCGCCGCGAGCGCTCGAGGATTTGGGCCCGTTCGTACTCGGCGATCATGCCTTGAAACTGGACGAGGAGCTGATCTTCGGCGGTGGCGCTCTGAGGCGCGTTGAGAAAGCGCGTTTCGACACCCTGGCGAGTGAGTTCTTCGATCAACAGAATCTGGTAGGCATACGTGCGGCTCAAGCGATCGGGCGCGTAGACGAGCACCGCCTGGATCTGCCCTTCGGCCGCCAGGTCGCGCACCCGCTCAAGACCCGGCCGCTCAAGCGTCGCCCCACTATAGCCGTCGTCTTCGAAGATCCAGGCCGTCGGCACCTCCAGATCGAGGGTCTTCGCCCACTCGATCAGCGCCGTCGTCTGACTCCCGATCGTGTGCGCTTCGCGCTGCTGCTCGGAGGAGACCCGGGCGTAGATCGCCGCCATCCGCATGCGCACCCTCCTTTACGTGAGCCTCGACCGATCGCACTCGGGCCGGCACCAGAATTTCGTACGCGTGGGCGAGCTTGCTCGCCCGAAGTCGATCGAACGCATAGTCGAGCTGAACCTGTCGCGTGCCGCCCCGCGCCGGCCGCTCAGCCACGTCGGCGGAAGGCGCCAAGAAACGCCGCAAGCGCCTGTGTGACGATGTGTCCGAGGGTGAGCCCACTCCGGCGACCATACGCGCGCAGCGCCCGTACGGTGCTCACCGGGAGCTTGAAGGTGACGGCGACCGTCGGCTCCACCGCCGGGACGGGATCGCTCAGTGTGGCAGCGTGCTCGAGGTAGCGATAGGCCTGCCGTCGTGACAGGGCAAACTGGTGCGAGAGCTCTTGGGCGGCCTCGGCCAACTCCATCTGCTGCTCGAGCAGCCGGTAGGCGACATTCACGACGCGCGCCTTGTCCGCCTTGGTCGATCGGCTCATGCGCCATAAACATATTACCTTTTACGACGCAAATCAAGCACACGCTGCACACGCCATCCGACGATCACACGCTCAAACTGAAAGTTACCTTTTGCGTACGGGGCGTGATCAGTCCGCTGCTCGCCAACATCTACATGCATCGCTTTCTCCGAGCGTGGCGTGAGCGGAAGAAAGACCAGCAGTACCAGGCGCAAGTCATCAACTATGCCGATGACTTCGTCATCCTCAGTCGCGGTCATGCGGCCGAGGCGCTGACGTGGACGCGGTGGGCGATGACGCATCTGGGGCTGACGCTCAATGAGACCAAGACGTGCCTCCGCACCGCCACGCGTGACGCGTTCGACTTCTTGGGCTACACCTTCGGGCGCGACCGGTATCGGAAAACGGGTCAGACGTATCTGGCGGCCAAGCCATCGAAGAACAGCGTGCACCGGCTGAAACGCGCGGTGCGCGCGCAACTCCGCCCAGGGAATCAGGGGCGCTGGACTGATGTGAGAGACCGCCTCAATCGTACGTTGCGAGGGTGGCGGACCTACTTCAGCTACGGCTCTCGGGCGACGGCCTATCGCGCCGTCGACAATTACGTCTACGCCAGCGTGCGTCACTTTCTCTGTCGGCGGCACAACGTCCCGACGCGCGGGACGCGGCGGTTTTCGGCCGAACAGGTCTTTGGCCCGCTCGGAGTGGTCCGAATGCGTCCGCTGCCGGCCGGCCCTCGGTCGTGTGCCTCGGCGTGAAACCAGTCGGAGAGCCGGATGCGGGAAATCCGCACGTCCGGTTCGATGAGCGGAGACGGGAAACGGCGGCATGGTGCGGACTGAGGCACCGGCGTTCTGCGAAAGCAGCCGGACCAGCGACTCCCCGCGCCTGTCCTGACCGCGCCCGTCTTCGACTCTACACCGACGAGCAACGCCGCGAGGCGGGATGCATCGGCGGCCGAATGCGGCCGTAATTACGCGGCGGGCCACTAAGCGTCGGGCGACAGCCGATCCAAGGCGGCCAGTCGCCCGAGGGCTGCTCTCACCAAAGCTCTCAAACAGCGGCCACGATCGACCCGTCAGGGTTTTTCGGACCTGACGTCGATCAGCCGAACCGGCTGTGTCGCGTAGTTCTTCACCTCGAGGATCTTCGTCGCCGGGCTGTAGGCCACATCGCTAGCGGTGGCCAGCTTGCCAACGCCCGTCCCATCCGGCCCGAATCGAATGTCCATCAGGGTGAACTCTTCGAATGACCTGCGCCCGTCGCGTCGCGACTCGCCAAGACCCAGGTGCTCATCGGAGGCGGCGATCACCCGGCGCCCGGTCGGGGTGACGACCTCGCGCGCGAACAGCAGGTTGCGCGGTGTTCGTGTGCGCGATCGGGCGCCCAGACCCTGAACGCCCGGCAGCAGGATGACGCCCGCGCGGCGCTGCAGACTTCGCAGGACCGGGAGCAGCCTGCCCGGGGCGCTTTCCGTGAGCGTTCCGCGCAGGCTATCCAGTTCTTTGTCGGTCGACCAGCGTTGGATGTAGATATCGATGCGGCCGGCGTCTTCAGCGCCCGGCGCGCTTGCTGACCTGGCGACAAACCGCTCGACGAGCTGCTCGAGGATCGCGCTCCGTTGGACTGCGCCGGTGTGGGGCACCGTCGAAGGCTGTCACCGCTCATGGCGTTTTCACCTTTCACTCATCAGCGTCTGAATGTGTTTCTGCTCGGTTGGGCCGGGCCCGTGCAAAAACGTGCCCGGCCCCCATCACTCCTGATCCGATCGCTACGGAGTCCTGATTTCGATCAGCGCGACGTTCCAGGGATCCGGGAACGTCGCCGACGCGTACGTCGATGTCATCGTCACGGCCGTTCCAGCCGTTGGAACCCCATCCGTGGTGCGCTGCACCCAGAAGGTATTGGCGAGCGGATTGAACTGGCCCACGACGGTCTGGCCCGCTGGCGCGACCATCGTGCGTGCGGCTTGCGTGTCGGTGCCGACCATGAACACGAGCGAGCTGGCGCGTGTCGTGGTGAGCGTCGCCGCCGGCGCCAGATTCGCGCCACTCGCTGCGCTGGCGATCGCCGTGGCCGCGCCGGTCAGTGGCGAAGCGCCGGAGAACGTGACCACTCGCATCGAATTCGCCATCGCATCGCTCAGCGTCGCCGTGACGGTCATGGCGTCGTGCGCGGGCGTCGTGAACGCCCACCAGATCTCGGCGGTACCCGACTGGTTGTTCGACCACGCAGCCCGCGTCCAGGTCAGAGCCGCACCGGTGTTCGTGACGCTGTTGACGGCGGTGGTCCCTCCTAAGAGACCACCGAGACCGAGAACCCGTGGGCCCGCAGAGATGAACGCGACGATCAACGTATTGGCCGCCGGCGTGATGCTCGGGCTCGTGTTCGCCAGGCTGAGCAGTTGGGTGTCACTGACGTTTTGCACCATAATCGGCGCGTTGTTCACCGTCACCGTGACGGCCGCCGAAGTCGCCACATTGCCGGACGCGTCACGCGCTCGCGCCGCTAACGTGTGAGTGCGGTTGGCTGCCGTTGTCGTGTCCCACGCCACGCTGTACGGCGCGGCGGTGTCCTCAGCGCCCAACGCGACGTTATCGAGCAGGAACTGCACGCCGGCCACGCCGACGTTGTCCGCCGCCGTCGCCGACACCGTAATGGTTCCGGACACCGTCGCAGCGTTCGCGGGTGCCGTCAGCGACACTGTCGGCGGAGTCAGGTCGTTGAAGACCGTGACCGTGACGGCCGCCGAAGTCGCCACATTGTCGGACGCGTCACGGGCGCGCGCCGCTAACGTGTGAGTGCCGTTGGCGGCCGTTGTCGTGTTCCACGCCACGCCGTACGGCGCGGTCGTGTCTTCCGCACCGAGCAGGTTGCCGTCGAGGAGGAACTGCACGCCGGCGACGCCGACGTTATCCGCCGCCGTCGCCGACACCGTGATGGTTCCGGACACCGTTGCGCCGGCCGCGGGCGACGCGATGGACACCGTCGGCGGCGTCACGTCGTTCGAACCGCGCGAGATGACCAGCGCCACGGGGGCGCCAGGCAGCTCAACGCTGCCAGCGGCCGGCGTCGAGCTGATCACGCGGCCCGCCGGCATCGTGTCGCTGAACGCCGTCGTCACAGCCCCCACCGTCAAGCCGGCGCCTGTAATCGCGGTTGTCGCCGCCGCCTGTGTCATGCCGACGACGTCCGGCACGATGCGGACGTCGGCGCCCGGCGCGACGATGGTGCCGTCGGAGAACTTCAACAGCTCGATGTTCCGCAGCGTGTCGGTGCCGTCGTTGCCGGTGCCGAAACCGGCGCCGGCGGTGTGGGCCACCGTGACCGTGCCGTTCCCATTCAAGGTGACCGTGTAGTCGGCTCGCGGACCCGTGAACACGGCCGTGTCGACCGCCGGTGCGCCGGGCACGATCGAGCGGACGATCGAGATGTTCCCCGGATTGAGCCGCTGCGGATCCGCGAACACGTCGTCGACAAGGTCGACCGGGCTGTCAACGAGCTTCACGGTTCCATCGTTCAGTACGGCTCGGAGCTGCACGTTCAGCCACGAGTCACCGTCGATCAGGTCGTCGCCGCCCTTCCCTTCGATCAGATCGCGGCCGCCGCCGCCAAGCAGAATGTTGCCGGCGTTGAACGGGAAGGTCTTGCCGAAGCCGTTGATGACCAGGTCGGTCAGCCCGGCGATTTTCGCCGCACCCGATCCTCCCCTGAAATTGCTTTGCCCAAACGCGGCCGCAGGACCTACTGCAGGCTCAGCCACCGGTGGGGTTCCTGCGGTCAGTTCCGTGCCCGGCAGGTTGAACAGCTCGGGCGGCGCCGCCGGGTCGTTCGTACGCGAATCCCCCCGAATGTGGTCGTCCAGGTCCCACCCCGACGCGCCGTCCACCATGCGGTACTTGTTCCGGAGATCATTGAAGTTGATCGGCGTCGCCGGGAGAGCCAGAAGGTCGAGCTCGATATCGGCTGGGACCGGCCATCCTCGCTGGGTGATCCAGTCGAAACCGAAATCGCCGAAGTACTTGTTGGTTCCTTCATTCATCAGGAAGATGTCGTCCCCACCCTCGCCGAAGTGGTTATCCTGCCCGGGACCGCCATCGAGGACATCGTCGCCCCCGATTTTGCTGAGCCCGGCGAGTAAGTCGAAGACGTTCCCGTCATCGCCAAATATGCCGCCGTCGTGTCCGTCGCCGGCGTAGATCCAGTCGTCGCCGGATCCACCGAAGATAGCCTCGGCCCTCTGCGCCCCATCCACGATGACGTCGTCCCCCGGGCCACCGAAGTGCTCAACTCCGTCGTCCCCGCCGAGCAGGAAGTCGTTCCCGTCGCCGCCCAGAAGAATGTCTCCGCCAAACCCGGGCCCGGAGGCCAGGGCGTCGTTGCCGTTGCCCCCCTTGAGGACGTCGTCGCCGGGGCCTCCGAAGAGGACGTCATCGCCGTCGCCACCGACCAGCGTGTCGTTGCCTTCACCACCTTCGATCCGATCGTTGCCCGCGTTGCCGTAGAAGGTGTCGTCACCGACATCCCCCCGCATCCTGTCGTCACCGCTCGTCCCATTGAACATGATGTTGAAGCCGCGGTGCTGGGGGTCGGAGAAGAACTTCGTCCCATCGGCAAGCGTCAAGAGCGAGGCCCCATTCCCGAGATCGACGGGCGCCGTCCCGGGAAAAGACGCCACATCGAGGTTGAAATCCGCCGTCTCGAAGACGTTGTTCATGGTGCCGCCCACGTCCGAGTTGCGCCTCGCCAGCTCGGCAAGCGAGTTGCTCTCGAGCTGGTCCCTCAGGTTGAGGCCGTCCAGACGTTGGAGGTAGTAGAAGCGGTCGCCGTTCTGCAGGTCTTCCAACTGCTTCTCGAAGTCGACGGTGTCGAGACCGCTGGTGGCAGCGGGAGCGAACATGAAGGGGCCGTTCGCCGCAACCAGCTGCCGCGCCGCGTCGCGCTTGGCCGCGATGGTCGTCGCGCCCGTAATGCTCGGGTCGGTGCCGTACGCCGCGACAAAGTTGACCAGCGACTCCGCGTGCTTCAAGTTGAGCCCGAACTCGAACCAGTTCGGGTACGGCGCAACCGAGGAGTCGTTGGTCGCGTTGAAGAACTGCCGGCGCGCCGAGTTCAGCGACGGGATGCCCTCGCTTCGGCCACGCGCGAGGTTGATCGCCGCCAGGTCGAGCGGCAGACCGACGAGCGAGTTCCGCACGGCGTCCACGACGAACTCATCCAGTTCGTTGCCGACCTGTCGCGACAGGCCGCGAACGAGGCTGCCGACCGCCTGGGGGGCGGACTGTACGCCGGTGCCTGTTTCGTTGAACGCGACAGGGTTGAGGAAAGCGTCCCTCAACCTGATGTCGTTCGCCGTCCCGTCGGCATTGATCCGTGCGATCACCTCGGGCAGCATCGAGTGACCGAGGCGATAGACCGTGTGTGCGAACTCGGCCTTGATCGCCGGGTTGATATCGGTGATGCCGCCCAGGAACGGATTGATCCGGGGCTGCATCTTGCGCGCGAACTCCTCGAACACGAGGTGCTGGTATTCCATTTCGGTGACGAACCGCGCCGCCTGGAACAGCCGCTCACCGTAGCCCCAACCCGAGCCGGCGTGCACACTGTGCCACCCAGCGACTTCGGCCGGTGTCAAGAAGCCAGGAGTGTTGATGAGCCGATCGATGTCATTGCGGAGCCGGTTGTGCTCGGCGTGGAAGATGGTGTGCATCGCGGACAGGGCGATGTTCTCGTTGCCGCGACCATCGCCGGTGACCAGATGCCGGTCGAGCAGCTCGTCGTCATAGGTGCCGGGGTCCTGGGCGTCGACGCCGAAGACGCTGATAGTGGTGTTCGAATCGGCGACCAGACCCGGGTTGGGGGCGGCGTTGTGCGCGATGTCATTGAGGAACTGATGATCGGTCCTGAACGCGTTGGCGGGGATGGAGATGCCAGCCCCGGCGTTCGCCGCCGGGTTGCCTTCCAGGAGCACGTTGCCTGGCAGCACGAGCTGCGGGAACCCGTTGAGCCCGGGCTTGAAATGGCCGTAGGGATCGGTCAGCAGCAGCGGCACGTCGAACACGTCCTGGTCGACGAGGTGGATGCCGAGCTTGGTCGCGGCCTGTG
>WNGG01011825.1_pt1 | contig 12437 bp, 8 predicted proteins | sample 5400661 | NCBI WGS metagenome assembly WNGG01 (sample SAMN13153372, study PRJNA577476) | soil metagenome | isolation source: 100 cm soil or saprolite under Garry oak tree replicate 1 | place: USA:California | collected 2016-06-15 | reverse complement strand
CCGCACCTGGCAGGGGGCGGGGAAATGTCAGAGCCCTCAGCTAGGTTGAAGGGATTGGGCCGATACACCCGGAGTGGCTGGTCCACTGTTTGCCCGGTGTCCATCCAAGCCAGGCTGGCCGTCCGAAAGGGGGGCGGACCGGCTCAGCCGGAACGGGAAGATGCGCGTTTCCCGATATATCTCGAATATCTTTCTTTCTTGCTCGCTGGCCGGGATGAGCCACACCGGCGCCGTGGCTCCAGATGTCTGAGGTGAAGCCGTGAGGAAGTTCCGTGGGAACCCCTGGGCAGTATTGCTGGTCGTCTCGCTCGGGTTCTTCATGACCCTGCTGGACCTGACGATCGTCAATATCGCGATCCCCAACATGATCGCCCTGCTGCACGCATCACTCGACGACATCCTGTGGGTGATCAACGCGTACGCCCTGGTGCTGGCCGTGCTGCTGATCACCGCCGGGCGCCTGGGTGACATCGTGGGCCAGCGAACCATGTTCACCGCCGGCATTGTGATCTTCACAGCTGCCTCTGCTGCCTGCGGGCTCGCACCGGGCCCGGGCTGGCTCATCGCGTTCCGGGCGATTCAGGGGCTTGGCGCGGCGGTGCTCATGCCGCAGACGCTGGCGATCATCACCATGGTGTTCCCGCCCGAGCGCCGGGGTGCCGCCTTCGGCGTCTGGGGCGGGGTGGCCGGCGTCGCCACCATCGCCGGCCCGACCCTGGGCGGGCTGCTCGTAACCGCCTTCGACTGGCGGTACATCTTCTTCATCAATCTGCCGATTGGCGTCGCGGTGGTCTTCCTGGCCACGATCTTGATCCCGGATCTTCATACGCACCGCAAGCACAGCCTCGACATCGCTGGGGTCCTCCTCGCCAGCGCAGCGCTGCTTGCCATCTGCTACGGCCTGGTCGAGGGGCAGCGCTACAACTGGGGGACCATCACATCGTTCATCAGCATTCCGCTGATGATCGGATTCGGGATCCTGTTGCTCGGCATCTTCCTGCTCGTGCAGGCACGCAGGCAGGACCGCGAACCGCTGGTCCCGTTCGCGCTGTTCCGGAACCGGAACTTCTCCCTTATGAACTGGGTGGCCGCCACGCTGACCATCGCGATGATGGGCATCTTCCTCCCACTGACCATTTACCTGCAGTCGGTGCTCGGCTTCTCCGCACTCAAAGCCGGCCTGGCGCTGGCACCCGCCTCTCTGGTGTCGATGTTCATCGCGCCCATGGCAGGGCGGCTTACCGACCGCATCGGCGGCAAGTACATCCTGGTTACGGGCCTCGCCCTGTTCGGCACCGGCATGGGCTGGATCGCGCTGAGCGCGCAGACCAGTTCTTCCGCCCTCGATTTCCTGGCTCCGCTCATCGTGGCGGGCTTCGGGATGGGCTGCATCTTCGCCCCCCTGAGTACGGTCGCCATGCAGGATGTACAGCCCCAGGTCGCGGGCGCGGCTTCGGGCATGCTGAACACGACACGGCAGGTTGGGGCCGTGATCGGCACGGCTGCGGTGGGGGGACTGCTCCAGAACCGCCTCGCCGCCGGATGGAACAGCCAGGCGCAGCTTCGCACCAGGGCACTTCCCGAGCCCGTGCGGGCCGCGGTGGTCTCAGGGTTCCGGCAGGCCACCAGCAGCGGCTCTGGGCCGGGCGCGGGAAGCGGGTTCAGGCCTCAGCCCGGGACGCCCCCCGCATTGGTCAAGCAGATCGAGGCGGTCTACCACGCTGTCTTCACCCACGGGTTCGTGACTGCATTGCGGCCAACCATGCTCATGCCGATCGCGGTCCTTGCCGTGGCGGCGCTCAGTTGCCTGGCTCTTCGGGCTGGCAAGCCGGCGTCCCCGCCCGTTGCAACCGAAAGCGCCAAGACCCCGTCGCGTGCATGACCGGGCCGCCCGGCCTGATCGCGCCCCAAGCATGACCGGGCCGCGCGGCCGGGTCGCGCCCCCAAGCATGATCCGGCCGGGCAGGTGAGTAACATGCTTCCGGCCGATGGGTCAGCCGGTGGGCTGAAACACCTCACGCGCCCACAGCCCGGGGAGATCAGCGGGCTCTGGATCGAACGGGAACCGATCGGCGAACGCGGGTTTCAGGTCCGACAGCCAGGTCGCATCCGGGTCGAAGTGGGCGAAGAACGGCTTGCCAACCAGCGACGGGTCACGGGCCTGGATCATGTGCAGGACAAAGACCTTCTCGCCAGCGACGTCGGCGATCCCGTCCAGGCACACCTTGCCCGGAGTCGCGGACATGGACGGGCCGCGGACCGTCCTGGCCAGTCCCGAAATGCTCCGGTATGCGTCACGGTAGATCCGGTAGGCCCGGGCAAGCGGGACAGCGAAGTAGTCCTGCGGCCCTGTGTCTCGCTCCACAAACATGTAATACGGGATCATGCCCATCCTCATCTGAGCGCGCCACATGCGCGCCCAGACCCACGGGTCGTCGTTGATGCTCCTGATCAGTGGCGCCTGCGTACGAATGAGGGCGCCAGTCGCCCGGATCCGGCGGGCCGCTTCCGCAACCACCGGGGGTTCGAGCTCGCGGGGATGAGAGAAGTGGGCCATGAACGCCAGCGTCCGGCCGGAGGCCACGACCTTCTCGAAGAGCCGCAGGGTGTCATCGGCATCCGGGTCGGTTACCAGGCGCTGTGGCCAGTAGGCCAGGGATTTGCTTCCGATCCGTATCGACTCCAGGTGCTCCAGGCCGGGGGCGAGCAGTGGCTCGATGTAGCGCCGCAGAACCGCCGACCCCATGATCATGGGGTCTCCCCCGGTGATCAGAACGCTCGTGACCTGACGGTGCTCCCTGAGGTAGCCGACGACCCTGTCGATGTCAGCGGTTGCCATCTTGAGGTCTGGCTCGTCGACGAACTGTGCCCAGCGGAAGCAATACGTGCAGTACGCGTGGCAGGTCTGGCCCTGTTTGGGGAAGATCAGAACGGTTTCAGGGTACTTGTGCTGGACTCCCGGAAGAGGCTCCTCATCCAGCGCGGGGATGTTCAGTGCGAGTTGTCCCGCTGGGTGCGGGTGCTGGGTGAGGGTTCAGGCGCATCCGGATCTCGTGGACAGCGGCACGCAACTCAGTGGCGGGCGCCGAGCGGGTGAGCATGTTGGCGATGCGGGCGACGTCCACGGCAGGCAGCATGTCGGCCTGCGGGAAGACAAGCCTGAAGATCGGGTCATCAGGCACCGCATCCCAGTCGATGAGGTTCTCCACCACGTAGGAGTTCGTGCGGAAGGGCAGAACTGTCCCCACCGCCTGGATGGCTAGCCGCTCACTTGCAGTCAGCCCGGCTCGTTGCATCAAGGTGTCGAGGTGTTTCGTGGTGTAGGCACGAAACCCGCGGCCCGCTGCGGTTGAGGCGGGCTCAATCGTCAGTCCAGTCACGCATCACCCTCCGGTTGGTCACGGCCCCGGCAGTGGCCGGGGTCACGAAGGTCCGCCAATCCGCGGCTGGAAGCTTCCCGCCGCCCGTACTAGCCGTTGAGACGCACTCGGTACGGCGGAAAGCCATGGCGTGGCTGTTACGAAAAGGTCACGCCACGAAATCTGGCGCAACGCCCGGCCCAGCCCCACACTTCCCCGTCTGCCGCGTGTCACACAGCCTCTCCGGCAGCGCCCCTCTCTTAGCCTCGGTTGTAGGGCCAGGGCGTCTCAGCGTCCGGCCAGGTTGTGATCCCCGCGCTTTGACTGATGGTTACCCTTGCTGCGTCCTGATGAACCATTACGATCTGATTGCAGACGATCTACGTTCTGTTAGCAAAAAAGGCCCCACGCGCTGCCGTGGTTACTCACCGTGCCGATGACCGGGCGGGGCCAGAGGTGAGAAGCTTAACGGCATGCTGGATACCCCTGCCCAGGCGACAGGACAGCGCCCTGAGATGGGAACGCGGATTCGGATCGAACTGTGCCAGGAAACTCACAGCTGCCCATCGCTGTTAGGCCCATCACCATCGCGGTCGATGCGATGGGGGGCGACCATGCGCCGGAAGAGATCGTCGCGGGAGCGGTCGCTGCGGCGGCGGGGCATGATGTCCAGATAGTCCTCACCGGACGTGCCAGCCAGCTCCGCATGCTCCTTGCCACCCATCAGACCACCACCGGCAAGCGTGGTGACCCTGGACCACAGCGGGAAGGCGGGGGGGCGGGGCCCGGCCAGATCAGGATAGCTGCCGCCGACGATTCCCTGGCGATGGACGAGGGGGCGCTGACAAGCTGGCGGCGGCCTCGCTCCAGCGTGGCTGTCGCTTGCCAGATGGTCAGGCGCGGTCAGGCGGAAGCGGTAGTCTCGGCCGGATCCACCGGGGGGGTCGTCGCCACGGCCCGGCTCCGGCTGAGGTCGCTGCCTGGGGTGGTGCGGCCGGGCCTGGCTGTGGTTCTGCCCACTCAACCCAGGCACGCCGTGTTGGTCGACGCGGGCGCCATCGCTGACCCCAAACCCGAGATGCTGGTCCAGTTTGCCCAGCTTGGGGTGGCGTATGCCCAGGTCGCTCATGGCATTGCGGAGCCCCGGGTCGGCCTGCTTACGATCGGCGCCGAACCGGGCAAGGGAAACAAGCTCACCCGGCGAGCGTACGAACTCCTCGCCGGCGCACCGCCGCACGGCACCGCGCCGATCCGCTTCGTGGGCAACATCGAGGGCGGTGACCTGCTGACAGGCAAAGCGGACGTTATTGTGACGGACGGCTTCACCGGCAACGTCGCGCTCAAGACGGTGGAAGGCGCCGCGGCCTTCGCCGCCGGGCAGGTGAAGGCTGCCCTCCACAGTTCTGCGGCAGCGCGGTTTGGCACGCTGTTCCAGCGGGCCGCGCTGCGCGACCTCGGGCGCCGGATGGACGCCGAAAGCTACGGCGGCGGCGTTCTGCTTGGGCTTGAAGGCACTGTCGTCATCGCGCACGGGGCGTCCAGCGCCAAGGGGATCGCCTCTGCCTGCCGCCTCGCGGCGGACCTGGCCCGGGGCCAAATCGCCGACAAGGTCCGGGAAAGATTCGGGCCTGGCCGCGCTGGCCACTTCCTGCGCCGATCCTGAGCTCCCCGGCTCCAGCCGCCACTCCTCCCCGGTCCAGCCGCCACTCCTCCCCGGCTCAAGCCGCCACTCCTCCCCGGCTCCTGGCCTTCACCAGCCGCCCGGCCACTCCCCGTGCTGGCCAGGTGCGAGGATGGCGAGAGACGGCTCGCTTGAGGGGGGACAGCCGCGTGCCTGACACCGGCCTCACGAATGCCCAGGTGGCTGAGCGTGTTGCCCGCGGCGAGGCGAACGGCGCGGCCAGGCGCACCAGCCGGCCGTTGTCTGACATCGCCCGTGCGAACGTCCTGACCCGCTTCAACGCCATCATCGGCGTTCTGTCCATGCTCATCCTCATCACCGGGCGCCCACAGGACGCTCTGTTCGGCCTGGTGATCGTCGTGAACACGGCGATTGGAATCGTCCAGGAACTACGCGCCAAACGCACCCTCGACCGGCTCGCGGTCCTCGGTGAAGAGCCGGTGCGGGTGGTACGCGAGGCGCGGCAGGTCGAAGTAGCCCCAGACCAGATCGTTCTGGGCGAGCACATCCTGGTCGGGCCCGGGGACCGGATCATGGTGGACGGCGAGGTCACTAGCGGTTCCTGGCTGGAACTCGACGAGTCGCTGCTCACCGGGGAATCCGAGCCGGTCACCAAGAAACCTGGTGACGGGCTGCTCTCGGGCAGCTTTGTGGTGAGCGGATCCGGTTCGTTCACCGCGACCAAGGTGGGGCAGCACTCTTACGCGGCACGGCTGGAAGCAGAAGCGCGCACGTTCAGCCTGGCCCGCTCGGAACTCATGGCAGGCATCAACCGCTTCCTGAGGATCATCACCTGGGTGATCGTGCCAGTAGCCATCCTGCTCGCGGCGAGCCAGCTTGCCTATGCGGCGGGGAATCTCCCGGACGCTATCGCAGGTGCGGTGGCGGGCATCGTCACGATGATCCCGGAAGGGCTGGTCCTGCTGACCAGCGTGGCGTTCGCTGTTGGTGTGATCAGGCTCGGCCGTCGCCGGTGCCTGGTGCAGGAGCTGCCCGCTATTGAGGTCCTCGCCCGGGTCGACGTCCTGTGCCTGGACAAGACCGGAACGCTGACCGAGCCAGGAATGGAGCTCGACCAGCTCATCGAACTCGCCCCGGATACGGCCGCGAGGCAGGTGCTGGCCGGTCTCGCGCAAGCCGAGGAGCGCCCCAACGCGACCATCCAGGCCATCGTCCGCGGACTTGAGAAACCGGCGGCCGGAGGCGTTCCCTGCTGGCAGCCCTCCCATGTGATGCCGTTCTCCTCAGCCCGTAAGTGGAGCGGGGCTGTCTTCACTGACGGGCCAGCGAGCGGTGGCTGGCTGCTGGGCGCGCCCGACGTGCTGCTGTCAGCAGCGGAACCTGCCCTGGCAGAGGCTGAGGCGCGGGCCGCGAGCGGCCTCCGCGTGCTCGCGCTGGTCCGGACAAGCCCTGCGGCACTGGCGGACCCGGCTCTTGGCCACGTCGAGCCGGTGGCGCTGGTCGTGCTGCGGCAGCGGCTGCGCGCCGGCGCGTCCCAGACGCTGGCCTACTTCGCAGAGCAGAACGTAGCCGTCAAAGTCATCTCGGGAGACAGCGCCAGGTCCGTTGGCGCGATCGCGGCGGAACTTGGGATCGAAGGGGCAAGCCATCCGGTCGACGCGCGCAGCCTGCCGCAGGCGCTGGACGAACACTCACCACCAGCCGGGGCGGAGACCCAGCCGGGGGGGCGGGATGAGCTCGCCGTGCTCGCTGACGCGCTTGAGCGCCATTCGGTGTTCGGCAGGGTCACTCCGCAGCAGAAGCAGCTGTTCGTGACTGCTTTGCAGTCCCGCGGCCACACAGTGGCGATGACCGGGGACGGGGTCAACGACGTGCTCGCGCTTTCCCGGGCAGACCTCGGGGTGGCCATGGGTTCCGGGACTGGGGCCACCCGCGCCGTGGCCAAGATTGTCCTGATGGACGACAGCTTCAGCAGCCTCCCGCACGTCGTGGCGGAGGGCCGCCGGGTACTTGGCAACATCGAGCGGGTCGCGAGCCTGTTCCTCACGAAGACGGTGTACGCGGTACTCCTCTCCACGGCGACCGCCCTCGTGGGGCTGGCGTCCCTGGCCGGCCTGGAAGGATTGCGGTTCCCCTTCCTTCCCCGCCATCTCACACTGATCTCCACACTGACCATCGGCGTGCCGGGGTTCTTCCTTGCGCTCGCACCGGCAACACAGCGGGTGGTTCCCGGCTTCGTGCGCCGGGTACTGCGCTTTGCCGTGCCCGCCGGGGTCGCCTGCGCGTCAGCCACGTTTTGCTCCTATCTCGTTGCCCGGCTCGCCGAAGGCACGGACCTGCGCGCCGACCGCACCACCGCCGTGATCACCCTGTCCGCCGTCGCCCTGTGGGTACTCACGCTGATAGCACGGCCCGTTTCCGGGTGGCGGGTTGCCCTGGTGGTGGCCATGGCCGCGGGAATGCTCCTCGCGGCCACGGTCCCGCCCTCGCGCTCCTTCTTCCAGCTGCGCCCCTACATTCCGGCCACCGATATCGTGTCGCTGACGCTGGCCGGGGCCGCCGCGATTGCCCTCACCCTTTACCTCGCCGCCCGCAAGTGGATTCCACGGCGCCAGCTGTGACCCGCATCCCATCACCGCGTGGCAAAGAAAACACCTGGCGGCCGTCGATAGGCTGGTTATATGGCCGATCCCCAGGAGGTTCTCGCGGAACGGGTGGGTGCGGCCATCGCCGCCGCATTCGGCTCCGAGCACGCCGGCGCCGACCCGCTCATCCGCCCCTCGGCTTTCGCCGACTTCCAATCCAACGTGGCCCTTCCTCTTGCCAAACGGCTGCGCCGGCCTTCCCGGGACGTCGCGGCGGAAATCTCCGCACACCTCGACGTTACGGGCGTCGCCGACTCCGTGGATGTCAGCGGCCCGGGATTCATCAACCTCACGCTCAGCACCGACTGGATCGCCGCGCAGGCAGCAGCGCAACTCGCGGACCCCCGCCTCGGTGTGCGTCCCGCCGATCCGCCCCAGGTGGTGGTGGTCGAGTACTCCTCGCCCAACATCGCGAAGGAAATGCACGTCGGGCACTTGCGCACCACCATCGTGGGTGACGCGCTGGCCCGGATCTTTGATTTCGTGGGTCACCGGGTGATCAGGGACAACCACGTGGGCGACTGGGGAACTCAGTTCGGCATGCTGATCGAGCATCTGCTCGACGTCGGCGAGGGCTCGGCGGAAGCCGCCCTGCTGGGGACCGACCCAAACACCTTCTACCAGGCGGCCCGCCGCAAGTTCGATTCCGACCCCGGCTTTGCCGAGCGGTCTCGGCTGCGTGTTGTGAAGCTACAGAGTGGCGACGCCGACACCCTCCGGCTCTGGCAAGACATGATGGATCTCTCCAGGACCTACCTGCACCGGATCTACGGCCAGCTAGGAGTCACGCTCACCGACGCCGACATCCGGGGTGAGAGCTTCTACAACTCAATGCTCGCTGACGTTTGCGATGAGCTTGAGGCCGCGGGCGTGGCCGTGATCAGCGACGGCGCCCTGTGCGCATTCCCGCCGGGGTTCACCGGCCGCGAGGGCGAGCCACTGCCGGTGATCGTCCGCAAGAGCGACGGCGGCTACAACTACTCGACCTCTGATCTGGCCACCATCCGGTACCGGGTCCGGGACCTTCACGCTGACCGTGCCATCTACGTCGTGGGGGCGGCACAGGCCCTGCATTTCCGCATGGTTTTCGCGGTGGCCAAGCAAGCGGGGTGGATCCCGCCCGGGGCACGCTTCGAGCACGCTCAGATCGGCAACGTGCTCGGCACTGACGGCAAGTTGCTGCGCACCCGCGCCGGCGACTCGATCAAGCTCAGCGAACTTCTGCGGGAGAGCACCGAGCGGGCGGGCCGCGTGCTCGATGAACTGGGCACCAGTTCCGAGCTTGGTGCACGCGAGCGTGAGGAGATTGCCCAGGCAGTCGGCATCGGCGCGGTGAAGTACGCCGACCTGTCCACCGCGCTTGACAGCGAGTACGTGTTCGACTGGGACCGGATGATCTCCTTCAAGGGAAACACCGGGCCGTACTTGCAGTACGCGGCGACGCGGATCCGCTCGATCTTCCGCAGGGCCGGACTGGACCCCGACGAGGTTGCTGGCGGGTACCCCGGTACGGGCCCTCGCCTTACCGAAGATGCTGAGCGGGCGCTGGCCCTGACACTGCTCCGCTTCGGGCAGGTCGTACACCAGGCTGGCGAAACCTCGCGCCCACACGTGCTGGCTGGTTTCCTGTTCGACGCGGCAAGCGCGTTCACGACGTTCTACGAACAATGCCCGGTGCTGAAAGCGCCCGATGAATCCGTGCGGAACAGCAGGCTGGCGCTGTCGGCGCTCACCCTGCGGGTTCTGACCACTGGGCTCGGCCTGCTCGGCGTTCCGGTACCACAGCGGATGTAGGCCGCGCGTGCCCGGCCCCCAGGCGCTTCTCGCAGAACGGGTGAGGGCGGCGATCACAGGTGCGTTCGGTTCGCAACATTCCGGTGCCGACCCGCTGATCCGGCCTTCGGCGTTCGCCGACTTCCAGTCGAACGCAGCGCTGCCGCTCGCCACGGTGCTCCGCCGATCGCCCCGCGAGGTGGCCAGAGAGATCGCCGCACATATCGACCTGGCCGGCATATGCGAGACACCGGAGATCAGCGGCCCGGGTTTCCTCAACTTCACCCTTGCCAGTTCCTGGATCGCCACCGAGGCGACTCGCCTGCTGGACGACCGGCGGCTCGGAGTTCGGCCAGCCGGCCAGGCGCAAGCGGTTGTTGTTGACTACTCGGGACCCAATGTGGCCAAGGAACTGCATGTCGGCCACTTGCGTGCCACCGCGGTGGGCGATGCCGTTGTGCGGATCCTCGAATTCCTCGGCCATACAGTGACCAGGGCCGCCCATCTGGGTGACTGGGGCACCCAGTTCGGCATGCTGATTGAACACTTGCTCGATACCGGTGAGGCAGCCGCGCATGCTCAACTGGCCGCCGGCGAGTTGACCGCGTTCTACCAGGCTGCGCACGCAAGGTTCGATTCCGACCCGATCTTCGCGGAGCGGTCCAGGCGGCGGGTCTCCTGCCTGCAATCCGGCGATACGCAGACGCTCCGGCTGTGGCGGATGCTGGTCAGCGAATCCATGGACTACCTCACCCGGATCTACGCGAGGCTAGATATCACGCTCTCCGCCATCGACATGGCGCCCGAAAGCTTCTACAACGACATGCTGGCCGGCGTCTGCGCGGAACTCCAGGACGCCGGGATCGCCAGGATGAGCGAGGGTGCGCTGTGCGCGTTCCCGCCTGGCTTCACAGGCCGGGAAGGAACCCCGCTTCCGCTAATGTTGCGCAAAATTGATGGCGGATATGGCTACGGCACCACAGACGTCGCGGCGATCAGGTACCGGCTTGTTGACCTGAAGGCGAACAGGCTCATTTACGTCGTCGGGGCTGAGCAGGCTCAGCGGGAACAGATAGCGGAAGCGGTCGGCATCGGCGCGCTCAAGTACGCAGACCTGTCGGTTGCCCGCCATTCCAGCTATGCGTTCGACGTCGGCCGGATGCTGGCGATGACCGGCGACACCGGCCCATACCTGCAATACGCGACCGCGCGCATCAGGTCGATCTTCCGCAGAGCTGGAACGAGCCCAGACGACGCCGCCGGCCCGATCCTTATGACCGAGGACGCTGAGCGGGCACTCGCCCTGGTCATGCTCGGTTTCGGTACGGCCGTATGGCAGGCGGCCGACAGGGCCGAACCGCATGTGCTAGCCGGGTTCCTTTTCCGTGTGGCGAGCGCATTCACCGCGTTCTTTGAGCAGTGCCCGGTCCTGAGAGCTGCTAGCGAACCCGTCAGGGAAAGCAGGCTGGCGCTGTCAGCCCTCACCCTGCGGGTTCTGGCAACCGGCCTTGGGCTGCTCGGCGTTCCGGTGCCGGAGCGGATGTAACCCGCAGCCGGTTCCCAGGGAAATCCCAGCTTTGGCTGGCCGATGTCCCAGGCTGGACCGCGACGATGGCTGGCATGAGCAACCTCTTCGAGCCACGGAACCGCAACCCGCAGGGCAACAATCCCACCGAACCGTTCTGGCCCCAGCCCGGCGGGCCCGCCGGCGCCGGGGGGGCGACCGGCCCGGGTACACAGGCTGGGCCGGGCTTGCAGGAACATATGGCCAAGGACCACCGCAAGGCGGTCCACTGGACGGCCGGTCTCGTGGCGGCTGCCCTGCTCGCGGGCGGGGGAACGATAGCGGGCATAGCGCTCGCCGGTCATTCCACTCCGTCCGGGACGGCCAGCCTGTCCGCGGCGTCAGGTCCCAGCGGGCAGGCCGCCCTGCTCAACACCACCCTCAGCGGCGCCGGCCGGCCCGGCGCGCTGGCACCCGTCTCCGGCACGAGCGGGATGCAGGCCGGTGCGCCGGCGTTGCAAGGCGCCGCGCGGCCGTGCCTGCGGGCGCACCGGCTGGCCCGGGTTGCCCGGCAGGCTGGTTTTCCCCGGCTCGCGCGCAGAGCCCGCCTCGCCGCCGCCCGCTGCCACCTCGCCCGCCATCGGGTTTTCCGCTTCTTCCTGCTGCGCGGGATCGAGGGCCAGTTCACCTTCCAGACCAAGAACGGCCTGAAGACGCTCGCCTACGAGCGGGGCGTGATCGAGTCCGTCAGCCCAGGCAGTTCCATCGTGGTCAAGGCAGCTGACGGCACGGCCTGGACATGGGATCTGGTCGGCACCACGGTGGTCAGGGACCAGGCAGGCAAGGTGGCCGAGAGCACGCTCTCAGCGGGTGAGCCTGTCTGGGTGGGAGGGCCGGTGGTCCAGGGCACCAAGGATGCGCGGCTGATCGTCATCCGCCCGCCGGAGCCAGGCTCGGCACCGTCGCAATCGGGCAACTGACGGCCCGGCCGCGTGCGGGCAGCGGACCGGCCAGTGCCGGCAGGCGGATCGTTGTGGGCCACCGCCGGCAGCCGGCCGGTGCCCCGCACCTGGCTCCTGATCAGCGCACGTCGAGAGGCTCGCCGCTGGTACCGCCTCCCGCGGCCTTGTCCGCGGGAGGCGGTAGTTTGAGCTGCCATCGTTTGGCGGGTATTTGCTCTGGCCAGCGGGGCCTGGGCCGGAAGAATGTCCGCAAGAGAAGTGGTGATGACAGGCAACGACCGGATCCCCCGGGTGCTCGTCGTGGACGACGAGCCGAACATCCGCGAGCTTGTGCAGGTCGCGCTGAAGTTCCATGGCTGCGTGGTGAGCACCGCCGCCACTGGGGCGGACGCGCTGCGGCGCGCGGCGGGCGAGGATCCGGACCTGATCGTCCTCGATGTGATGCTGCCGGACCTCGACGGTTTCGAGGTCTGCCGGCGCCTGCGCGCCGCCGGCAACGAGGTTCCGGTGATCTTCCTGACGGCTCGTGACACCTCCTCCGACACCGTGACC
>WNGG01012365.1_pt1 | contig 12442 bp, 13 predicted proteins | sample 5400661 | NCBI WGS metagenome assembly WNGG01 (sample SAMN13153372, study PRJNA577476) | soil metagenome | isolation source: 100 cm soil or saprolite under Garry oak tree replicate 1 | place: USA:California | collected 2016-06-15 | reverse complement strand
AATGAAACGGCGCTCAGCGCCCACGGCGTTTGCGGCGCTCGTTCGCTTAAAGCACGCCCAACACCTGCGCCCACACCGCGAGCGTGGCGAGAAACAGGCTCAAAGACGCCAAAGCTACAGCCTCTTCAAAAACCGACCGGATCATGACTGGCCCCCATCGTTAGAACAGACAGTGAATATAGTTCACTTTGTGTTCTAAGGTCAAGTGGGTCAGTTTCAATTGTGGCGACGCAGGGCGCGTCGGCCGCTGTCCCCCAATATCCCCAATGTCCCCAGTAAGTGATTCGCTATTTCCGAGAGACAGTGGGGCTCCCGCCTGAGAAAGCGGAGGCCCGATGTCGATCAGACCATTTCTCGCGGGCCAAGCATTTGAGCCTGAGATAATCAATGTCATGTCCATCGCCCTTGAAGGCGCATGTGACGCGCTGGGGCTAAGGCTAACTGCCGACCCAGCCACAATGGTTGTTGCCGAAAAGGTCCTTGAACTTGCACAACGCGGCGTGCGCGATGCACCTACCTTGCTGGCGATGACGCTGAAAGAGTTCAATCTCGATGTATGACCGCGCGATCTTTCATTCGAGAGTTTAGCCAAACAACCGATTCATTTTTGATCCATCGCGCGGCCTCGCCTTCGGTCTTGAAGCCTTCGATCCGCTCAGCAGTGCCGTCCGGCAGCGTTGCGCGCACATAGAACCCGCCGCCGATCCGCTATTCATCAATTTCGAACGTAACTTTCGGCTTGCGCTTGCGCTGGCCTCGAATGCCTCTGGCGTCTGAAGGAATGGTATCCGGGCCGCAGCTTCAGCAAGAAGAAAGCCCGACCACGAATTTAGCCGCTTGGCTGAAGTCCCTAGGGCGTTTGGGGTGCTTGGTCATTTCGCGTAACCCTGCGATCTGAGCCAATCTATTCGCCGGCTGCCCTGCATCCAGTCGTCAAAGTCGGCTTTGCTCGTCAGACCCTTGATGTACCGGATTTCGGCACCGGGACAGTGGGCCTCGACCTGCCAGTCGCCCTCCGCAATACGTTTCGGCCTGAAGATGACGCGGATTCGAGGGGATTTGCCCATACCGCCGAATATGACCCGTCCGGCCCAGGTCGCAAGCCCCATTCGGGCCTGCCTTATTCATACTGACCCACTACCCAAGAGCAAAAGAGCAATATCTCAATCGGCACTTGGCTGCGGACCCATTGCGGACCAATCACCGATAAATCATGCTCGGAGCGCCGCGGCGACCGGCGACCGATTCCCCGCTTCGGCAGTAGAGGAGGATCTGATGCGAAAATTCACGACATTGACGGCTGCGGCGCTTGTGCTCGCAGTGTCGGCTGTTGCGGCCACCGCGCAGATTCAATCGCCGGGCGCGGCACGCCTGCATGCGCAAATTCAAAACGCCACGCCGATCGTCAAAGACGTCGCCTGCCGCGGCTTTGGGCCGTTTTGCCCGCCGGGCACGACCCGCCGCTGCGGACCATTCCGCTGCTGGTGCGTCCGCTGCTAATTGCGCATGGCGCCGCGTCTGAACTGAAAGCGAGAGTGGACGTTCTCTTCTCGACAGCGATGCGAGAGGGATAGCCCAGAGGAATAACCCATGAAAACCGTGCTTTGCCTATTGGGAGCGCTGACCTTGATGACCGCGATCGGCACGCCCGCTCATGCGCAGAACTATCCATGGTGCGCCTATTACAGCGGCCGCGCGCTGGGCGGCGCATCGAATTGCGGCTTCACCACTTTTCAGCAATGCCTGGCCACAGTGAGCGGCATCGGCGGATTCTGTGAGCCCAATACGCAATATCGCCCGCCGCCTGGACCGCACCGGCGTTACCGCGCCTATCCGTACTAGGGCGTCTCCTAGCCGCTCAGGATAGTTCGACCACGAGTCCGTCACGGATCGTGACGCGGCGATCCATTTGCGACGCGATATCGAGATTATGCGTCGCGATGATCGCGGCGAGGCCTGAGGCGCGTACCAATTGATTGAGTGTCGCAAACACATGGCCCGCTGTGTGTATGTCGAGATTACCGGTCGGCTCGTCGGCGAGCAGAATGCGCGGCGCATTGGCGACCGCGCGCGCGATGGCGACGCGCTGCTGTTCGCCGCCCGACAACTCCGCCGGCCGATGCATCAGGCGTTCTTTCAGGCCGAGATAACTGAGAAGCTCGATGCTGCGGCTGCTCGCTTCACGGCGCGGCAGACCGCGGATCATCTGCGGCATGATCACATTTTCCAGAGCCGAAAACTCCGGCAACAGATAGTGAAATTGATAAACAAATCCAATTTCCGTGCGCCTGATGCGGGTGCGCTGAAGATCGGAAAGATGCAATGTGGCGACCGCATCGATATAGACTTCGCCAGCATCCGGGTGTTCGAGCAGGCCGGCAATGTGTAACAGCGTCGATTTGCCGGCGCCTGACGGCGCCACCAGCGCGACCGATTGGCCCGGCCACACCGCGAGCTCGGCACCCTTGAGAATGTTGAGCGTCGAATCGCCTTGATGGAACTGGCGGCTTATGCCGTGCAGGAAGACGAGCGGGTGATCTTCACTGGCTGCTGAGGTCGTCGGCTCGCGTATCGTGGTGGTGTCGTCCATTGCGTCGGATCACTCGTAGCGCAGAGCTTCGACGGGATCGAGCCGCGCCGCCCGCCAGGACGGATAGAGCGTCGCGAGCAATGATAGGCCGAGCGCCATGACGAGGACAGCCAAAGTTTCCTTCAGATTCATGTCCGCCGGAAGTTTCGAGAGAAAATAAAGTTCGGGGGAAAACAGCTCGGTGTTGGTCAGCCACGACAAGAACCGGCGAATTTCCTCGATATTGAGGCAGACGATGGTGCCGAGCAGAAAGCCGACCACGGTGCCGACCACGCCGATCGAGGCGCCGGTGATGAGAAACACCCGCATCATGGCGCCCTGGGTGGCGCCCATCGTGCGCAAGATCGCGATATCGCTGCCTTTATCCTTCACCAGCATGATCAATCCGGAGACGATATTGAGCGCCGCCACCAGCACGATCAGAGTGAGGATCAGGAACATCACATTGCGTTCGACCTGGAGTGCGTTGAAGAAGGTTGCGTTGCGCTGCCGCCAATCGATCATGTAGATCGGTCGCGCCGCGGCATCGGTGACCGCTTGGCGAAAGCGATCGATGCGGTCTGGATCGTTGGTATAGACCTCGATCGCGGTGACATCGCCGGCGCGATTGAAATAGGCTTGCGCCTCGGTGAGCGGCATGAACACGAAGGCGGAATCGTATTCCGACATTCCGATCTCGAAAACGGCGGCGATCTTGTAGGCCTTGATGCGCGGTGTCGTGCCCATTGGCGTCACCGCTCCGCGCGGCGCCACGAGCGTAATATTGTCGCCGGCGCGGACCGAAAGCTGCTCCGCAAGACGGCGGCCAATCACCAGCCCTTGCCCGGTATCGAAGCCATCGAGCGTGCCTTGTTTGATATTGCTGGCGATCTGCGGCAGCTTCGTCAGGTCAGCGCCGAGCATGCCGCGCACGACGACGCCGGATGCGTTGAATGGCGATGAGGCGAGCGCCTGGCCTTCGACCAGCGGCGCAGCCAGGGTGATGCCGTCCAACCTGGCGACACGATCGGCCACCGCAGCATAGTCGGTTAGCGGCGATTCAAGCGGCTGAATCAACAGGTGACCGTTCAGCCCGAGAATCTTCGACAACAGCTCCTGGCGGAAGCCGTTCATCACCGCCATCACGATGATTAAGGTCGCGACGCCAAGCATGATGCCGAGGAACGAGAAGCCGGCGATCACGGAAATAAAGCCTTCCCTGCGCCGCGCCCGCAGATAACGCAGCGATAGCATCCATTCGAAGGCGGCAAACGGAAGGGTGCCGGTCGACTCGGCCATGAATACTAGTCCCCGTGGACGCTCGGAGTTTCACACGATTCTGGCGGTTTCAAGCCGCGTAAATCATATCAAACCGCGTAAATCATATCAAACCGTCACCACGCACAGGTTCATGCAATGAGCCGCGCCACCGCATCGCCGGGCGATAAAAGTTCCCGCTCCCCGTTGGCGCGGCGTTTCACTTCCACCTTGCCTTCGGCGAGACTGCGGGGCCCCACCAGGATCTGCCAGGGCATGCCGATGAGGTCGGCAGTCGCAAACTTCGCGCCAGGCCGTTCGTCGCGATCGTCATAAAGCGTATCGACGCCCTTGGCGGTCAGTGCGGTATACAATTTTTCGCACGCTGCGTCGGTATCGCTGCCGCCCTGTTTGAGATTGAGGATCATCGCCTTGAACGGCGCGACCGGTTCCGGCCATTTGATGCCGGCTTCGTCGTGGGAGGCTTCGATAATGGCGGCGACCAGCCGGCTCGGCCCGATGCCATAGGAGCCCATGTGGACGGGATGATCGACGCCGTCAGGGCCGGTGACCACCGCCTTCATCGGTTCGGAATATTTGGTGCCGAAATAGAAGATATGTCCGACTTCGATCCCGCGCGCGGAAAGGCCTTTGCCCGTTCCAAGTTTGGCGAAAACTGCCGCATCGTGCTTTTCGGAAGTGGCTGCGTAGAGCGACGTCCATTTGTCGACGATCGCTTGCAGCCCGGGAACGTCATTGAAATCTACATCCGGGCCCGGTACTTCGAAGCTAAGGTAGTCGCTGTGACAGAACACTTCGCTCTCGCCGGTCTCCGCCAGGATGATGAACTCGTGTGAGAGATTGCCGCCGATCGGTCCACTTTCGGCAACCATTGGTATCGACCGCAAGCCCATGCGCGCGAAGCTGCGCAGATAAGCAACAAACATGCGGTTGTAGGCGTGCTTGGCACCGGCGAAGTCGAGGTCGAAAGAGTAAGCATCCTTCATCAGAAATTCGCGCCCGCGCATCAGCCCGAAGCGCGGCCGGACTTCGTCGCGGAATTTCCATTGGATGTGATAGAGATTGAGCGGCAAATCCTTATACGAGCGCACATAACTGCGGAAGATCTCAGTAATCATTTCCTCGTTGGTCGGGCCATAGAGCATTTCGCGTTCATGGCGGTCGCGAATGCGCAGCATCTCCTTGCCGTAGGCTTCGTAGCGACCGCTCTCCCGCCAAAGCTCAGCCGACTGGATGGTCGGCATTAAAAGTTCGATCGCGCCTGAGCGGTCCTGCTCCTCGCGCACGATCGCGCAGATCTTTTGTAGCGCCCGGAAGCCAAGCGGCAGGAACGCGTAAATGCCGGCCGCCTCCTGACGTATCATGCCGGCACGGAGCATGAGCCGATGCGAAGCGATTTCCGCTTCTTTCGGCGTCTCGCGTAAAATGGGCAGGAAATAGCGGGACAGGCGCATGAATTCTCGCTGCAATGGTGTGGCGCCACGCAGTCAAGCCGCAAGCGCGCTGAAAATACAAGAGTTTCGCCCCCGGCCGAAGATAAGGCTCTTGGACTCCGGCTTGGGCGCCCTTTGGGCTCTCCAGGCGGTGCCGATCTGATGACAAGCTTCGGAAGATCAATTAGGAATGGTCCGCCGGCCTTAGACCGCGAACGATCGCGTTCTGGGCCGACAGTCTAATCTGGGTCCCGGTCCGCGGAGCCAGCTCTAAGTTTGTCCGTCCAAGTCTGTTTGTCCAAGTCTCGGGAGGATGACCCGCGACCGCAAAGTGTCGCCAGCCGCGCGTGTACTTGTAAGAATAAGCGTGCTGTCGGGTCGAAGAGAATTTCTATGGCAGGGCGGTGGCCCTGCTTTTTCTTTTTCGGGAGCGCAAATTTCGAAAGCCAACCAAAATAGCAGGACATCACCTGGGCTTATTTATTACCGCCATCAGGCCTTCAATACTGACCCAATGCTGTGCATAAACGACGTAGGCGAGCCCATAGATCGCGATGGCGAGCAGCGTTGTCCAAAGTAATTTCCAGCCGATCCTCGCCTTTGTCGGCGCGCCGGGATCGGTGCCCGCGACCATTTCCTGACCTTCGTGCTGGCTGCGGATACCCCACGGCAGCACTGCGAACAGCACCACCCACCAGATCAGAAAAAAGATGGCTAGCGCCGTAGCGACCGGCATTTCAGGCCTGTTCGAGCTCGATCAACGTGCCGGAAAAATCTTTCGGATGCAGGAACAGCACCGGCTTGCCATGGGCGCCGATTTTCGGTTCGCCATCGCCTAGCACCCGTGCCCCGGCCGATTCGAGCGCATCGCGCGCGGTGCGAATGTCATCGACCTCGTAGCAGATATGATGGATGCCGCCGTCCGGATTGCGGTCGAGGAATTTGGCGATCGGCGAGGTCTGCCCAAGCGGCTCGAGCAGTTCGATCTTGGTATTGGGCAATGTGACGAACACCGTCGTCACGCCATGATCTGGTTGCGGCACGGCAGCCGAAACCTCGGCGCCGAGCACGTCGCGATAGATGGCGGCAGCCTTGCCGAGGTCGCGCACGGCGATGGCAACGTGATTGAGCCTGCCAATCAAGCGCTTGCCTCCTTCGCGTTACCTTCTGCGCTGTGTCCGGCGATGCTATACGACAAGTACGTGCACATGGCAGATCGGCTTTTTGCCCCAGCGCTCGGCGATCGCAGCGCGCACGGCCCGCCGCAGGCTTTCGGCCACGTCATCGGGGTCGCGCCGCCGCGGCTTCGGCAGGGCCTCAAACGCCTCCTCGACGGCGCGGCGCGCGATCTCGTCCAAGGGCGTGCCGGCGACGTCCGTTTCCGGTAGGCCAATGAGCTCGACTTCGGGATAGGCGACAAGCGCGCCTTTATCGTTCATCGCCATCGCGACAGAGACGATGCCGGAGAAACTGAGCCGCCGCCGCGCCGCAATGGTGCGCGCCTCAGCCTCGATCAAGAGCGAACCGTCCTTGTACAGCCGCCCAGACGGAATCTGATCGATGATTTCGGCCGGGCCTGGCGCCAAGCGGACCAGATGGCCGTTCCTGCAGACCAGAACCTGCGACACGCCGGCACGGCGGGCGAGCTCCGCGTGTTCGGCAAGATGCAGCGCCTCGCCATGAGCAGGGATAAGGACTTTGGGCCGCACCCAGCGGATCATATCGAGCAATTCGTCGCGCCTGGGATGGCCGGATACATGGACAAGGTGGGTCCGATCGGTAATGACCTCGACGCCTTGTTCGACTAACCCATTGATCACCCGCGCGATCGCCTTCTCGTTACCCGGGATCGGGCGCGCCGAGAAAATTACTCGATCGCCGCGCGACAGCGCGACCTCCGGATGCTCGTCTTCGGCAATGCGCGCCAGCGCCGCGCGCGGCTCGCCTTGGCTGCCAGTGCATAGTGCGACCACCTTGTCGGGCGGCAGATAACCGTAACTTTCGATGCTGCGAAACTCCTGCACGCCGTCAAGGTAACCGGTCTCGCGTGCGACTTGCACCACCCGCTCCATGGCGCGGCCGACCACGACCACTTCGCGTCCGGCGGCGCGTGCGGCGTCGGCCACGGCGCGCAACCGGCCGACATGCGAGGCAAATGTCGTTACCGCGACGCGGCGCGGCGCGGTGCGGATGAGTTCGCCAAGCGTCTTTGCCACGTCGGATTCCGAGGGCGATCGGCCCTCGCGAACGGCATTGGTGGAATCGCCGATCAGCGCCAGCACGCCTTCGTCGCCGAGCGCAGTGAGCTTGGCGACATCGGTTGGCCCGCCAAGCAACGGGGTCGGATCGATCTTCCAATCGCCGGTGTGCAACACCGTTCCGGCGGGGCTCCGGATCGCCAGCGCGTTCGATTCCGGAATCGAGTGGGCGACATTGATGAAATCGATGGTGAAGGGTCCGATCGCCAAATGCCCACCAGCCGGAACGACCTGTACCGGAATCTCCGGCGCGCCCTGCTGTGACGCGCGCCGCGCCTCGAACAAAGCTGCCGTAAAGGGCGTCGCATAGATCGGCACTTTCAGCCGCGGCCACAGATCAATGAGCGCGCCCATGTGGTCTTCATGACCGTGGGTCAGCACCAGCGCGAGGATATTTTTTCGCTCTTCGATCAGATAGCGAATGTCTGGCAGGATGAGATCGACACCCGGGAGGTGCTCTTCGGCGGCGAAAGACACGCCGCAATCGACGATGATCCACTGCCGCCGCCGTTCGTCGCCGAAGCCGTAGATCGAGAGGTTCATCCCGATCTCGCCGATGCCGCCAAGCGGGGCGAATACGAGTTCGTTTTGCGCCATTGCGTTTAGCCCGGCCGGTCGGCAATGCGCCGCGGGCCATGAACCGCTAACGGAAACACGTCCCCGGCCGATATTTTCGTCAAGGTGCCGTTGCGCAATTCGAGCAGCAGCCGCCCTGCCTGATCGAGACCCACAAAGCGGCCCTGCGCTTCTGCGCCATTGTTTCTTACCCTTATCTGTTCGCCGATGCCGCGCGCGCGGCTAAGCCAATCGGCAAGAATGGCTGCGAAGCCATGGCTGCGGTCCCACTGCGCAACGCGCCTGCACATGGTGGCCGACAGTCGCCGAAACAATCGTTCCGGCGTTATCTCGGCGTCGTGCGCCCGAAAGTCCGTGGCCGGGAATGAATCGGTCCCGTTGCTGCGCGGCGGATGACTTGTGCAATTCACGCCGATACCCACGATGACGGTTAGCCGCTTTGGCGCTTGGGCTTCTTCGCCGTCGAAGGCCGCTTCGCCCTCGATAAGAATGCCGGCGCATTTGTCGCCCGCGAGCAGCAAATCGTTCGGCCATTTGAAGGCGAGTTGCGGCGCAAGCGCTGCGGCTTCTGCAACAGTCGCATCGCGTAGCGCCAGAGCGGCGACGAAAGCGAGTTGCGGCGCGTGCTCGAACGGCGAAGGATCGCTGAGCAGCAGGCTCGCATAGAGATTGCCTGGCGGCGAAATCCAAGTACGGCCGTGCCGGCCGCGCCCCGCACTTTGCGCGATGGCGGTGATCCAGAGCGGCCCGCGCGCGCCACGCTGCGCCCGCAGGCGCGCTTCCGCATTGGTCGATCCTATCGCAGCAAGGGTCTCCAGCCGCACCCCTGCCTCGATCGCGGTGGGGTCAAGCTGCATCAAAACAGGGAATGCGCGGCGGCGCTAGCTATCCCGACGAGCGGCGCGGGATAGACGAAGAAGAAAATGTTGAACAAGCCGCAGATCGCCAGCACAACGCGGAGCTCGTACGGCATCTCTTCAAATTTCCCGACCGGCTCGTCAAAATACATCAGTTTGACGATGTAGAGATAATAGTAGGCGCCGACCACGCTCGTGACCACGCCAAGCACGGCGAGCGCGTACAAGCCCGCTTTTATCGCGGCGAGAAAGACATAGAACTTGGCAAAGAAGCCGGCGAGCGGCGGGATGCCCGCCATCGAGAACAACAGCATCGCCAAAAAGAACGCCATGGTCGGGTGCGTGCGCGACAGCCCGGCAAGCTATCGCGACATAAACGAGCACGCCCTGCACGCCTTCGCTGGTCCCGGCGGCGAGCCCCACCAGCGCGAAACCCATATGGCCGATCGAGGAATAGGCCATCAGCCGCTTGATGTTGCGTTGGCCGATCGCGGCGAACGAGCCCAGCGCCATCGAGGCGATGGCGACGAACACGACGATCTGCTGCCATTGCGAGGTAATGCCGGGAAACGCCATCACCGCGGCGCGCACGAACATGGCGATGCCCGCCACTTTTGGTGCCGCGGCGAAAAATGCAGTAACCGGCGTCGGCGCGCCCTCGTAGACATCCGGTGTCCACATGTGAAACGGGACGGCGGAAACTTTGAAGCAGAAGCCGGCGAACAGAAACACGATGCCGAAGATCAATCCGACGCCGCCCTGCCCCGCCGCATGTGCGATGCCGGCAAAGCTCACGGTGCCGGTAAACCCATAGATGAGCGAAGCGCCGTAGAGCAGCATGCCGGAGGACAGCGCACCGAGCACAAAATATTTTAGTCCGGCCTCGGTCGAGCGCAGTGAGTTGCGGTGGCTTGCCGCGACGACGTAGAGCGGCAAGCTCATCAATTCGAGGCCGAGATAAAGCGCGATGAGATCGGCGGCCGAAATCAGCATCAGCATGCCGAGCGTCGAGAGCAGGATGAGCACGGAATATTCGAAACGCTGCTCGCCTTCATGCTTGGCATAGTCGAGCGACATCGCGATCGCAGCGGCTGAGCCGAGCAATGCCAGAATTTTCAGGAAGCGTGCGAATTCGTCGACAATAAAACTGCCGCCGAAGGTGGTCATTCTACCCGCGGGCAGCAGCGCGACGATCACGCCGGCGGCGGCGAGGAGCACAATGGCCGCCGCGTCAACGAAGCGTTCGCCCTCGGCGCGGCGAAAAACGCCGACAAGCAGCAGCGCCATGGCGCCGACGCCGAGCACGAACTCGGGCAGCAGCGGAACGAGATTAGGAAGCTGCGCGGCGTTCATTGCCTCACCGTGCCAAGGCGGCAGCGTGCACCGCACCGACCGCATGCTGATAGTTGTCGATCAGTTGCGCTACCGACGCCGAGGAAATATCGAGGACGGGCTTCGGATAAACGCCAAAGACTATAGTGAGAATGACGAGTGGCGCCACGATCGCGATCTCGCGCCAACCGATGTCCTGGATGTTGAATAGGCTCGGCTTTTCAAGCTTGCCGAAAATTATTTTGCGATAGAGCCACAGCGCGTATGCGGCAGACAGGATCGTGCCGAGCGTCGCCAGTGTCGCGACCCAAGTGTTGACCCGGAAAGTGCCGATCAGGCTGAGAAACTCGCCGACGAATCCGGAGGTGCCTGGCAGCCCGACATTTGCCAGCGTGAAAACCATGAACACGAAGGCGTAAAGCGGCATGCGATTGACGAGGCCGCCATAGGCGGCGATCTCGCGGGTGTGCATGCGGTCATAGACGATGCCGACGCAGAGAAACAAGGCGGCCGAGACGATGCCGTGCGACACCATCTGGAAGATGCCGCCGGCGACGCCCTGCGCCGTCACTGCGAAGATCCCCATGGTGACAAAGCCCATATGCGCCACCGAGGAATAGGCGATGAGCTTTTTCATATCCTCCTGCATCAGAGCGACCAGCGAGGTGTAGACGATCGCCACGACGGAAAGCGCATAGATCAGCGGCGCGAGTTGCGCCGAAGCGTCCGGAAACATCGGCAGCGAAAAGCGCAGGAATCCATAGCCGCCCATCTTCAACAGGATCGCCGCCAGGATCACCGACCCGGCTGTGGGCGCCTCGACATGCGCATCGGGCAGCCAGGTGTGGACCGGCCACATCGGCAACTTCACCGCGAATGACGCCAGGAACGCGAACCATGCCCATTTCTGCAGGCTCAACGGGAAGGAATGATGCAGAAGCGAGGCAATGTCGGTGGTGCCCGCCTCCCAATACATCGCCATGATCGCAAGTAGCATCAGCACGGAGCCGAGCAGCGTGTAGAGGAAGAACTTGAAGCTGGCATAGACGCGGCGCGGCCCGCCCCATACGCCGATGATCAGGAACATCGGAATGAGCCCGCCTTCGAAGAAAAGATAAAACAGCACCAGGTCGAGCGCGCAGAAGGTGCCGACCATCAGCGTTTCGAGCACTAGAAAGGCGATCATATAATCGCGCACCCGGAGCTGGATCGCGGTCCAGCTTGCCAAAATCGAGATCGGCATCAGCGCCGTGGTCAGCACCACGAACGGCAGCGAGATGCCGTCGACGCCCATTGCATAGCTGATGGCGCCGCCCAGCCAGGGCCGCTTCTCGACGAATTGGAAGTCGGCCGAAGCCGGATCGAAACGCCAGACCAGTATCAGCGAAATGATGAAGGTAATGAGGGTCGTCCACAGCGCGGTCCAGCGGGCGTTGCGGATGCCGGCTTCGTCCTCCGGCAACAGCGCGATGAACAACGCGCCCGCCAGAGGCAGGAACGTGACGACGGAAAGGATGGGCCAGCTCGCCATCAATGCGCCCCCGCAAACATGAACCAGGTAATTGCCGCGGCAACGCCGATCAGCATGGCAAAAGCGTAGTGATAGAGGTAACCAGTCTGTAGACGGATGACGTTGCGCGTCACGTCGAGCACACGCGCCGACACGCCGTCAGGCCCGAAGCCGTCGATAATGAAGCCGTCGCCGCCCTTCCAGAACAGGCGACCGAGCCACATTGCCGGCCGCACCAAAAGAAAATCGTAGATTTCGTCGAAGTACCATTTGTTCAGCAGGAACCTGTAGAGCAGATTCTGGTCGCGCGCCAACGCCGCCGGTATATTGGGGCGGCGGATGTAGAATTGGTACGCCACCAGAAATCCCCCGATCATCATCACGGTGGGCAGCAGCGAAAGAATGAGCGGCAGGTTCTCTGCGCTCTCGAACAACTTTTCGGCAGGTCCGAGTGTTAACGACTGCCGGAAGAATTCACCGGCGCCGTGGCCGGTGAACAATGCCAGTGCCGGATAGCCGGCCGAGATCGAACCGACCGCGAGTAACGCCAGCGGCACCAGCATGGTTTTTGAAGTTTCGTGCGCCGCCTCGTAATGCGCGCGGTCGTGCGGCTCGCCATGAAAAGTCTT
>WNGG01009831.1_pt2 | contig 12442 bp, 9 predicted proteins | sample 5400661 | NCBI WGS metagenome assembly WNGG01 (sample SAMN13153372, study PRJNA577476) | soil metagenome | isolation source: 100 cm soil or saprolite under Garry oak tree replicate 1 | place: USA:California | collected 2016-06-15 | reverse complement strand
CCTCCTTCGGCCAGCAGCCGTTCCAGGTAGGTTCTGCCTTCGTTTCTATCGGCGGCAGGCTTGGCTGCACCCAACCGCGGACCCAACCAACCCCACAAAGTTGGAGATGTCAAAAGCTGCTTTCGCCAGCGTCGGAGACTTCGCCATTCCGCGGTTCCCTCAGGCCGCCCAAACCGGGCGCCAATTGAGCCGGCCGGTTCCCGGAGAATGCAGTGGCGGAACAAAGCTTCAACGATGACCGGGCCTGCGTACCAGCGCCATGGATGCAGCCAATCCGGCAACAGGCTCATCGTGTGGCCGCAGGCCAGGCACAGAAAGCGCCGGATCCAAATGACGATCCAACCAGTTTCAACAAGTCCGCGAACTTGTCGCGAGTACATGCCGTGCCCGACCAGTTGCAGAACACCTTCGGCGTTCCTGGCCGACTGGCCACAGAAGACACAATACTGAGGACGGAGAGCCTTCAGAAAAGGGGCATCCGCGCATCGTGCGCAGAGTTGCTCGACACAAACGGCAAGGCTATGTAGAATGACCAATGTTTGGTCGGGGGGTGGTGGTTTGGGCGCAATCCGGCAAAGAAAGGCCTTACCATCACCTTCCTCCTTTCCGACGGTCGGCCATCCTACCCAAATTTGATCGGAATCGACAAGCGCGACGGCGGACGCCGCACGATACGGCAGGACTATGTGGAGTCTATCAGGCGTGTTCCCCTGGACGCGGATGATGCGGAACACCTCGCGCGCCCTGGATTACGCCGCTGCGTAACACCTGGAGATACCTTGGCCGATACGGGTTCTGTTCTGCTGTGCTCCCATCAAAGCGGCGTTTTGGCTGCAAGGTTATGGAGAGTTATCTCGGGGCGGGTCACTTTCCGATAAGCGCGTTACACGGCCAAGTGGAAGGGCGCCGTATCTAAGCGCTGACCCACTACTCGCAGGTAATCGCCAGTTCACCCACTGCGTTTCGCCAGGTCCAAGGTGCGCGACTTTCCAAGTGCGATCCGGCAGACGCTCTGGCCCGGTCCTCGTTTTCCCGAAAGCGAATCACATCCTGCTGGAAGCTGATCGTGGTTGCCCTGACGAGTTCCCAAGGCTCAGCCGAATCGTACCGGGCTACTTTAATACTCTGATCACGTGGGTGCTTCGGCGCGTTCGCTAGAGCCAGAATGTCAGTGGGGTGTGGTCCCGATTTTGGGCTTCCGTGAGAGCTCTGTTAATTATGAGTGGAGCGCTCAGAATGAGCCCGTTTTTCCCAAGACCGTTACAGAACCGTTACAGTTGGCCTTTTGGGGAGCTTTTTGCGCAGCTCAAAAGGCTTATTTTTCTGATGCCGAAATGCGCAGAAACTACTGATCCTTTTAGATTTATTGGTGATGGGACGTTTGGTAGCGACGGGTGGAATCGAACCACCGACCTTGGGGTTATGAATCCCACGCTCTAACCGACTGAGCTACGTCGCCACTCGCAGTCGGGAATTTTGCGTCCTCGTCCCTGAGTTTTCAAGGCTCTTTTCACCACCAAGGCATCACGAAGGACACAAAAAGCCGTTTTTGGAACTCAGCCTTTAGCCTGCTTGGTACGCAGTGCAGCCTGAAGGCTGGACTCCAAACCTGACACAAATGAGTTCGCGAACGTTACGGATGGTACGACCGCTCGAGGTTTTTGGTGATGTCCTCTTCGGTAAACCACGCGCGCTTCCACTGCTCCTTGGAAAAGAGCACCGACTGATCGGTGTAATGCGGCGACTTGGGGTCGTCCGTCTGCGAGTACGCAACGACGCTGTATGCAGTGGGCGGCGAGGTGAACTCCACCGCCAGCACGTAGCTGTCCCCGAAGCGCGCCACAAACTTTCCATCCTTGTCTTGCTCGTATCCGATGATCCGAAAGGCTCCAAACTCGTCGGTCAGACCGCCGATCGGCACATCGAGACCACCACGGCGCAGGCGATGGATGCCTCCCCACGAGACTGCCAGAGAGGAATACTTCTCCTTCATTTCCAATACCGCGGCGGCGAGAGATTTCAGGGCCGTTTCGTAATCGCCGAGCCCGTGCGGCGTGGAAGCAGGATAGAGCTCGTTCCACGGTGTTTCATATAAAGGTCGCGCCTTCTCCCGGTATTTGCGCCAGAAGTTCTCAAACAGGACCGCTCCTTTGCTCTCCCGCGCCGCAGTATTGTCCCAGGCCTCCAGGACGCGGACCGCCTCATCCAGATCCACGCCGTCCACTGCCCTTCCCCGAGCCATTTTCAAAAGGTCCGCTTTGACGCGGTCCGCCAGCAGCAGCTTCATGTTGTATTTGTAGCGCAGCACTTCATCGAGCGAGATGCTCGCGTCCCCTTCCAGCATCTCGAGGCTCAGTTGTGTTCGCAGGCCGTTCACATTGGGAGTGAGCGCATCGTGGTATTGGCGCCGGTCGATCAGGGCCCGGAGGTTTGTGTACCAGGGGGCGGAGTTGCTGTTCTGAACGTACCACCCGGGCGGATTGATCAACTGGGGCAGACGGCTCTCGGGCAGTATGCGATTCCACTCGGTTTGCGAAGTGTTGCCGGGAACCACGCCGGCCCAATCGTAACCCGCTGGCCGGTCCGGGAAACGGCCGTTGAAAATGTAGAGGACATTCCCCTCCTTGTCCGCGTAGCAGATGTTGAACATCGGTATGGCCTGCATGTCCAGGACGCTGCGGAACTCCTCCAGATTGCGCGCCTTGGTCATGAGATTCCACTGCTCGACGAAACGGTACTCGTCGATGTTGGCGGACTTGAAGGCATAGGCTTTGCCCGCATCCCATTTGAGGACCGGGCCGTAATGTGACGAATACGCTTCCTTCTTCCGAGTGACGATTCCCGCCTCGGTCTTCACTTGAATGGAAAGCTCTCGTTTCTCCATCGGAAGAGGCCGGCCATCGTAGAGGTAACGGTGGTCATCGTTCGGATCCAGCGTCAGCTCGTAGACGTCGTCGGAGTCGTGCAAGTTAACGGTATGCGACCAACCCAGGTTCTCATTGAAGCCGATGGCGACACCCGGCATCCCAATGAGGCTGGTTCCGCTGATGTTGACTTTCCCCGGGACGGTGAGGTGCACTTCATGAAAGATCTGGGACCCGCCCCACGCCAGATGGGGGTTCCCGAGAAGAATTCCCTTCCCGGAGACCGTGCGCCCTTTTCCCAGCGCCCACATGTTGGAACCGCGGAGGAAACGATCGTCAGGATCCCAGGCGGCTGAAGAGGACCTGCGCCCAAGATCGCGCAGCTGGCGCAGGTTCATCGAAAACTCCATCACGATCACACGCCGGGCGTGCGCCAGGACGTCGATGCCCGTGACGGGTTTCGCCCATTCCGGCAGCTCGCTCCGGTGATTTTGGACGTACCGATTGTAGCCGGACGCATAGCCGTCGAGGATTCGTTGCACCCAGGGAGGCATCCTGGCGTAGCCCGCCTCGGCACCTTCGTACATACGAAGCTCCTTGGTGGCGAAATCCGATTCTGCGTATTTCTCGCCGAACCAGCCCGACTCTTCGCTCCGGGCTTTAAGAAACAGCCGAGCGATTTCGAGGACGTGGTCTTCTGCCGCAACGTAACCGTGCCCAAACGCTGCGGCTTCTTCTGTGGAAGCCAGAATGTGAGGGACGCCATACGTGTCGCGGCGTATCGTGACCTGCGAGGCAAGAACGTCGAGGTCGGCGGAGGGATCCGGAGAGTAACTCGCGAACCCTGCCAGGGCGAGAACCGCCGAGGAACGCATGACCATCGTGAACACGATCCGCAAGCTTCTTGTTGTGATAGCCGTCATAAATGCTCCAAAGGCCCAAGGAACTTGGAAGAATCATCCACCGCAGAGTCGAAGAACGCAAAAAAATGAGAGGATCACCCCGGGAGCGCACGCTGGTCCCTCGCGGAATTTGGCAAGAAATTGTAGTCCTCCTGCGCCGCTGCCGAGGCGGGGGTTTTGGGGTGGCGCCGCCTCCAGGGGTCCGCAAAAAAAGCGCTCACCCCTGGTAAGCTCCCTGCACTCCTCCGGAGCGGAAGACTCCAGGCCTGACGGAACCCAACGGGGCCACCGCACTCACGAATCTTCGGACATCATTTGAAATGTACAAACGCCACGGCCTAGCACGCTGGAAGCTTGGAAGCGCGCGCTCCCAGGGCGCCTGCGAGGCGAAAACCCGGTCACGGTAAGTCGACGGTAAGGCCGTCAGAGGCCAGTTCTATTTCCAGTTGGTCCCGTCGCCGTAATACTTCCTGACCCAGATGGGTCAGGATCAGACGTTTTGTGCCGAAGCGCGTTCTGTTTTCTTCGATACGCGGATAGTCCAGGTGAAACGGCAACCGGGTTTCGTAAAAGCAGCATTCGCATATGAACAAATCCGTATCCTCCGAACGCCGAACCAGCTCCTCGGTCCATCCCGTGTCGCCGGAATAGAGTAGCCTTCGTCCTTCCAGAATGACCCGCAATCCCAGCGAGATTTCCGTTTCCTGATGGGGCACTCGAAAGGGTTCGACGACAACCGGACCCAGTTGCACCACTGTCTCGGGATACAGTTCAGTGAATTCCAGGGGAAACGGCAGCGGATGTTGGGAAGTGTCTCTGTAAGCGGCGCGGAACAAGTCCCACACGCGCTCCCGCGTCCCCGGCGGCCCCGCAACCCGAAGCGAACGTTGGCGCGGCCGCTCATAAACATACTCCAGCAGGAGGAAGGGCAAGCCGCAGAAATGGTCGCCGTGGAGGTGGCTGATGAAGACCGTGTCGATGTCGGCCGTGTCAATAGTGTTGCTCTTCAGCGACGCCAGCGTGGTTGCTCCGCAGTCCAGCAAAAGTGACGTGCCGCCGCCCTTCACGAGGTACGCCGCCTGATGGCGCCCGCCCGCAGAGAAGGCATTGCCAGAGCCTAAAAAAGTCACACGGATCGTTCCGTCCATTGTTGCAGTATAACACCTGCTGATGAAGCCACGACAACAGACAACCAGCAAACATCTCCAAATCCAGACAGTGGCCGTGGCAGACGCACGGAAAAGGATAACTTAATTATGAAGGGCGACAGTATCGTAGCCTCCCACAGGGGCGGGACGAAATTGGGTGTGATAGCGATGCGCGCCGAAGGTACGGTACAGTCGGAGTGCCGGTCCTTTGGACCTCGCATTACGCGGTCAAGAGTCGGCGCCCTCGCGCGCTGGGCTATTCACTGCCGGGCCTTGGGCCCTGGCTAAACCATGGCTAAACCGGACCCGACAAAAACTTTCGAGAAAAAACCGTGCTGTCCGAATCGCAGAGCAAACATAACAAACAGCGTAACCCGTCAGGAACTGTGAAAAAATCGGCAGCCGCGTAGGGGCGCTCATATGGTCGTCCGCCCGGCCAATAACCGCAGGCGTCGCGGGCGGCCACGCAGGACCCTTCCTAAGAGACGTGCATTTTTTCAGAGCTTCTCAGGCATTGAGGTGTGATTTCAGGCACTGCTGATTGGAGCTCAGGGTCCTCTTGCAGGCTAAAGCCTGAACTCCAAACCTGTGCGGGATTTTTTCAGAGCGTCTGAGGGATTACCAACTTACAATGGAAGCCGAGCTTCCGGTTTCAACGACAACCAGAGGAACCCAATGCAGAGCGGGATAGCTGACGCGGTCGTTTCGGCGCCCCCCCAGGATCGGCCCCCGTTGCGTCCCGCCGTGTCTCTCGGCGTCATCGCCGTTCTTGCAGCCATAATACTCGTTCTCGTCCCAAGGCCGGCAGCCGTGACAGTGCAGGGCTGGCGCATGGTGGCAATCTTCTTCAGCACGGTGCTCGCCTTGATGTTGCGCCCGATTGCGGGAGGGGCCGCAGTCCTGATCGGATTAACCTGCACGGCCCTGTCTGGTGTTCTTTCGATTTCCGAAGCCCTGTCGGCATTCGGGAACAGCACGGTCTGGCTCGTCGTAGCAGCCTTTTTCATAGCGCGCGCTCTCATTAACACCGGTCTCGCGCGGCGTATAGCTTTGGTATTTGTACGAGCCATGGGACATACGTCGCTAGGCCTGGGATACTCTCTTGTAGCATCGGATCTCGTTCTGGCGGGCATCATCCCTTCGAACGCGGCTCGCGTAGGAGGCGTGGTCTTCCCCATCACTCGAACCCTGGCTGTGTTTTACAAGTCGCTCCCCGGTCCTACAGCGGCGCTTTTGGGCACGTATCTCATGCTCGCGCTGTATCAGGGCGACGTCGTGGCTTGTGCGATGTTCTTTACGGGCCAGGCCGGCAACGCCATTGGAGCCGCTCTCGCTTTGAAGACGGCCAGCGTTTCCATCAACTGGACCAGCTGGCTTTGGGCCTCTGTGGTTCCCGGGCTTGTTTCGGCCGCCGCGGTTCCCTGGGTGGTCTATCGTCTCAGTCCTCCGGGGATCCGCAGCACGCCTCAAGCCGCCGAAATGGCCCGAAAAGAGCTTGAGGCGATGGGTCCCCTGAAACGCGATGAGAAAATCGCGCTCTCCGTTTTCATTCTGGTGTGCGCCGTGTGGGGGACCTCCGCACTCCACGGCATCCAGACGACGACGGTGGCCTTGCTGGGAGTCAGCATCCTTCTCGCGACGAAGGCATTGTCCTGGGAGGACGCGACGAAGGAACGTGTGGCCTGGGACGTCTTTATCTGGTACGGAGGGCTGGTACGCATGGGAGAGGCCTTGAATGACTTCGGGCTCACCTCCGTGTTTGCGCGCTGGACATCCGGGCACTTCGCAGGATGGGAATGGCCGGCGCTGATGGCTGCAGTTGTCGTGATCTATTTTTACGTCCATTATGCCTTTGCCAGCCTGACGACCCATTTCGTTTCCCTGTATGCGCCCTTCCTGGCCATCCTCGTTGCGTCCGGAGCGCCTGCAGCGCTCGCCGCCTATGCCATGGCCTTCTATACCAATCTGTCGGCCTCCCTGACTCACTACGGCACCACACCTTCGCCGATTGTCTTTGCCGCCGGTTACGTTTCCACCGGCCTGTGGTGGAAAGTTGGACTGCTGATTTCCTTTGTAAATCTTGCAATCTGGACTTCCGTGGGACTCTTGTGGTGGAAGATCATCGGTCTGTGGTGAGGCAACCGCCGAGGTACGCGAATTTCAGATAGGGATGTAATCTCAGAGGCCGTGGAAAAACCGGCATACTCGCAGGGGCGACCCATGTGGTCGCCCGTGTGGCCGGTTATCACGTTGTGCGGGTCGCCATCGTCCTGAAATCTGCGGAGAAACCGAAGTCGCAACCCGGATAGCCATGCAAAGAAGCACGGCCACTCACACAGGCTGTAATACCCAGCCCCTACGTCCCTAACGCACGCCCCTCCACATACAAGTCCAGACTCAAAGGACACTATCCGGAGAGCGTCGATGTCTTGCATGGCTGCCATGGTCGCGCCCCACCAAATGCAATCGGCGGCATTCCGCGCCCTCAGCCTTGCGTCGGGGGCCTGCTGGATTATTGCCTATGCCCTGATCATTCGCCGGGGCCTCCTTGACCGCACCTACGGCATGCCGATCGTGGCGGTATGCGTCAATATCTCCTGGGAGTTCATCGTTGCCTTCCTCATCCCCCACGACCCGCCCCAGCGGTACGTCAACGCTGGCTGGTTTCTTCTCGACCTGTTCATCCTGGGTCAGTTGCTGCTCTTCTGGCGCAGCGATTTTCCGGCCCTGGAGGGACGCATCTACTATCCTTTCGTCGTCCTCTCCCTGCTTGCGAGCTTCGGCCTGATCTACACCATAACCCTCGAGCTTGCCGACTGCGGCGCCTACTCGGCCTTCGGGCAGAATTACCTGATGTCGGTCCTGTCTCTGTTCATGCTGTTTCACCGCAACTGCCTGCTCGGACAGTCGGTTTACATCGCCCTGAGCAAAATGGCCGGAACCGCCCTGGCCAGCCTTGCCGCCTATCTCTTCGCCCCGCTGGCCCAACGGTCGGCGGTGCTCCAATACCTGTTCGTCACGATCCTGTTCTTTGACCTGTCCTACGTGGCCGCAGTCTGGTATATCGGCCGCAAAGAAGGAGTCCCGGTCTGGAGAAGGCTCTGAGGCGCGGGGCCTCCGTTTGCACTCGCACAAGCTCAATCAGATAGTGAAGGCCTGTGACCTTCATAACCGGACGGCCATAGCGCATCGGACGTGTCTCAAAGATTCAAGCCGGCAGGATCTTTTGGCATAAACTTACTGGCAGCGAGACTCTTTGGGGTTCACCGGACGCTCAGCGCAGTTGACATGACCGCCGATATTGAACCCTCGGATTACGCGAAGTCTCAACGCGCCGGGAAGTTTCGCCCTTGGACTGCCTCGAGCGCGGCCGGGTTTTCCCGCCGCAGTTTCAGCGACAAATCCTTTTCCTGCCGTGCTCGTTGTTCATCACCCAGCCGAAAATAGACTTGTGACAGCAGTAAGTGGGGCTGTGGATGGCGCGGGTCGAACCTCAAGGCCTCGTTGAGCTCCAGGATGGCTTCTTCCCACTTTTTGAGTCCCATCAACGCCTTGGAAAGTGCCACGCGGGCGGGAACGTAGTCGGTTCGGTTGGCGATCGCACGCCGTAGGAACACAACAGCTTCTTCGTATCTACCATGCTGCTGCAGCAAGTCGCCATAGAAGAAGGGGGGCTCCTCATAGGACGCGTCGAGCGCCATTGACCTCTCCAGTTCCCTGAGCGCCTCTTCGACGCGCCCGACCTTCTGGAGATGAAATCCGTACTCGAAGTGCGCCCGAGCTGACTCTGGGAACCGGCTCACGGCGCGAGCGGCGATCTCGAGTGCCTCCGGATAGCGGCCCGCATCCTGATGCGACTTGATTGCCAGATAGTAGGCATTAGGGTCATCTGGAGTCAGGTCCACCGCACGCCGTGCAGTTTCAGCGGCATCCTGGAAATAGCGTCCCTTCGTGTACTCCACTGCCATCACTTGCAGCAGTCGAACATTCTTCGGGTTCAGCCCCAGGGCTGTTCTCCAGGCACGCAGCGCATCATCGCCGTGCCCAAGAGCCTGGTAGCAAGCACCGAGCAGATAGTGGCTATTGAAGTCGCGCGGCGAAATCTCCGCCGCCCGTACGAGAAAAGGAATGGCATCACTGAACTGCTGGCGCGACTCGTAGAACAAACCGAGATTGAAGAGCGCAGGAAAGTATCGCGGCGAGACGCTGATGGCTTGCCGCCACAGCCGTTCGGCTTCCTCGGGCCGCTGGGCTTGGACGGCCTGATGTGCCGCCTCACAAAGCGCAGCCGGGTCCTGAGCGTAGAGGGAAGCCGAGAGTAGCGCTGCAATGGCGGCGATCCTCAACATCTCAGCATTCCCGATGTCCTTAGGGGTTCTTGGTGTCTTTGTGTCTTCGTGGTGAGAACTGTGAAACCGAACTCACCACGAAGACAACGAAGACACAAAGATCTAAGATTCGGAACCCCCTATCTCGGCAAAGTTAACCGCTTTGCCGTTTCGCTTCCTTCGACCAGCATGACCAAACCATCAGCAGGAACATCCTTAAACTCCTGGACCATTCCTGAAGGCCACCGCACCGTAATTCGGTCCACCCGTGTGGCGCTCCCCAACCCGAAGTGGAGGCGGAGATCGTTTTGCGACAGGTAACTCGACTGACTGAGCACGGGCTTGGTCTGAGTTTTCCCTGCCGCTTCGACACGAACCGTGGCGCCAATCGCGCTTCGGTTCGATCTGGTACCTTCAAGGCGAAGCTGGATCCAGTGGTTGGACGTTGAGAGCTCGTTCCGCAGAAGGGACGGAGTATCTTCCATATTCATTATGACCACATCGATGTCACCATCGTTGTCGAAATCGCCGAAGGCCGCCCCGCGGCTGGACTTCTGCTGCGCGATGCCCGGTCCGGCCTGCGCGCTGACGTCTTCGAAGCGGCCGTTGCCAAGATTGCGGTAAACCAGACGCGGGTTGCGAAAGGATTCCCGCGTCTTGGCAGTCTCGGAATCGAGCTCGGGATAAACGTGGCCGTTTACTTGAAGGATGTCGCTAAGACCATCGTTATCCAGGTCGGCAAAGGCAACCCCCCAACCAACGTATTGCGGGTTGACGGCCAGCCCCGCCCGCATGACAACGTCCTCGAAAATGCCATCGCCTGTGTTGCGGTACAGATTCGGGTAGTCGCCCGCGAAATTCGTTTTGATCAGGTCCAGCCATCCGTCATTGTCGAAGTCCCCGACTCCCACGCCCATGCCGCCTTGCTCGAAGCCATGCTCGCTGAAAGCGACTCCTGCCTCAGCAGCAATGTCTGTAAACGTCCCCGATTGTGGTAAAGGGTCACCGATCCGAACGGAAGGCCGCGGGGGCCGCAGAAAACAGGCATGCCCTTCCATTCGCAGTTGGAAGCTTTGCCCGGAAGAGGCGCAGTGGCCAGATCGAAGGCCTGGTAGCTGGTGACAAGCAGGTCCAGCCTGCCGTCTCGATCGTAATCAAGAAAGGTACAACCGGAACTCCACTGCTTCGAAGGCAGCGCAATACCGCTCCGCGCAGTGATGTCTTCGAAGGTGCCGTCGCCGCGGTTGCGGTAGAGCACGTTCGCACCCCAGTAAGTGACGTAGAAATCGAGGTGGCCGTCGTTGTCCACGTCCCCTGCGCAAACTCCCGAACCCCAGCCGGCGCGCGCCAAGCCGGCTTTCCTGGTTACGTCGACAAACCCGTTCACACCGGTGTTACGGTACAGGTGGTTGGTCGGCGCCTCGCCGTCGCCGTATCCCTCCAATCGTGACCCGTTCACCAAGAAGATGTCCAGTCTTCCGTCATTGTCGTAATCGACAAAAGCGACACCCGTTCCATTCGCTTCGACAATATATTTCTTGGCCGTTTCGCCGCCGAAAGTAAAGCGCATTGAAAGCCCGGCTTGAGCAGCGATGTCGCTGAATTTGGCCAGGAATGGTTTTCCAGAAGCCGTGTCGCGCGGAGCCGGAGGAGCATTGCGTGTCGCGACACCTTGCGCAGCGAGCCAAACCACCGTTGCAAACAGCGCCCAAGCGACTCCCAAGCCGAATGCCAGAGTCCCGACCGGAAGCCCGGCGCGGGTCCGGCTTTCTCTTGCCTTCATGCGTCGTAGTCCCTTGAGGAGTGCGGCTGCATTCATTGATGCTGCCGGCCAGACTCGCCGCCAACGATCGACTGCACTTCGAGCGAAACCATACCGCGCGGTTGAAAGGAGTGTCAACTTCGGGCTCACGACGGGGTGCAATTGGCTCTTTTGGCAAGATTCTTTGCGGTCCTTGATGTCTTCGTGCCTTGGTGGTGAGAGAAGCAAAACTGATCTCACCACCAAGGCACGAAGACACCAAGTATCGCTAACAGGATTTGGTGGCGGATACACTGCCCGTGATCTTTAATTCTTGACAGCGCGGGCAGGCGCCGATTACATTCCGGTCATAGTTACCCATAATGATGGCGATTTATTGGGCATGTAGTCCGTCCGGTTCAGTAAAAGAGGAATGGAATGTATGTGCATACGACGGGATCTCCTGAGGCTCTGCCTGGGCCTAGTGCTCTTAGCAGGTCTGTTCAGTGCGCGTAGCGCCAGCGCTCAAACGGCCGCCACCATCGTAGGCGATATTAAGGATTCGTCCGGAGCTGCTGCACCCAACGTTGCCGTGACCGTTGTTAACGAAGGCACGCGCATAGAACGCAAGGTGCAGACGAATGAAGCCGGTCGATATCGCGTCAGTCCCCTGAACCCTGGAACGTACACGATTCAGGTCGAAGCCCCTGGTTTCAAGAAGCAGGTCCGCTCCGGCGTCGTCCTCGAAGTCGCTGCCGTCCTGGAAGTCGACTTCACGCTGGACGTCGGGGAACTCACGGAGACGGTCGAAGTCACTGGCGTCACGCCGGTATTGCAGACGGAGGAGACGACGGTTGGCAACGTCGTCAATTCGCAGGAGCTGCAGCGTTTACCAGTGAATCAACGCAACTATACTCGTCTGATTCTGTTGATGGCCGGCACCAGTTCAGTCAGCCGCAGCCAGCAGCAAGGTGTAAGCCAGTCCGGCACCGCCCTGTTCTCCGTCAACGGTGGTCGCCCTCAAGACAACAACTACACCTTGGATGGTGTCGATTCGAACATGCAGATGATGAACTCCCCTGGCATTTCGCCGCCCATGGATGCGATTCAGGAGTTCAAGGTCGGTACCAACACTGGCTCGGAGTTCGGCCGCTCCATGGGCGCCAATGTCACCATGGTGATGAAGTCCGGCACGCGCGACCTGCACGGGACGCTTTATGAGTACCTGCGCAACGATGCGTTTGACGCGAACGAGTTCTTCGCCAATCGCAGTGGCTTGGGCAAGACTCCGTTTCGGCTGAACCAGTACGGTGTCGCTGTCGGCGGGCCGCTTATGCTGCCGAAAGTCGACCTGCGCGAGAAGATGTTCTGGTTCTTTTCCTGGGAAGGCTTCCGTCGCCGTCGCGGCAGCGCCCTCTTGGGTAACGTGCCGCCCGCCGATTTCCGTCGCGGCGACTTT
>WNGG01019125.1_pt1 | contig 12443 bp, 9 predicted proteins | sample 5400661 | NCBI WGS metagenome assembly WNGG01 (sample SAMN13153372, study PRJNA577476) | soil metagenome | isolation source: 100 cm soil or saprolite under Garry oak tree replicate 1 | place: USA:California | collected 2016-06-15 | reverse complement strand
CTGCCATGTGAATTTGTTCTGGTGCCAGGTCTGCGTGGCGTAGTCTCCAGCCGTGTAGGCGCCCGCTTTCGATTCCATGTAAACATCATTCCCGTCAACTAACGGCGTCTGGTAGTGTACCAGCAGATCGCCACCATTGAGCGCTTGCTCATCAGGAACAAGCGGGTCGTAAACAATGTTGGCCAAGATGTTGTTCAGGGCCTGACCGGCGACGTTCAGGAAGCCCGTGTGCTGCGGATTCTGCGCCCATTGCGCCCACGCTGGAGACGCGGCCTGTATCTCCACTCCGTTTGATTTTCTTGATTTTGCAGGCTTCTGCATTGAAGCGTCAAACACAGCTTCCGGATCAAGGTTCACCTGCTCGGTCAGAACGGGAATTGTTGGCGTACGCGCTACTCGAGTGGATTTGTGGCGCAGTCTAACAGGCACGTCGTTGTCTGCCTGCCCAGCCACATCCTGAATCTGCGCGTAGCCTGAAACCGACGCAAGCGCTATGACGCCAGCGCACAAACACAAATGTCTTAGCATCTTTTTCCTCCTTAGCGAAGAGCGTCCACAGTTAACCGAACCGTTGAAAGAAAGTGAGGAGTGAGCGTGAGCAATCGTCGCAGGATGGATCACACTTGCTTATCCTGCATTGCGGTGCGACGCCCGGGACAAACAGCTTATTGACTTAAGAATTGTCGCGGCAGCCTGTGCGCATGCCAAATGGATGTCGCGGCGAGTGCGATTATATCACCAACAGTCTTGATTGCAAGCTCTGTGATGACTCTCGCTTAGCCCGGCGATTTGAGAGCTCGAGGAGATCACGCAGTTTTTGCCTAGCCGCCGGGTCGACACAGGTTGGCTACACTCGCAACCAATTTAGCGATTTCAACCGGCTTCGACATATGCGTCTGGTAACCGGCATCCAGCGATCTCTTCTTGTCCTCCAGACTGGCGTAACCGGTTAACGCAAGAGCTGGGATCGTTCCGCCGCCTTCGGCCGGAAGGTCGCGTACCTTGTGAATCAAATCGTAGCCGTCTTCATCCGGCATCCCGATGTCGGAAACGATTACGTCCGGGCGCCACTCTTTTAAAGTCTCCAGGGCCTCGGTCGTAGACGAACATGCTTTCAGCTCCGCCCCGTAGGCACCAAGTGCCGTCTTCAACATCCTTCGCGAATCTTTATCGTCGTCAACCAAGAGCACGCGCAAGCCCTCGAGCGGTGTTGCTCCTTCGGTCGCCACTTCCTGCTCAATACTTGCTTCAGCGGACCTCTGCGCCTCCGCGCCGGCCTTCATCAGCGGAAGCGAAACCGTAAACGTCGCTCCGCGGTCTTCACCTTCGCTTTCGACCTGCACACTGCCGCCGTGTGATTTAGTGAGATGGCTTACGATCGCGAGTCCCAGACCCAGTCCGCCAAACGAGCGAGTGGTCGAGCTGTCGGCTTGTCGGAACAACTCGAAGACGTGAGGCAAGAACTCAGGCTTGATCCCGATGCCGGTGTCCTGAACGACAATGGCGACGTTTCCATCTTTGCGCTCTAATCGCACCGTCACGCTGCCCCCGGCGGGCGTGAACTTGACGGAGTTTGACAGCAAGTTCCAGACGATCTGCTCCAAACGCGCCGCGTCTCCGAAGAGAAGTCCTACGTCCGGGTCCAGCTTAGAGCTCAGTGTTACGCTTTTTGCGTCCGCCGTTGGCTGAGCGCCCTCAATAGCAGCTTCGATGACCGAGACCAGATCGACCGCCCGAGGCTGAAGCTGCAGCTTACCGGCAATCACACGCGACGTGTCCAACAGGTCGCCGACGATCTTTGTCTGAGTTCTTACATTTCGCAGGATCGTCTCGAACGCGCGCTCAGTGGTGGCCTGATCGAGCCCGCCTCGGCTCAGTATTTCCGCCCACCCCTGAATCGCGGATAGCGGCGCCCGCAGCTCGTGCGAACAGATGGCAAGAAACTCGTCTTTGACCCGGCTCGCCTCTTCAGCTTCGGCCCGCGCGCGCTGCTCTCGTTCGAGCAGCTCATCCTTCTGCGCATTGGCTCGTTCAAGCTCGGCAGTGCGCCGTCGCACTCTTTCTTCGAGCTCCACGTTGAGCGCGCGAATCTGTTCTTCGACCCGCTTTCGATCTGTGATGTCCCGCACCAACCATCGTAGCCTCGTAGTTTTTCCTTTATCGTCCCGGCTCACGCCAATTCTCAGCTCGGCGTCGTAGGGTTTACCGATGCGTGGGCTGATTTGAATGCCCAGTTCCTCGACACGACCGGCCACAGATTGCGACAGGCTGTTGAGCGTGTTCCGCAGCGTATGGCGATCGGTTTCTGCAATGAAGCTCACGAGAGGCTTGTTCAACAGGAATCTCTGATCGAGGCCGAGCAGTCTGGTCGCCGCCACGTTCGCCTCTTGTATCTTTCCGTCTTTGTCGGTGATCAGGTAGCCGTCAGGAGCAAACTCAAAAAGATCTCTGTAACGTTGTTGCTGGAACTCCAGCTCCGAACGCGACGCCAACAGCTCCTCGTTCTGCTGGCGCAGCTCTTCCTGCGCAACCCTTAACTCCTCGACCGTCGTTTGAAGTTGTTCGATTGCGTCCATCAGAAGGACATCGTCGCGCAATCGCGATTCTCCAGCCGCACTCCGAAGCTCTTCTGCACGAGTTCGCGCCGATTCTATTTCGCTTACGGAATCTTCAATCTTCGCCATTCCACGCCCCCCCGGCGGTTGGGTTCGCGTGCGATTCGGGATCATTGCTCATCGCCTTCCTCCATCAACAGGATCACGCCTCGAATTCCGTCAGTCTCACTGATCAGCGGCGTGCAGCTCACGTGACATGAGATGGACTTCCCTCGCCGGTTTCGGGCGGGGAGAACTAATTCCCGAGTCTCTTGCTCGCCTGACAGGCAGGCGCGTATCGGCTGCTTGAGTTGGTCGACCGGCAGTCCGATGTCCAGATTCAGAAGGTTTTGGCCTTCGACCTCTACCTGCCGCAGCCCCCACAGGTCCTCGGATTTCGGGTTCCACTCTTGAATCTTCAAATCCTGATCGACGACCATCACGCCTAAACGAATTCCGCTAAGTATTGACTCCAGGAAAGCATTCGCCTGGTTAAGCTCGTCGGTGCGCTCGCGCATCTCTTCGTTTACGGTTTCCATTTCCTCGTTGGTTGACTGCAGCTCTTCGTTCATCGTCTCCAGTTCCTCGTTGGTCGACTGGAGTTCTTCGTTCAACGTTTCCAGTTCTTCATTGGTGGATTGAAGCTCTTCATTTGTAGTCTCCAGCTCCTCGTTGGTGGACTGGACTTCCTCGTAGGCCGTCTCGAGCTCGGCCCTCGATGCGCGAAGCTCGTCCTCCAATTCCCTTGTGTGCGTTACATCAGCGAACGTGACCGCCACTCCTAATACGTTACCGCCGCTCGAGATCAGCGGCATGATATTCACATCATAATAGCGGCTGTTCCCAGGAACTGTGCGCCACTCGACATCCCCAATCGTGATCAGCCGGCGTTCGGCGTAAGCCTGCTCGATGCGCGAGCGTAAGTCGGTCGGTTTATACGAAAGTTCCAGGTCGCTGAAGGGCCTGCCTATGTCTTTGACAGCGACCCCGAAGAGCCCGCGCGCTTGCGCGTTTGCGAAGATGAGAGACGCGTTCTGGTCCACGACTAATTCGGCAAGCGCCGCGGAGTCAAAGGCCGCTTCGCGAAGCCGCACGTGGTTGGCCAACTGGGTTGCATCATCGTTTACGACCTGCGCCATGAACGACAACTGGTCTCGAAAGTTGACTCTCGGGACCTTGGCGAAGATGCGCGCCTTCAAGTCCAGCGGATTGAAGAGATTGGTATGCGTGAGCAGCATCTCCGACTTTCCGAGGAAAAGAATACCGTCATCGCGCAGAGCGAAATGAAAATGATTCAGGACCCTCAGTTGGGCTTCGGCGTTGAAGTACATCAGCGTGTTGCGGCAAACCAGCAAACCGACCCTCGAGATGGGCGCATCCTGGACCAGATCGTGGCGCCCGAAGATCACTGCGCGACGCAGCTCTTTTCGAAAACTATACCGTGAGTCCGCTTGCTCAAAGTATTTCCCGCGCAAGTCCTCCGGCACCGACTCGACCCCCTTCTCGGAATAGACGGCCTGCCGCGCCTGGGTCAGCGCCTCCTCATCAACGTCGGTTCCATATATCTTGACGCGCTGCCCGAACTCTTGCTCGCCCATCGCCTCACACAGCAACATCGCCATTGTGTAGGTTTCCTGTCCGGAAGCCACGCCGGCGCACCACACGCGTATCGGATCGCCCGGCTTCTTCTTGGACAGGATGCGAGGAATCACGTCTGAAGCGATCGCTTTCCACGCCTCTTCGTCTCGAAAGAAGCTCGTTACGTTGATCAGGATGGTGTTGAATAGATGGCCGAATTCTTCCGGATGCACTTCCAGGTAATCCACGTAGTCGTTGAAAGCTTTGATATAAACCGAGTGCATGCGCTGCTTGATGCGTCGCATCAGGCTCGGCCTTTTGTAAGCAGTAAAATCAAAGCCTCGGTTGCGTTTGAGGTAGTCGAGCAACGATTCAAACTGGCCCTCGCGGCCCTCGTAGGGTTCTTCGTCGTCTGTCATGCGGCCTCTCCTGTCACCACCAGAGTAACCAACGCGGGCGCGATCTCGGTGAGCGGCAGCACGAAATCCACATTGCCCGACTGAATGGCCCCGCCCGGCATCCCGAAAAACTCCGAGGTCGTCTGGTCCTGGGCGATGACGGTGCCTCCCATTTTCTTGATCGCCTTAACACCCATCACGCCGTCGCTGCCCGATCCGGTGAGCACCACCGCTATCGCGCGGTCTTTATAGCTGCCTGCTACTGACTCGAACAATAGATCCGCCGAAGGTCGCACGAAGTGGACCATCTCGGAGCTGGAAAGCGAGATGGTGCCGTCATAGTTTACCAAAAGGTGCTTATCTGGCGGGGCAATATATACCGTCCCTCGTTCCAATCGGTCGCCCTCTTCAGCTTCCTTTACCGTTAGCCCGGTCCGCCCGCTCAGAATTTTTGCCATCAGACTCCTATGCCTGGGATCAAGGTGCTGCACGACGGCAATGGCAGCGGGAAAGTCGGCCGGCAAGGCCGATAAGACTTCGCTCAGCGCGCCAAGGCCTCCCGCTGATGATGCGAGCGCGACCAGATCAAACGCGCCGTCGCGAGTCTGAGGAGATGCGTCCGTTTTTTGAACTGTAGCCATAGCATCCGGCTTAAGGTCTTAGCGGAGAGTGGCTGAATGATGAAGTACAACGCTCCGGGTGTCAAGGATGCTTCCATGCCAGTTAACGCCGCACTTGAAGGGAGTCGTTAATGCAAAGCTCACGCCCTACGCTCGGATTCAGGCGCGGTCATGCCAAGCTCCGGAATAGTCAAAGACTTGCCGCCCAGAATCATCTGACGAAGCGTCTCCGCGCGCCGAATCGCGTCGCCGGCCCGCTCGTCGAACCTTGTGGCGACTTTTTCGTTACCCTTCTCGCGCATGCGTTTTGCCATCCGGCTGATCAGCGCCGCGTTTTCTTCCAGCGCGCGAAGCCCGGCCCATATCGCAACTTCAACTTGATCGCCCTGCTCCGCAAGCAGCGTCTCAGGCGAGTAGGCGTGCCCAACGCGACAGCGAAACCGGACGATGTTCTCGTCATCTATCTCCCAAAGAACACCTTGACACTCCGGGCACGAGAAACGCGAAGGATGACCCGGCTTGTCGCCGATCCGCAGAGCGGCAAAGTCAAGCTCGGCAATGTCAGCTTCCTGTTGCATTTCATCATCCACTGGCTGATCGACACCTTCCTCGACAGGTTCAGCGGCCAGCTTCACCAGAACGGGCGCCATAGCTGAAGCCGGCAAGATATAATCGACCTCAACGTTTTCAATTGCGCTGCGCGGCATCCCGGAATGCAGCGCGTCGTCCGGGTCCTGTACGACGGCGATCCCGCCTCGCCTCTTCACCGCCATCAGCCCGGCTGTTCCGTCATCCAGAGTCCCAGAGAGCACAACTCCCACGACGCGGCTTCCGTAACTGACCGCCGCGGTTCGGAACAGCGGATCAATCGCGGGACGCAAGCGGTTCTCGCGAGGCCCGCGAGCAAAATGAATGTAACCGCGCCTTATCAGCATATGAAGATCGGGCGGCGCTACGTATATCACTCCATGCCGGATTCTCTCTCCGTCTCGAGGTTCGACGGCGGACAACTCGCCTCTTCGATTGAGGATGTCAGGCAAGGCATTCTTGCTGTGAGCTGAGATGTGTCGCACCACAAATATCGCCGCGGGCAAGTCCGCCGGCAAGCCCTTGATCAGATCCGACAGAGCTCCCATGCCCCCGGCGGATGATCCGACCACGATTATGTCGTGTCCAGACATTTGATACCTCCGGTTCATTCATTCTCTCGAACTTGGCGTTGAAAACATTCATTTCCTGCAACGATTTTCAGGCGTCGCTTTGCCAACGGATTCCAATAGATCGGCGCTCGGTAGTTAGTCGTTCATTGAACTTCGCAACGCGCAAACGCAATAGAGTGAGGTCAATTTCACAGCATCCACTTGGGTTTATTATAGTCTGACGGGCGGTGTGCGCGCCACCGAGCGGCGGGTTAAGCCGCGAGGACGCTCGGCAACCGCGAGCGGTAGCGAGCGGGTTGGGAATCGCAGACACGCTCGCGCCGCTGTTGCTCTAACCGACAATGATGTTAGAATAGAGTCATCCGCTGTGGGCGCGTGAAAGTATCCTCTGGATCTAATGATGGATATCCACCCACAAGCTCAAGCTGGAGTCCAGGAACAAGCGCCTCGCGACAAGTCACAGCAACTGCGCGATGACACCGCGAACCTTAAGCGAGCGTCATCCAATATACTGCGGCGGGCGCGAGAGATGCGAGAACACAGCGTCGAGTTGCGCAGACGCCCTCACAAGCATCGCTGTATCGCTTGCAATTCAAAATGGACGTGCAGTCATGAACTCTGCGAGCTGAAATTCCTGTCGCTATGTCTTGACTGTCACAAGAGGCATGGCTCGGACTTTCCGCACGGCTCAAGGGCATAACCGGCGTATCTGTGCGCCCTCTCGTTAATCTGCTGCTGGGCTCTGCTGATGAGCAGCATGGATCGCTCGAGGAGTTCATGCGATCGGGCGTGGACACGTTCCAACTCGGCTCGATTCTCTGACACCCTGATGCGCTGGGCTTGGAGCATCACGCGAATCTGCTTGCGTTTGTTTTCGGCCGTCGTAACATCGAGAAGCTTCTCGAACAACTCGTCTCTACGCTTGTAGGAGTAAACGAGATCGTTGAGCGTGACAAGCTCTGCGCCGATGTCTTCAATTGTGTGCGCTCCGTAAAGCTTTTCGGACAGATTTTGTACGTGAGTTTCCAGCAACTCATCGAGACCTTGGGAGAGGTCCGCAATCTGAGGGCTGTTTTGCATCTCGAATACTCCAGGCTCAACCTTCAGGAGAGGCATATATCTTTTAACACATAGTCAGAACGCCGGCAAGTCGGGTGGTGCCCTAATTTCGGTACCGCGAGCGGTAGCGAGCGCTGTCTCAGAGAATTACATCTTCCCGCACGCTCGCTATCGCTCGCGGTACCGAAATTAGGACATCACCACCGCAAGTCGAAGACCGTTGCTGAGCGAGAAGCGCAAAGTTGAATGGCGGATTGAGATTGGAGATAATGGCGATGTTGCCGCCTGGTCGCGAAGAATAACGCCCGGTTCTAATTGGAGGAATCGTGAGTTTGCGAGAGGATTTGCAAGAAGTGCACACCGTTGAAGAGCTGGACGACGCGTTGGAAGAATCAAACCAGCGGCCTGTTCTATTCTTTAAGCACAGCTTGACTTGCCCAATCAGCGCACGAGCACTCAATGAGCTGCAGTCTTACCTCGAACGCCCTGATTCGCGAATAGACTACAAACTGATCACCGTGCAAACTGCGCGCGAGGTCTCGGATGAAGCGGCTTCCAAGCTCGGTGTCACGCACCGATCGCCGCAAGCCATTCTCGTGCGCGATGGCCGACAGGTTTGGAACGCGTCTCACTCAGAGATAACCGCCTCGGCGTTGGATCGCGCAATACGAAAAGTCGCTTGACCATTGGGCGCTCTCACGATCATCATCCGGTGACGTGATTGCGACCAAACTCAGACCTCATCTCGACAAGCTGCTCCTCGGTTCGATCTTCCTGGTTCTCTCAACGTCGACAGTCGTGTGGACATTGCGCGACCGGACGCCGCCCGCCTGGGACCCAGCGGATCACATGCGTTATGCCTACGATTATTACCGCTTGCTGGCTCACGCTGACTTCGCCGGGTTCGCGCGCGAGTTTTTCGTTGCGCCGCATCATTACGCTCCATTCGTCCACCTTGTCACCGCTTGCATTTTCTTGGTCCTGGGAGCTTCACGGCTGACAGGAATAGCGGTGAACTTGCTGTCGCTCGCGGTTTTGCTTTGGAGCGTCTCGAGCATCTCGCGTCGCTTGTACGGCGGTTCAAGTCCAATGAGGTTGGTTGTGTTACCGGCGCTGCTTGCGGCCTGCTATCACTTCAGCGCTTGGCTGATGCACGATGCGTTCTTGGATTTCCCGCTGACCGCTGCAGTCGCAGCGAGCTTCGCCTTGTTGATCCGCGCGGAGGATTTCCGAAACACTCGCCGCGCCCTGGCGTTCGCCGTTGCCGCCGGAGTTGGAATGCTGGTCAAGCAGACCTTCGCTTTCTTCTTCGTTATGCCCGCGCTGTGCGTGTTGATCAAAGTTATCCGCACGCGCGACCGTCGAGCACTCCTAAACCTGGCCCTCGCGATCGTAGTGTTGATCCTGATTGCCGCTCTCTGGTACGCGCCGCACTTGCGCGAAGTGATTGCGATCTATCGCGAGAACCAGCGTGCGGCAGTAAACGAAAATGAAGCGCCGCTGTTCAGCTTCGACTCGAATTTCTTCTACATCCACGCGCTGATCAGCATGCAGATGCAGTTGCCGTTGGCGGCAATGTTTGTCGCGGGTCTTGTTTATTCGCTTTTTCGTTACCGCAAACAGAGCTTGATTCTTTATCTCTGGCTGTTGAGCGGGATAATCAGCTTTGCGTTGGTCGCCAATAAGGATGTTCGCTACACCGTTCCGGTTCTGCCGGCGGCCGCAATTATCTCGGTCTGCTGGCTGGGCGAGTTGAAGACGGCTCGCCGAAAAATGGCCGCCTTGAAACCGGCTCTGGGAGCCATTGTTGCGGCGTGGGCGCTTGTGAGCTTTTTCAACGCCCAGTGGCCCAGGGCGGGATTCGGCAACGCCATCGACACGCCGCGGTATCGATGGATGGTTTTTGCGAGAAATTACTACGGCTTCGACCATCGCCCGCTGAATGACGATTGGAGCGTGCCTGAAGTAGTCCAAAAAGTCTCGAGCTTGGGGCGCGAATCCGATCCTTCAGCGACACCAGTTTTCGGAGTTGTGGTAAACCTTCCGTACCTGAGCCCTTCAAGCGTGGCGCTCTACGCGCGGTTGTTGACCAAGGAGCGAGCCGCCCCGCCTATTGTGGATGTCCGTTGGATCGTTGAGCCTTGGATGATCGACAGACTTGAAGAATGCGACTATGTGCTTGTGCGCACTGGACTGGAGAAAGCGGATTGGGTTGCGCCCGTCGAGCGCGAGGCCGAGCGGTTGATACGCGACAACCCGGCTCGGTTTAGACTGATCGCGATCTACCCGATCCCTCTGCCGGAAGCGCAGGCGGTCGTCTACCAATACCTGGGAGCGCAGGCGGCCTCGCCTGCTTCCCTTCGCTGAAGGACGAGTTGCGACGGGGCAAGCGAGGCCGCCTGCGCTCCCAGGGCCGACGGAATGAAGACGAGCGAAATCTTCAACACACCGCCTGTTGCCATACCATCAAGAAGAGACTTCACCAGGCGCGAATGGGAAACCATCCAAAGTCATCGCACGCCGGAACAGGTCCAGCGCTTCTTGCGGACTATCCGCTACAACCGCGAGTTTGAAGGAACGACCTGCCATTCGTTTCGCCGCGTGTTGCGAGAGAATCACGCGCATTGCCTGGAGGGCGCGCTCGTGGCTGCCGTCATTCTCGAACAGCACGGCTTTCCACCGGTCTTCGTCAGCATCGAGTCGCAAGACAAGCTGGATCATGTTCTGCTGTTGTTCAAGAGAAATGGGCGTTTCGGTTCCGTGGCCCGCTCGCGCGACATTGGGCTGCACGGCCGCAAACCAGTCTTTCGCACGATGCGCGATCTGGTGATGAGCTATGTCGATAGTTACGTTGACAAGAGCGGACGGATCACCGGCTACGGAGTTGCGAGCTTGTATGAACTCGGCGCCTACGATTGGCGGTTCTCGATGCGCAACGTGTGGAAAGTCGAGCGGCATCTTCAAGAGATTCCGCATCGCACGATTCGTTCATCCGATTTGAGATACGAACGTGCGCTTGCGCGATACCTGGAGTTTCATGAGAAGCACCCTGATCGTTCGCCTGATTATTTTGCCAATCGATTCCTTTGGCTGCCGTGATCTTACGTCGCTCTGTTAAGAAGTATCAGCACTGAGAAGAACGCGTTATTGATTGTATGAATCACAACGCAAGGAAGAATGGATTTGGACCGCGCGCGCACGATGGTTAGAGTCAGACTCAGCAGCGTCAGCCCGGCTATCGAAACCCAGGCTCCCCAATACTGCAGAACGTGAACTCCCACGAACATCAAAGTCACGATCAACACCGTCGGTGTCGCCCGTAGGTACTTGCGCAGCGAAGAGAAAAGCACGCCGCGATAAACGGTCTCTTCCACGATCGGCGCGGTGAACGTCGCGAGCACCGCCACCGCGATGCGAACTTGTTGCGACGATTTCAACAACTCGGAGAATGCATTCTGTTCAGACTCGGGCAACACACGAGACAAAAGTCTCGAAACTATGAGCAACCCAAAAAGCACGCAGCCTGAAAATCCGATCCAATACCAAAGCGAATGCCCTGCCCAGTCCCATCCCAAGCTCGTCGCAAATCGACGTTTTCCCAGCGAGGTCACTGCCGCCCAGCAAAGGGCAATCGTGATCGCATGCGCCACGATTGTTGACAGGACTTGAACCAGTAAAAGCGTTGGTGATTTCAACCACTCCAAAAATGGGTCTCGAGATGCGAGGCTCGGGAGCGGAGCGCCGCGCACGGACTGAATTAGGTACCATGCGATCACCGCGATGAGTGGAAGCGCGATAATCGCAGCGACGCTTGCGATCCAGACCACGATTCCCGTCAGCGGTCCCCACCGAGGACGGTCGGGATCAGGAAGCACATCGTCCTGCGCGAACGCGGGAACTTCGTACGGTGTTGTCGCGGTCAGTCTAAGTTCATTGTTATCGACAGGTGCCTCGTTCATTCTATCCTGTTGGGGTGGCCACGGAGGGCCGCCCTTACGTGTTAAATTCCGAACTCTATTCCCCGGCGCTCGCGTCCAATCGCGGCAATCACCGCGGCGATCGTAAAAACCGTAACCGCAGTCAACGCCATCGCATTTGCGTAACTCGTTCTTTCGGCGAAGAGCGCTTCTATGTAAGCCACCCAGCTTGCCAGAAGCACACCGCATTGGTAAGCGAATCCCGGCAGAAACCCTCGAACTGAATCCGGCGAAAGCTCGGTCAGGTGCGCAGGGATGATTCCCCACGCGCCTTGTACCATGAACTGCATGAAGAACGCGCCGGTGACCAACAACCCCAACGACGGCGCGTAGGCCCAGAGCGGGATAATCAATATCGCCGCCGCCAGCGCAAAGATCATCGCGCGGCGACGACCTATTCGGTCCGAGAAGAATCCAAAGATGACTCCGCCCAGAATAGCTCCAACCATCGAAACCGCCGTAATCGACGCACGTTGAGTCGGTGTGAATCCCCACTGCTGCTGTAAGAAAGTCGGATACATATCCTGCGTCCCGTGCGACACGAAGTTCATCATCATCATCAACATCGTCAGGTAAACAAACAGCTTCCAATGAGAGATGATACCGCGACCGAGCTTGCCCCAGCTTTCGTGGCGGGTTTTCTTCCAGACCTCCGACTCTTTGACGTGAACGCGAACAAACAGCGCCAGCAGCGCCGGAAGTCCGCCGATGAAGAACATCGGCCGCCAGCCCCATCGCTCGAATACGAAGAAGTAGCAAACCGCCGCCAGCAGGTAGCCTGCCGCGTATCCTTCCTGGAGCAGCCCCGACAGAACGCCTCGCAGTCGCGGCGGCACTTTCTCCATGGCCAGCGAGGCGCCAACGCCCCACTCGCCGCCCATGCCAATTCCGAACAGCGCGCGAAGCACCATGAACGTCGCATAGTTTGGCGCAAGGCCCGAGAGCACTTCGACCAGCGAATAAAAAATCAGATCGATGATCAGCGGCAATCGCCGGCCGTAGCGGTCTGCCAGAAGTCCGAAGATGAATGCACCGACCGGACGAAATGCGAGCGTCA
>WNGG01007075.1_pt1 | contig 12449 bp, 9 predicted proteins | sample 5400661 | NCBI WGS metagenome assembly WNGG01 (sample SAMN13153372, study PRJNA577476) | soil metagenome | isolation source: 100 cm soil or saprolite under Garry oak tree replicate 1 | place: USA:California | collected 2016-06-15 | reverse complement strand
CGGTTCCTGGCGCCGCTCGGTCCAGGCCACCCAGCCCCTGTTGTGTGGTCATCTGGCGGGCAGGGCACGGAACCCTAGACGATCAATTCCAAGGGGTGGCTGCGGAGATGAGGCGAGGGCATCCAAGATCAGGTTGTGACGACTGACATGGATACCCTCGCTACCGCACTGTACGTGAAGACCGATGACCTGCTGAAAGACTCGCCGCAGCTCGCACCGTACCGGCCTGAGATAGGCATCAGCCCGAAGCTGAGCGACGCTGAGCTGGTCACTCTGGCAGTAATGCAGGCCCTGCTGGGGTTCACCTCCGAGGCCCGCTGGCTGCGGCATGCCCGCGCTCACCTGCGTCACCTGTTTCCGTACCTGCCTCAGCAGCCCGGCTACAACAAGCGCCTGCGCGCCGCGGCATCGCTTATCCAGCATTGCATCCGTGCCCTGGCGGCCGGCACCACCGTATGGACCGACGATGTGTGGATCGTCGATTCGACCCCGGTCGAGTGCGGCCGGTCCCGGGAGACCGCCAAACGTTCTGACCTGGCCGGATGGGCCGAATACGGATATTGCGCCAGTCACTCCCGCTACTTTTGGGGCCTGCGCCTGCATCTGGTCTGCACCCTGCACGGGCTGCCCGTCGCCTTCGCCCTGACCGGCGCCAAGGCCGACGAGCGGGACGTCCTGCTCGCGATCTTCACCGCTGAGCCCGGCCTGGTCACCACCCGCCCTGGCCAGACCCTCATCGGTGACAAGAACTACCACGGCCGCGACTTCGAGGCCGCCATGGCCCTGGCCGGAATCAACCTGCTGCGGCCCGCCCGCAAGGGAGAACCCGCCCGGGCAGGTGCGCACCTGTTCAAGCCACTGCGCCAGATCATCGAGTCAGTCAACGGCACCTTCAAAGGCCAACTCGACCTCGAGCAACACGGCGGCCACACCCGGGCCGGCGTGGTTGCCCGCATCCTGCAGCGCATCCTCGCCCTGACCGCCGCGATCTGGCATAACGACAGCACCGGCCAAGCCACCCTGCGCTCACTCGTGGCTTATGACCACTGACCTTGGAATTGACCGTCTAGACGAGTAAGTCCGAATTCGATTAGTGGTCGTATGCGATCAATGATCGGGTGACTGGTGCGCCGGTCTGGTTGTTGCGCCAGATCGCGGCGGCCATGGCCAGGATGCGCTGGGCGACGCGGATGGCGACGCCCGCGCAGCTGCGCCCGCCGTGGCCTTCGAGGTTGAGCTGGCCCTTGAGGGTGTCGTTGACCGACTCGATCAGCTGGCGGACCTTCTTGAGCATCGGCTCGCCGTAGCGGGCCTGCTCGTCGGCGCGGGAGGGCCGCAGCAGTGTGATCGAATAACCGGCCAGCAGCTGTTCGAAGTCCCGCCCGGCGAAGCCCTTATCGGTGATCAGCAAGATGCCGTCATGCCCGGCGGCCACATCCGCGTCCACCTCCAGCATCGCGGCCAGCACCTCGCGCTCGCCGAGCTTCGGATCGGCCAGCGCCCACATAATCGGCATCCCCGCCGGGGTGCACACCAGATACAGCCGCAGTCCCCAAAAGAACCGCGAATGCGAGGCGCAGTAGCCATAGCCGGCCCACCCGGCCAGGTCCGAGCGCTGGACCGTGGGCCGCGACATCCCGCACGGCACCGGGGTGGAATCGGCGATCCAGCAGGTATCCAGCCAGAAGTCGCTCGACCTGGCGAGCAGGCGGATCGCCCGTTTGACCAGCCCGAGCGCACCTCGCAGCCGCTTGTTGTACCCGGACTGCTGCGGCAGGTACGGGAACATGCCGGCCAGGTGCTTACGCGCATAACGCAGCCAGTGCGCTTCGGAGGTGAAGCCCAGCAGCGCCTGCGCGACCGCCAGGCACACCAGCTCAGAATCGGTCAGCACCGGCGGCCTGCCCACCCAGCGCGGCCCGCCGAGCTCGTCGTCGATCTTCACATACAGTGCGGTGATGAGGGTCTCGATGTCGTTGGTCACACACCGGCAACGAGACCCTCACCCTTTGCGTCCCAAAAAGCATTAGGACTTACTCGTCTAGTCCGGGGGGCGACCCCCCGGAGCCCCCCGGTGGCGGCGTGGGTGCTGGTCGCCGTGGGGCGCGCCGCGATCTGTTGTCGGGGCTAGGTGCTGATGGTTGCGCCGCGATCTGTTGTCGGGGCTAGGTGCTGATGGTTGCGCTGCGGTCAGGACGCGGTGCCAGCCTGGGGAGGGACGGCCCCGGGCTGGGCCGTCCCTGCCCGAGGGGTTACGGGGCCTGCCGGGGCTGGTTAGGCCGGCGGGAGCGTCTGCTGGCCGTCGGGCGCCGCGCCGTGCGCGGGCGGGGGCGCCGGCTGGGTACCGGCTGGCTGGGTGCTGGCGGGCCGGGCCTGGGTTGTGGTGCTGGCTGGTTTGGTGCGGTGGCTGACGGCGGCCGCCAGGACCTGGGAGTTCGGCAGCGACATGAGGCCGTCGGCGGTGTCCAGGCGCAGGTAGGAAATGCCGATCTCGGTCACGGTGCCTTCGAGCAGGCCACCCATCGCGCCGGAGCGCAACTGGATGGCCTCGCCCACGTTGAATGGCCGGGAAAGCAGCAGGACGAGCCCGGCGAAGACATTGCTCAGCGACTGTTGTGCGGCGATCCCGATGAGGATGGTGGTGAGCGCGCCGCCGACGACAAGCTGGCCGACCGGGACCTTGAACAGCGCCAGCGCGATAACGAGCGTGAAAATGACCCCGGCCAGCACGATCGAGTAGCGGACCACGGCCGCGTGCGCCGAGCCGGCCACCGGCTGAAGGGCCTGGCGGGTACGGCGGGCCAGCGCCAGGATCCCGACGATCCCGAAAAGGCAGAACGCGGCCGTGGCCACGGCGGCGACAATCTTGCTGGTCACATTGCCGTGCCCGGTCCAAGTGTCGAAGTTACGGCCGGCCGTGCTCGCGAGAATTCCGGCCGCCGCCGCGAGCACCAGCGCGATGATGGCGCGCCAGGGCCGGGCCCGCGCCTTGACCTCAGCAAGTTGCTTGGCCATGTCGAGCTGGCGCTGCTCGTGCAGGTCCACCGCGGTCCTTCCCTGGTGACTGACTGATCTCGTTCTCACGCTACTCAGGAAAGACAGGTGATCCCGGTGGCGCCGCGCGCCACCGGGATCACCTGCGGGCTTATCGTCAGGAAGCCTTCATGAGCGGCTTGCCCACCGGCAGGAGCGGCGTGCCCCGCATGCCGTTGGCCACGCCCGCGGCCGAGGCGTACCAGGCCGTCAGCGCGGTCAGGACGCCGACGTAGCCGCCGATCTTGACGATGTTGCTGTTTGCCGCGAAGTTGCCGACGAACAGGACGATCTCGGTCGCCTCGAGGGTGAGGAACACCGCGAACACCGCAGCGTTCACCATCGAGCTCCACAGCAGCATGTAGGTGTTGAAGATGGCGAAGGCGAGCAGGATCCAGGCCACGTCCTTCTGCGCCGCGGCCGCATGCGCCGCCGCCGCCAAGGGTCCCGCTCCTGCGGGGGCAGGCGCGACCAGCAGGGCCCACAGGCCGAGCCCGATCCAGAAACCGCCGTAGGTGGAGAACGCGGTGGCACCGAACACGTTGCGGTTACGGAACTCCCACATGCCCGCCAGCAGCTGGCACAGCCCGCCGTAGGCGAACGCGTAGCCCAGCCAGGCATCGCCGGTGGCCTTCGTCATCCAGCTGGCGTTGGCCGCCGATAGCAGGAATGTGGTGAGGGCGAAGGCGGCAAGGCCGAGAGGCGCTGGGTCTGCCGCTGGTGCCGTGACGATGGTTCGTTGTTCGTCGGTGACGGTCAACTGCTTCCTCCTGTCGAGGGTGCCTCCGCCAGGTCGCGGGCAGACCTGCATTGCGGCAAGGCGGACGCTGGAATGGAACGGAAGCCGCGCGGTGGCCCCGACCCGATACTCGAGCGATCAGAACGGCCAAGGAGACCTTCCTCCGCCTTCACATGTGGCCCTGCGGAACCACGGGGAAGACCTGCCCTGAGGGTAACGCCGAAGGCCGTGGTTGGGGAGGCCCAGGTTTACCACAGCGATATCGTTCTACTAACCTTTCGCCGCGGCCCGGCGCCCGGCGCGGGCGCTCAGCGGGGCGGCAGGCTCCGGGCGAGCACCCCGGACAGCCCCGCCCTGGTGGCGATCACGTAAAGCCGGTCCTGGGCGCCCAGCCGCAGGTCGGCGGCGGGGGACCAGTTCACCGGGCCGCCCCCGGCAGGCTCCACGGCCAGCAGCCGCACCAGGCCGTTCTGGTGCACCGCCGCCACCGCCGCGGCGTCGAGCTCGGAGCCCGCGCCCACCCCCACGTCGGCGATCAGCAGAACGTGCCTGCCCACCGGGATGGTGCGCAGCACCTGGTGCTCGAGCATCGACGCGGCGAAGGACGGGGCGGCCAGGTAGGGCACGCTGCGGGAGATCGTGTTGCCGATGCTGCGCTGCACCCGCGCGGCCAGGTCGTCGTCGCCCAGCCGGAGCACGATCCGGATGTCGCTGGCCAGGGCGCGGGCGTGCAGCGCGGTCTCCAGGTTGACGCTGTCGCTGTTGGTCACCGAGACCAGGGCCTGGCAGGTGCTGACCCCGGCCGCGCGCAGGATGTCCTCCCGGTGCGTCTCGCCGATCACCACCCGCATCCCCAGCCGCCGGGCCATGGCCACCCCGGCCGCGGTCTCGCTCTTGTCCACGCAGGCCACGCTGACGCCCAGGTCATGGAGCTGGCCGACGACCCGGGTGCCGACGTTCCCCAGGCCCACCACGATGACGTGATCGCTGAGCGGGCGCTCCTTGCGCCGCAGCGACCCGGTCAGCCTGGCACCGACCACCACGGCGGTGAGCACCGGCAGGAACGCCAGCCCGTCGAAGGTGAGCAGCACCTGTGCGATCTTCTCCGGCCCGGACAAGGCCGGGTCGCTGACCGCGGCTCCCGCGGCGTCCAGGCCGGTCAGGTACGCCGCGTTGGCCAGCGAGAAGCCGCCCGCGGTGGCAAGCAGCGCGAAGCCGATGACCATGATGGCGAACAAGGCACCGAAGGCCAGCCCGACCTTGTTCCACAGCAGGTGCCTGACCATGTCGGCGGCCGCGCGCAGCGGGTGCCTGCGCGGCCGGGCGAACGGGTTGCGGGGCGCGCCGTCCGCCACGGCGAGCACCAGGTCCGCGCGGCCCGCGTCGGGCGGCAGCAGGCCAGGAGACTGCGGGTCCCGCGACATCGCCAGCCCGCAGACCACGCGCCGGGCATGGGCGTCGGTTTGGCGGGCTACATACAGCGTGCGCCCGGCCACCCTGATGTGGCTGGGCGCGGGCTCGCCGAGCGCCGCGGCCACGAACGACGGCGCGGACATCGAGGAGCCGGACAGAACCGCGCAGTCACGGAAGAACGTGCGGATGCGCTCGCCCAGGCTGGTGTTGAAGATGGCCACCACCAGGCGCAGGTCCGGGTTGAGCTCCTGGGCGCGCAGCGCCGCATGGAAGTTGCCCAGGTCGTCCTGGCGCAGCAGGGCCAGCGACCGGGCCGACTGCACCCCGGCGGCGGTGAAGGCGCCGGCGTCAAGCTCCGCCCGCTCGATGACCCGCACCTTGGGCAGGCGGGCGATGCGCGGTCCCTGGCCCAGCTCCCGGGACCGCAGCAGGACCGTCACCTCCTCGCCATAGGTGGTGGTCAGTTCCTCGATGACCCGGGCGGCGAGCGGGTCGTCACCGCACACGACAAGATGGTCGCGGCGCGCCGCGAGCCGGGAGAGCGGAGGCACGGCGTGATCCTAGCCGGGCCGGTCGTACCGGGCCGGACCGGGGCGAATCGGATCAGGATCAGCGCAGGCCCGCCCCGTTCAGGGCGAGGCGATCCGGCCAAGCTGGGGCGGCAGCCGGCTCGCGGCCCCGCGGTCGAGCAGGAACAGGGTCCGCAGCCTGCCCCGCGCGCCCGCCGCCGGCACCTGGACCGGGCCGACGTCCGACAGCGCCAGCCGGACCGCCCCCGCCTTCTCCTGGCCCGCGGCGAGGACCCACACCTCCCGTGCGACGCGGATCGACGGCAGGGTGAGCGTCAGCCTGATCGGCGGCGGTTTCGGCGAGCCGCGGACGGCGACCACACTCCGGTCGTCATACAGCGCCGGCATGCCGGGGAACAGGGACGCGACATGGCCCTCGGGGCCGATGCCGAGCAGCAGCACGTCGAACCCGGGGACGGGCCCGTGGTCCTCCGGGCGGGCGGCGGCGCGCAGCTCGGCGGCGTACCGGGCCGCCGCGGCCTCCGGGTCGGGCCCGTCGGGGCCGTCGGTGCCGGGCATCCGGTGCACCCGCGCCGGGTCGGCGTCGTCGAGGTGGCGCAGCAGGGCCTGCTCCGCCCCGGCCTCGTTGCGGTCCGGGTGGCCGCCGGGCAGGAACCGCTCGTCACCCCACCAGATGTCCAGGTGGCGCCAGTCGACCGCGTCCCTGGCCGGTGCGGCGGCCAGCTCGGTCAGCACGGCGGTGCCGATCCCGCCGCCGGTGAGCACCAGCGACGCGTGCCCGGTCGCGGCCTGGACATCCACCAGGCTGGTGACCAGCCGCGCCGCGACCGCCTTGGCCAGCAGGCCCGCGTCGTGGTGGACGATGACCTCGGGCGGGCTCACGGATTCGGAGCCCCGCCATCGCGGAAACCGGAAAGTGCGCCGGCGTAGACCTCGTCGGGGTCGAGCCGGCGCAGTTCCTCCTCGAGCAGCTCGGTCGTCTCCCTGCGGTGCAGGGCGACCCGGCGCTCGGGCTGCCCGGGGCGGCGCAGGTGCGCGACCCGGCCGTCCGGCCTGGTGATCACGATCTCCCCGTCGCCGGTGGTGAAGCTGACCTCGGTGATGCCCGGCCCGGCAGAGGGCGAGCTGGCGATCTCGACACCGTAGGCGCGGGACAGCCAGGACGCGATCAGGTCGGCGGTCGGGTTGCCCGCCTCGGCGCTGACCGTGCCGCCGGTGACGTCACCGGACGGCTGGTCCATCGTCGCCGCCAGCAGCGACCGCCATGGCGTCGCCCGGGTCCAGGACAGGTCGGTGTCCCCGGGCTGATACCCCTTGGCGAGCATGGCCAGCGCGTCCCTGGGCGAGCCGGCGGCCGCGGCGTCGGTGATGCGCCGCTGGGCGAGCGCGCCCATCGGGTCCTGCGCCGGGATCGGCGGCACGATGTCCGGCCACCAGGTGACCACGGGCGTGTCTGGCAGCAGCAGCGGGGCCACCACCGAGTCCGCGTGCTGGCCGAGCGGCCCGTACATGCGCAGCAGCACCGTCTCACCGGAGCTGGTCTCGCCCACCCGGATCTCGGCGTCCAGCCGGGACCGCTGCTCGGGCCGCCGGATGATCACCACGATGATGCGGCACGGGTGCTGGCGCCCGGCCGCGCTCGCGGCCCGGACCGCGTCGTACTGCGCGCCCTCGTCGGTCACGATGACCAGCGTGAGCACCATGCCGCTGGCCACGCCGCCGAGGCGCAGCCGCGCCTGGCGGAGCGCGTCGTGGATCCCGCCGGTGGTGGTGTCGGTGAGGTCGATGGTCATGTCACAGCCTCCGCCATGCCCGGCCGTCCCTGGCCATGAGCGCGTCCGCGCTCGCCGGCCCGGTCGACCCGGCCGGGTACTGGTCCGGCTTGCCGTGCTCCGCCCAGAACTGCTCGATGGGGTCGAGCACCTCCCAGGCCAGCTCCACCTCCTGGTGCCGGGGGAACAGCGGCGGGTCGCCGATGAGCACGTCGAGCAGCAGCCGCTCGTACGCCTCGGGGCTGTTCTCGGTGAACGACTCGCCGTAGGCGAAGTCCATGTTCACGTCCCTGACCTCCATCGCGGAGCCGGGGACCTTGGAGCCGAACCTGACCGTCACGCCCTCGTCCGGCTGCACCCGGATCACCAGCGCGTTGTGCCCGAGTTCCTTGGTGTCGGTGGCGCTGAACGGCAGATGCGGCGCCCGCTGGAACATCAGCGCGATCTCGGTCATCCGGCGCGGCAGCCGTTTGCCGGTGCGCAGGTAGAACGGGACGCCGGCCCAGCGCCTGGTGTCCACGCCCACCTTCACCGCGGCGTAGGTCTCGGTATGGCTGTCCGGGGCGATCCCGTCCTCCTCCAGGAAGCCGGGCACCTCGACGCCGCCCTGCCAGCCCGCCGCGTACTGGCCGCGGGCCGTCCCGGTGGCCAGGTCTTCGGGCAGCCGGACCGCCGACAGCACCTTTTCCTTCTCGGCCCGCAGCGACGCGGCGTCAAAGGAGACCGGCTCCTCCATCGCGGTCAGCGCCAGCAACTGCAGCAGGTGGTTCTGGATCACGTCCCGGGCGGCGCCGATCCCGTCGTAGTAGCCGGCCCGGCCGCCGATGCCGATGTCCTCGGCCATGGTGATCTGGACGTGGTCCACGTAACCGCGGTTCCAGATCGGCTCGTACATCGTGTTGGCGAACCGCAGCGCCAGGATGTTCTGGACCGTCTCCTTGCCCAGGTAATGGTCGATGCGGAACACGGAGTCCGAGCCGAACACGGAGTTCACGACCTCGTTGAGCTGCCGCGCGCTGGCCAGGTCGTGGCCGAACGGTTTCTCGATCACCACCCGGCGCCACGGCCGGTGCCCGTCCGGGCCGGCCGGCGGCGCGGACAGGCCGGAGCGCTTGAGCTGCGCCACCACGTCGGGGAAGAACTTCGGCGGCACGGACAGGTAGAACGCGTAGTTGCCGCCGGTGCCGCGCTCGGTGTCCAGCTGCGCCACGGTCTGGGCGAGCCGGTCGAACGCCGCGTCGTCGGCGAACTCGCCGGGCACGAACCGGATCCCCTCCGCCAGCTGCTGCCAGACGGTGTCGTTGAACGGGGTGCGCGCGTGCTCCTTCACCGCGTCGTGGGTGACCTGCGCGAAATCCTCGTCCTCCCAGTCCCGGCGGGCGAAGCCGACCAGGGAGAACCCGGGCGGCAGCAGCCCCCGGTTGGCCAGGTCGTAGACGGCCGGCATGAGCTTTTTGCGGGACAGGTCGCCGGTGACGCCGAACAGCACAAGGACGCACGGCCCGGCCACCCGGGGGATCCGCCGGTCCCGCGGGTCGCGCAGCGGGTTCACCGCGGTCACCGGCTCGATCCCGTCGCACGGGCCGCGTCGAGCAACTGGGCCAGCCCCGCCGCGCGGTCCCGCAGGTGCAGCCGGGCGGCTGGCCGGCCGCGCTGGTGCAGCGCGCCGATGTCGCCGAGCGCCTGGGCAAGCTGGAGCCTGCCCAGCGTGAAGTCCCGCCCCGGAACCTGCACGTCGCCCTGGACCGCGCCGGTGAGCTGCAAGAACACTCCGTTCTGCGGGCCGCCCTTGTGGTACTGGCCAGTCGAGTGCAGGAACCGCGGCCCCCAGCCGAAGGTGACCGGGTGGGTGGTCCGGCCGGCCAGCGCGTCCCTGAGCCCGGCGGCGGCCGCGTCACCGTCCCGGTCCAGGTAAGCCATGATCGCCAGGTAGCCCCGGTCCGGCAGCGCCAGCAGCAGCGAGTCGAGCACCCCGGCCAGCCCGCCGGCGGCGGGCAGCAGGCCGGGCTCCGCGTAGACCTCGACCGCGCCGTCGGTGAGCACCGGCTCGCCGGCCGGCAGCGGGCCGGTGCCGGCCTCGGCCAGCAGGCGCGCGGTGTTTTCCTTGGACTCGGCCACATTGGGCTGGTCGAACGGGTTGATGCCGAGCATCTGCCCGGCCACCGCGACCGCGTACTCCCAGACCAGGAACTGTGCGCCGAGCGGGCCCGTCACCGAGGTGTCGGCGGGGGAGGCGGGCGTGCCCAGAGCGACCAGGTGCAGGTCGGGGCCGGGGGAGAAGCCGGGCGCGTGCTCCCCGCCGACCGCCACCGGCAGGATGCCCCGGCCCTGCTTGCCGGTGGACTCGGCGATGAGCTGCTCCGCCCAGTCACCGAAGCCGGGCAGCCCGGATCCGCAGTCGGCGAGCACCACCTTGTCGTGGCCGGCCAGCGCGTATCCGCCGAGCGCGGCACCCAGCTCCAGGCCGGGGTTGCCGTCGCCCGAGGCCAGCGCGGGCAGCATCGCGTCGGCCTCGTTAAGCAGCCGCGCGGCGTCCGCGCCCGCGAGCGCGGTGGGCACCAGGCCGAAGGCGGTCAGCGCGCTGTAGCGGCCGCCCACGTTGGGATCGGCGAGCACCACCTGGTACCCGGCCTGGCGGGCGGTGGCCTCCAGCGGCGAGCCGGGGTCGGTGACCACCACGAACCGGCGGGCGATCTCCTCGGGGCGCAGGCCCAGGTCGGCGAACGCCCGCTCGTACACCCGGCGGTGGCTGTCGGTCTCGATGGTCGAGCCGCTCTTGCTGGAGACCACCACCAGCGTCCGGTCCAGCCGGTCGGCCAGCGCCCGGAGCACCGGGTGCGGGTCGGTGGTGTCCAGCAGGGTGAGCGGCACCTTCGCGGCCCGGCTGATCACCTCGGGGGCCAGCGACGAGCCGCCCATGCCGCACAGCACGATGTGATCGAGGCCCTGCTCGCGCGCGTCGCTGGCGAGCACGGCCAGCGAGCCGAGCAGCGCCCGGGACGCCCGGGGCGCGTCGAGCCAGCCCAGCCTGATCGCCGCCTCCGCGGCCGCGTCCGGGCCCCAGAGCCCCGGGTCCTTGGCCGCCAGGGCGGACGGCAGGCCGTCGGCCGCGAGCTTGGCCGCGGCCGGGCCGGCGACCTCCCGGACCGCGGCGCTGCGCCACGCTACCGAGACGCCGGGATCCCCGCCGGGCGGCCGCTCCTCTTCACCGGGCTGTGTCATCTGCGCTCCAGCTCCGCTTGAATCGTGTCCAGCAGCTCCTGCCAGGACGCGGCGAACTTCGACACGCCCTCTTCCTCGAGGACCGTGACCACGTCGTCGTAACCGATGCCGAGGTCCGCCAGCTCCTCGAACACCTTCCTGGACTGCTCGTAGGTGCCACGGACGGCGTCGCCGTGCAGCACGCCGTGGTCGGCCACGGCCAGGATGGTGGCCTCCGGCATCGTGTTCACCGTGTCCGGCGCGACAAGTTCTACCACGTACATGGTGTCCGGGTAGGCCGGGTCCTTGGTGCTGGTCGAGGCCCACAGCGGCCGCTGGATGCGCGCGCCCTTGCCGTGCAGCGCGGCCCAGCGCGGCGAGGATTCCGCGAACCGCTCCTCGAAGAGCTCGTAGGCCAGCCGGGCGTTCGCCAGGGCCGCCTTGCCGCGCAGCGCGGCGGCCTCCGGCGTGCCGATCTTGTCCAGCCTGCTGTCCACCTCGGTGTCCACCCGGCTGACGAAGAACGACGCCACCGACGCCATCGAGGACAGGTCATGGCCTGCCTCGGCGGCCCGCTCCAGCCCGGCGAAGAACGCGTCGATCACCTCGCCGTAGCGCTCCAGCGAGAAGATCAGCGTCACGTTGATGCTGATCCCCTCGGCCAGGCACTGCGCGATCGCGGGCAGCCCGGCGCGGGTGGCGGGGATCTTGATGAACAGGTTCGGCCGGTCCACCAGCCACCACAGGGCGCGGGCCTCGGCGATGGTCTTGTCCGTGTCGCCCGCCAGCCGCGGGTCCACCTCAAGCGAGACCCGGCCGTCCACCCCGCCCGAGGCGTCGTAGGCGGGCCGGAGAACGTCGCAGGCCCACCGGACGTCGTAGGTGGTGATGGCACGGGACGCCTCCGCCACCGACACGCCGCGCAGCGCCAGCTGGGCGAGCTGGTCGTTGTAGGCATCGCCGTGGCTGAGGGCATGGTCGAAGATCGTCGGGTTGGAGGTGACCCCGACCACGTGCCGGTCACGGGCCAGGGCTGCCAGGTTGCCGCTGGTCAGCCGGACCCGGTTGATGTCGTCGAGCCAGATGGCCACCCCGGCGGCGGACAGTTCGGCGAGTGCGTCGGAATGTGTGGTCATGACTGTTGCTCCCTTGCTAACCGGCGTGCGTACCTGCCGTACCGGTATCCCTTCCCGCCTTGGCCAGGCTAGACATCGCCGCGGCCACCACGTTCTCCGCGGTCAGCCCGAAGTGCTGGTAGAGGTCCTGGTAACTCGCGGAGGCGCCGAAGTGCTCCAGGCTCACGCACTCGCCCGCGTCACCGGTGAACGCCCGCCAGCCGAGCGCGATGCCCGCCTCGACGCTCACGCGTGCCCGCACCCGGGGCGGCAGCACCTCCCGCTGGTAGGAAGCGTCCTGCGCGGTGAACCATTCCACGCACGGCATGGAGACCACCCGCGCGGCGATGCCCTCGGCCGCCAGCTGCTCCCGTGCGGCGAGGGCGATCTGCACCTCGCTGCCGGTGGCGATGAGGATCACCGCCGGATCCCCGCCCGCCGCCTCGGCCAGCACGTACCCGCCCCGGGCGGTGCCTTCCGCGCTGGCGAACCCGGCACCGGCGCGGACGTCCGCCGCGCTGGCGCCGCGGTCGAGCACGGGCAGGTTCTGCCGGCTCAGGCACAGCCCGGCCGGCCGGCCGGTGTGCTCCAGGATGGTGCGCCAGGCCACCACCGTCTCGTTGGCGTCCGCGGGCCGGACCACGTC
>WNGG01007071.1_pt1 | contig 12453 bp, 10 predicted proteins | sample 5400661 | NCBI WGS metagenome assembly WNGG01 (sample SAMN13153372, study PRJNA577476) | soil metagenome | isolation source: 100 cm soil or saprolite under Garry oak tree replicate 1 | place: USA:California | collected 2016-06-15 | reverse complement strand
CAGGACGAGGACGGCATGATGATCGTGCGCGGGCGGCTGGCGCCGGAGGTCGGAGCGCTGCTCGTGCAGGCGCTCGCCGCGGCCCGCGAGAGGCTGTATCAGCAAGCACGGGCCACGGACGCCGCCCCCGGTCCGGTAGACGTTTCCGCGGAACCCATCATGTGGCTCGCGCCACTCCCCGTCCCTCTGAAACTCGTATGCTCATGCTCGGAGGAGCCAAAGGTCGCGTGCGTTACTGGTGCGACAAGCCCGACGCGGAACCTGACCCGGGGCGTTCGAGGTACCCCATCGTGTCGACACAGCTTCACGCTGTGATCACGAATCAGGAAATTCTTCGCTGATAGACGCCCTGCTCCTCCGGAAAGGTGGCAGCGATGGACGTCGTGCATGCACGGTGTGCGGGCCTCGACGTACACAAGGCCACGGTCGTGGCCGGCGTGCGGATGCCGAGCCCGCGGTGCGGCGAGCGGTGCGGAGAAACGATGACCTTTGCGACGACCACGCGTGGGCTACGCGAACTACGCGAGTGGTTGATCGCGCACGGCGTGACGCACGTGGCGCTGGAGTCCACGGGCGTGTACTGGCGGCCGGTGTATGCCGTGCTTGAGGGCGTGGTCGAGATGATCCTCGTGAACGCCCGCCACGTGAAGATGGTCCCGGGACGCAAAACGGATGTGCGGGACTGCGAGTGGCTGGCGCAGTTGCTCGAATGCGGTCTCCTGCGCGGCAGCTTTGTGCCGCCCGCTGGCGTGCGGGATCTGCGGGATCTGACACGCTTACGGAAGACGCTCATCCGCGAGCGGAGCCAGCACGTCAATCGCGTCGCGAAGACGCTGGAACTGGCGCAACTGAAGCTCGGCTGTGTCGTCACCGATATCATGGGGAAGACAGGTCGCGCCATTCTCCAGGCGCTCAGCACGGGCATCGACGATCCCGTGCGGCTGGCTGACTGCGCGCAGGGTAACCTCCGCAAGAAGCGGGCCGCGCTGCGCGAAGCCCTCGTCGGCGGCCTTACTCCGCACTACGCATTCCTGCTCCAGCAGCATCTGTCCCTGATCGATGCGTTGGACGTTCATATCGCCACGCTCGATGCCCGGATCGCGGGGGCGATGGCCCCGTTCGCCGAAGCGGCGACGCTCGTGCAGAGCATGCCCGGCATCGCCGCGCGTGCCGCACAAGCGATCATCGCCGAAACGGGCATCGACATGAGCCAGTTCCCCACGGCGGCGCACTTCGCCTCGTGGGCGCGACTGTGTCCGGGCAATAACGAGAGCGCGGGGAAACGCCGACCCACGACGACGGGCAAGGGCGCGACGTGGCTGCGTGCGACCCTGCAAGAAGCCGCCTGGGCGGCGGTCCGCAGCAGGAAGAGTTACTACCGCGCGCTCTACCACCGGCTCAGGGCCCGGCGTGGTCCCAAGAAAGCGATCGTGGCAGTGCAACACGCGATGGTCGTCGCGCTGTGGCACATGCTGAAGCACCGTGTTTCTCATCGCGATCTCGGGGCCGACTACTTTGATCGCCAGAATACCGACCGGATCCGCCGTCACCACGTCCGTCGCCTCGAACGCTTGGGCTACGACGTCGTGCTGGTCGAAAAGGCGGCGTGACAACGGAGGAGTTTCATAGGAAACGTCTCAGCGCCTGGCGTGCGACGCGAGCCGGGTGGTGATGCGGCACACTCCGGATGGCCGCGTCGTGGAGGTCGGCGCCCGGACCCGGACCATTCCTCCTGCGCTCCGGCGCGTGCTCCATCACCGCGACCGGGGTTGCCGCTTCCCGGGCTGCGGCCGTCCGTTCGGTCAGGGTCATCACATCCGCCACCGGGCCCACGGCGGGCCGACCACGCTCTCGAACCTGGCGCTGCTCTGTCGCCGGCACCATCGCGCAGTTCACGAGGAGGGTTACCAGGTGGAGCGACAGCCCGACGGCGAACTGAGATTCCTGCGCCCGGACGGCCGGCCACTGCCCGAAGTCCCGTCGCCGCCAAACGTGCCGGACGATCCCATCCACGTTCTGCGAGCGCGGCACGCGGCGCAGGGGCTGCGGATCCATGCGCGGACGGCGATGCCTGGTTGGCTGGGGGAACGCCTGGACGTAGGTTGGGCGATCGACGTCTTGCACCCGTTGGCGGCTCGGACGTAGCCGCTTAGCCGGGAATCGCCCGCGGGCGCGGCGTATCAGATTGTGGGCATTGGCGCGACGGCGCCGGGCGCGTATACGGACGACGTGACGCAGGCGCGACAGACGCTCGGCCGCGCAGCGGAAGACGCGGCGGCGACATACCTCGCGCGCGCCGGCTTCAAAATCCTCGAGCGCAACGTCCGCCTCGGCCACGGCGAGATCGACCTCGTCTGCCGCGACCGCGACGTCGTCGTCTTCGTCGAGGTCAAGTGCCGGCGCGCGACGTGGGGCGATCCACCGGCCGCCGCCGTGTCGTGGCACAAGCAGCGGCGGCTCACGCGCCTGGCCCAGCACTATCTCAAGTGGCGACGGCTCGAGGATGCGCGGTGCCGGTTCGACGTGGTGTCCGTGACCGTCGACGCGGCGGGGCGGTCGGCCATCGCCCACGTGCGGAACGCCTTCGATGCGGTGCAGTAGACGGCGAACGAAGAAGTTTCCCCGGCCGTCGGGTACAATCCGGTCCTCATGCCGGTCCGCTGGGATGCCCACCGATCCGCGCTGTCGAGCATCGTCGAGGCCGTCGGCCGCACGCCGCTCGTGCGGCTGAACCGGGTCGTCGGCGGCGCGCGGCCGCCCGTGTACCTCAAGCTCGAGTGGTACGGGCCGAGCGGCAGTCTCAAAGATCGGATCTACCTGCACATGTTCGAGCAGGCCGAGGCGCGCGGGGACCTCAAGCCGGGGATGCGCGTGCTGGAGTGCTCAACCGGCAACGCCGGGATCGCCTGCGCCTTCGTGGCGGCGGTGAAGGGCTACCGCTGCACGGTGGTCATGCCGCAGGGCATGAGCGACGAGCGCAAGAAGATGACGCGCGCGTACGGCGCCGACCTCGTGTTCACGCCGGGCGGTGAGAGCGACGTCGATCTCTCGCTCAAGCGGCTCGCCGAGATCCGCGCGGGCGATCCCACGGGCTACTGGGTGCCGGGGCAGTTCGACAACGCCGACAACGTCGAGGCGCACTACCGGACGACCGGCCCCGAGGTGTGGGAGCAGGCCGGCGGCATCATCGGCGCCTTCGTCGCCTCCCAGGGGAGCGGTGGGACCCTGACCGGCGTCGGGCGCTATCTCCGCGAGCGCGACGGCGACGTCCGCCTGTACGCCGTCGAGCCCGACGAGTGCGCGCTGCTGTCGCGCCGCGCGTGGGGACCGCATGGCATCGAGGGGATCGGCGACGGCTTCATCCCCGACAACCTCGACGTCTCGATGCTGACCGGCGTCATCACGACGACCACCGACGAGGCGCTGACGGCGGCGCGACGGCTGGCGGCCGAGGAAGGCATCTTCTGCGGCATCTCGACGGGCTGCAACGTGGCCGCCGCGCTGAAGCTCGCCGCCCGGCATCCCGACCTGCCGTCCATCGTCACCATGGCCAACGACACCGGGCAGCGCTACTTCACCACCGCGCTCTGCGGCGAGGTCAAGCACGTGGACGTGCCCGAGCGCGCGCACCCGATGGACGACCAGACGCGCCGCGAGCTGGATCGCTGGCAGTCGAAGTGGGAGATCCTGCGCTGAGACCGGCCGAGTGGGACTTCGTCGCCGCGCGGCGGCGGCTGGAGGCCAAACCCAAATCGGCCGGCGAGAAGCTCACCTCCATCGACGACGCGGCCGCGCGGGTCACGGAGGGCGACCGCGTGGCGGTCGGTGGCTGCCTCTTCTCGCGGACGCCGCTGGCCCTGGTGCGCGAAATCTTGAGGGCGCGACGCCGCGGCCTGACGCTGGTGCGCAACCTCATGTGCACCGAGGGCGAGCTCATGATGGCGGCCGGCGCCGTCGAGCGCGTGATGACGGCGTGGATGTCGATCGGCCTGCCATGGGGCGTGTCGAAGGTCATGCGCCACTACGTCGAGTCCGGCGCGGTGGCGCTCGAGGAGTGGAGCCACCTGGCCCTCGGCCTGCGCTTCCGCGCGGCGGCCATGGGCGTGCCGTTCCTCCCCGCGCTCACCATGCTCGGCTCCGATCTCGTCGCGGTGGGCGGGATGAAGACGGTCGCCGATCCCTACTCCGGCGAGACGCTGGCCGCCGTGCCCGCGCTCTTCCCGGACGTCGCGCTGCTGCACGTGCACCGCGCCGACCGCTTCGGCAACGGCCAGATCGACGGCTATCCGCACATGGACGCCGACATCGCGCGAGCGGCGGCGACCGTGCTCGTCACCACGGAGGAGCTGGTCACCGATGAGGAGACGCGCCGCCATCCCGATCGCACGGTGGTCCCCGGCTTCCTCGTGGACGCGCTCGTGCACGTGCCCTTCGGCTCGTTCCCCCACGAGTGCTACGGCCTCTATCACGCCGACTTCGACCACTTCGCCGAATACACGGCGTCCATCGATGCCCGCGGCCCCGAAGCGGCCGTCGGCGAGTACCTCGCGCGCTACGTCTACGGGCCGCCGACGTGGGACGACTACCTCGAGCTCTTCGGCGGCGAGCGGCTCGCGAAGCAACGAGCCGCCGCGAGAGAGCTGACAGCGTGACCGTCACCGCCTCCGAGCTCCTCGCCGTCCAGGGCTCGCGGCAACTGCGCGACGACACCACCGTGTTCGCCGGCGTCGGCGTGCCGCTGCTGGCCGCGGCCCTGGCCCAGCAGCGCCACGCGCCGAAGCTGACCATGGTCATCGAGGGCGGCATCATCGGGCCGCGCATCAAGCCGGGCCGGCTGCCGATCTCCACCAACGAGATGCGCGCCGCGTATCGCGCCCAGATGCTGCCGGGCATCACCGACACGTTTCTCTTCGCCCAGCGCGGGTTCCTGGACTACGGCTTCATGGGCGGCGCCCAGATCGACCAGCACGGCAACGTGAACACGAGCGTGCTCGGCCCGGATTACTGGAAGCCGAAGGTGCGGCTGCCCGGAACCGGTGGCGCCAACGACATCGCCTCGCTGTGCAAGGAGGTCATCATCCTGACCGCGCACGAGAAGCGCCGCTTCGTGCCGCGGGTGGACTTCGTCACCAGTCCGGCGTGGCTGGACGGCGGCGACGCGCGCCGGCGCGCCGGCCTGCCGTTCGGTGGTGTGTCGCGCGTGGTGACCACGCTCGGCGTCTTCGGCTTCGACCCCGAGACGCGCCGGATGCGGCTGGACGCGCTGCACCCCGGCGTGACGCGCGAGCAGGTCCGCGAGCAGACGGGGTTCCCGCTGCTCGAGGCGCCGGAGATCAGCGTCACCGAGCCGCCGACAGCCGACGAGCTGGCGATGCTGCGCGCGCTCGACCCCGAGCGCCGCTTCCTCGGATAACGGCCCGCGACAAGGAGACCCGCGCCGTGCACGTCGGCCTCGCCATCAAGAACTTCGTCGGCCCCACCGAGACGCCGGACGTCGACGCCCTCTATCGCTACGCGGAGCGGGCGGAGGCGCTGGGCTTCGAGTCGCTCTGGGCGTGGGACCACGTCATCCTCGGCGTCGAGCCCTCGTTCCCGATCCTGGACGCCGTCGGCACGCTGACCGCGATCGCCGCGCGCACGTCGCGGATCAAGCTCGGCACCGGGGTGCTCGTGCTGCCGCTGCGCAATCCCACGGTGGCGGCCAAAGCGATCGGCACCCTCGACGTGATCAGCAAGGGGCGGCTCATCCTCGGGGTGGCGGCCGGGTGGTACGCGCGCGAGTTCGATGCGGTCGGCGTCCCCTTCAGGCAGCGGGGGCGACTGTTCGAGCGCAACCTCGAGATCCTCACGCGGCTCTGGACGGAGGATCGTGTCAGCCTCCAGGTCGACGAGCTCAACCTGCGCGAGGCGGTCATGCGTCCGAAGACCGTGCAGCGGCCGCGCCCGCCGATCCTCATCGGCGGCTACGTCGACGCCGTGCTCAAGCGTGTGGCGACGAAGGGCGACGGCTGGCTGACGTACTTCTACACGCCGGAGTCCTACGCGAAGTCGTGGCAGAAGATCCTCGGCTTCGCCCGCGAGGCCGGCCGCGATCCCCGAACGCTCACCGGCACCAACCAGCTCGCGATCCTCGTCGGGGTCTCGCGCGCCGAGACGGAGGCGCCGATGCGCCACTGGCTGTCGACCGAGTGGGACGTCGCGGCGTGGAGCGAGTCGACGATCGAGCACGCCATCCGCGGCAGCGTGAAGGAGTGCGTCGAGCAGCTGCGCGCCCACGTGGCCTCGGGCGTCGACCGCCTGATCCTCATCCCCTATCGCTACGAGCCCGCGCAGGTCGAGATCATCGCCAGGGAGATCCTCCCCGCGCTGCGCTGAGCGGCGGAGGGCCGTCACGTCCGCGTTCGTCGATCCGCGGTCCGCGGTACGCTGGGTCATGGCCGTGAAGCCGCGTCCGCGCGTCGAGATCGAGTACTGCACGCAGTGCCGCTGGCTGCTGCGGGCGGCCTGGATGGCCCAGGAGCTTCTGACGACGTTCGAGGCGGAGATCGGCGAGGTCGCGCTCGTGCCCGGCGCCGGCGGCATCTTCGAGGTGCGCGTCGGCGCCACCGTGCTCTGGTCCCGCCACGACCGCGGGCGCTTCCCCGACGTCAAGGAGCTCAAGCAGATGGTCCGCGATGCCGTCGCCCCCGGCAAGAGCCTCGGTCACGCCGACCGCTGAGGACGTCATGCCGAGCCGGCAGGCGCGCTCTTCAGTGGCTTCGGACTATCGGAACGCCCGGCCAGATACCGTTGGGGCGCCGCGCAGCAGGTAACGTGTAGAAGTTGCAAAGATGTCCATGTAGAACTTGCCCTCGACACCCGTGGGGAGCTGGTTACGCCTCTTCTGACGTGGGTTTCGGGCTGGCACGGCCTTCGCACCGGTCCCAGCCATCTCGCGGAGCAGAGGACGGAAATCGAAGCTCTGTGACGGGCACCCTTGCCGACCTTCATGATCGGACGACGATCAGTGAATCGTAGTCGTCCGATCATTTCCTCGCCTTGCGACATGGGGATACTCGACCTCGCGGTCGGCAAGTGGGTGTATACGAGACCGTGCGATGAGCACGTGGCGCAGGGCTCAGACCGCAGGTCTCCTGTCGGCAGCGCACCACGCCTCCCAGAGCGTCGTCCAATGCGTGACGCGGCGGTCGAGTTCCATGACCGCGCGTGTGTCGGGCAGTGGCTGAATCTACGTTGATCGAGGATCGGGGCAGCGCCGCAACCACCGGCGCCGAACGCATCTTCGCCGAGGTGCTCGCTGACGTCTTGCGCGTCGACCGCGTGTCGGTCGATAGCCACTTCTTCGATGAGCTCGGTGCTGACTCGTTGGTGATGGCCCATTTCTGCGCGCGAGTGAGGAAGCGCGGAAATCTGCCGTCGGTATCGATGAGGGACGTCTACCGGCATCCGACGATCAGAAGCCTGGCAGCGGCGCTCGCTGACGTCGCGCCCAGCTCTGCCAAGTCGTCGGTTGCAGCAGCGATCGAGGCGGCGACACCGACAAGCACGCCGGAGTACGTCCTCTGCGGAGCGCTGCAGCTCCTGTTTTTCCTCGGATATTCCTACCTCGCCGCGCTCGCCACCGCCCAAGCCTACGAGTGGATCTCCGAGGGCTCAGATGGTGTCGATATCTACGTGCGGTTGGTTCTATGTAGCGTCGCGGGTTTCCTCGTTGTGTGCACCGTTCCGATCCTGGCGAAGTGGATGCTCATCGGTCGGTGGAAGCCCGAGCAGATCCGTATCTGGAGCCTGGCATACGTCCGCTTCTGGATCGTCAAGACCTTGATCCGGTCGAATCCGTGCGCCCTTCTGTTCGTCGGTTCGCCCCTCTATGCGCTTTATCTGAGGGCGCTGGGCGCGAAAATCGGGCCGGGCGTCGTGATCTTCTCCCGGCGTGTGCCGGTGTGCACCGATCTGCTCACAATCGGCGCAGGGACGGTCATCCGCAAGGAGTCGTTCTTCCTCTGCTACCGGGCGCACGCGGGGCGAATCGAGACCGGAGCGGTCACCCTCGGCCGGAACGTCTTCATCGGCGAGAAGACCGTGCTCGACATCAACACGTCAATGGGCGATGGGGCGCAGCTCGGTCACGCCTCCGCGCTGCACAGCGGCCAGGCGGTACCGGACGGCGAGCGGTGGCATGGCTCTCCGGCACAGCGCACGGAGCTGAATTACCTGAGAGTCGCGCCGGCTCCCTGCGGCCCGCGGCGTCGGGCCAGCTTCTGCGCCATCACGTTGCTCTCTGTCTTCCTCCTGTACCTGCCGCTCATCGAGGGAGGTCTGTACTTGCTCGCGGCTGTGGCGCCGTCCCTGGGCAAGGTTCTGAATCCGAGCGTGGCTGCGAGCGCCGGTGTCGTGACGTTGCGGGGGCTCTTCATCGGCGCGCTGGCCGTCTCGCTTCTCTTCTTCTTCGGTGCCGTGCTCGTCGGCCTGCTGCTCGTGGTCACTGTCCCTCGCGTATTGAATCGGTTCCTCAAGCCGGACACGGTCTATCCGCTGTATGGCTTCCACGACAGGGTGCACCGGGTGATCACGCGGCTGACCACCATCAAGTTCTTTGTGCGTCTCTTCGGTGACAGCTCCTACGTCGTCCACTATTTGTCCGGCCTGGGGTACCACCTTTCCCCGGTCGAGCAGACCGGGTCGAACTTCGGCATCGTGGTGACGCAGGCGAACCCGTCCCTGTGTTCTGTCGGCACCGGAACGATGGTCGCCGACGGGCTGATGATGATCAATGACGAGGTCTCGAGCACGTCCTTTTGCGTGTCTCGAGCGTCGATCGGGTCACACAACTTCGTGGGGAACGACGTCGCCTATCCCGCGGGAGGCAAGACCGGCGACAACTGCCTGCTCGCGACCAAGGCGATGATTCCGCTCGACGGCAAGCTTCGCGAAGGGGTCGGCCTGCTCGGCTCGCCTTGCTTCGAGATTCCGCGATCGGTTGACCGTGACAGCCGATTCGACCATCTCCGGACGGGGGACGAGCTCCGCCGCGGGCTTGCCGCGAAGAACCGGTACAACATTCGGACCATCGGTATTTTCCTCTTCGCCCGGTGGCTGGGCGTCTTTCTGGTCGCGCTCCTCGACCTGGCTGCCTTCGAGCTTTACGGCGCGTTTGCAAATGTGCCGATGGCTGCGCTCTTCGCGCTCAGCCTTCTGGTCAGCGCGCTGTACTACGCGCTGGTGGAGCGCTGCATCGCGGGATTTGGCTCGCTGCGCACCACAATCTGCTCCATCTACGACCCGTACTTCTGGCTGCACGAGCGCCTGTGGAAGGTGGCTGCATTGGAGTATCTCCGCGCCTTCGACGGCACCCCGTTCAAGAACGTGATCTGGCGGCTGATGGGCGTTCGGATCGGCAGGAGGGTTTTCGACGACGGCGTCCACATCTCGGAGAGGACTCTCACCACCATCGGGGACGACTGCGTGTTCAATACAGGCAGCAAGATCCAGTGCCACTCGGAAGAGGACGGCACGTTCAAATCCGACCGAAGCACGCTTGGTGCCGGCTGCACGCTCGGGGTTGGCGCAATCGTCCACTACGGCGTGACGATGGGTGACGGCTCAGTGCTCGCCCCCGACTCCTTTCTCATGAAGGGAGAGGAGGTCCCAGCACACGCGCGGTGGGGAGGGAACCCGGCGAGGGAGATGTGAGATGAGCAATATCAGCCTGCGTGACCCGGACACGGTCACCGCCGCGGAGAGCGGCCGGGAATTCTGGCGCGGCGTACTTCTCGCCGGTGGGTTCATCGCGCTCCCGCGATGGACCCTTGAGCCTGTGCCCGGCGTCGGCGAACACGAGGCGAGGATCCCCGACGAACTCGTGGCGGCGGTGCGCCGGCTGGCGGACGAGCTGGCGGTGCCGCTCAGCTCGGTGCTGCTGACCGCGCACGCCAAGGTGCTTTGCGCGCTGTCGGGCGAGCGCGAGGTCTCGACCGGCTACGCCGCCGTGGAGGGTCGTCCACCGTTGCCGTGCCGGATGACGACTGAACCCCACTCGTGGCGGGCGATGCTGCTGGAGACTCATCGGGCCGAGTTCGCACTGCTGTCGCACGCGGACGTTCCGGTCGACGATCTGAGGCGTGAGCTGGGCCTGACCAAGCCATTGTTCGAGACCGTGTTCGATGTGACGGCCGAGGGCGGCGGGGAGCTCGCTGAGGACACCGTGCTGTGGGTCAGCTTCTTGGAGCATGACGGGCTCGTGCGGCTGCGGTACAGGACGGACGTGCTCGACGCGGACTGTGTCGCCAGGATCGCCGGCTATCACCTCACCGCGCTCGCGTTGATCGCCGCCGATCCAGATGCCGAGCACAAGCGGCAGAGCCTGCTCTCCGGCGAGGAATTGCATGTCCAGCTTCATGGGCTCGCCGGACCGCGCAGGAAGCTGCCGGACCGCCGGGTCCACGAGCTGTTCGAGGAGCGAGTTCGGGCACACCCGAACGCCATCGCGGCCGTGCACGGCGACCGGCAGTGGACCTACCGGCAGCTCAACGGCCGTGCCAACCAGCTGGCACGGGCACTGTTGGCGCGAGGGCTGTGCCGCGAAGGCGTCGTCGCTGTGGTGACAGAGCGCAACCTGGACTGGATGGCCGCTGTGCTCGCGATCTTCAAGGCCGGTGGCGCGTACCTGCCCATCGAGCCGCATTTCCCGGCCGATCGCATCGCGAGGACGCTCTCCCGCGCCGCCTGCCGGCTCGTGCTGACCGAACGCGGCAGCACCGCTACGCTCGACCGCGCGCTCGACTCGCTGTCCGGAGTCCAGACGCTCTTCATCGACGCGGCCTACGAGGAGGACCATGCCGACGGCGATCTCGGCGTCGACGTCGCGCCCGACCAGCTCGCCTACATCTACTTCACCTCCGGCTCCACCGGTGAGCCCAAGGGCGCGATGTGCGAGCACGCGGGCATGCTCAACCACCTCTGCGCCAAGATCCATGACCTGGGGATCGGCGAGGGGCAGGTGGTGGCCCAGACCGCACCCCAGTGCTTCGACATCTCGCTGTGGCAACTGGTTTCCGCGCTCCTGGTCGGTGGGCGGACCCTGGTGGTCGAGCAGGAGGCGATCCTGGACGCCGAACGTTTCGTCGACAAGGTCGTCGAGGGCAGGGTCGCCGTACTTCAGGTAGTACCCTCGTACCTTGAAGTCGTACTGTCCTATCTAGAGCAGCACCCGCGCGAGCTGTCCGACCTGCGGTTCGTGTCGGTGACCGGCGAGGCGCTGAAGAAGGAGCTTGCGCAGCGCTGGTTCGCGGCCAAGCCCGAGATCAAGCTGGTCAACGCGTACGGGCTTACCGAGACCTCCGACGATACGAACCACGAGATTATGGAGAGGGTGCCCGACCGAGAACGGGTTCCTCTTGGTCCCCCAATCCACAACGTGCACGTCTACGTCGTGGACGAGCACCTGTCACCGGTGCCGCTCGGCGCACCAGGTGAGCTCGTCTTCTCCGGGGTATGTGTCGGCCGCGGGTACGTCAACGACCCCGAGCGCACGCGGCGAGCGTTCATGGCCGATCCGCACCGCGAGGGCCAGCGGCTGTACCGGGGCGGCGATTATGGCCGCTGGCTGCCCGAGGGCAAGCTGGAGTTCCTCGGCCGCCGGGATACCCAGATCAAGATCAGCGGCTTCCGGATAGAGATCGGCGAGATCGAGAACACACTGTTGCGGTTGCCCGGCGTCCGCGACGGCGCAGTCGTGGTCATCGAGCGGGCCGACCGCAGCAAGCACCTCGTGGCCTTCTACTCCGGCCAGCGGCCACTCGATGCCAACGTGCTGCGGGACCAGCTGGGTGAGTCGCTCCCCGAATACATGGTTCCGTCGTTCTTCCATTGGCGGAAAAGGCTGCCGTTGACAGACAATCGTAAGATCGATAGGGCCGTTTTAACGGCGATCGCCGGAGAACTCGATGTCGCCGAACAGGACCACGACGGGCCGAGTACGGCGACCGAGCACCGGCTGGCCGCCGCATGGGCAGAGGTGCTCGGCATCCCGAAGGACCAGATCGGCCGGCGGGATCACTTCTTCGATCTGGGCGGCACGTCGCTGTCGGTACTGAAGCTGGCGATCACCCTGGACCGTGCGGTGTCCCTCAAGGACCTCACCGGTCACCCGATTCTCGCCGATCTGGCCACGCTGATCGACGGCAGGTCCGAGCAGCGGCTCCGAGCTGCTCCAGGTAGTTTGACTTAATCTTGAGCAGCCGCGACTGAAAGGAGATCGAGATGTCGTCCTTCGTCCCGACCTCACTGCTCAACGTGGATCTGCGACCCGGAAAGCCGCCGATGCTGCGGGTCGAGGCAACCGGCGACGCGCCGCGTTGGGCCGCCGAGCACCGCGACGCGCTGCGCGCCGCCGTCGCCGAGCACGGTTCGCTCCTCATTTGCGGTCTCGGGCTCCGCGACGCGGCCGAGACC
>WNGG01016909.1_pt1 | contig 12455 bp, 9 predicted proteins | sample 5400661 | NCBI WGS metagenome assembly WNGG01 (sample SAMN13153372, study PRJNA577476) | soil metagenome | isolation source: 100 cm soil or saprolite under Garry oak tree replicate 1 | place: USA:California | collected 2016-06-15 | reverse complement strand
GACCTCGAGGTCCACCTCTTTGGCGATCTCGCCCGCCCGGTCGGACAGGTATTCGGGGGTGACCACCGAGCCCGGCTCGTTGATGAGGTCGCGCGCGCGGTTGACGTTCTCGGAGACCCACGCGTAGCGCGCCTTGCGCGCCTCGGCGTCGGCCTCGTGGTCGGGGTGGACGAGCAGCACGAGCTGGACGTCCTTCTGCAGGAACTCGTCCTTCTCCTGCTTGTAGCGGTCGAACGTGTAGGCGCCGATCACCGCGCCTTCCACGACTTTGCCCACGAGCGGCGCGGCCTCGGCCGCGTTGACGGCGACGCCGACGCGCGCGAAGCGGCAGTCGCGCGCCAGGCGCAGGCCGCGCGCCGTGAACGTCTTCACGTTCTCCCACAGGTTCCAGCCCTTGAGGCTCGGGCTCCAGTACGCCACGAGCGCCCTGGGGTTCGCGCCGTCGGGGAGCGTGGCGAAGTACTCGCGCTTGAGCGTCTTCTCCTTGAAGCCGGTGGCGGCCCGCTGCAGGTGGGCGTCGATCACGGGGTCGTCGAGCCAGTGCAGTGTCTTGTCCGGGTCGAGGACGACCACGAGCAGATCGAGGGGGTTCTGGGCGAGCGGGGAGAAGGACAGCTTGAGGTTCATGCTACTGGCGCAAGAGGGGAGTTTATACTGCCCGGATGGCGGGCCACAAGGTCGCGGTGTTCGGGGTGCCGACCGCGGCCGGAGGCCACGGGCCGGGTGTCGAGCGCGCTCCGTTCGCGCTGCGCGCGGCCGGGCTGCTCTCGGCGCTGAGGACGCACGGCGCCACCGTCGTGAACCTCTCCGACCTGTCGCTGTTCCCGTACCGCGACGATCCCGAGCATCCCCGCGCGCGCAACGCGGAGGTGGTGGCGTGCGCGGTGCGCGCCGCCGCCGACGAGATGACGCGCGCGCTGGCGGAGGGGTTCGCGGTGGTGCTCGGCGGCGACTGCACGCTGGCGGCGGGCGTGACCGCCGGCGCCCGCCAGGCGCTGGGGGAGCCGGTGGGGCTCATCTTCATCGACGCCAACGCGGACCTGAACACGCCGGAGACGACACCGTCAGGGTTCCTGCATGGCATGGCGCTGGCCCTCGCGATCGGACGCGGGGACCCCACCGCCCTCGCCGCCACCGCGCCCGTGCCCGCCGTCCAGCCCGCGCACGTAGCGCTGGTGGGCTTTCGTGAGCTGGATCCCGGCGAGCGCGCGCCGCTGGGCGAGCTGGGCCTCGCGCTGCCGGCCTCGGCGGCGCACAAGCTCGGCATGCGCGTCACCGCGGGGCTCGCGCTCGAGGGCGTGGAGAACGGCGACGGGCCGGTGGTGGTCCACCTCGACGTGGACGCGATCAACCCGGCGGAGATGCCGGCCAAGGACGTGGTGACGCCCGGCCCCTCCCTCTCGCTGGCCGAGGTCTCCGACCTCGTGACCGCGCTCGTGGCCTCGCCGCGGGTGGTGGCCCTCGAGGTCACGGAGTACAACCCCGCGCGCGATCCCGACGGCGCCTGCGCCCGCCGGCTGGTCGACCTCATCACGCGCGCCGTCGCCCGGCGTTTCCGCAGCGTGGGCTGAGCGAGGCGCCTGCGGCCAACAAGACAGACGGAGCGGTTGATCGTCGATCTCACCCAGGCCCGGAAGCCGTAGCTCGCTGTCCCTGCTTCCGCACGATATAGACCATCACACCGAGCAGGCCGAGCGCGAGCGCCACCGCGCCCGCGAACAGGCCGACGGTGGAGTAGAAGATGCTGCGCCGGTCCATGACCGCCCCGAAGGCCAGCTCTTCCCCGCGCAGCGCCGCCGGAACATCCTCGCGCCAGCCCACGATGTTGCCCCGCTCGACGCCGCCGGCGGCGTTGTCGTGCTGGTAGATGCGGCTCGGCAGGTGGAACCGCACGGCCATGACACCGTCGTCCTGCGCGCGCGCGCCGGCGCCGCGGGTGGAAACGGGACGCTGCCAGGCGCCCTGCAGGCGCAGGTGTCCGTCTTCGGGCCGCAGCGCGATCCGCAGCTCGGGGAAGGCGGGCGTGCCGCCGATCTTGTTGACGTCGTCGAAGGCGGCGCGCACGAAGAGGTAGGCGCGGCCCCCGCGGTGGGTGACGTCCACCTTCCGCACGCGCAGGCCGGAGCGCTCGAAGGTCTCGCGGGCGCGCCGCGCCAGCGCGTCCTCGTCGCCGTCGATGGGCAGGCCCTTGAAGGCGGCCCAGAGGTCCGGCCGTCCGGTCACGTTCACGCGGCCCGAGCCGTCCACCTCCAGCCAGAACTCGTGCTCGTACTCGTAGCGGATGCAGGAGGAGAGCCCGGCCGCGAGGAAGAGGGCCAGGGCCAGGCGGGCCGCCATCGACGCGCATTCTACTAGAGATAAGATGACCGGATGCCCAGGGAGAAGACCGTCTACTTCATCGACGGCAGCGCGCAGCTCCACCGCGCGTACTTCGCGATCCGCGGCCTGGCGACCACGCGCGGGCTGCCCACCGGCGCGACCTACGGCTTCACGACCATGCTGCGCAAGCTCTACCAGGACGAGCAGCCGCAGTGGTGCGGCATCTCGTTCGACCTCGCGGGCCCGACGTTCCGGCACAAGGAGTACGGCGAGTACAAGGCCACGCGCCGCCGGATGGACGACGATCTCGCGGTGCAGCTTCCCTTCGTCCGCCGGGTCTGCGAGGCCTTCGGCCTGCCCGTGCTGGAGGTCCCGGGCTTCGAGGCCGACGACGTGATCGCGGCGCTCGCCCACCAGGCGGTCGCCGGGGGCTACAAGGTGGTGGTCGTCACCGGCGACAAGGACTTCCTGCAGCTCGTCTCCGACGACATCCTGGTCCTGAACCCCGGCCGCGAGGGCTCGGGCGCCACCCTCTACGACCGCAAGACGGTGGAGGAGAAATTCGGCGTGCCCCCCGAGCGCGTGGTCGACATGCTCTCCCTCGTCGGCGACGCGGTCGACAACGTGCCCGGCGTGGCCGGGATCGGCGATAAGGGCGCGCGCGACCTGATAAAGGAATACGGGACGCTGGAGGCGGTGCTCGACAACGCCGACAAGGTCAAGCGCCCCGCGTACCGGGAAGGCCTCAAGGCGCACCGCGAGGACGCCATCCTGTCCAAGCGCCTGGTCACGCTCCGCACCGACGTGCCGATCACGCTCGACCTCGTGAAGCTGGAGCGGCGCGAGCCGGATCGCGCCCTCGCGCACCGCCTCTTCACCGAGCTGGAGTTCGTGAACCTCGTGAAGGAGTTCGTCCCCGAGCCGAGCACGACGGGGACCTCGTACGAGATCGTCACCGACGAGACGGCCCTGGCCGGCTTCGTCGAGCAGGCGCGGCGCGCGGGCGAGGTGGGGCTGAGCGTCCTGCGCTCGACCCGCGAGCCGATGCGGGCGCGGGTCGTGGGCCTCGCGCTGTCCCGCGAGCCGGGCCGCGCGATCTACGTGCCCTTCGACCCGGCGCCGCTGGAGGCGCCCGCGGTCGTCGCGCGCCCGCGGGCGATGGAGATCCTGCGCCCGCTCCTGACCGACCCGGCGGTCGCGCTGCGCAGCGCGCGGGCCAAGCACGACCGCATCCTCCTCGGCCGCCTGGAGGTCACACCGGACCGGCTCGTCTTCGACGTCGGCGTCGCCTCGTACCTGCTCAACCCGGGCCGGCGGTCCTGGAGCGTGGAGGAGCTGGCCCTCGAGGTGCTCGGCGAGCAGCCCAAGCCGATGGCCGGCATCGTGGAGGGCGGAGCGGACGGCATCTCGGTCGCGGCCGCCGCCCAGGCCGCGGCGCAGGAGGCCGACCTCGCCCGCCGCCTCACCGGCCCCATGACCGCCCGCCTGCGCGAGGAGGGTCTCGTCGAGATCTTCGAGACGATGGAGATGCCGCTCGTCGAGGTGCTCGCGGACATGGAGCGGGCGGGCGTGAAGATCAACCGCGAGATCTTGGCCGAGATGAGCCGGGACATGGAGAAACAGATCGCGGACCTGACCCGCGACATCCACGCCCTGGCCGGCGGCGAGTTCAACATCAACTCGCCCATCCAGCTCCGCGACGTGCTGTTCGCCCGCCTCGGCATGCGCTCGGCCAAGAAGACGGCCAAGACCCGGGCCATGTCCACGGCGGAGGAGGTGCTCGAGGAGCTGGCCGCCGAGCACGAGCTGCCGCGCAAGATCCTCGAGTACCGGTCGGTGCAGAAGCTCAAGTCCACCTACGTCGACGCGCTGCCGCTCCTCGTCGAGCCCGAGACCGGCCGCATCCACGCCTCGTTCAACCAGACGGTGGCGGCGACGGGGCGGCTCTCCACCGCCGACCCGAACCTGCAGAACATCCCCATCCGCACGCCGGAGGGCCGGCGGATCCGCGAGGCGTTCGTGGCCGAGCGCGGCCACCTGCTGCTCTCCGCGGACTACAGCCAGATCGAGCTGCGGGTGCTCGCCCACCTGTCGAAGGACCGCACGCTCATCGACACGTTCCAGCGCGGCGAGGACGTGCACGACCGGACCGCGCGCGAGATCTTCGGTCCGCTGTCCGCGCTTCCCGCCGACGAGCAGCGGCGGGTGTCCAAGATGGTCAACTACGCGCTGCTCTACGGGAAGTCGGCCTTCACCCTCGCCAAGGACATCGGGGTGACCAAGACGCAGGCCGCCGAGTTCATTGAGGCCTACTTCGGCCGCTATCCTTCGGTGCGCAGGTTCATCGAGGAGACGATCGCCCGCGCGCGCGAGACGGGCACGGTGCGCACGCTGCTGGGCCGGCTCCGGCGGCTGCCCGACCTGCGCTCGCCGAACTACCAGATCCGCGCGGAGGCGGAGCGGCAGGCCATGAACACGCCCGTCCAGGGCTCGGCCGCCGACCTCATCAAGAAGGCGATGATTGACCTGCACCGGGAGATCCGCCGCCGGGGGCTCCGCGCCCGCCTGATCCTGCAGATCCACGACGAGCTGCTGCTGGAGGTGCCGGAGGAGGAGGCCGAAGCAGCCCGGGCGCTGGTGCGGCAGGTCATGGAGGGCGCGCTGGCCCTCGACGTACCCCTGGTGGCCGATGCCCGCCTGGGCGCCACGTGGGCGGACGTCCACTGAGCTATGCTTGTGGGCGGGAGGACTGAATGAGAACGAGCCTTGCCCCGGCCGCCGTGGTGGCGGCGATCGTCGCGGCCGCGCCCGCCTTCGCCCAGGACCACCTGCTCAGCCGCGACGCCGCGCAGGACCGTCTCGCCGCGGCCACCCAGGACCGCCGCCAGGCGCTGGATACGGTCGACCGCGCGCTCGCGACGCCGGAGGCCGCCCGGGCCGCCTCGTCGGTCGGGGTGGACATCGCCGCCGTGCGCGCCGCCGTCCCCGCGCTCAGCGACGCGGAGCTGGCCGACATCTCGGCCCGCGCCGCGGCCCTGGAGTCGGATCCGGTGGCCGGCCTCGATCACGACATCAAGCTGCTCCTGGAGATCTTCCTGATCGTCGCCATCGTGATCCTCGTCTTGAGGGCGGTCTAGGGAGTGCCGCTGTACGAGTACCAGTGCGATCGCGATGGTCGCTTCGAGGTGATCCGGAAGTTCTCCGACCCGCCGCTCAAGAGGTGCCCGAAATGCGGGGGGCCGCTCCAGAGGCTTCCCTCCGCCCCCGCCATCCAGTTCAAGGGGACGGGCTGGTACGTGACCGACTACGCGAAGAAGTCCGGGGGCGAGGGATCGAAGGAGTCCGGAGCCGAGGGATCGAAGGGAAAGGAGGCGGACAAGGGCGGCAAGGAGACTCCCGCCGCGCCGTCCGCGAGCTCCACCGACTCGTCCGCGGGCTCCGGCAAGAGCGACACCGCCAAGAGCGAGACGCCGAAGAAGGTCGCGACCGCCGGTTCCAAGAAAGACAAGTAGGCACCTCCCGTCCTCTCGGACTAACGTCCACACCCTGCCCCCCAATGGCAGGGTCCCTGTGGCACCGTACCGAACATGCGGGACATCGAACGAAACCTGTATACTCCGGGCGCCCTCCGCCTAGGTTGAGACTTTGTTGGCTGCCACGCTCGGACGGGGCGGGCTGCGCACGCCCTCGACACGGCCGCCACTGCGGCGCTTGTTCTGGGCGCTCAGTCGGCTCACGGCTGGAGAACCGTTCAAGGCCACCGACGTGGCCAGGACCTTCGAAGTCGGGCTGCGCACCGCGTACCGTGATCTCGATTTTCTGCGGGACGCGTGGCGGATCCCGTTCGACTTCGACCGCCACACACAGACCTTTCGGCTGACGTCACGCACCGCTGCCCTCCCGTCGATTCCCCTCAGCGAGGGTGAGCTCGTGGCGCTGTTCTTCGCCGAGAAGGTGCTCCGCCAATACAAGGGCACTCCCTACGAGAAGGACCTGGAGAGCGCATTCCAGAAGATCCAGGCACTCCTGCCCGACCAGGTCACGATCCGGCCCGAACGGCTCGACTCCTACCTGTCTCTCGACCTGGGCCCTTTACCGGTGGCAGACGCTGACGTATTTCGAGGCGTCGTCGCTGGGCTGACGCGTGGGCGCCAGCTCCAGGTCCGGTACAAGAGCAACAACACTGGACGGACGCTCGACCGCGTGATCGAGCCCCATCGCATCTTCAACTTGCGCGGCAATTGGTACGTCGCCGCATACGACCATCGACGACAGGCCGTCCGCGACTTCGCGCTGCACCGGATCCGCAAGGTGACGATCACGGAGGAGTCGATCCAGGCTGGCCGCCCCTTCGATTTCCGCTCCTACATGACTCACGCTCTCGGCATCGAGAAGGGAGGCCGAGTTGCGAACGTGGCAATCCGATTCAGCGAACGGCAGGCGCGCTGGATCCGGGAGCGGCGCTGGCACAAGACGCAGCGGATCCAGGACAGGCTGGACGGGGGCTGCGTCCTCCGCATGCGCGTGGCAGTCACCGGGGAGTTGGTGCGCTGGGTCATGCAATTCGGCGCCGAGGTGGAAGTGCTGGCGCCGAAGGCGCTGAGGAGGGAAGTGGCGGAAGGCCTGGGGAGGGCCGTGTCGCTATACGGCCGACCAGAAGGGTACAGGGGAGTTCCGCGACGGCGTCCCGGCACGAGGAAGGCCGAGAGGAAGCGGATGTGAGCGGCCCTTGTTCTGACTACGGATGCATGCACGAAGCCCGGGGGAGATCATTCGCCCCAGAGCGGCGCGAGGTCCAGCTCCACCGCCTCGAACGGCTCGGCGCGGGCCCGCTGCGCTCCCTCATGCGTCGCGAGCAGCAGCCATCGACCGTCCGCCAGGCGGTATACCTCGACCGTGCGCGCCGTCGGGTTCACGAGCCAGAGTTGTGCGACGCCCGCCCCGGCGTAGACCGGCATCTTCTTGGCACGGTCCAGTCTTTCAGTGGTTGGCGAGACGACCTCGCACGCCCAGTCGGGCGCGAGCGAGAACGCTGGCGTGTCGGGGAACTCGGGGAGCCGCTCTCGCCGCCACCCGGCAAGATCGGGCACCACGACGTCATTCCCGAAGTGCAGCTCCGGCTCGTGGATGATCCACCACCCGCCGGGTCCGCCGCGGCCACGGTGGAAGGGCGGACCCAGGGCAACAGTGCGGGACTTCGGTGGACCAGCTTGCGGAGTTGCTCATGAGTCCCGAAGGGCGCGTGTCAACGTAGCGACTCTCACCACAAGGAGGGCGCGTGGAGTACCGGACACTCTTCGAGCGGGCCACGGGCCAGTCTCCCTATCCCTACCAGGAGGCGTTTGCTTCCGCGCCCGAGCCGTTCACGGTGCTCGTCGCGCCCACGGGGGCGGGCAAGACGGCGGCGGTCGCCCTGGGCTGGCTGTACCGGCGCCGCTTCGCCTCCGCGGCCGTCCGAGAGGCGACACCGCGGCGCCTCGTCTTCTGTCTTCCTATGCGAACGCTGGTGAGCCAAGCTCAGGCCGCCATCCGCGGCTGGCTCGAGCGTGTCGACCTTCTCGAGGCCGCCCGGAGTCTCGATCGGGGCGATCGCGTCGGTGTTCACGTCGTAATGGGCGGCGACATCGACGACGACTGGCACCTCCACCCGGAGCGCGACGCCGTCATCATCGGCACCCAGGACATGCTCCTCTCGCGGGCTTTGAACCGTGGCTATGGCCAAACCCGGTTCGCCTGGCCCTGGCACTATGGTCTCCTCTCCAACGACTGCTGGTGGGCTCTCGACGAAGTCCAGCTCATGGGCGTCGGCCTGGCCACAGGGCTCCAGCTCTCGGCCCTGCGCCGTTCGCTGGGCACCTTCGGCCCTTCCGCCAGCCTCTACATGAGCGCCACCCTCAGCATGGACTGGCTGACCACGGTCGACCACCCTCGGCCCGAGCGGACGCTCACGCTCTCGCGAGCCGACTTGGCGGACCCCGGTCTCACGAAACGCCGGAGGGCGTCCAAGCAGCTTCACAAAGCCGTGACCAGAATGGTCAAGGAGTTCGCCAGGGCGCTGGCCGAGGAGGTCCTGAGCCACCACGTCGAAGGTTCCCGCACGATCGTCGTCCTCAACACCGTGGACAAGGCCCGCGAACTTCGCGAGGCTCTGACCCACGCGGGCAAGCGCCGGGCGTCTCCCGAAACCGTCCTCCTACACTCGCGCTTCCGTTCCCCGGACCGGCAGGCCGCGCTCCTCCGTGCGACCGGCACCGATTTCGCGGGCATCGTCGTGTCGACCCAGGTCATCGAGGCCGGGGTGGACATGAGCTCCCGGACCCTGTTCACGGAGCTCGCGCCCTGGGCGTCTCTCGTGCAGCGCGCGGGCCGGTGCAACCGCGCTGGCGAACACAGGGAGGCCGCCGTCTACTGGGTGGACCATCCGGACGACGACCCAAAGACGGCGCTGCCCTACGAGGCCGAAGCGCTGATCGCCGCCCGAAAACACATGAAGAAGATGTCTTTTTTCAACCCCCACGCCATCGAGGAGGCCGGGGTCGAGCCCGAGATGCCGCCTCCCACCCACGTCCTGCGGCGGAAGGATGTGATCGACCTCTTCGACACCACGCCCGACCTGGGCGGAGTGGACATCGACGTCTCACGTTTCATCCGCGAGGGAGAAGAACGGGACGTGCAGGTGTTCTGGCGGGACGTAGCCGGCTCGCCGGCTCCCGGGGAGCCGCGGCCTCGGCGCGAGGAGCTGTGCGCGGTGCCCTTCCTCCAGCTCCGGCAGTTCGCAGAGGACGCCACGCGGCGCGTTTGGCGCTGGGACCACCTTGAGAGGGACTGGCAGCGGGTGCGTGGGATCGTAATCATCCCCGGGGGCGTCTATCTTCTGGACGCGGCGGCCGGTGGCTATCTCCCTGAGGAAGGCTGGCGCCTCCAATCGCGGGATCCCGTCCCTGTTCTCCCCCACGGGTCTGAGCCTGAGGAGGCCATCCCCGACGACCCGGACTCGGACGTGGATCGCCCGGTGACTCTCAGCCTCCACTCCTTGGACGCTCGGAACGCCGCGCGTGAGATCGTGAGGGATCTTGGCTGTCGGGATCTGCCGGGCCCGGTCGTGGAGAAGGCGGCTCAGCTTCACGACCTCGGCAAGGCACACCCCATTTTCCAGGAGACCATGCGCAGGTCGGGGAACCCGGACATCCCACCCGGGACTCTCTGGGCCAAGTCGGCGCGGCTCACCCGCCACTCGCGGAAGGGCTTCCGCCACGAGCTCGCGAGTGCGCTGGCCTGGCTCCAGAGAGGCGATGACACCGAGCGCGACCTCATTGTCTACCTCCTGGCCGCGCACCACGGCAAGGTCCGGCTGTCCCTACGGGCGCTCGCGGGGGAGGAAGCGCCGCCCGAACCCGGCCGGCTCTACGCCCGTGGCATCTGGGATGGCGAGACGTTGCCGGCGTGCGACCTCGGGGACGGTCTGAGGCTGGCAGAGACCCTCTTGTCTCTCGCGCCGATCCGCCTGGGCGCCCATAAAGGAGAGCCAAGCTGGTCCGCGCGGGTCCTGGCCCTGCGCGATCGCTTCGGGCCCTTCCGACTCGCGTATCTGGAGATGCTCGTGCGGGCCGCAGACGTTCGGGCCACGCTGCGGGAGAAGAGGCCATGACTCACGACCTGAGCCTGCCTGGCTGCAACCCCACGCCCCTCGGGTCTTACCTGAAGGGGCTGGCCGTACATCGCCTGGTCGCGATGCAGGCCGACCCAGGGGCCTCCTCATGCTGGGATGGGAATAGGGTCTTCCACCTGGTGTCGGCCCTCGACCGCGGGTCTTTGCTCGCCTTCTTCCTTGAAAGCTACTCCCCAACGCCTCTGGTGACTCCTTGGAACGGGGGCAGCGGTTTTTTTCCCAAGGACCAGAAGTCCGGCTTCGAGGCGGTGGCCCGCAGCAAGGAAGCGCGCTTCGCTCCCTATCGATCGGCCATCGAGGGCAGCCGCGCCCTGCTGAAGGAGCTCGGCCTCAAGGAAAAGCCCGTGCCCGAGGACAAGCTCCGGCTCCTGCGCCTCGCCCGCGCGCGACTGGCGGACTCCGTGGTGGAGTGGCTGGATGCCGCATTCGTCCTCACCGAGGACGTGAGGTATCCGGCCTTGCTCGGCACGGGAGGCAACGACGGGCGATTGGAGTTCGCGAACAACTTCATGCAGAGGCTGGTCGAGCTCTTTCCGCCCGGCCAGAAGGCATCGTCTGGCGACACGGCGAGGATGCTGGAGGCGGCGCTTCTGGCCCAGTCCGCACCGGATGTGGCGCTAAGAGTGCCCGTGGGGCAATTCGCCCCCGGCCAGGCCGGTGGTTCCAACATGACCGCAGGCCTGGACGCGGACGCCCGCGTCAACCCCTGGGACTTTGTCTTGGCGCTCGAAGGTTCCCTGCTGTTCGCGGGGGCCGCCGTACGCCGCCTCGAGGCAGCCGAGTACGGCAGCGCCTCCTATCCCTTCCATGTCAACGCCTCATCAGTTGGCTACGGCTCCGCCGCCGCCCCCGACGAATCTTCCGCACGGGCCGAGCTGTGGCTGCCGCTTTGGGAGCGTCCCGCCTCCTTCGGGGAACTGAAGGCGCTTTTCGCTGAGGGACGCCTAGACTTGAAAGGCCGCCGCGCCCGCACCGGGCTGGACGCGGCTCGAGCTGTGGCCTCGCTTGGTGTGGACCGCGGTGTTGAGACGTTCGAGCGCATCGGCATTCTCCGCCGCAACGGCCTTTCCTATCTCGCCTCCTCGCTCGGTACGCTGCGCGTCCGAGAGATCCCCGAGGTGGAGTTGCTGCGCGAGCTGGACGTCTTGCTCGGCGCCGTGCAGAGGTTGGATCGTCCGTCACCCGCGGTCTCGACCGCGCTCCGACGCCTCGAGACGGCCATGTTCGCGGCATGTCGGCAGGAGCAACGCCTGACCGACGTGCTGGCCGCTACCGGCGCGCTCGAGCGCGCGGTGTCACGCTCGCCAAAGGCTCGACAGAAGGTCCGCCCGTTGTATCGCCTCTCTGGTGACTGGGTTGTCGCCAGCGCCGACGGGTCCCCCGAGTTCGAGGTGGCAGCGGCCGTCGCCTCGTGGGGTGTCCGCGAGCGTCTCGAGCCGGTTGATGACAGCCGACGGCGGTGGGTCGATGGTCCGATCGCCTGGACCGATCGTGACCCGCTGGAGAACGTCGTCACGATCGCCCTCCGAAGGTTTCTTACCGCTGAGAGAGTGGTGCCTTTGGACGGCTCTCCGGTCATGAGTCCCCGTAGCCTCGCGTCCCTTCTGCACGGACGTTTGGACCGTGCCCGGCTGGCGGATCTGATCTTCGGCCTGGCGCTCGTCGAGGCGCAACCCGTGGCGGGTCCGCAGCCTGCAGCGGAGCTTCACACGGACGCGGCCTTCCCGGCGCTGCGCGCCGTCACGTCGCCGAGGTTCCTGTGTCTGGGTGGCGAGGGCCATCCCTCTCCGAGATCCATTGTGTCCATCCTGGGCAGGCTGCGCGCTCATGACCTGGCCGGAGCCCTGGACATCGCGCGGCGTCGGATCCAAAGCAGCGGGTTCAGCTTGCGCGCGGATGTGCGCGCAATCCACCAGAGAGTGAACTTCCTCGGGCTAGCCACAGCTCTCGTCATTCCGCTTCCTCGTGCATTCGAGGCTCGATTGATTCGCCGGGTTGTCGATCCGCCCAAGGACCGACCCCCCAAGGAGGTTTTCGATGATCGAACTGACGCCGCTCTCGAACGCGCCGCGCCTGCTGCTGAAGGCTGAGCTGGAGCCGCTGCAGACCGATAGATTCCAGCCCACCGGCTTCCCGGACTTGGGCCCGGCCACCTACACGCTCGCAGACGACACGGAGATGTTGCTGGTGGAATCCGCGCAATCCATAGCGAACCGTGCGGAGGCCGCGTGCTGGGACGAGGCCAAGTCGGACCTCGTCCCGGCCCTCCATGGCCTCCCCTACGTCAAAGTCGACGTCACCGACGGGAAGGACGTACTGGGCACCACGGCCAGCCTCCTCGAGGCGCACCGGTTGAACTCACCTTATGTCCTTCAGGGGACGAGCGACGGCGGTCGGACCTTCCAGGAGACGTTCCTCGACGCCGCAGGTTTCAAGCCCGGCGCGCCGATCGAACGGGGAAAATTCC
>WNGG01010377.1_pt1 | contig 12457 bp, 10 predicted proteins | sample 5400661 | NCBI WGS metagenome assembly WNGG01 (sample SAMN13153372, study PRJNA577476) | soil metagenome | isolation source: 100 cm soil or saprolite under Garry oak tree replicate 1 | place: USA:California | collected 2016-06-15 | reverse complement strand
GCGATCGGCTTCATAAAACTCCAGAGCTCCCGGACTCCCTATAGTTGGCCTCGGTGCGCCCGGAGTCAAGCTGCCTGACACCGGGTTACCTTTCCACCCACCGTGCTGCTCCGCGCCCTCATCATCCTCGCGCAAATCGCGATCCCCCCGCCGCGGGGCTACGTCAACGACTTCGCGGGCGTGCTCGACGCGGCATCCGTCGCCCATATGGAGGCGGTGATCGCGGAGCTGCGGGAGAAGACGCGGGGAGAGATCGCGGTCGTGACGCTGCGGGACCTGGGCGACCGGGCCGCGAGCGACGTCGCGGTCCAGATCGGCCGGCAATGGGGCGTGGGCGCGAAGGGAGCGGCGGGCGATCCGGCGAAGAACCTCGGCGTCGTGATCCTGCTCGTCCCCCTCAAGCAGCACCGGCCAGGCACGGGCCAGGTCTTCATCGCCACGGGGCGCGGGGTGGAGGGGTTCCTGCCCGACTCTCGCGTGGGGCGGATCCGGGACGCGATGACGCCGTACCTCGCCCGCGAGGCCTACGGCCAGGGGCTGAGTGTAGGCGTGGATCTCGTGGCCCAGGCCTTCGCGAGCGAGTTCGGCGTAACCCTGGCAACCTCGCCGCCCCGGCGGTCATCGTCGCCAGCGCCGCGGTGGCTGCCGAGCGTGTCGGCCCTGCTCTGGGTTTGCTTCGTGGTGCTCTTGCTGCTCGCCCGGGGCAGGGGCCTCTTCATTCTTTGGGCGGTTGGGAGTCGTCGCGGTAGCTGGGGTTGGGGTGGGGGCGGGCTCGGGGGCGGGGGCGGGGGCGGGGGGTTCAGTGGCGGGTTTGGCGGCTTCGGCGGCGGTGGTGGCTTCTCCGGCGGTGGTGCGGGAGGGAGATTCTGATGGCGAAGCTCACGCCTGAGCAGTTCGCGGACGGCGTGTCTCAGGCCCTTGGCGGTCGTCTCATCTCGCTGCTCTTGTACGGCTCGGCCGCGAGCGGCACTCACGTACCCGGCCGCTCGGACGTGAATACCTTGCTGATCTGCGACGCGGCGGACGAGGGGCTATTTGCGGCGCTCGAGCCAGCGCTCGCCCGCTGGGTGCGCGCGGGAAATCCGGCGCCGCTGATCCTCGCCGAGCGGGAGTGGCGCGAGTCGGCGGACGCCTTCGCGATCGAGTATGAGGAGATCCGCCACGCGCACCGGGTGCTCGCCGGGCGGGATCCCTGGGCGGGGATCAGCGTGCGGCGCGAGGATCTGCGGCGTCAGCTCGAGTCCGAGCTTATGGGCAAGCTCGTGCGGCTGCGGCAGCTGTACGCCGCGTTCCGCAGCGATCCCAAGCGCCTGACGCAGGTGATCGTGGGGAGCACCGCCGGGGTGTTCACGATGCTGCGCACGGCGCTCCGCGTCGCCGGGCGGACGGCGCCCGCCGTGCCCGAGGATCTCGCGCGCCAGGCGGCGGCGGTGATCGGATTTCCGCCCGAGTCGCTGGAGGACGTGGTGGCGCACGTGCGCGGCCGGCGCCGGCTCGCGCTCGCGGCGCGCGATCCCCGGGCGGCCGCCTATCTCGCGGCGGTGGCGCGCACCGCCGAGTTCGTCAACACCCTCTCGTGAAAGGATCGACGCACGTGAAACGATTGATGGCTGCTGTGATGGCGACGGCGACCGTGGGGACGTGGGGATGCGGGTACAACACGATCCAGACGTTGGACGAGCAGGTGAACGCCGCCGCCTCGCAGATCAAGGTGCAGCTGCAGCGGCGGGCGGACCTGGTGCCGAATCTCGTCGAGACCGTGAAGGGCTACGCCAAGCAGGAGCAGACGGTCTTCATTGCGGTGGCCGACGCGCGCGCCAAGCTCGCGGGGGCGGTGCAGTCGGGGGATCTCCAGCAGATGGCGCAGGCCAATGCCGCGCTCACCGCACCGCTGGGGCGGCTGCTCGCGATCGCCGAGAATTATCCGCAGCTCAAGTCCAACGAGAACTTCCGCGCGCTCCAGGACCACTTCCGCGCGCTCCAGGACCAGCTCGAGGGCACGGAGAACCGCATCGCGGTCGCGCGCCAGGACTACAACGACGCGGTCAACCGGTACAACGCCTACATCCGGCGGTTTCCGCAGGTGTTGACGGCGAAGCTGCTCGGAAAGGGGTCACGTCCGTACTTCGAGCTGGAGCCCGGCGCCGCGCAGGCGCCGAAGGTGAACTTCTCGCGATAGCCGCCTGTCAATCCACGATCGCGTCCGGGAGGACGTACTTGATCGGGTTCACCGGCTTGCCGTTGACCCACACCTCGTAGTGCAGGTGCGGGCCGGTGGACAGGCCGGTCGACCCGACGAGGGCGATCTTCTGACCGCGCTTCACGCGCTGGCCGCGGGCCACGAGGATCCCGCGCTTCACGCGCTGGCCGCGGGCCACGAGGATCTTCGAGCAGTGCGCGTAGCGGGTGACGAGGCCGTACCCGTGATCGAGTGTGACCATGTTGCCGTACCCTTCTTCCCACTTCACGTCGGTCACGATGCCGGAGGCGGGCGCCTCGATCTCGGCCCCCATCTGCGCGGTGACGTCGATCCCCTCGTGCGGTCGCGCGAGATGGAGGATGGGGTGCACCCGCTCGGCCATGAAGGCGCTCGTGAGCCAGCCCCGGGTGGGCATGATCGAGGGGTAAGCGGCGAGCTGCGCCCGGTGGCTCGACAGCGAGTCGTACGCCTGGTTCACCGAGCGCACCAGGATGTTGGCGCGGCGCAGCAGTTCGTCCATGTCGACGCGGGCGGCGAGCGCCTGCTGGCCGTTCGGGCCCAGCGCGGCGAGGCTGTCGCGCTCCGACCAGCTCCCCGACGGGCCGCCGATGCCGCCCCGCTGCACGCCAGCGTCGGTGGGGTTGAGCCCTGCCAGCAGGCGCAGCTCCTGCTCTCGGGCGCTGAACCTGGTGAGCGTGTCGCGCAAACCGACGAGTCGCTCGCGCATGCGTTGGATCTCGTCGGCCAGGAGACGGTTCTCCCGCTCGAGCGCGCGGCTCCGCGTGATGCTGACCCCGCGCGCGATGGCGGCGCCGCCCAGCACGAGGAACAGGAGCGCGATCACGCTCCCGATCCCCACCAGGGCCTTCACCACCGTCTGCGACAGCTCCACGGCGCGGGAGGCTCCCGAGCCGTGAGGCACCAGCATGACGGTCCAGCGTCGCTCCGTTTTCCTGCGCATGCGGCTAATTCGTTACCTCGCGTCAACTGCACATGATCGGCGTCGCATGAAACGGCACCGCCAACCGTAACGCAATGCCGGACAGGGCGTTGGGTCCGGCTCCCGTGGTGGGAGTGCTAACATACGAGCCGCGGCAGAAGCCGTCAACACGCGGCGTCGTGACCTACGTCACCAGCTTCCGGGCACCATGCGGAGTGCGCTCGGGCTTCGGGAAAAGTACCGGCGGCTTGGCCACTTGCAGACGCTCGGCTGAGAGCGACTCGAGGTCGTCCAGGCGAATCGTCTCGAGGGGGGCTCGCTCGCCGAACAGCGCCCAGACCGTTCGGGCCGCGCCGGGGATGAAGGGGGCGGCGAGCACCGCGAGCCGGGCCACGGTGCGGGCCAGGGTCGCGAGCACCGTGTCGAGCTCCGCGTCCCGGCCCGCCTTCGCGAGCTTCCACGGCGCCGTCTCCTCGATGTACCGGTTGGCGCGCGCCGCGAGCTCCATCCACTGCGCCGCGCCCTGCTCGAGCGCGAGCGCGTCCATGGCGCGCGCGTACGCGGCGACGGTCTCCCGCGTCGCCGTCTCGATCGCGGCAGTGTGCGCCGCGGGGTCGCGCGGTACCGTGCCGCTGCGATAGCGGTGCAGCATGGCGAGCGAGCGGGACACCAGGTTGCCGAAGGTGTCCGCCAGCTCCGACGTGTAGCGGGCGTCGAACCGCTCCCAGGTGAAGTCGCCGTCGTTCTCGAACCCGATCTCGCGCAGCAGGAAGTAGCGCAGCGCGTCGGCACCGCGGAAGTCGATCGCCTCGTCCACGCTGAGCGCGCCCCCGCTCGACTTGGAGACCTTGGCGCCGCCCCACTGCACGTAGCCGTGCGCCCACACCTGGCGCGGGAGCGCCAGCTCCGCGCTGAGCAACATGGCGGGCCACAGGGCGCAGTGGAGCCGTGTGATCCCCTTGCCGATCACGTGGAGGTCGGCAGGCCAGAGTCGCTCGAAGCCGGGCTCGGGGAAACCCGCCGCGGTGATGTAGTTGATGAGCGCGTCGAACCACACGTACACCGTGTGGTCGGCCGCGCCCGGGAAGGGGATGCCCCACGGAAAGCGGGCGCGCGAGATGGAGACGTCCTGCAGCCCGTCTTCGAGCAGGCGCAGGATCTCGTTCCGCCGGATCGCGGGCTCCACGCGAAACTCCCCCGACGTGATGAGCCCGTGGATCCGCTGGGCGTACCGGCTCAGGCGGAAGAAGTAGTTGGTCTCCTTCATCCGGATGAGATCGAGCGTCGGGTGCTCCACGCAGCGCCCGTTGACGATTTGCGACTCCTGCTTGAACTCCTCGCAGCCCACGCAGTACAGCCCCTCGTACTCGCCCGAGAACAGGTCGTCGGGATGCCGCTCGCGGATGCGGTCGATGAACGCGGTGACGGCCTTGGCGTGCCGCGGCTCGGTCGTGCGGATCCAGTCGTCGTGGGAGCACGCGAGGCGCCGCCACGTGTCGGCGAAGCGGGCGGCGATGCGGTCCACCCACGCCTGCGGCGCCAGGTGGTTCTTGTCGGCCGCTTGCGCGACTTTCTGACCGTGCTCGTCCATCCCCATCACGAAGTGCACGTCGTCGCCGCGCAGGCGCCGATACCGCGCGATGCAGTCGGCGCCGATCTTCTCGAGGGCGTGGCCCAGGTGTGGCTCGCCGTTCGAGTAGTCGATCGCCGTCGTGAGATAGAACTTAGACACGGGGGGGTCCGCCGGCGGCGGTCGCCTCGAGCTCGCTCGTGAGACGCTCCAGCGCGACGACCCGGGCGTCGCCCGACTCGGCCTGCAAGGTCACGCGCTCGCGGAAGATGTCGACGGCCAGCACGCGCTCGAGCCCGACCGCCGTGCGCAGCACCTTGCCCTCCTTGGGGAAGCGCTTGCGCGCCTGCACGTAGAAGTCGTGCTCGTAGCGGAGACAGCACAGCAGCCGCCCGCACCCCCCCGAGATCTGCGACGGGTTGAGCGAGAGGTGCTGGTCCTTGGCGAGCGACAGGCTCACGGGCCGGAGCTCCGGCAGCCAGCTCGAGCAGCAGTACTGGCGGCCGCAGCGACCCACGCCGTCCAGCCGCTTCGCCTCGTCCCGCGCGCCGATCTGGCGCAGCTCGATGCGCGCGTGGAACAGACTTGCCAGGTCCCGCACCAGCGCCCGGAAGTCGACGCGCTGCTCGGCCGTGAAGTAGATCGTGAGCCTGCGGCGATCCCACTGCCACTCGGCGTCCGACACCTTCAGCGCGAGGCCGTGCGCCTGGGCGCGCTCGCCGACGGCGCGCCGCACGCTTTCCTCTTCGGTGTGGAGCAGGTCCGCCGCTCGGGTGTCGTCGGCGCCGGCGCGGCGCACGATCTTGCGCTCGACGGCCGGCGGGGCCCCCTCCGCGAGCGCGCACCCGTGGCAGCCGCCGCCGCACTTGCGCTCGGCCGTCGCTCCCGTGGCGGAGACCCGGCCGTAGTCGTGCCCGCGCTCGACCTCCACGATCACCGCCTCGTGCAGGGCGAGCGCGTCGTCAAACGGCCAGAGGAAGTATTCCTTGCGGTTCCCTTTGAACCGGACTTCGACGACGGAACTCAACTCATTTCCCGCTGAGTGCACCCATCGAAAGGTACTTCTCCTCGCGCCGTTTGAGGAGCTTGACAATCCGCAGCTTGTCGAGCTGGGCGAGGTGCCGGCGCAGTGCCGAGCCGAGCGTCTCGGCTGTGGCGTCGGGGTCGGCGTGGGCGCCGCCCGGGGGTTCGGGTACGATCTCGTCGATGACGCCGAGCTGCAACAGGTCCTGGGCCGTGATCTTCAGCGCCTCGGCGGCGCGCTCGCGCTGGCTCGCGTCCTTCCACAGGATCGCGGCGCACCCTTCGGGCGAGATCACCGAGTACACGGCGTTCTCGAGCATCAGCACCCGGTCGCCGAGCCCGACGCCGAGCGCGCCACCGGAGCCGCCCTCGCCGATGATGGCCGTGAGGATCGGGGTCCGGAGCCCCGCCATCTCGAGCAGGTTGTGGGCGATCGCCTCGGCCTGCCCGCGCTCCTCGGCGCCGATCCCGGGGTAGGCGCCGGGCGTGTCCACTAGAGTGACGACAGGGGCGTGGAACTTCTCGGCCAGCTTCATCAGGCGTAGCGCCTTGCGATACCCCTCGGGGTGGGCCATTCCGAAGTTGCGCCGCAGGTTCTCTTTCGTGTCCCGCCCTTTCTGATGCCCGATCGCCATGACGGTCTGCCCGTCGAGACGCGCCCATCCTCCCACGATCGCCGGATCGTCGCGGAACAGCCGGTCGCCGTGCAGCTCCACGAAGTCGCTGAAGACGCTGCGCAGGTAGTCCAGCGCGTAGGGGCGCTTGGGATGCCGCGCCACCTGGACCCGCTGCATCGGCGTGAGATTCCTGTAGATCTGCACGCGCAGCTCGGACAGCTTCTGCTCGAGCGGCTGCAGCTCCTTCGCCACGTCCACGGCCCCCTCGCCCGCGACGCGCTTCAACTCCTCGATCTGACGCTCGAGCTCCAGCAGGGGACGCTCGAAGTCGAGCGTATGGGTCGCCATCGGTCAGGTCGCCTTCACGAGTTGCACGCGCTCGGCGCCGAGCAGGTCCCGCAGCGCTGCCAGCAGGTCGTCCGCCACCGCCACGCGCAGGGACCGGCTCCGCAGCCGCGCCTGGGTGCCGTTCCCCCCGTATTCCAGCAGCACCGGCGCCGGGCCGGGGTGCGAAGCGCACAAAGCCGCGACCGCGCGCGCCACGTCGGGCGGCGGCGGGTCCGCGCTGGGCCAGCGCAGCGCGATCCCGATCGCCCCGCTGTCCTTCAGCTCGTCCAGCGGGCGGGCCGCGTCGACGATGAACGGGGCCTGCTCCTCCTCCCGGTCCCGCGCGCTGTGACCGCCCGTGAACAGCAGGGCCCCGTCGGCATGGATCACGTCGTTCAGCTTGGCCCACGCCTCCGGAAAGACCAGCGCCTCCGCGGTGCCGTGGAAGTCCTCCAGCGTGAGCCGGGCGTACTCGGCGCCGCTGCGCTTGGAGATCTGTCGTTTCACGGCGGTCACCAGCGCGGCGATCGCTACGCGCTGGTCGCTCCACTGGCCCAGCGTCGCCGTCGTCCGGGTCCCGAAAAGCTCCACCTCCGCGCGGTACTTGGCGAGGGGGTGCCCGGAGATGAAGAAGCCGAGCACGCCCTTCTCGCGCGTCAGGCGGTCGTGCTCGGTCCAGGCCTCGACGTCCGGGAGGCGGGATGCGGGATGTGGGATGGGCGTCTCCTCGCCGAACAACGCGACTTGGCCCGAATCGCGGTCCTCCTGGCGGGCTTGCGCCTCGGAGAACTCCGTGTCGAGCGCGGCCACGAGCTGGGCCCGATGCCCGCCGAGCGAATCGCAGGCCCCGGCGTCGATCAACGCCTCCACCACGCGCTTGTTGCAGAGCCGGAGGTCGATCCGCTCGCACAGATCCACGAGCGAGCGGTACGGCCCTGCCGCCCGGCGTCCGGCGATGATCGACTCGATGGCGCTCTGGCCGACGTTCCTCACGGCCCCGAGGCCGCACCGCACCCGGCGCTCGCCGACCACCGTGAACTTGAACCCCGACTCGTTCACGTCGGGCGGGAGCACCTCGAGCCCCAGCTCGCGGGCCCCGGCGATGTATTGCACGACCTTGTCGGTGTTGCCGATTTCCGATGAGAGCAGTGCCGCCATGAATTCGGCGGGATGATGCGTCTTGAGCCAGGCGGTCTGATAGGAGAGAACGGAATAGGCGACCGCGTGCGATTTGTTGAACCCGTACCGGCCGAACGTCTCGATCTGGGCGGCGATGTCCGCGATGCCGCGCCGGTCGTGGCCGCGCGCCACGGCGCGCTCGACGAAGCGGCCGAGCTCCTGCTGAATCAGCTCCTGGTCCTTCTTCCCCACCGCCTTGCGCAGCACGTCCGCTTCGGCGAGCGAGAACCCGGCCAGCACGTTGGCGATCCGCATCACCTGCTCCTGGTAGGTGATGACGCCGTACGTGGGCTTGAGGATCTCCTCGAGCGCAGGGTGGGGGTAGCGCACTTGCTCGCGGCCCAGTTTGCGGTTGATGAAGACGAGGTGCATGCCGGTGTCGAGCGGCCCCGGGCGGAGCAGTGCGTTGGTCGCCACCAGGTCGTCGAACCGGTCGCACTGCATGTTGCGCAGCGTGTCCGTCGCGAGCGGCGACTCGAACTGGAACACCCCGGCGGTGCGCCCCGAGCGGAGCAGCCGGTACACCGCGGGATCCTCGAGGTCGAGCGCGTCCATGTCGAGCGGGGTCCCGTGCCGCTCGCGCACCATGGCGACCGCGTCGTGGATCACGGTCAACGTCTTCAGGCCCAGGATGTCGATCTTCAGCATCCCCACCTGCTCGAGCCCCACCATGTCGTACTGCGTGATGATCGCGTCCGGCACCTGGGGCGCGATGCAGACGGGGACGTACTCCGTGAGCGGCCCGGGGGCGATCACGATGCCCGCGGCGTGCACCGAGGCGTGCCGGGCCAGCCCCTCGATGCGCGAGCCGAGGTCGAGCACCTTGCGGACCCGCTCGTCCTGCTCGGCGGCCGCGCGCAGCTCCGGCACCTTCTCGGCCGCCTCGGCGAGGCTCAGCGAGTAGGCGGGGCCCGACGGGATCGTCTTGGTGAGCCGATCCACGTCTCCCACCTCGAGGCGCAGGGTGCGGGCCACGTCGCGGAACGCCGCCCGCGCCTTCAACGTCCCGAAGGTGATAATCTGGCCCACCGACTCGCGCCCGTAGCGCGAGCGCACGTACTCGATCACCTCGCCCCGCCGCTCGAAACAGAAGTCGAGGTCGATGTCGGGCATCGTCACCCGCTCGGGATTGAGGAAACGCTCGAACAGCAGGTCGAACTTGAGGGGATCGATGCTCGTGATGCCGAGCGCGTATGCGACGAGCGAGCCGGCGGCGGAGCCGCGTCCCGGGCCCACGGGGATGCCGCGGTCCTTGGCGGCCTTGATGAAGTCGTAGACGATGAGGAAGTACCCGGCGTAGCCGGTGCGGGAGATGACGTCGAGCTCGTACTGGAGGCGCTGCTCCACCTCGGGCGGCAGAGGGTCGCCGTAGCGGCGCCGCGCTCCGTCACGCGCCAGGTGCACCAACAGGTCGGTGTCGCTCGCGAACTCCGCGGGACGAGGGTACTGCGGCAGGTAGTAGCGCTTCTCGAAGTCGAACTCGCACAGCGCCGCCAGTCGTGCCGTCTCCGCGATGACGTCGGGGCGGTCCGGGAACAGCGCGCACATCTCCTGCTCCGACTTGACGTAGCTCTCCCGCCCGAAGAACCGGAACCGGTTCGGGTCGTCGAGATCCTTTCCCGTGCCGATGGCGAGCAGCACGTCGTGGGCCTCGGCGTCGTCCTTGCGGAGATAGTGTGCGTCGTTCGTCGCCACCACGGGCACCCCCAGCTCGGCCGCCAGCCGGAACATGCCCTCGGTGACGAGCTTCTCCTCGGGGATGCCGTGGCTCTGGACCTCCAGCCAGAAGCCGTCCGGCCCGAACAGGTCGGCGAAATACCGGGCGCTCGCCTTCGCCGCCTCGTAATTCCCCTGCCGCAGGTACAGGGCGACTTCGCCCGACAGGCAGGCGGCGAGCGCGATCAGCCCGTCCTTGTGCCGCTCCAGCACCTCGCGGTCGATGCGCGGCCGGCGGTAATAGCCCTCGAGGAAGCCGATGGACGAGAGCGCGACGAGGTTGCGGTAGCCGGTGCGGTTGCGGGCGAGCAGCACGAGGTGCGAGTAGTCGGCGGGGGCGCCGCTCAGGCGCTCGCGCCGCTGGCGGCTCCCGAAGGCGAGGTACGCCTCGAACCCGAGGATCGGCCGGATGTTGCGGGCCTTCGCCTCCGCGTAGAACTGCCAGGCCCCGTGGAGGTTGCCGTGATCGGTGATCGCCAGCGAGTCCATGCCGAGTGCCTGGACGTGGTCCAGCAGATCGGGAATGCGGTTGGCGCCGTCGAGGAGGGAGTATTCGCTGTGCGTGTGAAGATGTACGAACGCCATCTCGACTACCGCGCTCCCGCCCGCCGATCGAGCTCCTCGAGCACCCGTTCCAGGGGCAACCGCTTCGCTTCGAGCAGCACCAGGAGATGATAGAGGAGATCGGCCGCCTCGCTGGCGAGGCGCGCGCCGTCCTCGGCGGTGGCCGCGACCACCGTCTCCACCGCCTCCTCGCCCAGCTTCTGCGCGACCCGCGCGACCCCTTCGCCCAACAGGCGCGCGGTGTAGGATCCGTCCGGCCGCTCGCGCGCACGGTGCGCGATGGTGCCGGCGAGGCGAACGAGCGTGCCGCCCGTGGGCTCACCGAAGCAAGTGGGGGCGCCCGTGTGGCAGGCGGGCCCGGTCTGACGCACGACGTAGAGCACCGCGTCGCCGTCGCAGTCGACGCGCACCTCCGCCACGGCCTGCGTGTGCCCGGAGGTCTCCCCCTTCTTCCAGAGGCCGCCCCGGCTGCGGCTGTGGTAATGCGCCTCGCCGGTGTCGCGCGTGCGCTCGAGCGCCGCCCGGTCGGCATGGGCCACCATCAGGACCTCGCCGGCGAGGGCGCTTTGAGCGACGACGGGGACGAGTCCATCGTCCCCGAAGCGCACGTCCTCGATCCAGTTGTGGGCGGTCACGTCGGGAAGATACCGGCGCTTCTGCGCATTGTCAAAATGCCGCGCGGCAATAACTTTTGCGCCGATGCGTTGGTTCGCGAGCGCGTTCGCGCTGGGCCTGATGATGGCCCTGTTTCATCGGCTCACCGCGGGCGGCGCGCTCGAGGCGCGCGCCACGCTCGCGCTCGGGTTCCTGCTGCTGGCGGCGCAGCTGGGCGGCGACATCGCGCGGCGGGCGCGCTTGCCACGCATCACGGGCTACCTGCTGACAGGCTTCGCCGTCGGGCCCGCGTGGCTCGGGCTCGTCCGAGCGGACGAGGTCGGAGCGCTGCGGCTCGTCGCGGACGCGGCCGTCGCGCTGATCGCGTTCGCCGCGGGGAGCGAGCTGACGCTCGACACGCTGCGGCGCGAGCGCGTAGGCCTGACGCGCCTCGCGGGCGGCGCGATCTTGTTTCCCTTCGCCGCCGTGGCGGCGGTGATGTTCAGTGTGGGCCTGTGGTTTCCGGTGACCGTGCATCAACCGGTCGGTGATCGCCTCGCCGTGGCCCTCGTCCTCGGGACCGTCGCCGCCGCATCCTCGCCGGTCGTGACCATGGCGGTGATCGGCGAGCTCGACGCGCGGGGCCCGTTCGCCCGCGCTGTCCTCGCGGTCTCGGTCGCCCAGGACGTCGCCGTCATCGTCCTCCTCTCCCTCGTGCTCGCGGTGGCCAGGCTGCTGACGAGCGCCGGCGCGGTCAATCTGCTCGTCGCGGGGACGGCTCTGGCGCACCTCGTCGGCTCGGTCGCCGTCGGCGCGGCGCTGGGCTACGCCCTGGCGGCCTACGTACGCTCCTTCAAGCGGGACACGGCGCTGTTGCTCGTCGCTGCGGCGTTCATCGCCGCGGAAGCCGCGCAGCTGGTGCATCTCGAGACGGTGCTCGTGGCGCTGACGGCCGGGTTCTGTGTGAGAAACTTCTTCCCCGTCGAGAACGAGCGCCTGCGCGGCGCCCTGCGGCGCGGCTCCCTGGCCCTGTACCTCGTGTTCTTCGCCCTGGCGGGCGCCGGCCTGCACCTGGAGGTGCTGGCAAACCTGTGGCCTTGGGTGCTGCTCGTCGCAGGGCTGCGGGTGGTGGCCTTGCGCTACGGCGTCGTCTGGGCGGGCCGGGACCCGGCGGTGAGCCCGGTCCTGGCGCGGGAGGGGTGGCTGGGACTTATCTCGCAGGCGGGAGTGGCGTTGGGGCTCGCCGCCGTGGCGCGACGGGCGTTCCCGGGGTGGGGGGTCTCGCTCGAGACCCTGATCGTGGCGATGATTGGGGTCCACGAGCTAGTGGGCCCGATCTGCTTCCGGCGGGCCCTGCGCCTGGCCGGCGAAGTGAGGGAGGGGGAACATGGTGGGGAGAATGCTGAGCCGGATCGGGCTGTGCTCGCTCCTGGCGGCGGGGTGTAGCGAATCGAGCGGGCCGCTGGCCCCATGCACGGCCGCGGCGCCGCTCGTCAACCTCACGGCTGGCGAGTACCAATCCGCCGACCCCAGGCCCAGCGGCGACTTCGTCCTCCGTGCGGTGCGCGGCGCGGGTTGCGTCGCGTTCGCCGCCAATCAGTCGGGGTCGGACATCGAGTACCTGCTCGTGCCGCAGGCCGCCACGGGGACGCCGGGCGGCAAATCGTCCTTCTGGTTGCGGGGGGCGACGGTGGTGGCGCTCGCTGCCCCTGCGGTCTCCGCCGCGC
>WNGG01020400.1_pt1 | contig 12458 bp, 11 predicted proteins | sample 5400661 | NCBI WGS metagenome assembly WNGG01 (sample SAMN13153372, study PRJNA577476) | soil metagenome | isolation source: 100 cm soil or saprolite under Garry oak tree replicate 1 | place: USA:California | collected 2016-06-15 | reverse complement strand
GCCGCAGGTACACCTCGGACGAGGAGTCCTCCACGGGGCCGACATGGGTCTTGAACATGAGGTTGAACATGCGCGCCTCGTCGAGCGGACCGCCGCACTCGGGGCATTTGTCGCCCTTCACCGTGTCCGCCCGCCAGCGTTTCTTGCACCGGCCGGTGCACTGCCTTAACGGGTCGACGAAATTGGTCAGGTGGCCCGACGCGGCCCAGACCGCGGACGGCATGATCAGCGTCGACTCGAGGCCGACCACGTCGTCGCGCAGCTCGACCACATGGCGCCACCACAGGTCACGGATCGCTCGCTTGAGCGCGACGCCGTAAGGGCCGTAGTCGTAGAAGCCTGATAGACCGCCGTAAATCTCGCTCGACGGGTAGATGAAGCCGCGACGCTTGGTCAGCGCCACGACCTTGTCCATCAACTGGTCGCGATCGAGGGTCATGAGCCCTCACCCCGACCCTCTCCCGCAGGCGGGAGAGGGATACCTAAGCCCTCACCCCGACCCTCTCCCGCGGGCGGGAGAGGGATACCTGAGCCCTCACCCTGACCCTCTCCCGCAGGCGGGAGAGGGATACCTGAGCCCTCACCCTGACCCTCTCCCAGCGCGGGAGAGGGATACATGGAGTGCAGGAACTGTAGCGACTTCAAACGCCGGTCGAGGTGATGCTCGAGCTGCGTCGTGAGCACGTGCTCGATCTCGTTCATGAGCGCGTCGTCCAGCTTCAGCCGGCGATACGTCTGCTGGTCACCCGCGGCCATCAGGCGCAGCACTTTGATCGCCGCGAGTGATGTCGTGGGCATGCCGAGGTCGTCGCGGTCGCACAGGAATCCTCCGGCGGACGGACTGAACGCGGCGGGCTTGGCCGGCAGCGGCTTCTCGCACGACGCGCACATCGAAAGCTGCGGCGCGTAACCGAGGAGGTCCAGTGCCGACATCAGGAAGTACGCGGACGCGCGCCGAGGGTCGCTCTCGCGCGCGAGCTCCTCCAGCGCGGTGACGGTGAGCTCGTACACCCCGTCTACCGGGTGCCGGTCCTCGCACACGCGCTCGGCCAGCTCCGCGATGAGAGCCGCGTGCGACATCCTCTCCACCTCGGCCGCGATGCGCGTCCCGGGCAGGCGCTGCACCTGCGCGACGACGTCCAGGTCCCCGCGGCCTCTGGCGAGCAGCACGTCGACGTGGCCGTACAGCTCGAGCGAAGGACCCAGCTTGCTCTCCGGCCTGCGCACGCCCTTGGCGATCGCACCAACCTTGCCGTGGGTGCGCGTCAGGAGCGTGAAGATCCGGTCGGCCTCACCGTAATCGAGCTTGCGCAGCACGACCGCGTGGTCGCGATAGGTCGTCAGGTGGGTGTCCCTCGGGACACCCTAGCGGTCCTCCTGCATGAAACCGTCGCTGTCCATCCTCGACGGACGCTGCGGCGGCGCGAACCCGGCCTCGACCAGTGTGTCGTCCGGCCAGGGTTCGTCGGCGACGAGTCGGACCTGCTCGACGCGGTTGCCCCTGGCCTGCTCGACCTTCCATTTGGCGCGCCCGCCCTGCATCACGGCGCCGGGCGCCGGAATAGTGCCCAACGACGCCACCACGTAGCCGCCGACCGAGTCGTACTCGGCGGACTCGTTGATGCCCAGGCCGAGTCGCGAGTTCAGCTCGTCCATCGGGTAGCGCGCGTCCACCAGCGCCTCGGTGGGGCTCACGATCTTCAGCTGCTCCTCCTCCGCCTGGTCGTACTCGTCGCGGATCTCGCCGACGATCTCTTCCAGCAGGTCCTCGAGCGAGACAAGTCCGGCCGTGCCGCCGTACTCGTCGACCACGACCATCATGTGCACTTTCTTGGAGCGCATCTCGTGCAGCAGCTCGTCGACCTTCTTGGTCTCGGGGGTGTAGAGGATCGGACGGAGAATCTTGTCGATGTCGAACTCGGGCGCGCTCGACAGCGTGTAGAAGAGCAGCAGGTCCTTGGCATGGATCAGGCCAAAGATGTGATCGAGGTCGCCCTTGTAGACCGGTAAGCGCGTGTGCCGGTGCTGCTTGAAGATTCGCGCGATGTCCTGCAGCGTGGCGCTCCTCTCCACGGCCACAATGTCGGTGCGCGGCACCATCACCTCGCGGACCGACTTGTCGCCGGCCTCGATGATGCCGTGAATCATGTCGCGCTCCTGCTCCTCGATCACGCCCTGCTCCTCCGAGACGTGGAGCAGCGTGATGAGCTCATCCTCGGTCAGGTACGGGGCCTTGGCCGCGCGACCGCCTGTCAGCGCGCGCGAGACGATGGTCACCGCCCACAGCACCGGGCTCAAGAAGGTGGCCATGCGGTCGACCGGGCCGGCCGCCATCAGCGCCACGCGCTCCGCGTACCTGATGGCGAGCGTCTTCGGCGTGACCTCGGCAAGCAGCAGCAGCAGCACCGACAGCAGCAGTGACACGAGCAGTGCCAGCCACAGCACGTATTCGTGCGGCACGCCCCAGCTGTGGAAGAGGTCGTCGGTCAGCAGAGTGGTGGCGCTGGACGCGACGATCAGCGCGACGGTGTTGATCAGCAGCACGGTGGAGAGGAAACGGTTGGGGTCGCGCTGAAGGCGCTGCAGGATGCGCGCCGCGCGACTGCCCTCCTCGGCGAGGTAGCGGACGCGAAGACGCCCGACCGACGTCAGGGCGGTCTCGGTTCCGCTGGCCATCCCGGCGAGGACGAAGCACACCAGGATCACCACAAGCTCGATCCACTGCACTGCCGTCATCGGGGTCGGGCTATCGGAACAGCTCGCTGACGCTCCGGTTCTCGTGCACCCGGATGATCGCCTCAGCAAGGAGGGGCGCGACCGACAGGACGGTGATCGGGGGCCCGAGCCGTTCGGGCGCTATCGGCACCGAGTCGGTGACGATCACCTCGTCGATCTGCGCTTTCTTCAACCGGTCGACCGCGTCGCCGGTGAGCACCGGGTGCGTGGCCGCGATGAGAACCTTGTGCGCGCCTTGCGACCGCAGCGACTGGGCCAGCTTGGAGATGGTGCCTCCCGTGGTGATGATGTCCTCGACGACCACGCAGTCACGGCCCTTCACATCACCTGAGACAGCGATCACCTCCGCCTGGTCCTCCTCTGGCCTGCGCTTGTAGCCGAACGCGATCGGGGCCTGGAGCTGGTTGGCCACTGCCTCGGCGCGACGTCCGCCACCGGCGTCCGGTGCGACCACCGTGAGGTTGTGCAGGTTCAGCGTCCGCAGGTGGTCCGCGAAGATGCGGAAGGGCGAGAGGTGGTCGGTAGGGACGTCGAAGAAACCCTCGATTGCTTCGGCGTGGAGATCGAGCAGCAGGAGGCGATCGGCGCCTGCCAGCGTGATGAAGTTGGCCACGAGCTTGGCCGAGATGGGCTCGCGCGGCTGCGTCTTGCGCTCCTTGCGCGCGTAGCCGTAGTAGGGGATGACCGCCGTGACGCGTCCCGCCGAAGCGCGCCGCAGGGCGTCGAGGATGATGAAGAGCTCCATCAGGTTCTCGTTGACCGGTGGGCACGTGGGCTGGATGACGAACACGTCGTGCCCGCGCATCGAGTCCTCGATCTTGACGTTGATCTCGCCGTCGGCGAAGCGGCGCAGGCGCGTATCGGTCAAGGGCACGCCTAGCTGGGCCGAGATCTTCTCCGCCAGCGCCGGGTTGGCGGAGCCCCCCAGCAGCTTGAGCTCGCCCCACGGAGAGGCGGACTCGGCCACGTACTCCACCGCCGTCTGCAGCCTCCCGATCATCTGTGGTCTGAGCTCACGGTTTTTCTTCGTACCACCCTAGCTGGAACCCCGACGGCTGTCGCGCCGTCGGGCACGTCCTTGGTGACGACCGATCCCGCCCCGGTGCGGGAGCCCTTGCCAAGTTTGACGGGCGCGACCAGCATCGTATCCACGCCGACGAAGGCGCCGTCCCCGATCTCGGTCTTGTTCTTGACCTCGCCGTTGAAGTTGGCGGTGATCGTGCCGGCGCCCACGTTCGCGTCCTCGCCGACCGACGTGTCGCCCAGGTAGGAGACGTGCGGCACCTTGCTGCCGCGGCCGACGGTCGTGCGCACCAGCTCGGCGAAGCTGCCGATGTGGACGTCCTGGTCGATGACCGTGCCCGGGCGGATCTTCACGAACGGGCCGCAGTCCGACCGGTCGCCTATGCGCGCGTCGTCTATATGCACGTGCGGTCCGATGCGGCAGGCCTCGCCGATGACCGTGTCGCCCTTGATATGAGTGAAGGGCTCGATGACCGTGTCCTGACCGATGCGGACTGTGCCGTCGATGAAGGTGCTTGCGGGGTCGGTGACGGTGACGCCGGCCGCCATGTGGCCGCTGAGGATCCGATCTCGCATCGCCGCGATCGCCCGCGCGAGCCCAGCCCGGTCGTTGATCCCCATCGCCTCGTCGCGATCGTCGATGCGGACGATGTTCACCGGCTGCAGGTGCTTCAGCACGTCGGGCAGGTAGAGCTCGCCCGCCTGGTTGTCCTTCGTGATCTTGCCCAGCGCCTCGACGAGCGGCTCGCCCTGAAAGCAGTAGAGGCCGACGTTGATCTCCGAGGTGGCGAGGTCGCCGGCAGTCGCGTCTTTCTTCTCCACGATCCGCTCGAATCCGCCGTCTGCGCTGCGCACGATGCGACCGTCATCCCGCCGGGGATCGTCGACCGAGGCGATGGTCGCCTGGGCGCCCGAGCTGCGGTGCGCGTCGATCACCCTGCGAACGGATTCGGCGGTGAGCAGCGGCGAGTCGGCGTTCACGACGAGCACGTCGCCGCGAGACAGGACCTCGGCGGGCACCTGCTGCACGGCGTGCCCCGTGCCTTCAGGCTCGCGCTGGTAGATGACCTCAGTCCGGCCGTCCAGATGCGCCGCCACCTCGGCGTGATGCGAGCTGACGATCGCCTTGACGTCGGTCGCGCCGGCGGCCTTGACCACGTCCACCACCCAGTCGACCATGGCGCGGCCACAGATGGGATGGAGCACCTTCGGAGTGCGAGACCGCATCCGAGTGCCGTGCCCGGCGGCGAGGATGACAGCCGTTAGCTCCTGGCTCAAATTGGGCTTAGAGATTATACGGGCGACCTAATCGGCCCCTGTCGCGTAGCCCGACCCCGCAGCGAACGTCTACTGTGGTGGCGTGAGCGACGAAGCGCCCGTCGACACCGACGACGCACAAGTCCCAGAGAAGCTGGCCGTCCTTCCGTTGAAGTCGACGGTGGTGTTCCCGCGCATCTTCATCCCGCTTTCAGTGGGCCGCCGCCGCTCGCTCAAGCTGCTCGAGGACCTGCCCGCCGGCGATCGGTACATCGCGGTCGCCGCGCAGCTCGACGAGACGGCGGAGGAGGTCGCCTTCGACGATCTTCATCACATCGGCGCGATGGTGCGCATCCAGCACATGCTCAAGCTGCCGGACGGAACGGTGCAGCTGGCGGTGCTCGGCGTGCGCCGCATCAAGCTGAGCGGCGCCGTCTCTGAAGAGCCTTACCTGACGGCGAGCATCGAGGCTCACCCCGAGGTTGTCGACGAGCAGCCTGCGATCGACGTCGCGTGATCGCATCGTTCCAGCAGCTCGTGGCGCTCGCGCCGCAGCTGCCGGCCGAGCTGGCGAGCGCGGCGGGTGCGATCGACGAACCGGTGCACCTCGCGTACTACGTCGCCAACCACATCCGGCTCACCACCGACGAGCGCCAGCACCTCCTCGAGATGGATTCGCCGCGGGAGAAGCTGGAGAAGCTCCTCGGCCACATGGCGCACGAGCTCGAGGTGCTCGAGCTCGGCCGCAAGATCCAGTCGCAGGCCGAGGAATCGATGGGCAAGGCCCAGCGCGAGTACTTCCTGCGCGAGCAGCTGAAGGCCATCCAGCGCGAGCTGGGCGAGCTCGATGGCGACCAGGCCGAGCTGGGCGAGCTTCGCGAGCGGATCAAGAAGGCCGGGCTTCCGCCCGAGGCCCAGCGCGAGGCCGACCGCGAGATCTCGCGCCTCGAGCGCATCCCGAGCGCGTCGCCCGAGTCGTCGGTCATCCGCACCTACCTCGACCTGATGGTCTCGCTGCCGTGGAACACGTCCACCGGCGGCGAGGTCAACGTGGCCAAGGCGCGCGCGATCCTCGACGATGACCACTACGACCTCGACAAGGTCAAGCAGCGCATCGTCGAGCACCTCGCGGTGCGGCAGCTGCGCCAGGACCGCGGCGCCACCGACCGCGGACGCGAGCCCATCCTCTGCTTCGTCGGCCCTCCCGGCGTGGGCAAGACGTCTCTCGGACATTCCATCGCTCGCGCGATGGGCCGCAAGTTCGCGCGCGCATCGCTCGGCGGCGTGCACGATGAGGCCGAGATCCGCGGTCACCGCCGCACATACATCGGCGCGATGCCAGGCCGCATCATTCAGGCGATCCGCCGCGCCGAGTCCAACGACCCGGTGTTCATGCTCGACGAGGTCGACAAGATCGGCGCCGACTGGCGTGGCGATCCGTCATCTGCGCTGCTCGAGGTCCTCGACCCGGAGCAGAACAAGGACTTTCGCGACAACTACCTCGATGTGCCGTTCGATCTCTCGAAGGTGATGTTCATCACCACCGCCAACACGCTCGACACCATCCCGCCCGCGCTGCGCGACCGCATGGAGGTGCTGAACCTCTCGGGCTACACGGAGGCCGAGAAGGTGCACATCGCGCGGCGCTTCCTCATCCCCAAGCAGCTCGCCGCGCACGGACTGCGGCCGGACGAGGTGACGATGGCCGACGACGCGATCCGCCTCATCGTGAGCGAGTACACACGCGAGGCAGGCGTGCGCAACCTCGAGCGCGAGATCGCTTCGGTGATGCGCCGTGCCGTGGCCGACATCGCGGTCGGCAAGAAGATCCGCAAGGCGGTCAACATGCGGCGCGTGCGTGCGGCGCTGGGCAAGCGTCGCCACTTCGACGACGTCGCCGAGCGCATCGACCGGCCCGGCGTCGCCACCGGCCTGGTGTGGACGCCGACCGGCGGCGAGATCATCTTCGTCGAGGCCGCGCTGACGCCTGGCCGGGGCGAGCTCAAGCTCACCGGTCAGCTCGGCGATGTGATGAAGGAGTCCGCGGCGGCGGCGCTGTCGTATCTCAAGTCGCACGCACGCGACCTCGGCATCGAACAGACGCAGTTCAAAAACGACATCCACGTCCACGTGCCTGCCGGTGCGCAGCCGAAGGAAGGGCCCTCGGCCGGACTGACCGTCCTGACCGCGATGGCGTCGATCCTCACCGGCCGGCCCGCCCGTGACGATATCGCGATGACGGGCGAGATCACGCTGCGCGGGCGCGTGCTGCCGATCGGCGGCGTCAAGGAGAAGGTGCTCGGCGCGCACCGCGCCGGCATCCGGCGCGTGATCCTGCCCAAGCGCAACGAGGCTGACCTGGACGACATTCCGCCCGACCTCCGGCGTCAGATCGAGTTCGTGATGGTGGACTCGATCGACGAGGTGCTGAAGCAGGCGCTCTCGCGCGACGATGTGCCGGCGAAGGCCACTACAAACGGAGCGACCGACGGGTCCGGCTCGGCTAGCGTTCCCCAGCCCGTGACTGGGCCCGCTGCAGGATCTTTGCGTGCGCGGCGAGCTCGATCGAGTCGTCCAGCGGCACGAGTTCGGCCATTCCGCGGCGACTGAGGGCGCGCCTGATCAGGTAGTCCGCCAGGTGCGGGTTCTTCGGCAGCAGCGAGCCATGCAGGTACGTGCCGACCACGCCGCCCTGGACGCAGCCTTCGGTGCCGTCGCTGCCGTTGTTGCCCGATCCCAGGCGGACGCGCCCAAGGGGCCTCGCCCCAGCTCCAAGAAAAGTGCGTCCACTGTGGTTCTCGAATCCGACCAGCGTCGACGGGTCGATGCCTTCGATCGTCGCGTCCACGACCACGTCGCCGATGAATCGTTTCTTGCCTGCTTCGGTGCGCACGTCGATGAGCCCGATGCCGGGAAATCGCTCGCCTTCGGCCGTCTGGTAGTAGTGCCCGAGCAGCTGATAGCCGCCGCAAACCGCCAGCACCACTGAGCCGTGGGCGACGGCCGCCTCGAGCGGCTCCTGCTTGATCTCGATCAGGTCGTCATACACGAGAGCCTGCTCGCGGTCCTGGCCGCCACCGAAGAAGAAGATGTCCACGTCCTCCATTCCGTGCGCCGCGCCGCGGCCGAGGTCAATGGCGCGCGCGTCCAGGCCTCGCCATTCGGCGCGCTTCAGCAGGGTGAGGATGTTGCCCCGGTCGCCGTAGATGTTCATCAGGTCCGGGTAAAGCCATCCGACCGTGAAGCGGTTCTTCTTTTTCGTCATCAGGTCTCCCAGTAGGGCTTCGCCCATCCGCGTCGAACGAGCTCGGCCCTGATGTCAAGCATGGCGGTGTAGGTGCACAGGATGTGCGCAGCCGCGCCCTCCGGTGTGACCGAGATGAGATCGTCCAGCGCCCGGCCCGGATCGGTCTGCGGCGGGCGCGCCTCGACCCCTGCGTACTTCAGGCGCACAGCAAGGTCGTGGGCACGCGTGCCGCCGGGGACGACAACCTGCGATTTGCCGGCGAGCTGCTCGAAATCGACGTCCCAGATCCATGACACGTCAGTGCCGTCGGCCTTGCGATCGTTCAGCCCAAGGATGAAATGCGTTGCGCCGGCCATGTCGACTGCCGTGCGAAGCGTCTCGTTGAAACCGGCGGGATTCTTGGACAGCACCAACACCAGGCGCCGGCCGCGAAAGTCCATCTTCTCCTGCCGGCCGAACGCGGCCTTGAAGCCGTGCATGCGCTCGGCCATGTACTGGCCGTCGACACCCAGGACCATGCCCGCCGCGAAAGCGGCAAGCGCGTTGTACGCGTTGTAGAGCCCGCCGACGGGCAGCTCCAGCCGCGTCTCCCCGATGTTCATGGCCACGGTGTCGAATCCGTCCAGCACGATGTCGGTCGCTGCGACTCCCGGTGCAGGCCTCGTGAAGTCGCCGTTGGGACACTCGTACACCCCATCGTGCCCCAGATACACTGCCGAGAAGCGCAGGCTCGCACCGCATTTCGGGCATGTGCGCGCGTCGGCGGCGTGGGGCAGCTTTCGCATCGCCACCTCGGGATCCTCGATGCCGAACCACAGCGGTGTCCGCGCGAGGGCCAGGCCGATCTCTCCGACCCGCGGGTCGTCGGCGTTGAGCACGGCCTGGGCTCCCTCGGGGATGCTCTCGAGCGCCGCTTCGATCGTCTTCGCGATCTTCTCGAGCTCGCCGTAGCGGTCGAGCTGGTCGCGAAACAGGTTCAGAACGATCGCAATTCGCGGCTGGATCTCTTCCACAGCCCTCGGCAGGCTTGCCTCGTCTATCTCGAAGACGCCCCAGTCCGCACGCAGCCTGCCGTCCGGCCCGGCGCTTCTCAGCGCGGCCGCGGTGGCCCCGAAGATGAGGTTCGCGCCGGCGCGATTCGAAACGACGCGCTTGCCCATCCCCTCGAAGATGCTCGTGAGCAACCGAGCGGTCGTCGTCTTGCCGTTGGTGCCGGTGATCACGATCGAGCCTTCGGTCAGATCCCCCGTGAGCTTGCGCAGGATCGTCGGGTCGATCGCCCGCGCCACATCGCCGGGCAGCGTCGTGCCTCCGCCGCGCCCGCTCAGGCGCGACAGCGCGCCGGTCGCCTTGCCCGCCCACACCGCGGCGGTGCGCCGCATCACGCCCACGCTCCGACCGCGCGCGTGACAACGGTCCAGCAGTCAAGCTTCCTCACCGCGTCTTCAGCGCCCTCCCGATCCGGACATGCAAGGAAGAACGCCGAGCCGCTGCCCGTCATCCGCCAGCCTTCGCCGAGATGCTCAGCGAACCTGTCAACTCGTTCGTCGACACGGCCCGCCGCGACGCGCAGCTGGTTGGGGCCTGTGGCCTCTGCCGGATCGAGCTGGTTCCACGCCTCATAGACCGCCGCCGTCGACAGCTCGATGCCCGGCCAGGCGATCGCGAACCACGACCTCTCCACGTCAATCGGCGTGACCCGCTCGCCCACGCCCTCAATCAACGCCGCCCCGCCCCTGAGGAAGAAGCTCACGTCCGCACCGACGCGTGCGGCGAGAGGCTTCAGATCGATATCGAGCCGGTACAGGGTCGCCAGGGCTCGCATCGCCGCGGCCGCGTCAGAGCTGGCGCCGCCCAGGCCGGACCCTGGCGGGATCCGCTTGTGCAGGCGGTAGCTCGTCGGCAATTCGCGCTCGGCCTCGGCCTCGACTTCGTGGTGCGCGCTCAGCACTGTGTTGGTGACGCCGGCCGGCAGGTCGAAGCCGGTGGTCGTCAGCGACGTTTCCCCGGCCGGCTCAGCGGTGAGCAGGTCATGGAGCTCGACCGCCTGCATCCGCGTGCGCAGCTCATGCATCCCATCCGGCATTCGCCGCACGACGTCGAGGTCGAGGTTCACCTTCGCGCGCGCCGGCAGCGCGATGCTGCGCGGGGCAGCGGCTGCGGGCTTTGGGCTCCGCACCGGATTCAGGGACGCGCGATGCGTAGCTCTGACCGGTACGCGATCGCTCTTTCGCGATAGTGCCGAGCCGAGCTGTCGACCCAGCTCCGCGAGGAGCCGTCCAGCTCCTTCCTCACGCTCGCCGGCACGCCCGCGGCCAGGTGACCCGGCGGAACCTCACTGCCCTCGCGCAGCACCGCTCCCGCGGCAAGCATCGAACCGGCTCCGAGGCGGCTGCGCTGCAGCATCGTCGCCCCCATGCCTACCAGCGCGCCGGCCTCAACTACGCAGCCTTCAAGCTGCGCGGAGTGTCCGATGGTGACGTCGCGTTCGATCACCGTCGGCAGGTCGCGGGCGCAGTGGATCACGGCGTTGTCCTGAACGTTCGAGCCTTCGCCGACTTTGATCGCCGCCTCATCGCCGCGCAGCACCGCGCCGAACCACACGCTGGCGCCCGCCGCAACCTCGACGTCTCCGATGAGCACGGCGGTGGGTGCGATGTACGCATCGGCGTGCACCTGGGGGCGACGGCCTCGGAATTCGAATTCCACGGGCCTCTATAATTCCAGATTCGTGCTCAACTCCCTCCTGTCGATGGCGCACGTTTAGCGGATGGCCAAGCGAACCGCGTCCGCCAAGAAGCAAGCCCGTGCAGGCGTGCGGCGCTCTGCGCGCAATCGAGGCGTCCGCTCGGAGGTCAAGACGATGGTCGTCAAGGCCCGGCGCTCGTTCACCGAGAGCCCGGTGGCCGAGGCGGACCGCGCTGCGGTGACCGTGGACGCGATCCGCGCACTCGACCGCGCGGCCGCCAAGGGCATCGTTCACCGCAACAACGCGGCGCGGCGTAAGTCACGCCTGATGCGTCAGCTCGTGAAGCTTGGTGTTCCGGCACCGGCGCCTGCTCGCACCGCGGCCAAGGGCAAGAAGGGCGCCGCCCCGGCGCCGGCACATCCGGCCAAGCCCGACAAGAAAGGAAAGAAGTAGGCTCGAGCCGCATCGCGGTGCCTACAGCCGGCTGAGCAGCACCTCCAGCCCGAGCTCCGCGTCCACCTGGCCGGACTTGACCTCCCACTCGTAGTCCCGGATCGCCCTCAGAGCCGCCTCGAGCCTGTCCGGCTGCACGGAGCGCGCGGCGTCGTACGCCTTCTGCACCACGAACGAGTGCTCGCTCATGTCGCTCTGGATGTTTTGGAGTGACTCGCCCCGGTCCTGCCTAGCTCGCACCTCGAGCACGAGCGCGAGATGGCGCGCGATGCGATACGCGATCGACGTCGGCTGGTAGCCGGAACGCGTGAGGTTGCGCGCAACGGTCCAGGCTTGAGCGGTCGGGTGAGGCAGGAGGTTGTCCGTGAGCTTGAACGCCTCGTCCTCGCGCGCCCCGGCAAGCAGCTCGTTGACCGCCTCGGCTGTCAGCTTCGCGCCGGACGCTTTGTAGGCCGCGAGCTTCTGCAGCTCTGAGTCCACGACGCCGAGGTCCGCGTGCGTTACGCGCGCCACCTGCATGCCGACCGTGCGGGTGAGGCCGAGCTCCTCGGCGCGCTTGACCGTCCAGTCGGTGAGCGCTCGCCCGCGCATCCGCGGCGACTCCTCGACCTTGCCGCCGGCGGCCGCGACGGCTTTCGCCAGCTTGTTGGTGGCGCCGATGCGTCCATTGATGGTGAGTAGAAGACGTGTCGTCGCGGGCACCTGCCCGAGTGCAAGCGCAAGTGATTCGGCCCGAGTCGCGGGTACGCCCCTCGCCCACACGACGCGGTGCGGGTCGAGAAACGGCGCCTGCAAGATCGCGTCGAGCAGACGGGCGACCGCCAGCGTGCCCCCGTCCAGCGGCTCGTACCCGAAGTCGGACACGAGCTCCTGCTTCCAGCCGGCGATGAGCGCCCGCGCCTTCTCCTCAACGAGGAACCGCTCCTCTCCATGCAGGAGAAGGACTGCCGGCGCCGTCCCGCCCGATACCCGCGGCATGGCCTCGATCGTAGCTACAGCGGCACGGTGATCGTTCCCTCCTGGTCCGTACGCAGCACGGTCGGCGGGAACCCG
>WNGG01007063.1_pt1 | contig 12458 bp, 11 predicted proteins | sample 5400661 | NCBI WGS metagenome assembly WNGG01 (sample SAMN13153372, study PRJNA577476) | soil metagenome | isolation source: 100 cm soil or saprolite under Garry oak tree replicate 1 | place: USA:California | collected 2016-06-15 | reverse complement strand
TCCTTCAGCACGGCCGCGACCTGGTCCGCCTGGCCACCCATCGCCACAAAGCCATGCTCGTCGGCCACCGAGCCGTCGAAGGTGATCCGGTAGATCTGGTCCCGGTCCGCGGTGACGCCGACCTCGGCAACCACGATCTCGACCTCGAACGGCTTGGTGCTCTCCGTGAAGATAGTTCCCAGTGCCTGCGCGTACCAGTTGGCCAGTCCTCGTGCTGTGACATCCTCCCGGTCGTAGAGGTAGCCGGTCACATCCGCGTAGCGCACTCCTGCCTTGCGCAGGTTCTCGAACTCGTTGTAACGGCCGACCGCGGCGAACGCGATCCGGTCGTAGATCTCACTGATCTTGTGGAGCGCGCGGGACGGGTTCGGCGCCACGAAGAGGATCCCGTCGCTGTACTGGAGCACAACCCCACTGCGGCCCCGCGCGATGCCCTTGCGCGCATAGTCAGCCTTGTCCTTCATCGCCTGTTCTGGCGACACATAGAAGGGCATGGACACCGTCGTCACATTCCTTTGCTCATCGGGGGCGGGTGGGCGCTGGTCGCTCTTGCCGTCATGCGGATGCTCTCGTTGCCTGCACGGGCCGGCCGACCGGGCAGGTTACCTGAGCGGAGCGGACGGCCCACCGGGCGACCTCATCCGGCCATCCACCACCGTCCGCACAAGCTCGCCGGATTCGGAGTCTGGGAGCCGGCGGAACCCGTCGGCGGTGACCGTCGCGACGACCGGATAGATGCCACGGGTCAGGTCAGGACCGCCGGTGGCAGAGTCGTCGTCCGCGGCGTCATAGAGCGCTTGCAGGCAAGCCAGCGCTGCATCTTCGGGAGGAAGATCATCACGGTACAGCTTCTTCAGTGCGCCGCGAGCGAAGACCGAACCCGACCCAATGCTATGGAACCTGTGCTCCTCGTAGCGGCCGCCGACGACGTCGTAGCTGAAGATCCGGCCGATCTCGCGGTCCTCGTCATAACCGGCGAACAGCGGCACCACCACGAGGCCCTGCATCGCGATGCCGATGTTCCCGCGGATCATCGTGGCCAGCCGGTTGGCCTTGCCCTCCAGCGAGAGGGCGCGGCCCTCCAGCTTCTCGTAATGCTCGAGTTCCACCTGGAAGAGCCGCACCACCTCCAGGCCCATGCCAGCCACTCCCGCGATGCCGACGCAGGTATAGTCATCGGTGCGGAACACCTTCTCGATGTCGCGCTGCGCGATGATGTTGCCAGCCGTCGCGCGACGGTCCCCCACCATGACCACGCCACCGCGACATGCGGCGGCCACTATCGTGGTGGCATGCGGCACCTGTGCCGCAATGTCGGGCGCACTCCCGGCCGCGTGCCCGGCGGGAACCGGAACATTGCCGGGCAGCATGCCCGGCGAACACGACGCGAGAAATTCGCTAAACGACGAGGTGGCGGCGCTGATAAACGCCGCAGGGCGCAACGCTCCGCCATCGAAGCCAGACTTCACGCGGCTCCTTCCGGTCCAAGGAGATCAGCCAGCATCTGACCAGACCCTACTGCGCTAGACGTGCGAACGCCGATATGATCATTCGTCGCGCCCGTCCGCCTACGGCGAACCTGGTGAAGGCGTCACTGACCACCCTTCTGGACATACGAGCGGACGAACTCCTCAGCGTTTTCCTCGAGCACCTCGTCAATCTCGTCGAGAATCGCGTCTACATCCTCGGAAAGCTTCTCGTGCCGTTCCTGGACATCCTCGCTGGCCTGCGATTCTGTCTCCTCGACTTCTTCGGTCCGCCGGGTGGTCTGGCGCTGACCGCCGGTGTCTTTGGTCGCCATTGCCGGTACCTCCGTGGATCTGAGGGGTGACCTCTCCTCCCAGCCTCAACGCTATCCTCGCCCAGCAGTGCCTTGCTCAACCCTGTCGCCGCGCATCGGTATCGATACGGAACCCGCGAGGTCAGTGTCACCCTGGCGCTCGTGTCACAAAGCGTGAGTGGTGCGCGCCGCGGCAGCCGTTAAGGACCTGCTACCGACACATCTGTGGCTCAGTCCTCGCCGGTCAGCGCGGCGACGAGTTCGGCTGCCGTTGCGCACCGGTCGAGGAGGGCGCCGACATGTCTGCGGGTGCCCCGCAGCGGCTCGAGTGTGGGGACACGCTGCAGCGACTCGCGGCCTGGTATGTCGAATATGACAGAATCCCAGGACGCCGCGGCCACGGCATCCGCGTACTGGCGCAGGCAGCGGCCCCGGAAGTAAGCGCGCGTGTCGCCGGGTGGGTATTCGACCGCACTCGCCACCCTCGCGTCATCAACCAGCCGCACCATCCGGTTGCGCGCAGCGAGCCTGTTGTACAGGCCACGGTCCGGCCGGATGTCGGAGTACTGCAGGTCAACCAGCTGAAGACGGGGATGACTCCAGCCGATACCGTCCCGTGCCCTGTACCCTTCGAGCAGCTCGAGCTTGGCAACCCAGTCGAGCTCACGGGCGAGCGACATCGGGTTGGCGGCGAGGCGGTTGAGCACCGATTCCCAGCGGTCGAGCACATCCACCGTCATGTCGTCGACGTCGGCGCCGTAGCGGTCCTCGACGTATTTCCTCGCGTACTGCAGGTACTCAAGCTGGAGCTGGATGGCGGTTAGCTTCCGGCCGTTGCGCAGTGTCACCAAATGCCTGCACGACGGATTGTGCGACACCGCGCGGAGCTCTGCCACCGGCGCATCGAGTGACAGGTCGACGTCGAGGAACTTCTCCTCGATCATGGCGAGCACCAGCGCGGTGGTGCCCAACTTGAGGTAGGTCGAGACCTCGCTCATGTTCGCATCGCCGATGATCACATGCAGCCGGCGGTACTTCTCAGGATCGGCGTGTGGTTCGTCGCGGGTGTTTATGATAGGCCGCTTGAGTGTGGTCTCGAGGCCGACCTCGACCTCGAAGAAGTCGGCACGCTGGCTGATCTGGAACCCTTCACCGCGCCCGTCGGCGCCGATACCGATCCGGCCCGCTCCGCAGATCACCTGCCGGGAGACAAAAAACGGGGTGAGGTGACGCACGATGTCGGCGAACGGCGTCGCCCGGCGCATCAGGTAGTTCTCGTGGCAGCCGTAGGAGGCGCCCTTGTTGTCGGTGTTGTTCTTGTACAGCTGGATCGCCGCTCCGCCGGGCATCATCGCGGCGCGGGCGGCCGCCTCGGCCATCACCCGCTCGCCAGCCTTGTCCCAGCAGACCACGTCCAGGGGGTTCGTGCACTCGGGCGTCGAATACTCGGGGTGTGCATGATCGACATACAGCCGGGCGCCATTGGTAAGAATGACGTTCGCCAGCCCGAGGTCTTCGTCGGTGAGCTGGGTAGGGTCGGAGACCTCGCGTGCAAGATCGAATCCGCGCGCGTCGCGTAGCGGGTTCTCCTCCTCGAAGTCCCACCGAGCGCGACGTGCGCGGGCCGCAGTCGCGGCCTGATATGCGTTGACCACCTGGGACGATGTCACCATCGCATTGGCACCCGGCTGACCGGGCACGGCAATGCCGTACTCGGTCTCTGTGCCCATCACCCGCCGCACGCTCATGCAGGAAAGCCTAATGTCACGGAGCGCGAACTGCTTCGGGGTCGGGCGCCAGCCAGGTGCCGGTCACAGGTACTGGCCGGTGTTGGCAACAGTGTCGATCGACCGGCCGGCCTCAGTTCCTTGCTTGCCGGAGATCAGGGTCCGGATGTAGACGATGCGCTCACCCTTCTTACCCGAGATGCGTGCCCAGTCGTCCGGGTTTGTCGTGTTGGGCAGATCCTCGTTCTCGCTGAACTCCTCCACGCAGGCCCCAAGCAGATGCGCAACCCGCAACCCCTTCTGGCCGGTTTCGAGAAATTCCTTGATTGCCGTCTTCTTCGCCCGGTCCGCGATGTTCTGGATCATGGCACCGGAGTTGAAATCCCTGAAGTACAGCACTTCCTTGTCGCCGTTGGCATAGGTGACCTCGAGGAACCGGTTCTCCTCGGTCTCTGTGTACATGCGCTCGACGGCACGCTGAATCATCGCCTCCACGGTGGCAACCCTCGACCCACCGTTCTCGGCCAGGTCATCGGGGTGCAGCGGCAGGCCGGTGACCACGTACTTGGAGAAGATGTCCCTGGCGGCCTCGGCATCCGGCCGCTCAATCTTGATCTTCACGTCCAGCCTACCCGGCCGCAAAATAGCTGGGTCGATCATGTCCTCGCGGTTCGACGCACCGATGACGATGACGTTCTCCAGCCCCTCGACACCGTCGATCTCGCTCAGTAGCTGCGGCACGATGGTGTTCTCGACGTCACTGGATACCCCAGAGCCACGGGTCCGGAAGATCGAATCCATCTCGTCGAAGAAGACAATGACCGGCATGCCCTCGCTGGCCTTCTCGCGGGCACGCTGGAAGACCAGCCGGATGTGGCGCTCGGTCTCGCCGACGTACTTGTTGAGTAGCTCCGGACCCTTGATGTTCAGGAAGAAGCTCTTGTAATCTTCGCCAGCCTTCGCCGCGACCTGCTTGGCAAGCGAATTCGCTACCGCCTTGGCTATGAGCGTCTTACCGCAGCCGGGCGGGCCATATAGAAGCACGCCCTTCGGAGGGCGCAGCATGTGTTCCTTGAACAAGTCAGCATGCAGGTATGGCAGCTCGATCGCATCCCTGATCTGCTCGATCTGCGGGCCGAGCCCACCAATGTCGGCGTAGCTGATGTCCGGCACTTCCTCGAGGATGAGTTCCTCGACCTCTGCCTTGGGAATGCGCTCGTAGACGTAGCCCGCCCGCGGCTCAAGCAGCAGCGAGTCGCCGGCCCGCAGCGGAGCATCACGCAAGGGCTCGGCGAGACGCACCACGCGTTCCTCGTCCGCATGCGCGATAACAAGCGCCCGATCACCGTCGTCAAGAATCTCCTTGAGCATGACGACCTCGCCCACGGTCTCGTAGCGCTGGGCGAGCACGATATTGAGCGCCTCGTTGAGCACGACTTCCTGGCCGGGCTTGAGGTCGCTCACCTCCACCGATGGGCTTACGTTTACCCGCATCTTGCGGCCACCGGTGAACACGTCCACCGTGCCGTCATCCCGTGCCTCGAGGAAGGTGCCAAACCCCGACGGTGGCTGCGCCAACCGGTCGACCTCCTCCTTCAGCGCCACGATCTGATCGCGCGCCTCACGCAAGGTGGCGGCCAGCCGCTCATTCTGGCTGGTTACCGCCGCGAGGTTGACCTGGGTGTCGCGCAGGCGCTCTTCGAGCACCCTTGCCTGCCGTGGAGAATCAGATAGCCGACGGCGGAGCACCGCGACTTCTTCCTCGAGGAAGGAGATCTGTGTGGTGAGGTCAGAGACCTCCTGCTCATGCCGCGCGGCGCGGGAGTCGTCGTCGCGAGCTGCCACACTCCTCACCCCCCTTCCGAGAGCCGACTTACTGTAGACCCTACCTATCCGGGAGCCTGCCGTAACCTGACCAAACGGAGCCTTACCTGGCGCCGCTTCGTTCTGTCCGCAGGCATGCGCAACGTACCTGGTCAATCTCGTGAATCAGCGGAGGCGTGCCCATAGAGTCGCCAGTGTCACACTCGTGGCGACGCTTCGGTTACCAACTTACGCGCCTGCGCCGCTGCGGGGGCTCGACGCCGTCCGCGAGCCGGCGCGCGGTGATCAAGAAACCAGTGTGACCGACCATCCGGTGCTCTGGGCGCACGGCGAGCCCGTCCGCGTGCCAGCCGCGGACGAGAGTCTCCCACGCGCTCGGCTCGGCGAAGCTGCCATGGCCGCGCAGCGCCTCAACAGTTCTTGACAGCTGCGTGGTGGTCGCCACATAGCAGCAGATGAGCCCGCCGGGCATGAGCGCACGGCTAGCGGCAGCGAGGCATTCCCATGGCGCGAGCATGTCGAGCACTACCCGGTCGAATTCCGTACCCGCTGGCAGTTCATCGGCCTGCGCACCGGCTGGCGCGTCCGCCGGCGGATCTGCCGGCCCACCGGCCGACAGGTCCGCTTGGACTAGACGCCAGGCAGGATGCGGGCCACCGAAAAAGCGCTCCACGTTGCGCCGCGCGATTTCGGCGAAGTCGCCGCGGCGCTCGTAGGACACAACGAGCCCGCCGTCACCGCTCGCGCGCAACAGCCAGCAGCTGAGCGCTCCGGACCCGGCGCCAGCCTCGAGCACCCGTGCGCCGGGGAACAGGTCGGCGAAGACGAGAATCTGTGCGGCGTCCTTTGGGTACACCACGGCGGCCCCGCGCTTCATCGCCAGCGTGTAGTCGGCGAGCAGCGGGCGCAGCGCCACGTAGGGCGTGCCGCCCGACGACCGCACGACGCTTCCATCCGGCTCGCCGAGCAGCTCATCGTGGGCTACGGAGCCACGATGGGTGTGAAAGACCTTGCCGGCCTCAAGTACGACCAGGTGCTGGCGCCCCTTGGGGTCGGTGAGCTGGACCTGGTCACCGGCTACGAAGGGCCCCCTGGGCGGTCGCGTCATGGCGGAAGCGTACGGTGCCGCAGCATTGGCCCAGGCAAATGCCCCTCAGTGGCAGTGTGGCGCCTAGGCGCTGGCGAAGGCCCGGTCCAGGTCGCGCGTCGCGAGCACGCCGAAGACCTGGCCGGACGGTTCCACTAGCAGGTACTCGGTGGCCGGCGCGCGCCGCACCGCGTCGAGCAGTTCGGCGCCGGCCAGGTCAGCAGACAGGACCATGCCAGGGCCGAGCGTGCGCGCCAGCGAACCCACATCGATCCACGGCCGACGCTGCGGTGGGGTGGCAATCACCGCGGATTCGTTCACGATCGCAATCGGCTTCTGCTCATGATCGACCACGACAAGCGCTCCAGCCTTCGCCTCGTCCGCGCGCCGGACCGCCTCCGCGAGCGGTAGGTCCGCGGCGACAGGGACCGCCCGGCGGGCAAGTGTGCGCGCACGCAGCCCGGGCAGCCGTTCGCGCAGCCGGGCCGTCTGGATTGCCTGGCCCGCGCCGAGCCACATGAAGGCGGCGATAACCGCGATCCACAGGGTGGCGAACAGGTTGGTGTCCTGACCGCCCATCGCGACCGTGATCACCGGGATAAGCAGCAGCAGGCCAGCCAGCACTCGCCCGCCCCACGCCGCAGCTATCGTGGCCGTCTCCGGTCGCCCAGTCAGTTTCCAAACGGCTGCGCGCAGCAACCGCCCCCCATCCAGCGGCAGCCCGGGCAGCAGGTTGAAGATGCCGACGATGAGGTTCGCCCGCATGAGCTGGTCCACCAGCAGGCCGGGCAAGGTAGCTTCGGATGAGACGATCTTGGTGAGCCCCCAGCCGCCCGCGGCCAAGGCGAGGGAGAGCACCGGGCCCGCGACGGCCACCAGGAATTCCTGGCCAGGTGTGGGGGGCTCCTTGTCGATCTCGGACACGCCGCCAAGGGGGTAGAGCAGGATCCGCCGCACCGGCAAGTGGAAGCGCCTGGCGACCAGCGAGTGGCTGAGCTCGTGCACGAGCACGGACATGTAGAGGAGAAGCACAAACGCAGCTGAGATCACATAACGGACGGGCTCCGCCACGCTTGAGGCAAAGTTCTGCGCGTAGACATAAACGATAACGCCGGCGATCAAGAACCAGTACGGGGATATGTATACCCCGATCCCGAACGGCCGGCAGATGAGAATGCCGGGAGCCTGGCTGGGACCCGGGCTCGGGCTCTGGCCTGGTGACGACCGCCCCGTCGCGGGCTGCGGACGTTCTTCCGGCTTCATGTCTGCCACGCTCACGATGCTATGTGTAGCAAGGCCCGCGGCGGCCAGTCCGCGCCGAGAGTATTGCGGCGGTTGCCTACCGGGGCAAGTCTGGCGGGCTCTCGTTCGAGCCCAGCGATCGTGCGACGCTGGACAGATCGCGATACACCTGCGCTCGCAGCGAGTCGAGCTGGCGCCGGTCACCCTGCAGCACCAGGCCGGCCCTGGCACGCCCCGCGGCGTCGGGCGCGGACAGCACACCGGCGATGTCGCGCTGCACCCGCTGTGCCCACGGAAACGCCCACGTTATGAGGTCGTTGACCGTGGCAGGCAGGGCGAACCGGGCGAGTGACTCCGGCACCTGGTACTGAGCCAGGTCGGCAAGTTGCTGATTGTTGGCTGGTGAACAGTTAACGGCGCCACCGCGGGCAATGCTGATGGCGGTGGCCGCGTCCCGGTTCGTGCCGGTCTCGATCGCGCTCAGCGCGGTAAGCGAGTCCCGAAGCCCGCCCGCGCACGACTCGATGCCTGTATTCAGTGTCTTGATCAGCCCATGCAGGTCAACGGCTCGCTCACGGTTGGACGGCCGATGAGCGAGGCCGACGAGGACCGCAGTGGCGATGAAGGCCGCCACGGCAGCAATCAGCCAGCCCGGCGCGCGGCGTACCGGCCACCGCTTGTTGCTCATCCCGGCTGCCCGGGCCGGCGTTGGGTGCGTCACTGGCGTGGTCACTGACGCGTCCGCTGGCGAGTCCGCTGCCGTTTGCTGCGCACAGTGAACGGGTTCTCGGCCGACTGCGGCATGGGGTCGGGCCGCTCGGCAGCGCTTGCTGCTGCGGGGCCCGCACGCCCTGGTCCGGCCAGTCGCTCGCCGTCACGGCCGCCAGGACCGCCGGGACGGTCAAGACCGCCAGGACCGTCGAGGCCAGCATGGCGGTCGCTGGACGGCGCGCGCGCGGCCGGCAGCACGAGCTCGAACTCGCTGCCGGCGCCTAGCCTGCTGCGGACCCGGATGTCACCGCCGTGTGCGCGGGCAATGGCGCGCGCAAGCGCCAGGCCAAGACCCGTGCCGCGGGACTGAGGTTGCATGGAAGGCGTTCCGGTCGCGAACCTGTCGAAGATATGCGCGAGTTCGGCCGCGGGGATCCCGCCACCGTCGTCGGCAACCAGAAGTGATGCCGTGTCACCACCTTGATCAGAGATGGCCGACAGCTTGATGACGTCATGGCTGCCCGTATGCCGTACCGCGTTCTCGAGCAGCGCATCCACAGCAAGGCCAAGACGTTCCTTGTCGGCCACCACTGCGACCTCGTCGAGGTGCCCCAGCTGCCAGCGCCGCTTTGCCGCCGGGCGCCAGCGCCGGATCACCTCCATCGTGAAGGCGTCGAGCGCGACAGGCTCAGGGCGCAGGAAGTCGGGATCTTCGGCCGCGGCGATGACGAGCAGCCGCTCGCCGATTCTGCGCAACCGCGATAGCTCGCCGACGACCACCTGGATGTCACTTGTTTCTGGCTTGCCGACCAGTTCCCTGGCCAGCAGCTCGGCGTGGCCGAGCGCGATCGTGATCGGTGTCCGCAACTGATGTGCCGCGTCCTGTAGGAACCTGCGCTGCGCGCCGAGCATGCGCATATTTTCTTCGCTCATCCGCTGGCGCTCGTGGTCGGCGGTCAGCCGCCGCTGAGCGTGCCACACCATCACCGCGAACATGGCCGCCATCAGCGGCACCTCGTTCAGCTCGTCGGCCGGCTCGGTGCCGCGCATCACATCGAGCAAGATGGCCGCGAAGGTCGTCACCATGACGGCCGCGAGCACCCACGCGGTGGGCCGGGTCGCCCACACACGAAAGCCGTAGAGGAGCGTCAGGCTGATCCAGATGAAATGAAAGGGCACCGTCTCCCACTGCGCGAACAAAAGCATCGCGACCAGGTTGGCCAGCGAGAACATCGCCCAGGCGACGTCGACCCACTCCAACCTGACGCGGCCGATCGGCCATGAACGCGAACTGTGCCAGCTCAGGACAGGAAAGGCAGGCCGGCCGCGCAGTGGCGGCCGCCCGCCGAGTGCCGGCTCAACCGGCCGCGAGCTGATAACCCTCACCGCGAACCGTCTTTATCAGCTCGAAGCCGAGCTTCCTGCGCAGCCGCCGGACACAGACATCCACCACGTTCGACCCGGGATCGAACGCGTATCCCCATACCGAAGACAGCAACCGGCCCTTCGGCACCGAGTGGCCCGCGTGCTCCATCAGCTCACGGAGCAACAGGAACTCCAGCCGGGTGAGCGCCACCGCGCCGTGACCGCAGTCGGCTTGAAGCCGCCCGGTGTCGAGGGTCAGGTCACCCACTCGCAGCACCTCGCTCGGCTGGTGCCCATCTCCCCGGAGCCTGGCACGCACCCGCGCAAGCAACTCAGCCAGCGAGAACGGCTTTGTCAGGTAGTCCTGCGCTCCGAGGTCGAGGCAATCGACCTTGGACGAAACGTCGGCCAGGCAGGACAGCACGAGCACCGGCTGCTCGGGCCGGATCCGCATCAGGCGCTCGAGCACGAGCCTGCCATCCACATCCGGCATGACCAGGTCGAGGATCATCAGGTCGTAGTCACCCGTGCTGGCGAGCTGCAGCGCCTGTCGGCCGGTCGCAGCGAACTCCACGGTGATCCCGGCTGCGGTCAGCGCACGCCCGATGAAGTCACGGATCCTGGGCTCATCGTCAACAAGCAAGATCCGCGATCTACCGGGCGGATCATCCTCCACCTGCCGTGTGCTCATCTCAGCCTGCCACATCACCTCAGCCACCGGCAGCGGCCCTCGGCCTGGCAGCATGCCCGCCCTCGCGGAATCGCGAGGTGCCTTCGTGCCCGTCTACTCCATTGCCCGGGCGAGGTCAACCCTAAGTTACCCCGACCATGACAATTTGGTCATCCATGGCAGGTGGTCTTGCCCGCAGTACTGGTGTTTCGGAACATTGCGCTCGAGAGCATATTGAGCCGACTGCAATCGTGTGCAGGCCGGGCACCGCTGGATGAGCGGCTGCCGACTGCACGCTTTGGCATGCCACCCGAGGTGAGAAAGCGAGGTGGTGACTGTGTCGCTGCGGGTGCGGGTCGCTACCCTCCTTGTCGCATTTGCCGCGGTCGTCGCCGGGGCCGTCTTCGTCATCGTGCACTACCTGCTCGCCAATCCGCCGGTGGACGACTTCACCTCCCTCGCCAAGGGCGGCCAGGTCAACGTGACGATGCAGACGACTCCGGAGACCACGGTGAGTACCAGGCCCGACTGGGTCTCCTACTTCACCAAGAATCCGCAGACCGGTAAATGGGACCATTCAACCCTTCTCAAGCTCCCGGCGAACACCCAGGTGAACGTGACGATCCTCGCATACGACGGCTGCACGCCGCCGCGCAACCAGTTGTGGAGCAAGGTCGTAGGCACCATCGGCGGCGTTGAGTACGTCAACGGAAAGCCGGTCTCCACGCTGAACGGGTGGTCATTCTGCTCCGTTCAGCACACGTTCGCGATCCCCGGTCTCGGTCTCAGCCTGCCAGTCGCCTCGCCGATGACCGAGAAGGAGAACAACAACCTGTGCGCCACCGCGCCGTGCACCTCCGGCCCGCACGCGGTCGTCCAGTTCAGCTTCAGGACGCCGGCAAAGGGCGGCACCTTCATCTGGCAATGCCGGGTTCCCTGCGGCGGTGGCTTTATCTACGGCAACGGTGGTCCCATGTCGACATACGGTTACATGACCGGCCAGATCGAGGTCGTGGCCTGATGACGGCCGCGACTTCGACCACGACCCACGGCGCCGAGCCGCGCCACGGCCTGCGGATCTTCCTCATTTGGCTGGTCGCATCCGCCATCGCTGATCCGATCATCTGGTTCACCCTCGGGCCCCACATGCCGCCGGGCGCGATGTCGTCCTCGGCCTCCGGTCAGCAATCGGCCATCACCTTGATGGCGGTCATGTGTGCCCCAGTCGTCTTGTTCGTATGGATCTACTTCGCCTACGCGCTGATCGTGTGGCGGCACCGTGAGGGAGACGAGGAGGACGGCCCGCCCATCCATGGGCACGCACGCATCTCCGCCGCTTGGATCGCCGCCACGTCAGTGATCGTGCTCGCCCTGTTCGTGTTCGGCACGGTCGAGCTGATCGTTCCAAATGGGGCGGGCGCCGGTGAGGGACCGGTACCGATCTGGAAACCAAACGGTCGTCCCCTGCAGGTGCAGGTGATCGCGCAGCAGTGGATCTTCACCTACCGCTACCCGCAGTTCGGCGGGATGGAGACGACCCAACTGGTCCTGCCGCAAGGGCAGGACGTCCAGTTCAATGTGACATCGCTGGATGTCATCCACAGCTTTTGGGCCTACCAGCTTGGCGTGAAGGCAGATGCCAACCCCGGCATAAACGACGTCGCCTACACCAAGCCCGAGCATCTGGGCAACGTCCGCGTGCGGTGTGCCGAGCTGTGCGGGCTCTTCCACGGCGGCATGACCAATGTCGGGCGGGTGGTGACCGCTGCCCAGTTCCAGGAGTGGGCTACCAGCACGCAGGCGCGGCTGGCGGATGTGACCAAGCTCCTGCCGCCGTACGCCACGATCTATGACCCGGCCGTGATCCCAAAGATCGGCCAGGTCCTCGTGAAGCTCGGCATCACTGGTGCAGGCGGCGGCTACTACCCACCGCAGGATCCGGGGAACGGACCGTGAACCAGGTCCGTACGCGCGGGTACCCGCGTATTGCGCGGGCTGTGGCGCGAGCCGCCCGCGAGATCCGCGGGCGGTCCCCAAGGTCTGCATGTGACA
>WNGG01007062.1_pt1 | contig 12458 bp, 11 predicted proteins | sample 5400661 | NCBI WGS metagenome assembly WNGG01 (sample SAMN13153372, study PRJNA577476) | soil metagenome | isolation source: 100 cm soil or saprolite under Garry oak tree replicate 1 | place: USA:California | collected 2016-06-15 | reverse complement strand
GATCTGCTCGCCGATCTGGGGGAGGAGCTGGCCCGCGCGCTCGTGGACCGCCCGCCCCCTCAGCTCGGGGACGGCGACGCGATCCGGCCCGGGCACGACCGCGCGCTCGACGAGCTGCGCGACGCGCGCGACGGCGGCAAGGCGTACATCGCCGGGCTGCAGACGCGCGAGCGGCAGCGCACCGGGATCACCTCGCTCAAGGTCGGCTTCAACAAGGTGTTCGGCTACTACATCGAGGTGACGCGGCCCAACCTGGAGCAGGTGCCGGCCGACTACGAGCGGCGCCAGACCCTCTCGGGCGCCGAGCGCTTCGTGACGCCGGAGCTCAAGGAGTACGAGGCCCGCGTGCTCGGCGCCGAGGAGCGCATCGGTACGCGCGAGGCCGAGTTGATGGACGCCCTGCGCCGCCGGGTCGCGGAGGCCATCGGGCGCGTCCAGCACACCGCTCAGCGGATCGCCGAGCTCGACGTGTGGGCCGCGCTCGCCGACCTCGCCCACCGCGAGGGCTGGGTGCGGCCGGAGGTCAGCGACGACTTCGCCATCCGGTTGGAGGGAAGCCGCCACCCCGTGGTCGAGCGGATGATGCCGCGCGAGACGTTCATCCCCAACGACGTCACGCTCGACGAGGCGGGCCGGGTTATCGTGCTCACGGGCCCCAACATGGCAGGGAAATCCACGTTGCTGCGGCAGGTGGGGCTGTGCGTGCTGCTGGCGCAGATGGGAGCGTTCGTGCCGGCGCGGCGCGCGCTTGTGGGGGTCGTGGACCGGCTGTTCACGCGGGTCGGCGCCTCGGACAATCTGGCGCGCGGCCAGTCCACCTTCATGGTGGAGATGAGCGAGACCAGCGCGATCCTTCACGGCGCGAGCGCGCGCAGCCTCGTTCTCCTCGACGAGATCGGCCGTGGCACGTCGACCTACGACGGCGTGGCGATCGCCTGGGCGGTCACCGAATTCCTCCACAACCGCATCGGCTGCAAGACGGTGTTCGCCACCCACTACCACGAGCTCACCCAACTGACCGAGGAGCTGGCCCACGCCCGCAACTTCAACGTCGCGGTGCGCGAGGTCGGCGACGAGGTGGTCTTCCTCCACCGCCTGGAGCCGGGCGGGGCGGACCGCTCCTACGGCATCCACGTCGGCCGGCTTGCGGGCCTGCCTGCGGAGGTGGTGAATCGCGCCTGGCAGGTGCTGAAGCTGCTCGAAGCGGGACACCACGTCGCCGACCGGCAGTTCCCCGCGCCGCCGGACGCCGCCCAGCTCGCCCTGTTCGGCGCGGCCCCCCCGGTGCACCCAGTCCTCACGGAGCTCGACGAGCTGGACGTGGACACGCTGTCGCCGCTCGAGGCCTTGAACCGCGTTGCGGCCTGGAAAAAACGGCTGGAGGAGCGGCAGTGAGGCCGTGGACGTTGGGGCTGCTCGGCGCCGCGACCGTCTGGGGGGGGGCCTGCAGCAAGCCGGCGCCGCCGCGGGAGGCCAGCGCCGGCGACGCCCCGCCGTCCGAGGAGCCGCCGGTGGCCCTGAACCCGGCGCCGCCGATCCAGTACCCGCCGCGTCTCTACGACCAGCGGGTCGAAGGTGAGGTGGTGCTGCGGCTGTTCATCGACTCCACGGGGCGACTCGTGCCGGAATCCACGAGGGTCGCCGAATCGAGCGGCTACTCGGGGCTGGACTCGGCGGCAGTGGCAGGGGCGCCGCGGCTGCGCTACGCCCCCGCCAAGCGCCACGGCATCGCCGTCTCCACGCTGTTCCTGCAACCGATCCAGTTCCGGCATTCGCAGTCGTCTCAGCCCGGGGCCCCCGCGGCGCCCGCCGTCACCGTTCCCGAGCCACAGCCCATCACTCGTCCCCCAGTGCGCCGGGACACGACGACGCGCCGCGACACCACGACGCGGCGTGACACGACGGCGCGCCGGGACACGACCAAACGCCGGGACACGACCCCTCCACCTCCCAAGCCGGTGACGGATACCGGTGGCCGCAGCGCTCCTGCCCCCCCACGCTAAGCCGTACGCCACCGTCCTCGAGACGATCGGCTGGACGCCACTCATCCGGCTGAACCGGGTGTCGGCCGGCCTCAAGACACCGATCTGGGCCAAGGCGGAGTTCTTCAACCCCGGCGGCTCGGTGAAGGACCGGATCGGCGTGGCGATGATCGAAGCGGCCGAGCGGGAAGGGCGGCTCAAGCCCGGCGGCCTCATCGTCGAGGCGACGAGCGGCAATACGGGGGTGGGGCTCGCCATCGCCGCCGCGGTGAAGGGCTACCGCTGCGTGTTCACGATGCCCGACAAGATGTCGCAGGAGAAGGCGCGGCTGCTGCGCGCACTCGGCGCCGAGGTGATCATCACCCCCAGCGCCGTCGCGCCCGACCACCCCGACAACTACATCATGAAAGGCCGCGCCATCGCCGCGGCCCACGCCAATGCCATCTTCGCCGACCAGCACTACAACCCCGTGAACCCGGAGGCGCACTACCGCACCACGGGCCCCGAGATCTGGGAGCAGACGGAGGGCCGCGTCACGCACTTCGTGTGCGCGCCCGGCACCGGCGGGACGGTCAGCGGCGCCGGCCGATTCCTGAAGGAGAAGAACCCCGCCGTCCGGGTGATCGCGGGTGATCCCGCGGGCTCGATCTACGCTGAGTACGCCCGCACGCACCGCAAGAGCGAGGGCGCGCCGTACAAGGTCGAGGGGATCGGGGGGGACAAGATCCCGACGTCGCTGCATTTCGACGTGGTGGACGAGTGGATCACCGTCACTGACAAGGATGCGATGCTGATGGCGCGCCGCCTGGCGCGGGAGGAAGGACTGTTCGTGGGCGGCTCGACGGGCGTGAACGTGGTGGCCGCGCTCGAGGTCGCCCGGCGGGTCAACGACCCGCGCGCCCTCATCGTGACCGTGCTGTGCGACACCGGGGAGCGCTACCTGTCCAAGGTCTTCAATGACGAGTGGCTGCGGGAGAATCAAATCATCGACGCCGAGCGCGCCACCGTGGCGCAGCTGCTCAGCGCCAAGGCCAACGGCAGCGGTGCGCCGCCCGTGGTCTCCGTGGGGCCGCAGGCCACGGTGCGCCAGGCGCTGAACCTCATGAGCACCTACAACGTCTCCCAGCTGCCGGTCCTCGACGGCGACAACGACATCGGCGCCGTCGCCGAGCAGAGCCTGATGGCGCGGGCGCTGAGCGACCCGGCGGCCCTCGATCGCCCGGTGCGCGAGGTGATGGACGCGCCCTTCCCCGTCGTCGACGAGCACTGGCCGGTGGAGCGGCTCACGGCGCTCTTGAAGCGGGAGACCCCCGCCGTCCTGGTGCGGCTCGACGGCCGGATCGCGGGGATCGTGACGCGCTACGACCTGCTGCACCAGCTCGCGGGCATCCGCTGATGAAGATCACCGTGCTCGCGGGCGGGGCGACGGCCGAGCGGACGGTGTCCTTTGCGAGCGCCGCGCAGGTCGTCGCCGCATTGCGCGAGCGGCAGCATGAAGTCCGCGTCGTCGATACGACCGGCGGCCTGCTCACCGCCGAGGACGAGCGGCGGCTGCTCACCGGCGACGTGGGCCGCGCCCTGCCGGACCTCGCGGACCTTGACGAGCGCGAGCGGCGCTTCCTGTCGGAGCGGATCGCGACCCTCCCCGCCGTGACCGAGGCCGAGGTGCTGTTCCCCTGCCTTCACGGCGGGCGCGGCGAGGGCGGCACGCTCCAGGCCGTGCTCGACGTGATCGGCGTCCCCTACACGGGAAGCGGCGCGCTCGCGAGCGCGTTGGCGATGGACAAGGACCTCTCCAAGCGTCTGTTCCGCGCCGCGGGCGTCCCCACACCGGCGTGGTTCATGGCGCCGGTGGCCCCCGAGGACATCACGACCGCTCTCGGCTGGCCGGTGATCATCAAGCCCTCCAAGCAGGGATCGACCGTGGGACTCACGCTGGTGAAGCAGGCCGAGGACCTGGACGCCGCGGTCGCGGAAGCCGCTCGCCACGACGACGAGGTCATGGCCGAACAGTTCATCCCCGGCCGCGAGTTCACCGTCGGGATCCTGGGCGACGTGCCGCTCCCTGTGGGCGAGATCATCCCCAAGCACGAGCTCTTCGATTACGAGTGCAAGTACACGCCTGGCATGTCGGAGGAGGTGTTCCCGGCGAAGGTGGACGCCCGGCTCGCCCGGCAGCTCCAGGAGCTGGCGCTCACGGCCCACCGTGCGCTGAAGCTCGGCGGCTACTCCCGCGTCGACTTCCGGGCGACGGCCGAGGGCGACATCTTCTGCCTGGAAGCCAACACGCTCCCCGGCGTGACGCGCACCAGTCTGTACCCGCAGGCCGCGCGAGCCGCGGGGATCGAGTTTCCGGAGCTGTGCGAGCGCATCTGCCGCCTCGCCCGGAACCTCGGGGCGCCGTCGCGGGGATAATGAAGGGATGGAGGCACAGCGGGTTTTCGGCATGACGCCCTGGGTGCGGCGGCTGTTCGCCGCCAACTTGCTCGTCTTCGTGCTTCAGGAGACGGTGCTCGGCCCGCGCTTTCGCACGGCGTTCGGCTTCGCCCCCATGAAGGCGTTCGCGCATCCGTGGACGTTCGTCACCTATCTCTTTCTTCACTACAACTTCCTACACCTCGCCTTCAACCTGCTCGGCCTGTTCGTATTCGGGCCGAAAGTCGAGGAGCGCCTGGGTGGGAGGGGCTTCCTGCCCTACTACTTCGCCTGCGGGATCGGTGGGGCGCTTTTGTCCCTGGCGCTGACGCAGGTGGTGCAGGTGGACCTGATCGTCGGCGCCTCGGGCGCGGTGCTGGGCGTCGCCCTCGCGTACGCCTGGTTCTATCCCGACGCTGAGATCTTCGTCTTTCCGCTGCCCGCACCGATCCCCGCGCGCTGGCTGGTGGTGTTCGCCGTCGCGGCCAACCTCGCCCTGGCCTTCCTGCCCGGAGCGAGTGGCGTCGCCTACCTCGCCCACCTGGGCGGCATGGGGACGGGGTTCCTCTGGCTCAAAGTCCGCGGCCGGCGCGAAGGAGGCTGGGCGGCGCCTGCACCGGCAGCGGCTGTGCCGGGGGTCCTGGTGCACCCGGTTCCCCGCGCCGGTCGCGCCGCCGGCACCGCGGGACGCGCACGCCGCGAGGGGAGCAGCGACCGCACCCAAGCGGAGCTGGATCGCCTGCTCGACAAGATCTCGGCGCACGGCCTCGATAGCCTCACGCCGGCGGAGCGCAAGTTCCTCGCCGAGATGAGCGGCAAGATGCGCGACCGACACTGACGCCTCCCATGCTCTCGCTGCTGCTGGTGCTCCTCCCGCAGGACTCCCTCTACGCCCACGCCGAGTCCCTCCTCGCCCAGCGCAACCTCCCCGCGGCCCGCCGCGTCGCCGAACGGCTGGTCGCCGACCACCCGGACGACCCGCGCTCGCATTTCCTCCTCGGGCGCATCTGGTTCTTCTGGCCCACGGTGGGCCGCTACCAGGCGCTCGAGCAGTTTCGCGTCGCGTCCCGGCAGGCGCCGCAGGAGCCCGAGCCGCTCTACTGGCAGATCCGGGTCGGACAGCGCCTGGGAAGCGACGAGGGTGAGCGGATGATGCGCGAGGCGATCCTCAAGATTCTTGCCCTCCAGCCAGACTACCGCGACTGCTGGGACGCCTTCAGCCAGCTCTATCACTCCGCCGACATCTGGCGTCAGGCGGACCGCGCCCTGGCGCGCCATCCCGACGACCCGGTGGCGCTGGCCCATCGCGCCGAGATCGCCGTCGCCCTGGAGGAAACCGAGCGCGCCGACTCGCTGGCGGCGCTGGTGCTGGCCCGGCGCCCGCATGACGTGCAGGCGTATCTGTGGCGCGCCGAGGCCGCTTTCCAGCGGGGCCGCGATGCGGCGGGCACCGTGTGGTACGACTCCGCTCTCACCTACGCCGACCTCGACTCGACCGAGGCGATCTGGGAGCAGGCGTGGCCGATCGCGTCGTCGGACGAGATCCGGGTCTACGAGCGCACCGCGCCGGGCCAGCTGCGGCTGTTCTTCGAGTGGTTCTGGGGGAAGCGCGATCCCAACCTCACGACGCCGGAGAACGAGCGCCTCGCCGAGCACTACCGCCGTCTCGCCTACGTGCGCAACGCCTTCCATTTGCTGCACCCGCAGAGCCTGTATTACCGGTCGCTGGCGCGCCGCGCTTTGGTGGCCGCCGGCGCGCGCACGCTCGCCGGTCGCCTCGTCCCGGAAGGAACGGACTCGGCGGCGCTCCCTGACTCTTCGCGGCTGGTCTACCGCACACCGGCCGGCGTGAGCGTCCTCGGCCCACGCGACAGCGCCGCGTTCTTCAGCGGCGCGGGGCCGGACATTCGTGCTGTGGCCGACACCAATGGTCGCCTCGTGACCGCACAGACCGGCCTCGACCCGCGGGGTCTGCTGTGGCTGCGTCACGGCGCCCCCGACGAGCGGGTGACGGGCGTGCTCGATCCGCTGCACCCACAGCGGGTCGCGAACGCGGACCTGGACCTGGAGAGCTGGCTCTACGACACACCGGACGGCCCGCTCACCATCGCGTTCGTGCGAGGCAGCGCGGGCCTGAACGGCGGACGCTTCGGCGGAGACTTCATCTTCTATCCGGTCACGGGACATCAGGTGCAAAGCGCCGAGCGGCTGCTCGCCACCGATGAGACGCGGATCCCCGCGGAGCTGCCGGTGCGCACCTGGATGGTGTTCTTCCGCGGGGACCGCCCGCTCACGACCACGCTGTACGCCAAAGCGGTCGCGCCGCGAGCCGCGATGGTCGTGTGGGACGCGCGCAGCGCGGAGGAGATCGCCCGCGCCGCGGGGTCGGGTGTCCTCGCCGCGACGCTGCGGCCCGGCACGTACGCCTTGGGCTTCGACGTCGCCGACGGGGACAAGCAGGGCCGGGCGCGCGCGCGGTTGGCGGTGCCCCGGTTCCGGCCCGACACGCTGACGCTGGCGGGAATCGCGCTCGCGCCGGGCGACACACTGCTCGATCGCGACGCCGCCCTCGCGGCGATGCCCGCGGATCTCACGTACCGCTCGGGGACGCCCCTCGTCGCCTACGCGGAGGTGTACGGCGTGCAGGGAGACTCGCTCGGCCGCGCGCGCTATCGGGTCCGGTACTCGTTCGCGCCGGTGCGGGGCGGCGGCGCGGTCGTGCTCGAGTTCACGCGCGAGACGCCGGCGCGCCCCGTCGTGGCGGAGCAGTTGGTGATCGAGGCGGGGCGGGTGCGGTCGGGGCGCTATCGCGTGGCGATGGCGGTGACCGATCTCGCGACCGGGGCGACGGCCGAGACGCGAGGCACGGAAATCACGGTTCACTGACCGGCCGCGCGACGGATGTCAAGGGCGTCACCGTCGACGCGAGACTTGTCCCACCGCTTGACCGCGTCCAGATTGGGCCCGGACCCCGGTCCCAATGCTCGTCAATCTCGTTCCGGAGTTCCTCGCTTGCGTCGCCGCGCCCGATCCCGTCGCGGCCTACCACGGCTATCTCGATCGCCACCGTCCCGTCCTGAAGAGCTACTGGGACAACTACGTGCTGGACCTCGAATCGCCCCACGCCGAGCGGGTGATCGTCGACGCGCTCCGCGCCGAGCGCGGCGACTTGGAGCGTCTCCTCGACGACGTCGACGTCGAGCACATCGCGCAGGACGCGTTGCAGCGCGCCCTCGAGCTGCTGGACGGCGACTGCCCCGTCGACCTCTACCTCATGGTCGGCGTCGGCGCGGCGAACGCGGGCGAGCTCGTCGTCGGCGGGCGCGGCGTCGCCTTCGTGTGTCTCGAGCACTTCACCGGCAAGGCCAACCCCCACACCAGCGGCCTGGGGCTCGCCCCGCACCTCTTGCCGCTGTGGATCGCGCACGAAGTGGCGCACGCGGTGCGCTACACCTCGCCCACCAGCCGCGCGGCGCTGCGCCGCTTCGTGTCCGAGGTGGGGGGCTATTACGATTATTGGGACACGGGGAGCCGGGCGACGCTGCGCGAGCTGCTCGTCAACGAGGGGATCGCGGTCGCGGCGGCGCAGACCGTGGCGCCGGGCTTCGAGCCGTGGGAATATTTCGGCTACAGCCGCCGCCAGTACCGCCGCATCCGCGAGCTCGACGCCTTCCTGCGCCGAGCCGCCGCCCCCGACCTCGAGGGCTGCGGGCTGGGCCTCAGGCTGCGCTGGCTTTCGAGCGGACTGTCGCCGGCAGCGCGGCTCGTGGCCGGGCGGGTGCTCCCCGAGCGCAGCGGCTACTATCTGGGGTGGCGGCTCGTGGAGAGCTACCTCGGCGAGCACGGCGTGGCATCCACGGTACGGGCGGCGTGCCCCGAGTTCCAGCAGGCGGACGATCGTGCGATGGGGGTCCAGACGGCGTGAGCCCGAAACGCAAGAGCGACGTGGTGGAGCGGCGCCGCAACCGGCCGCTGCGCGAGGTGCTCGACGAGTTCCTCGAGCACGCGCGCGAGTTGACGCGGCGCGCGCGGGACATGACTCCCGTGGAGCTCGACTACGCCGAGCAGCGGCTGGAATGGCTCGCGGACGAGGTGTGGCGGCTGGTCACCGGCCAGGAGCCCCCGCAATGAGCGGCGCGTTCAAGATCACCGTCACCAAGGAAGATCTGGTGTTCGCGGCGGCGCATTTCATCACGCTCCCCGGGCACCGCTGCGAGGCCCTGCACGGCCACAACTACCGCGTCGGCGCGGCCGTCGAAGGCGGCCTGGAGCCGGAGACGTGGTTCGTCCTCGACTTCATCGCCCTGAAGCGCCTCCTGAAGCAGCTCACCGAAGAGCTGGACCACCGCGTGCTCCTGCCCGCGCACAGCCCCAAACTGGCGATCACCGAGCGCGGCGACGCGCTCGCCGTCGCCTATGACGGCCGGGAGCGCTACGTTTTTCCCAAGCGCGATTGCGTGCTGCTCCCGATCCCCAACACCACCGTCGAGATGATCGCCCAGCACTTCGCCGCCCGGGTCCGCGAGGCCCTGCGCGCCGCGGGCGCCCCGCACGTGCGCGCCATCGAGATCGAGATCGAGGAGAACTTCGGACAGTCGGCGAGTTATCGCGAAGTGTTTGACTGAAGGCGTCACTTCCCGACACAAAAACTCGCGAACACCCGATCCAGCACATCATCGGGCGTGACGACGCCGATGAGGTCGTCGAGCGCCAGCACCGCCGAGCGCAGGTGCGTCGCCGCGGCCGCGGCCTCGACCCCCGCCGCGCGGGCGGCGGCGAACTCATCGAGCTCGGCCAAGGCTCGCTCCAGCGCGTCGCGGTGCCGGGCCCGCGTCACCACGGGCTCGACGTCGCCCAGCGTGAGCAGCTTCCCGAAGGCGACCTCGGCGAGCCGGCGGCGCAGCTCCGTGAGCCCGTCACCGGTGACGACCGAGGCGGTCAGGCGGTCAGGCGGTCGGGCGGTCGGGTCGGCGAGGTCGGATTTGGTTTGTACAACGACAGCGGGGGCCTGGCAGCGCGACAGAAACACATCCCGCTTCCCCCTTCCCGCATCCCCCGTCTCATCGCAGTACAGCACCAGATCCGCCGCTTCCAGGTATTTCCAGCTCACCTCGATTCCCAGCCGCTCGACACGGTCGTCGCTGTCGCGCAGGCCCGCCGTGTCCACCAGCCGGAACGGAAAGCCGTCGATTGCGGCGTAGGCCTCGATCGCGTCGCGCGTGGTGCCGGGCACTTCGGTCACGATCGCCCGCTCCCGCCCCAGCAGCGCGTTGAAGAGGGACGACTTGCCCGCATTCGGCGGGCCCGCGATCACGAGTAGCGCACCTTCGCGCAAGCGCTCTCCCTCAGGCGCCGTGTGCAGCAGCCGCGCCACGCGCTCGCGCGCCGCTCGCCACGCGTTGGCCACCCGCTCGGGCCGCACCGGGCCCTCGTCTTCTTCGGGGAAATCGATCTCGTAGGCGAGCAGCGCCTCGAGCTCGAGAATCTCGCCCCGCAGCGCGTCGAGCCGCTGGGAGAGCCCGCGGTCAAGCTGCTGCAGGGCACGCCGCCGCTGCGCCGGAGCCCCGGCGTCGATCAGATCCGCCGTCGCCTCCGCCTGCAGCAGGTCCATCTTCCCGTTCAGCACGGCGCGGCGCGTGAACTCGCCCGGCTCTGCCGGCCGGGCGCCGGCGGCGGCGAGCGCAGCCACCGCGTCGGCCGGGACGAGCAGGCCGCCGTGGGTCGAGAGCTCGACGAGATCGTCGCCGGTGTAGGAGTGGGGACTCGGAAAGCACACCGCGAGCACCTGATCCACGGGCTCGCCCGAGGTGGGGTGGTGGAGCTGTGCGCGGAACACGCGGCGCGGAGGGTCGGCGTGGAACGGCGCCAGGCAGCGCGCCGCGATCACGAACGCCCCGCGCCCCGACAGCCGGATCAGCGCGAGGGCGGCGCGCCCCGGGGGCGTGGCGAGGGCGACAATCGCATCGGACAACACCCTTCCCGCATCCCCCTTCCTCCTACGGAGTCTTCCCGCGCTCGCGGAGCCGGCGCTTCGCCAGGAAGTACTGCTGCGGGATGCTGACCAGGTTCTGCACGGTGTAATAGAGGTTCAGCCCCGACGCGAAGCGCAGGAACACGAACGTCAGGAACGCCGGCATGAAGTACAGCAGCATCTTCGCTTGCGGGTTGGGCGGCATCCCGATCTGCCCCACCTTCGAGACCGCGAACATCGTGAGGCCCATCACCACCGGGATGATGTAGAGGGGATCCGGGCGCGACAGGTCCGGCAGCCACAGGAACGGCACGCCGCGGAATTCGATCGTATTGGCGAAGACGAAGAAGAGCGCGAACAGGACGGGCAGCGGCAGGAACATCGGAAGACAGCCGCCGAACGGGTTGACGTTGTACTCCTTGTAGATCCGCATCATTTCCTTCTGCAGCTTCTCCGGGCTGTCCTTGTAGCGCTCTTGCGCGTCCTTCAGCAGCGGCGCGGCCGCCTGCATCCGCAGCTGGGAGGCCATCGCCTTCTGGTTCAGCGGCCACAGCAACAGCCGCACCAGGATCCCGAAGAAGATCAGCACCCACCCGTAGGCGAGTCCCATCTGATCGTGCATCCAGGTGAGAATCGCCACCACCCACAGCGACACCGGGTGAATGATCGGCCGGAAGAACGACCACCCGTACGGGTTCGCGTCGTCGAGCCCGTGCCCCAGCGCGGCCAGCCGGTGGTGCTCGAGCGGCCCCACGTACACGTCGTAGCGGAACTCCCCGCCGGGCGGCACCGGCAGCGTCGCCCACACCGCCGCGCGACTGGCGATCTTCGCCGGACGATCGCCCCCCACCACCACCACGCCGCCGAACTGCGGCTGGTTCTCCTGAATCGCCATGGTCGCCGCGAAAAAGTACTTGGACTTGATCGCCACCCACTCGAACGGCCCGTCGAGGGTCGCCCGTTCTCCCGGCTTGAGCGCATTGAAGGCCGTCTTCTGCGTCTTGGTGGCCTTGGTCACCACCGCGAACTCCCGGTAATCGAGCAGCGTGTCGGCTTCCCCCGAGCGGAAGCCGTCGCCCAGGCCCACCACCAGCACCGCCCCCGAGCCGCCGAGCCCCAACACGCGCCCGCGTACGCCGAAGCGGTACTCGGCCGGGTCGAACGTGTACGTGACGCTCACCTGCGCCGCACCGCGCCGCGTCGTGAACGTGAGGGCCTGACCGGCCTGGCTCACCTGCACGCTCGGGGCGCTCGCGGTGAACGCCAGCTCGGCGAGCGAGGCGGTGTCGGTACCGACGACCAGGCGGTGGGTGAGCAGGGCCTGCCCCGCGGGCACCAGCTGCACGTGCGGCCCCGGGTCCCCGGGGGCGAAGGAGCGGTACCGGAGCAGCTCGGCCCACACCAAGCGGGCGCCTCGCGTGCTGAAGCCGAAGCGGTACAGAGAAGAGGTCACCCACACCGTCTCGGCAGGGAGTAGGGGACTCGGGACTCCCGGTGGCCGCACCGCCGGTGCCGCCGCCGGTGTGGGCTGCGTCACAGTCGGATGGGTCGCCGCGCTGTCCGTCGCAGGGCCCGGCCGCCGCGCCGCCGGTTTCGGCGGGAACAGCACGACCGGCAGAGCGATGACCAGGAGCGTCAGGGCGATGAACAGAATGACGCGTCGTTCCACGTTTCCATTCCTTGCCGTCTTGGCGTCTTGGCGTCTTGTTGCATTGGCGTCTAGCGTTTTGGCACCGGGTCGTACCCGCCTGGGTGAAATGGATGGCAGCGCAGGATCCTACGGATTCCCAGCCAGCTGCCTTTCACCGCGCCGAAGCGCTCCACGGCCTCATAGGTATACCGCGAGCACGACGGCGTGAAGCGACACTGCGTGAACACCAGATGCGACAGCGTGAGCTGGTATCCACGGATGAGCACCAGCACGGCCCGACGGGGCCAGCGCGCGACGTTCACGCGATGCGCCGGGCGGCCTCCGTCAATTCGGCGCGCAGGGCTGCAAAGGAGGCGGCGTAGGCTGTTCGCTTCGCGCGGACCACGAGATCGACCGAGGGGAGCGTGGCCAGCGGGCCGCGGCGCAGGACTTCCCGCAA
>WNGG01025017.1_pt1 | contig 12459 bp, 10 predicted proteins | sample 5400661 | NCBI WGS metagenome assembly WNGG01 (sample SAMN13153372, study PRJNA577476) | soil metagenome | isolation source: 100 cm soil or saprolite under Garry oak tree replicate 1 | place: USA:California | collected 2016-06-15 | reverse complement strand
GCGCACATGCTCGGCTACGGCGGCCACTTCCTCACCAAATCCCGCCGCTACTCCGTCACCTTCGGCAAGCTCCGCGCCGCCCGCACCGAACACCGACGCCGCCAGCGTCACCCGGACGGCGAGCGCGACCCCTGGGGCCGAACCCTCGACGACGCCATCGTCCTGGTCCTGTCTACCTGGAGCTACGCCGGAACCGGCTACACAGCCACCGCCGACGCAGAGCTGGCACTCGCCTCCGCAGCACGCGCCCGCGCTCATGGCCAGCCACAGCACGCCGCCTGACCCCCCTGCTACTCAGCCAAGGAGTGATGTCCTATGCCTGTCCCGACCGACCGGCTGCTGACCGTCGCCCAGGCCGCCGACATCCTGGCGACCGGCGAGCGGTTCCCCCGGCGGCTCATCGCCGAGCGCCGCATCCGCTTCGTCCGGGTCGGCCGCCACGTCCGCATCCCCGAGTCCGCGCTGCGGGAGTTCATCGCCGCCGGGCTCGTCGAGCCCATCCGGTCCCGGACAAGGCGGGCCGCCTGATGCCCAACAGCACAGGCCGACGCCGCCGCTTCGGCGCTGTCCGCCAGCTCGCCTCCGGGCGGTGGCAGGCCCGTTACCAGGGACCGGACGGCATCATGCGTCCGGCTGACCGCACCTTCCCCGACAAGACCACCGCCGAGCGCTGGCTGACCACCAAGGAAGCCGAGATCCTCAACGGCGACTGGCTCGATCCTGACGCAGGCCGTGTGCTGTTCGGCCAGTACGCCGCCGCGTGGATCGACGAGCGGCCGAACCTGCGGCCTAGCACGATCATGGCCTACCGCAGCGGCCTGCGGGGGCACCTGATACCGGCATTCGGCGCCCGTGCCGTCAGCGAGATACGAGAGCCGCATGTCCGGCGGTGGCGTAAGGCCATGCTTGACGCGGGCGTTGGCCTGCCGACAACAGCCAAGGCCTACGTGCTGCTCAAGGCAATCCTGAACACTGCTGTCGATGACGGCGTGATCCGTCGCAACCCCTGCCGGATCAAGGGCGCTGGGACTGGACTGTCACCCGAGCGGCCAGTAGTCACCGTGCGACAGATCTTCGCCCTTGCAGCGGCAATCGAGCCTCGCTACCGAGCGCTGGTGCTCTTGGCCGCGTTTTGCAGCCTGCGCGTCATGCGTTCGGGCCACCCAAGTCCGCAGCGGGCCGTCGTACCGTGATCATCCCTGTCATCATCGTCCCCGATATCGCCCGTCACCTAGATCAGTTGCCGCCCCGCAGCAGCGGCGATCTGATCTTTACCGGCCCGGCAGGCGGCCCGCTTCACCACGGCAACTTCCGCAGGCGTGTCTGGCTCCTGGCCGCCGCAGCGGCGGGGATAACCGGCATCCACCTACATGATCTTCGCCACGCGGGCAACACCCTTAGCGCTGACGCTGGAGCGAACCTGCGTGAGCTGATGGAGCGCATGGGCCACAGCAGCACGCGCGCCGCGCTGATCTACCTCCACGGTGGTGATCAGCGACAGCGTGCGATCGCCGAGATGGTCAGCGACATGGCGAAAGCAGTCCTCGACACCCAATCCGAACGCCCGGCCGGGGCTCAGTGATGTGGCACATGAGTGGCACGCCGTCGCCGGGATGCACGTCAGACAGGGAGAACACTGGCCGCTACGGACCTCTGACCTGCTGCTTCTCGTGGAGCCGCCTGTCGGAATCGAACCGACGACCTATTCATTACGAGTGAATCGCTCTGCCGACTGAGCTAAGGCGGCGAGCCGCCCGCGTGGGACGGCAGCGCAAGGGAGTCTACCGGTCGGAGGCTGGCTCTTGCCCGGGCATGTACTTGGCCTCGTACGCCTGGCGTGACCCGCACACGCTGGCGCGCGGGCAGGCGCAGCGCCGGCCGTCCTCGGACAGCTTGACCACGACCTTGTCCGCCGGGACGCTGTGGCCGACGACCGTGCCCGGCCCCTCCGGGGTCTCGACACTGGCGCCGAGCTTCGGCGCCGTGCGCTGGAAGTCCTGGTAGAGCGGATGCTCGTACTTCAGGCAGCACATCAGCCTGCCGCAGGCGCCGGCGATCCGCAGCGGGTTCACCGGGAGCTGCTGATCCTTGGCCATCCGCACCGACACCGGCTCGAAGTCCTTCAGGAACGTCGAGCAGCAGGTGTCCCGCCCGCACGGCCCGATGCCGCCCTGCAGCCTGGCCTCGTCGCGCGGGCCGATCTGCCGCAACTCGACCCGGACGCGCAGCCGCCCGGCCAGGTCGCGCACCAGGGCGCGGAAGTCGACCCGGTGCGGCGCGCTGAAGTAGATCGTGAGAACGTTCCCGGCGTCCACGTAGTCCACCGCGATGATCTTCATGGGCAGCTCGTGCTCGCGGACGAGCCGCCGGGCGGCCACGCGCCCCTCGGCTCGCTTCGTCCGGTTCGCCTCGTCCCTGGCCAGATGCTCGTCGGCGGCCAGGCCGGCGCACACGGGCAGCCCGTCGATCTCGTCATCCACCCACTGGGGCGCCCAGATGCACTCGGCCACCTCCGGGCCGGCGTCGGTGGGAACGAGCACCTTCGTCCCGACGGACGGCGTGTATTGCCCAGGGTCCAGGTAATACAGCCGGCCATGACGCTTGAAGCTGACCGCCATCATCATGCCCACGCCCTCCAGGCTACGCCCGCCAGCCGGCGGCCCTCCGATGATCTTGGAGAGTTCGCGGTGCTGTGGCCCCGCGAACTCTCCAAGATCTTCAGTATCCGAGGTTCAGGGGCCATGAGAGTGGCGGGTGGGGCCAAAGCGGCGCGTGATGCCGACATGACTGGCTGCGGGGGCGTCGTGATCTGGCCTGCGGCCGGCATTCCTTGATCGTGGCGGACCTGACAGGTCACGGTGCAATGCTGCACGAGGCCGAGTGCATGTGGCCAGACGGCGCGGCGCGGCAGCGGGATGGTGTGGCGGCAGCGGGATGGGCGCGGCGGCGGGCGGCTGACCAGGCCCGGAGGGGCAGGCTGGGTACCGCAGGGCAGGCTGGGCAACGGGGCGGCCAGCCGGCGCCGGGAGCGTACACCTAGCTTGCGGCCAGGGCTATCGTCATCTCCTCCACCGCCAGCAACGGCGCCACGCTGGCGGCCAGCCGCTCCCGGCATGCCATGATCGCCTCCAGCTTGCGAACGGTCGCCTCCGGCGTGGACCCGGCCGCGATCCGGGCCAGGTCATCCCGCTGGCCCTCGTTGGCCAGCTCGACCTCGGCGCCGAGCTGGATGGCGAGCACGTCTCGGTAGAACCCGGCCAGGTCCAGCAGCGCGATGTCCAGCGCATCCCGCTTGAGCCTGGTGGCACGCGACTTCTGCCGGTCCTCAAGCTCCTTCAGCGCGCCCGCGCCGCCCCGGATCGCGGTCGCCACCCCCTTCCCGGTGGAACCCTCGCCGAATGCCTTGCGCAGCGCATCCCGTTCCGGGCCGTCGAGCTCGCTGGTCTCCGCGGCCGCCTCGGCATCGGCGGCCCGCACCAGGGCCGCCGCGGCGGCGAGCGCCGGGCCGAGGCCGCCGACCTGCGACGGCACCCGGAGCACGGCGGCGCGCCGCTGCGCCGCGTCCGGGTCGGTGGCCAGCCGCCGGGCCCGGCCGATGTGCCCTTGCGCGGCCCGCGCGGCAGCGAGCGCCCGCTCCGGGTCGACGCCCTCGCCGGCCAGCACCTCGGCCACCGCCGCGGTCGGCGGGATCCGCAGCGTGATCAGCCGGCACCGGGACCTGATCGTGGTCGGCAGGTCGGCCGCGGACGGCGCGCAGAGCAGCCAGATAGTCCGCGGAGCCGGCTCCTCGATGGCCTTGAGCAGCGCGTTCGCCGCCTGCTCGGTCGCCCGGTCGGCGTCTTCGAACAGGACGACCCGCCAGCGCCCGCACACCGGCGCCGTGGCGGCCCGCAGCACCAGGTCTCTGGTCTGCCTGACCCCGTAGGACAGCCCGTCCGGGCGGACCAGCAGCAGGTCGGCGTGGCTGCCCGCGGCCACCTGGCGGCAGCTCGGGCAGTTACCGCAGCCGCGGGAGTCGCAGAGCACCGCGGCGGCGAACGCCCTGGCGGCGAGCGACCGGCCGGATCCCGGCGGCCCGGTGAACAGCCACGCGTGGGCTATGGCGCCGCCCCCGGCAGACGCGGCCGACCGCAGCTGCTCGACCACCGCCTGCTGCCCCGCCAGCCCGGCAAAGACGCCGCCCGCCGTGCTCATCCGCGTCGCACCACCAGGGTCATCCGCGTCGCGCCGCTAGTCCTGGATCGCCGGGAAGCTCCCGGTGATCTCCTCGGCCGCCGTGGGAACCGGGTCCGGCAGCATCTCCCGCACCCGCTCCTGGATCGCGCGGCTGAGGTCGGCCGGCGGCACGGTCGCGTCGAGCACCAGGTAGCGGTCGGGGTCGGCCGCGGCCAGCGCGAGGAAACCGCGCCGCACCCGGTCGTGGAACTCGGCGGGCTCGGCCTCCAGCCGGTCCGCCGACCGCGCCCGGCGCCGCAGGCCATCGGAGGGCGGCAGGTCCAAGACGATCGTGAGATCGGGCTGCACCCCGCCGGTCGCCCACTCGTTCAGGCTGGCGATCTCGTCCATCGGCAGCAGCCGTCCGGCGCCCTGGTAGGCCAGCGACGAGTCCAGGTACCGGTCGGTGACCACGACGGCCCCGCGCTCAAGCGCCGGAACGATGACAGCGGCGACGTGCTCCGCCCGGTCGGCTGCGTACATCAGCGCCTCGGCCTTGTCGGACAGCCCGGTGTGCGCGGTGTCGAGCAGCAGCGCCCGCAACCGCATCCCCACCTTGGTCGCGCCGGGCTCGTGCGTCGCGACCACGTCGAATCCCTGGTCCCGCAGCCAGATGGCGAGCAGCCGGGCCTGGGTGGACTTACCTACGCCCTCGCCGCCCTCGATCGCGAGCAGCAGCCCGCGCCGGACCGGCGTCTCGCTCCCGTTGGGGTGGCCAGGCACCGGCTGGAACTCCTCGCCGCGGAACACCGCGGAAAGGTCGTCGAGCAGCGGCACCCCCGGCCGGTCGTCCATGTGCCGGTAGGACACGACGCCGAGCACGACGGCGATTACGGCGGCCAGCAGCAGCACGAGGTTGTCGCCCACGCCGCCGTAGCCCAGGCGGCCGATCCGGACGAAGTCGGCGCCGGTCACCCCGTGCACCAGGGCGGTGATCCCGGCGGCCAGCGACGGCGCGATCGCGATCACCGCGAACAGGATGACCCTGATGGCCGACTGCAGGAACGCGAAGGTCCGGCCGCGGGTGGCGTCGTCCACCTCAAGCCCGACGATGGTGTAACCGGTCACGTAGGCAATGCCAGCGCACGAGCCGAGCACGACCACCAGCACGACGACCACGACCAGGTTCGGGATCAGGCCGATCAGCGCGAGCGGCAGCGCGGCGAAGGCGATGGACAGCCCGAACAGCCGGCGCCTGCTGAAGCCGCGCAGGATCCGCAGGCCGAGGAACATGCCCGCGGCCAGCCCGACGAAGATCGCCGAGAAGACGACGCCCCAGCCCGCGTTCCCGCCGTGCAGCGTGTTCTTGACGTAGGCCGGGCCCAGGCCGACGACCACGCCGCCGGCCGCGAACGCGCCGACCATCCCGATCACGATTCCGCGGACCACCCGCGTCCTGCCGAGGAACCGCCAGCCGTCCCAGATCGCCTTGGCCACCGACGGCGCGGAGATCTGGCTGCGGGCCTGGCGCCTGCGGATCTCCTTCAGCAGGAACACCGTCACCGCGGAGACGATGAAGGTGGTCGCGTTGAAGTAGATCGCCAGGTTGACCGGGTTGGTGGTGAAGGCCTGCTCCAGCCGGTCCGGCGGCACCAGGTTAGGAACCGACGCGTCCTTGGCCGGCGTCCAGAACAGCGAGGCGCTGGAGGCGAGGAACTGCACCAGGTACATCCAGGTCAGCTCGTCGACCAGGTGCAGCCGCAGGTTCAGCGGTATGGACAGGTACAGCACGGCGCGCAGGACGTCGCCGACGATCATGATCATCCGGCGGTCGAACCGGTCGGCGACGGCGCCGGCCAGCGGCCCGAGCACGAGCGCGGGCAGCAGCGAGATCAGCCACACGCCGCCGACCGCGGCGTTCTGCTGCACGAACCCGTGTCCGATGGTCAGCTCGCCGGCCAGCGCGGTGAGTGCGAGCAGGCTCAGCCAGTCCCCCAGGCTGGACAGCGACAGGGCAATCCAGAGACGCCGGAACGGCCGGATGGCCAGCGCTCCGGTTCGATCTCCCAAAGGGGACCTAAGGTTCACTGCGCCAGGGTATCGGCAGATCGTTGCAGGGACATGACTCAACGGCCGGTAAGTCCGCAGCCAGCGGCGGTTGCCCGTTACGCATTCGTGCCGCGGGCCGGACTGCCGCCCGCCTTGCCGCGGGCCTGGCCGCTGCCGCCGCGGGCCGGCGCAGACCGCGGGCTGGCCTTGGCGCCACGCGCGGGCCGGCCGGCTGCGTTGCGGCGCGGGGCGGCGGGCCCGGCGGCCCGGCGCTCGGCAAGCAGCTCCGCCGCGCGCTGCAGCGTCACCGACTCGACCAGGTCACCCTTGCGCAGCGAGGCGTTCGTCTCGCCGTCCGTGGCGTACGGGCCCCACCGGCCTTCCCTGAGCACGATCGGCCTGCCGCTGGCCGGGTCGTCGCCGAGCTCGCGCAGCGGCGGCGCGGCGGCGGCCCTGGCCGCGCGGCCGCGCGGCTTCGGCTGGGCGAACAGGTCCTTGGCCTCGGCGAGCGTGACGGTGAACATCTGCTCCTCGCTGTCCAGCGAGCGGCTGTCCGCGCCCTTCTTCACGTACGGCCCGTACCGCCCGTTCTGCACGGTCACCGGCTCGCCGTCGAACTCGCCCAGCGTCCGCGGCAGCGTCAGCAGCCGCAGCGCGTCGTCCAGCGTCACGGTGTCCAGCTCCATGGACTTGAGCAGGGACGCCGACCGCGGCTTGGCGGACGCCGGGGCGCCGTCGCCGGGCACCTCGGTGACGTACGGGCCGAACCTGCCCGCCTTGGCCATGATCACGCGCCCGGTCGCCGGGTCGGTGCCGAGCTCGATGTCCCCGCTTGGCCGGGCCAGCAGCTCGCCGGCCAGCTCGGCGGTCAGCTCGTCCGGCGCGGTGCCCTCGGGGATGTTGACCCGCTGGCCGTCCCGCTCCAGGTACGGCCCGTACCTGCCGACCCGGATGACGATGTCGGTGCCGGCCAGCGGGAACGAGCTGACGTCCCGGGCGTCGATCTCGCCCAGGTCGCTGACCATCTCCTTCAGGCCCTCTTCGCGGCCGCCGTCGGAGTCGTCGGTGCCGAAGTAGAACCGGCGCAGCCACGGCACCCGGCCCGCCTCGCCGCGGGCGATCTCGTCGAGCGCGCCCTCCATCCGCGCGGTGAAGTCGTAGTCGACCAGGTGCGCGAAGTGCCGCTCGAGCAGCGTCACCACCGCGAAGGCGATGAACGAGGGCACCAGCGCGGTGCCCTTCTTGAAGACGTACCCGCGGTCCAGGATCGTGCCGATGATCGAGGCGTAGGTGGACGGCCGGCCGATCTCCCTGTCCTCCAGCTCCTTGATCAGCGAGGCCTCGGTGTAGCGGGCAGGCGGCCTGGTCGCGTGCTCGGCCGGGGCCAGGCTGATCGCGGCCAGCGGATCGGCCTCGGCCAGCGGCGGAAGCCTGCGCTGGTTGTCGTCGAGCTCGGCATCCGGGTCGTCGGAGCCCTCGACGTAGGCCTTCAGGAAGCCGTAGAAGCCGATCACCTTGCCCGAGGCGCCGAATTCGGCCTGCTCGTCCGCGCTGGAGCGGCCGGTCACCTTGACCGAAATGGACTCGCCGGTGGCGTCCTTCATCTGCGAGGCGACGGTCCGCTTCCAGACAAGCTCGTACAGCCGGAACTCGTCGCCGGACAGCCCGGTCCGCGCGGGCGTGCGGAAGCTGTCCCCGGCCGGCCGGATCGCCTCGTGCGCTTCCTGCGCGCTCTTCACCTTGCTGGTGTAGACGCGCGCGGCGTCCGGCACGTACTCGGCGCCGTACAGCTCGCGGGCCTGCGCGCGGGCCGCGGCGATCGCGGTCTTGGACAGCGTGACCGAGTCGGTCCGCATATAGGTGATGTGACCGTTCTCGTACAGCCGCTGGGCGATCTGCATCGCGTACTTGGCGGAGAAGCCCAGCTTGCGGGATGCCTCCTGCTGCAGCGTCGTGGTGCGGAACGGCGCGTACGGGGCCCGGCGGTACGGCTTGCGCTCCACCGAGCCGACGCTGAACGCCGCGCTGTCAAGCCGGCTGGCCAGCGCCGCCGCCTGCTCTCCGTCCAGGTGCAGGATGTCGGCAGACTTCAGCTCGCCGGTGGGGGCGAAGTCGCGGCCCTGCGCCACCCGCTTGCCGTCGACGGCGACAAGCGACGCGGCGAACGGGGACCGGTCCGCCCCGCGGACCGGGGCGAACTCGGCCTCCAGGTCCCAGTACCGGGAGCCGCGGAACGCGATCCGCTCCCGCTCCCTGTCCACCACCAGCCGGATCGCCACCGACTGCACCCGGCCGGCCGACAGCCGCGGCATGACCTTCTTCCACAGCACGGGCGACACCTCGTACCCGTACAGCCGGTCAAGCACCCGCCGGGTCTGATAGGCGTCGACCAGGCCGTGGTCCATCTCCCGCGGGCTGGCGACGGCCTGCGCGATCGCCTCGGGGGTGATCTCGTGGAAGACCATCCGGCGGGCCGGGACCTTGGGCTTGAGCTCCTCGAGCAGGTGCCAGGCGATGGCCTCGCCCTCGCGGTCCTCGTCCGTTGCGAGCAGTAGCTCGTCGGCGTCCTTCAGCAGCGACCTCAGCTTCGCGACCTGCTGCTTCTTATCGGCGTTGACGACGTAGAGCGGCTCGAAGTCGGCATCCACGTTGACGCCGAGCCTGGCCCACGGCTCTCCCCGGTACCTGGCCGGGATCTCGGCCGCCTTGTCCGGCATGTCGCGGATGTGCCCGATGCTGGACTCGACCACGTAACCCTTGCCGAGATAGCCGGCGATCGTGCGCGCTTTTGCCGGCGACTCGACGATCACCAGCCGGCTGTGGCCGTCGCTGGCGGAACCGCCAGCCGGGTCGCCCTTCACGGCTGATCTTGTTCGTGCTGCCACGCTTTTCACCCTCACATCCCACGGACGCCCTGGAGGCTACCGCAGGCGGCCGGCAAACTGCCCGCGGACTAGCGAGTCCGCCGCCGCGTATCGTTGATGCCGCGCCGCGGCTCGGGATTTGGCTGCGCTGGCCGACTGCCGTTCGCGTCCGTGTTCCACCTGCTTCAACTCGCCGCGGCATGCTGAGTGTTCCCTGTGCCAGCGCCGCCCCTTTCCGCAACGCCGGCGGAACTGACGGTCCGCCAGCGCAGAATGAGGGGGATGGCCGAGTACTCCTACCTTGTCCTCTACCTGCCGCGCGGCACGCCCAGGGACGTGGCGCGGCGGATCCTCGCCGATCATGCCGAGTACGGCGACTGGGAGCTTGCCCGGCTGCGGCTCAACCCGGATGGCAGCAGGAAGGCCACCTTGCGGCGGCAGATCATCCGGCAGGTTCGCACGCTGCGCTGACCGCCCGGGCGCCGGCGCGGGCCGCACCGCGGTCAGTCGCGCCCGGCGGCCGGCATCCCGGCTCCGGCCATCGCCCTGCCGGGCAGCAGGCCGGTCATCCTGCTCGCCAGGCCCGCCTGCGGCGCCGCGTGCCGCGGCATCACCCGGCGCACCTCGGCCCGCGGCCGGCCGGTCCTGGCCCAGCGGGGCGGGCTCCGGTGCGCTCCCGCCGTCCCGGCCGGGCGCACCCGGCCGACGGCCGGCGCCGCCCGCCAGGCCAGCGCCCGCCGGGTCGCCAGGGCCAGCCGGGACAGGCGCTGGCTGGTGACGGCGAGGAAGCTGGCACCGGACAGCAGCGCCCCGAGCGCGAAGCCGTCAAGCCCGTCGGCCCGCACCGCCGCGGGGACGCCGATGGCAAGGCCAGGGACGAGCGCGGCGCCCTTCGCCGTCCAGATGGCCAGGATGTTCATGGTCTGCTCCTCGTCATTACCGTGATGCCTGTTGATTTTTAACGGAACGTCACATGGCCAGTGCGCTGCGCACTCGCACTCGGACGTCATGGCCCGCGCGGCGCCGTTGCGACGGGCGTCACCTCGGAACCGCTGGCGGGGAGGGGGCTAGCCGGTCAGTCGGATCGGGTGGCCGACGCCGCCCGGCAGCGGCCGGGCCGGGCTGCGGCAGCCATCGTACACTGCGTTACAATATCACTACTCATAGTGTGCAAGCGGCATTATGCCGAACTATTCCGCGGCGCGCCGTGCCGCGTTCTCCTGAAATGGCACCAGCTCGGGCGCTGAGCTGCGGCGGGCGCTAGCAGTTGTCGAGGAACCGGTCCAGGACGCGGACGCCGAAGCGCAGCGCCTCGACCGGGACACGCTCGTCGACGCCGTGGAACATGCCGGAGAAGTCGAGATCGGCCGGGAGCCGCAGCGGGGTGAAGCCGAAGCAGCGGATGCCCAGCCGGCTGAAGGACTTCGCGTCGGTGCCGCCGGACAGGCAGTACGGCACGATCCGGGCGTCGGCGTCCTCGGCCAGCAGCGCCGCCGTCATGGCCGAGCAGAGGTCGCCGTCGAACGTCGTCTCCAGCGCGACGCCGTGATGGATGAACTCGCGCCGGACGCCGGGTCCGAGCAGCCCGTCGACCTCGGCGAAGAACTCGTCCTCATAACCGGGCAGGAACCGGCCGTCCAGGTCCGCCGACGCGGCCTGCGGGACGACGTTGACCTTGTATCCGGCGGCCAGGATCGTCGGGTTGATCGTGTTGGTCAGGGTCGCGCCGACCATCCGGGTGATCGGGCCGAGCTTGGCGAGTACCTCGTCGGCCGATTCCGGGGTGAACTCGATTCCCAGCGCGGCGGCGGCCTCGGCGAGAAACGCCTGCACCGACGGGGTCAGCCGGACCGGCCACTGATGCCGGCCGATCCGGGCGACGGTCTCGGCGATCTCGGTGACCGCGTTGTCGGGCTGCAGCATCGACCCGTGCCCGGCGGTGCCGCGGGCGCTCAGCCGCATCCACGCCATGCCCTTCTCGGCGGTCTGGATCGGGTAGACCCGGCGCCCGCCGATGGTCGCGCTGAAGCCGCCGACCTCGCCGATGGCCTCGGTGACGCCGTCGAACAGGTCCGGGTGGTTGTCCACCAGCCAGCGCGCGCCGTACCCGCCGCCCGCCTCCTCGTCGGCGGGGAACACCAGCACCACGTCCCGCGGCGGGCGGCGGCCCTCGCGGAGGCGCTGCCGCACGACCGCGAGGATCATCGCGTCCATGTCCTTCATGTCGACCGCGCCTCGGCCCCAGATGCAGCCGCGGCGCAGTTCCCCGGAGAACGGATGCACCCGCCAGTCGGCGGCGTCGGCCGGGACCACGTCAAGGTGCCCGTGGATGACCAGGCCGGGCCTGGCCGGGTCGGTGCCGCTGATCCTGGCCACCACGCTGGCGCGGCCCGGGTGGGACTCCAGCAGGACAGGATCGAGCCCGGCATCGGCGAGCAGCGTGGCGACGTGCTCGGCCGCCCGCCGTTCGCCGGGACCGGAATGATCGCCGGGGTTCGTGGTGTCGATCCTGATCAGGTCGCTGCACAGGGCGGCGACCTCATCCTGCGCTGTAGCCTCGCCAGAGGCAGGGAACTCGGTCACCTGGCCATGGTCGCATCCGGCCGGGGCCTCCCGGCGGCGGGGCGGCGGCAGGCGGTCGGCCGGGTGCCCCGGCGGGCTGCGACACAGAGTTTCCGCAGGTGAGAGGCTGCGACCCCGCGCCCGGAGGGCTACGGGATACCAGCCGGATACCAGCGGGCGCCAGATCATGCCTTCGCCTCCCCGATCAGGGCCGCGAAACGGGCCGCCGCCGCGCGCTGATCGCCCGGCAGGACATGAGCGTAAACACTGAGCGTCACGGTCACGCTGGCATGGCCGAGGCGCTCGGAGACGACCTTGACCTGCTCTCCGCACTGCAACATCAGCGTCGCGTGAGTGTGCCGGAGATCATGCAGGCGGATCGCGGGCGGGGCGTCCTCGCCGAGCGCCTTAGCGCAGCGGGTCAGGGTCCCGGCGAACATCCGAGAGAACCGCTCCGGGTGCCGGAGGCGGCCCTCATGGTCGCCGAACACCAGCGCGCCGTCCCGGGCGTACGCCAGGACCATGGACCCGCGCTCGCGGCGCAGCGCGCGCAGCACGGCCACCGTGGCCGGATCCAGGTCGATCACGCGCGGCTTGCCGCTCTTCGTCGGCCCCTCGCTGGTCACGGCGCCCTGGCCCTTGATCCGGATCACTCCGGCTGAGCGGCGGATGCTGACCGTCCCGGCGTCCAGGTCGATGTCCCGCCAGCGCAGCGCCAGCAGCTCCCCGCGGCGCATCCCGGTCATGGCCAGCACGTACCACGCGGCGTGCAGCTGACTGTGCGCAGCCGACCAGGCCAGGAACACGGCGAGCTGGACGGCGTTCCACG
>WNGG01007666.1_pt1 | contig 12459 bp, 15 predicted proteins | sample 5400661 | NCBI WGS metagenome assembly WNGG01 (sample SAMN13153372, study PRJNA577476) | soil metagenome | isolation source: 100 cm soil or saprolite under Garry oak tree replicate 1 | place: USA:California | collected 2016-06-15 | reverse complement strand
TCGGTTTAAAGCAGACTTTGATTGGCGCCGGCTTGCTGCGCGACGGCTACACGCAATCTGAGTTTCAAGATGCGTGCCGCGAACATATCAAACGGTTTGGTCCGCTGAAGGCGTTGAGCAAATATCAGCCGCCTCCAGGGGTCCATTGGGACGACGAAAAATATGAGGGCGATGCGTACGGCGCGTTCGCGTGGGCTGTCTACGTTGCGGAGGTTTCTGTTGACTCGCTGACTTACGAAGCGCATGTGGATGATTTCATCGCCGTGCAGGAGGTTGGCAGAGTGATCAATCCTGTGCTTGCTACGGGACAGATCGAAGGGGGCGTGGCGCAGGCGATTGGGTTCACGCTCTTCGAAAACGTGGTCTGGGAGAATGGCAGGATGATAAATAACCAGATGACCAACTACATCATTCCGACGCCGGCTGACATTCCGCCGATTCGCGTTTACTTCGAAGAGAATCCATATGCGTACGGGCCGGCAGGCGCGAAAGGCATTGGTGAATTGCCAATGGACGGCTGATAAATAACCAGATGACCAACTACATCATTCCGACGCCGGCTGACATTCCGCCGATTCGCGTTTACTTCGAAGAGAATCCATATGCGTACGGGCCGGCAGGCGCGAAAGGCATTGGTGAATTGCCAATGGACGGCCCAGCGCCGGCGATCCTGAACGCGATTGAGAATGCGACGGGCGTGAGTTTCAATAGGATTCCATTGATGCCGGAAAGCATAATGGAGGGCTCGGCAGCCGGGCAGTAGCCCGACCGTGAGGGAGGGCTCAGAAGATTTTTAACGCAGAGGTCGCAGAGGATTCCGCAGAGGACGCGAAGGCAAACTTCTTGTCAGACAAGATCGAAATCAATTTTACGATCAATGAAAAGCAGCAAACGCTTCATGCATATCCGCTTGAACGTTTGCTTGACGTCATTCGTGAGCAATTGCATCTGACCGGAACTAAAGAAGGCTGCGGTGAAGGTGAATGCGGCGCCTGTACCGTCTTCATCAACGGCGAGATCGTCAACAGTTGTCTCGTTCCCGTGGCACAGGTCGAGGGCGCTGACATCAAAACCATCGAAGGCATTGCGTTGGGCGCCGATCAATTACACGCGGTGCAGCAGGCGTTCATCGAGTGCGGCGGCGCGCAGTGCGGCATCTGCACGCCGGGAATGGTAATGGCCGCGGTCGATCTGCTTGATCGCAAACCGAATCCGAGTGAGGAAGACGTTCGCACCGGTCTGGCGGGAAATCTCTGCAGATGTACAGGCTATATGAAGATTTTCGAGTCGGTGGTGCGGGCGTGTCAAAAGTGAGGCTGGTAACCGATGTTCGATCTCTACGAAGAGCTTCGGAAAGTAATTGCGGCTTTCGACAAGAATCAAATCGATTACGCTCTTTGTGGAGGGCTCGCCATGGCGGTTTACGATCATCCGCGGGCAACAATCGATATTGATATGTTGATTCAGTCGGAGGATTTCGAATCGATTCCTGAAATTGCTAAAGAACTGGGCTACACGATACGCGGTCTCGATATGTCGTTCGCAAGCGGGGCGATCGAAATCAGGAGAGTATCGAAGGTTCATCCGACAACTGGCCACGTGCTATCGTTGGATCTACTGCTTGTCACTCCAGCGATTCGGCACGTTTGGGACTCTCGCGTGGACGCACATGTTGAGGGCGCCAAGTTGTCGGTCGTATCGCAGCGCGGGTTGATTGAATTAAAGAAGCTGCGAGGGAGCGGACGCGACTTGGACGATATCGCAGCCCTGAGGCAGGATATTGACGATGAGACAAATTGATATGTCAGCAGAGGCCGTTACCTCTCGGTTAAAGCTAGTGTCGGAACTGTTGCGGCTTTGCCTCAAACTTGGGACTGCGAAGATAGAATCGCGTGACCACCGACGCGCTGACGAAGAGAAGAAGGAAGACATTGACCGTACTCGCCAGCATTCACGCGAATGAGAGCCTACGTTCCCTCCTATCAATTGATTTCACCAGCGACGCTCGGCGAAGCGCTTGATCTTATCGCGCAGGACAATGGCGCATGGAAAGCCTTCGCCGGCGGCACAGATTTGATGGTGCTGCTCGAAGCGGGTAAGCTGCCGCACCAGAATTACCTCAACATCTGGAATCTGCCGGAACTTCGCGGAATTGAAGTAACGGACAGTCACGTCACATTAGGGGCGCTCACCACCTACACGGAAGTTCAAGCCCACGAAATACTGCGCCAAGAATTTCCGATGCTCTGCCAGGCTGCGAGCGAAACGGGCGGACTCGCAATTCAGAATCGCGGCACGCTGGGCGGGAACATCGTCAATGGTTCACCGGCCGCCGACTCGCCGCCGGCATTGCTTGCCTACGACGCGGAGCTTGAACTCGTCTCCACGCAAGGCGCTCGTTGGGTGCCGTATCACGGCTTTCACACCGGTTATAAGGAGATGAACATAAGGCCTGACGAGCTGCTCGCGCGCATTCGCCTGCCGCGCACGACCAGGGGCCGGAAGCAGTACTATCGAAAAGTCGGCACGCGCAAAGCGCAAGCGATCTCGAAGGTATGCATTGCGGCGCTCGCGCAAATCAATGGCGATCGGATTGACGATGCTCGTATAGCTTTCGGCAGCGTAGCGCCAATCCCACTTCGCTGCATAAAGACTGAAGGAGTGCTGCAAGGTCAGCAGTTAAATCGCGAGATTATTGAAGGAGCAAAAGCAGAACTGGCTCGCGAGATCGTCCCGATTGACGACCTTCGCTCTACCAGGAATTATCGCTTGCGGGTTTCGCAGAATCTGCTGGAAGATTTTCTGTTAACAGACGCTTAGGCTGTGAATAGGGATGGACTATCGAGTTCGGAGGAGTGTCATGTTTGAAATCCTTCCTTTGCGCAACCTCCGTGTCCTCCGTGTCTCTGTGGTGAAATAGTCTCGGAAACCACTCACCACAAAGACACCGAGAGCACAGAGGGGGCACAGAGAAAATCGATCAAGAAACTATGCGAGTGCAAACAAGGTTGACCTAATGCCCGAAGATTTCCAAAAGATCGCGTCGCGCCTGGCGGAGATCGGTCGAAGCTTCTATGCTCGCGGCTGGGTCCTGGGAACCAGCGGGAATTTTAGCGCCGTAGTCAACCGCGAGCCGCTGCAATTGGCAATGAGCCCGAGCGGCGTCGACAAAGGTCAGTTGACGGCCGAGCAGATCCTGCTGATCGATAAGCAGTCAGTCATTCTCAGTAATCATCAGGGCAAGCCTTCGGACGAGAGTCCGCTGCACCTCCGCATAGTCGCAGAGCGCGGCGCCGGCGCGGTCTTGCATACGCATTCGATCTGGAGCACAACGCTTTCCGACTTGCATGCGGTTGATGGCGGGCTGGCGATCGAAGGCTACGAAATGTTGAAAGGCCTCGAAGGTGTAAAGTCGCATGAGCATCGCGAATGGCTGCCGATTATAGAAAACTCGCAGGACATGACAGCGCTGGCTGACCACGTCCGTGAGGTTTTGCAGCAACACAGCGGAGCGCACGGGTTTCTTCTGCGACGCCATGGGCTTTACACTTGGGGTAACGACCTGGCCCAGGCAAAGAGGCACATTGAGATCCTGGAGTTTTTGCTCGAAGCGATCGGGCGTACGAGGTTGATGATTGAGGGTAGCAAACGTGAGGAAGGTTAACAGTGGCAGTAGTCAGAATTCCTGAAGCAGGGCTAACAATAAGCGACCAGCAGGAGATCGCTGATCACCTGGCGAGTTGCGGCATCCATTATCAGCAGTGGCGACCCGAGCATCACGTTGCGCCGGACGCGCCAGCGGAGGAAGTGCTGCGCGCCTACGCGAAAGAGATCGAAGAGCTGAAAGCTCAAGGTGCTTATGTCACCGCGGATGTCATCGACGTTAATCCGCAAACGCCCGGCCTTGACGCGATGCTCGCAAAGTTTAATCGTGAACATTGGCATGACGAAGACGAAGTGCGGTTCATCATCGCGGGCCACGGACTGTTTCACATCCATCCGAAGGATGGTTCAGTAGTGGCGATCGAAGTCGAAGCGGGTGATCTGATTCGCGTGCCGCGAGGAACCTGGCATTGGTTCGACCTTTGCTCGGATCGACAGATTCGTGCAATCCGTTTGTTTCAGGACCTGGCCGGCTGGACGCCCTACTACACCGGGAGTGGGGCGGACCAGCAATACCAGCCGGTTTGTTTCGGTGCTTCTTACATCGCATAAGGATCCAATCTCTCGCTGGCCGTTTAGCGAGCGGACTTGGCAGGCAGCGACAGTTACTCGTCGCCTTATCGGTGAGCTGCACCTTACGATTTTCCATTTCTCATTCATCATTTGTCATTGCGTTTGTCGCGAAGCCGATAATGGTGGATTCAAGTTGGAAGTGCAACCGAATTGTTGAGCAGCATAGTGGGATTTCGAGTGCACCATTCGTGCAAAGGCATTTAGTTTTCTTTTCCCCTTCTCTTTGGGAAGGGGACCAAGGGAAGGGTCTAGCGCACGTCAGGCCCTCTCCCCAGCCCTCTCCCAGGGGAGAGGGAGACGAGAACTACGTATGAATCGACGGCCTCTTAAGCAAAAGGCGTTGCGCTTCCAAATTGAATTCGAGAATGTGAAATGACAAATGGAAAATGGTAATGGCTTTTAGTCTTTCCGCCTCCAACATCCACGCAATTCTTCTCGATATCGAAGGCACGACAACGCCCATCTCGTTTGTTTACGACATGCTGTTTCCCTTTGCGCGCTCGCACGTGAAGGAATACCTCGTAACCCACTTTGACCAGCCGGAAGTGCAGGTAGACGTATCGTATTTACGCGAGGAACACGCCAAGGACGTTTCCCGCAATCTGAATCCGCCTGACTTGCTCGCCGCACCACGCGACGCCTTGATCGACTCGCTGGTCGCTTACCTTCACTGGCTCATGGATCGTGATCGCAAGTCGACGGGGTTGAAATCGCTGCAAGGTAAGATTTGGCAACGCGGTTATCAGGAAGCAATTTTACGAGCCCAAGTTTTCCCGGACGTTCCTCCAGCCCTGGAGCGCTGGCACAAAGCCGGTCTTCAAGTCAGCATCTTTTCCTCAGGCAGTGTGCCGGCCCAGAAGCTGCTTTTTGCCCACACCGAAGCAGGCGACCTGACGCCGTTTCTTGCTCAATACTTCGACACAACTACGGGCCCAAAGACAGCCGCAGACAGTTATCGGCACATTGCTTCAGCGCTTGCTGTTCTTCCGGCGCGGGTGCTTTTTATTTCCGACGTTGTCGCCGAACTTGACGCCGCGCGCGCCGCTGATATGCGCACGCTGCTTAACCTCAGGCTCGGGAATCATCCGCAGCCGGCAACCGAGGCCCATCCGATGATCGAGACGTTTGACGAGATCAATTGACGCGCGCGGCAACGCGGGATTGCTAAACGCGTGGTCTTGTGGTTTAAGTTTGGGCCATGGCTTTTCCTGACTTCGTAATTCGCGGCCGGCAGGTGGTGGCAGCGGAAACAAGCTCGTCCGCGCAACCGCTCACCGACTCACGAATCACGCCCGCGTCGATTCACGTCAAGAATGGCCGCATCGTCGAGATAAAGCCATTCGAAGAGATCCCGGATAATTGCACGGTTTTTTCGGCGGACGACGAGTCGATTATCATGCCCGGGCTCGTGGACACGCACGTTCACATCAACGAGCCGGGACGCACAGAATGGGAAGGTTTCGCGACCGCAACGCGCGCGGCGGCGGCGGGTGGCGTGACGACACTCGTCGACATGCCGCTTAACTGTATTCCTCCCACAACAACTCTTGTTGGTTTTCAAGCGAAGTCAGCGGCAGCGCGCGATCAATGCCACGTCGACGTTGGTTTCTGGGGCGGGGTCGTGCCGGGCAACACGCACGAACTTGCGCCGCTGTTCGAGTCAGGAGTCGTCGGCTTCAAATGTTTTCTGGTTCATTCGGGGGTTGATGAGTTTCGGAACGTGACGGAAAAGGACCTTCGTAACGCGATGCCGGAACTGGCGCGTCTGGGAGCGGTGCTGATTGTTCATGCGGAATTGCCCGGTCCAATCGAGTCTGCCTGCCGCGTGACACAGAGGGATTCAGATCCGCGCCGTTATGAGACGTTCCTTAAAGAGCGACCGCGTGCGGCTGAGAACGAAGCAGTTGAGCTGATGATTCGCTTGAGCCGCGAGACCGGAACGCGGGTTCACATCGTCCACCATTCGTCTGGTCAGGCCTTGCCGCTGCTGCGCGAGGCAAAAGCGACAGGGGTGAAGATTACGGCGGAGACGTGCCCACATTATTTGTATTTTGCCGCCGAAGACATTCCTGACGGCGCGACCCAGTACAAATGTTGTCCGCCAATTCGCGAGCGCGAGAATCGCATGCAACTGTGGCAAGCGCTTGACGACGGAACCATAGACATGGTTGTGTCGGACCATTCACCCTGCCCGCCCGGGATGAAGCGTCATGACACGGGTGATTTTCTCAAGGCTTGGGGTGGTATCTCTTCTCTGCAGCTTCGCTTGCCGGTGATGTGGACTGAGGCAAGAAAACGCGCCCACTCGATTGGCGATCTCGTGAAGTGGTTGTGTCGGGCTCCGGCAAGGCTGGTTGGTTTGGATCAGCGCAAAGGGGCGATTGCCGTTGGTTTCGACGCGGACATTGCGATCTGGAATCCCGATCAGGAGTTCCGCGTTGAACCTGATCGCATTCATCACCGTCACCAGTTGACGCCTTACGTAGGTGAGACGCTTCGCGGCGTGGTCCAAAAGACTTTTCTTCGCGGCCAGAAAGTATATGATTGCGGCAAGTTTGCGAGCGAGCTCCAGGGAAAGATCGTTGTCCGGGCCGAATAGAGCCACGAAAAGGCGCAAAAGGCACAAAAGGAATGCCAGAGAGCAATTATCGAAGTCCACTGGTCGAGAAGATGCTAAGCACTAAAGACTCAGGCGTTCAGGGTTCCGGCGAAATCAACAGGCTTTGTGACACCATTCGGGAAACTGGTTTCGAGATCCATAAGTTTCTCAGAAGCGGGCACCTTGAGAAAATCTATGAGAATGCTTTGTGTCACAGATTAAGAAAGAAAGGAATCGGGGTTAAGCAACAGTACCCACTGAACGTCCTTGATGAAGACGGGACGTTACTAGGAAGCTTCTCCGCAGATTTGTTTGTCGCGGATCGACTGATCGTTGAACTCAAAGCGTGTCGCGTTTTGATTGATGAGCACATAGCGCAATTGTTGGGTTATCTTCGTGCCTCTCGAATCGAGCACGGACTTCTAATTAATTTCGGCGGTCCGAAGCTCCAAATTAAGAAATACATTCTTAACCGGGATCCTTAATTTTGTTTTTCCCCTTTGTGCTTTTTGTGCCTTTTTGTGGCAAAAATTCTTATGGACTTTACTGATTTGATCGATCTCGCGGCGGAACGCCTGGGTGGCGTGGTGCTGTTCGCCAACGACGAGTTCTTCGCGCCTAAAGAGAGTCTGCTCAAGTCGGGCGCGCCCGTCTTCATTGAAGGGAAGTACACAGACCTCGGCAAGTGGATGGATGGTTGGGAGACGCGCCGCCGGCGGACGCCGGGATTCGATTGGTGCATCATTCGTCTTGGCTTGCCCGGCGTTATTCGCGGAGTCGTGGTTGATACCAGCCACTTCAAAGGAAACTATCCGGAGCACTGTTCCATTGAAGCCTGCACGTTCGAGGGCCACCCTGATGCAGAAGATCTCTCAAGGGAGTCGATTCAATGGCAGGAAATCTTGCCGTTGTCGCGGCTCAATGGTGATTCCCAGAATCCGTTCACAGTTCAAAACGATCAGCGATTCACTCATCTTCGTTTCAGGATCTTTCCGGACGGTGGCGTGGCTCGGCTGCGCGTGTACGGCGAAGTCGTGCCTGATTGCGATCTACTGAAGCGCGCTGGCGGCGAAATCGATCTTGCCGCGGCCGAAAACGGTGGTTTAGTTCTTTCGTGCAGTGATATGTTCTTCGGTCATCGGCACAATCTGATTATGCCCGGTCGCGCGGTGAACATGAGTGACGGCTGGGAGACTAAACGGCGACGCGGCCCTGGTTACGACTGGGTGATCATCAAGCTGGGAACGCCGGGACGCATTCGTCGCGTTGAAGTTGACACGTCTTATTTCAAAGGCAATTTCCCAGAGAGTTGTTCGCTTGAGGCTTGTAACGGAGTCGGCCTGGACATCGAGACGCTGATGGAACCGGCTTTCTCGTGGAAGACCGTGCTGCCGCGCACAAAACTTCAGGCGCACACGCGCCATTACTTCGCAGACGAGATTCTGGACGCGGGCGCAGTATCGCACGTGCGCTTCAATATTTTTCCTGATGGTGGCGTGAGCCGATTGCGAGTTTATGGGACAATCGGGGACTAACCACGAAGACACGAAGTCACAAAGACTTACTTAGAAATTTGTGTCTTCGTGTCTTTGTGGTGAGACGAAAGGTTGAACACCAAACTTGATCGATTGAACTCGCTCTCGCACGAAGGCGCCGAGGCCGAACTGCTAAAATGCTGCGGCTCTCGCAATTGGGTGCGGTCAATGGGCGACGCGCGGCCTTTCCACAGTCTCGATGATCTCTTGGCAAAAGCTGATAGCATCTGGTGGTCGCTCGATCCCACGGATTGGTTGGAAGCTTTTCGCAGTCATCCGAAGATTGGCGAGAAGGAGGCGGCGCAGCAAACTTGCGTTGAAGCCCGAGCGTGGTCGGAGCAGGAACAATCAGGCGTGCAGAGCGCGGCGCATGATGCGCTGCAGGCGCTCGCGGAAGGTAATCGCGCCTACGAACAAACGTTCGGCCACATCTTCATCATCTGCGCAACGGGCAAGAGTTCTGAAGAGATGTTGACGATTCTTCAGGACCGTTTGCACAATGACCCTGATAGAGAGTTACGAATAGCTGCCCAAGAGCAGTCGCGTATTACTCAATTGCGGTTGAAGAAGTTGTTGAAAGTTTAGAGTCATGAGACAGATTCGTTAACTATCATTTGACTTCAGACTCGCGGCTTCAGACTCAGGACTAGTTAAGAACCATGAGCACAATCTCCACACACATTCTCGACACGGGTTGCGGCCGACCTGCGGGCGGTGTGCATGTCGATCTCGAAGTGCGAAACAACGACGATAGTTGGACCGCGCTGGCTGAAGCGTGGACCGATGAAGACGGGCGTGTAAAACCGTTCTTTCTGGTGGAAAGCCATTTGGATGCGGGTGTGTACCGGCTGATCTTCGATACGGAAGGTTATTTCTCGGGGCTCAAAGTAAAGTGTTTCTATCCGCAGGTGACCATAGTATTCGAGATCGATGACACGACGCAGCACTATCACATTCCGCTCTTGCTTTGTCCTTTTGGCTACTCCACCTATCGCGGGAGTTAGGTGTCTATTTGGAGTGCGGTGGCAAGCACAGCGCGACACCGCTTTGGAATTTATTCTGAGATTCAATTAGGTGTTTTATGTCAATGGGATCGCTACCCAAAGCGCCGTCGCCGCTACGCTTTGCCGGCGCACTCCAAAATAGATGATCAACCCAACCCTGAGCGAATGGCTTAATCTGATCTTCCGTTGGGTGCATGTCTTCGCCGGCATCATGTGGGTAGGCACGACGTATTACTTCACCTGGCTGGACGCGCGTTTGAGCGAAGAAGAGAAAGCGGCAAGCGCGGCGGGCGAGCCGGCGCAGATCTGGATGGTCCACAGCGGCGGTTTTTATGTCGTCGAGAAACGTAAGGTCCCCGACATTCTTTCGCGCACGCTGCACTGGTTTCGTTGGGAAGCGGCGACAACGTGGCTGAGCGGCCTGGCCCTGCTCATGCTCATGTTCTATCTAGGCGGCGGCTCTGGTCTGCTGGAAGGAAGCGCGGGCGACATCAGTGGCCGGGCAGCGATTGTGGTAGGCGTGGGGTTGCTGGTTGGCGGCTGGATTGTTTACGACCTGATGATGATCTCGCCACTGGGACGAAACGAAAAGGCATTCGCGGTCATCGCCTACATTCTAATCGTCGGCCTTGCTTATGGTCTTACGCGCGTACTGAGCGGTCGCGCGGCATACATTCATATGGGCGCGATGTTTGGCACCATCATGGCCGCCAACGTCTGGATGCGCATTCTGCCCGCGCAAAAAAGGATGATCGCGGCTATTAAGGAAGGCCGGCAGCCGGACCAGGCACTCGCCGCGCAAGCAAAGCTCCGCTCAAAGCAAAACACCTTCATGGCGGTACCCGTTGTCTTCACGATGATCAGTAATCACTTTCCCGGCGTGACGTACGGCGAGCACTACAACTGGGCCATCCTCGCGGGGCTGATTCTGCTTGGTTGGATCGCGGCAAAGTTCATTAGAAGAGCGTAGTCATTTGGCCAGCGGAAAGATCGGTTCGATATCCACGGGCACACTACCGAGTCGATCAAGAGCACTCTTCATGGGCGGCCGAATCACAGCGTACTTGTCTAATATTACTTTAGCCTTCTCAAAAGATCCTTCGGCTTCGATCGTGAGCAAGTCGTGCGTGAGCTTGCGCACGGCGTCTTTCACCCTTGAATGATCGATGCTGAACGTGCCGGTTTGTTCGTCGATCTTGATTGCGCCCTCGTCGGTCAGATAGTTGAACTGCATGGCGACGCCGCGGCCATGCGCTTCCGTGATCCCGAACCGCACTGAGCGGAAAGCACTCGCCAGATACGTCGTGTATAGCGTGCGCTCCATCTGCTTATCAACCACGCCTTTGTCTAAAAGATACCGCAAGGCCCAGAGTCCGGTGATGTCAGCCTTCGCTTCTTCAATCGCCGAATAAAGTTCCTTAAGCTGTTTGCGTACGGTCGTCGCCTGGCCATCGACGCTGATGTTATGCGGCCCGAGTCCGTGCATCAGTTCGTGCGTCAGAATGTGCGTGAAGAAAGCGTCGAAGGCTACGTCCCGTTGCTGCGAGGCAGTCAACACGACATGCGAGATTGGAATCAAGGTCTTATTGAACTTCGCATCCTGTACGTTCTTCAGCATGATGCGTTTCGAGCCCTTTTCTTTGACCACGCGCTCGTCGTTGGGCAGATTGAACGCGGCGGTCTGGACCCCGCTGTTGCCTTCACCTGAACTGAAAACTTCATTGACCACCCGAATCGGGGACGCGGCGCCAAGCATTGGGTTGCGATACTTCGGATCGATTGGCAGATTGTTTTCAAGCTCCTGCAAGTACTTGCTGAACTTTCCGAGTTTGTCCGTCTCGGCGGCGTCGCGCAAGGTCACGTAGGCTTCAAACGCCGCCTTGTAACCGAACAATTCGTCTTCGTAAGTTTCGTAGGGCCCGATCGTGACATCAATGGGCGCGTCCAGATCCATCCACGCAACGTCGCTCGCGTAATAGTCGTTTGACGCAAACGCATCGGCGCGTTTGTTAAGAAAGTCTTTCAGTGTTCTGTTGGTCGTTAAAGACGCAGCCTCGCGCAGAAGCTTCGCAGCCGGATCGAGAAACTCTCGATACTCCTCGCTATAGGGCACCGCCTTCAATTTCCCGCCTGCGTCGCGACGGATTGCGTAAAAGTATCCGGTAGCCTTTTCTTTTTCTTCTGCGGACAAGCCATTCAACCAGGAATTGAACTCTTCTTTGGTTATGTCGCCGGGATACAGGTTCGCTTGCGGAGGCTTAGGCGGCACGCCTTCGATGAAGGGCGCGTTGCTGTCCAGTTGCGACCACGGCCCGGCGTTGATGAGGTAGTAATGCAAACGCTCGCGCCCCACAGTGCCTTTGTCAGCCTGCAGTTTTTTCAGCAGCGCTTCGTTGCCGCTCCAGAGCTGGCGACGATAAAGCGGATCAAAGTATTTCGCCGCCGCAATGATCTTCTGCAGAGCTTTCCGATCGGCCACTGAGAGGTGTGAGGTATCGGCGGCTAATGCCGTCGGCGCGAAGCGACGGATCTTTGCCGCGAGAGAAGCGTCTACTCTTGCGCCTTGCCTGTTCTGACCGGAAACAAGAGCGATCAGGTTAAGCGAAATCGCCAGGCAAACGCTCTTCTTCCATAGATTCATCAGCGTTTCTCTTTTCTTCCAAAGGGGGGAGTTCTACTGCTTGAATACGCTGGCCAGCGGACACGTGAAACCAGGAAGCAGCGGCGAAGTGATTTCGTCTTGATCTTTAAGCATCGTTGCCAGCTCAAGTTTTTCCGAGGTCAAGCGGTAGATCTCCACCGCCCGGTTTTCGGAATCGGCAATCCAATATTCGTTGACGCCGTGCTTCGCGTACAACTGCCGCTTGGCTACTCGGTCGCGCGCGATATGCTCGCGTCCGGGCGAGAGCACTTCGATTACTAACTCCGGCGCGGCGACAAGGTAGTCATCCGAAGTGATCTGTTTTTCCCGCTCGCGCGCAAAGAAGACCAGGTCCGGAATAACGCTGCTGATCTCGCTAAAGATCAAACCTGGTCCCATTATGACTTTTCCGATCGGATTCTGGTCGAGAAATTCCCAGATGAA
>WNGG01015675.1_pt1 | contig 12464 bp, 10 predicted proteins | sample 5400661 | NCBI WGS metagenome assembly WNGG01 (sample SAMN13153372, study PRJNA577476) | soil metagenome | isolation source: 100 cm soil or saprolite under Garry oak tree replicate 1 | place: USA:California | collected 2016-06-15 | reverse complement strand
AGGGGATCGGCTGATCCAGCGGCACCATATCGGTGTCGATCAGCAGGTGATGGTGGCCGGTGAATTCCTTGACGACGCCGGCGGGGGCCACGCCCATTTCCTTCAATCCTATCTTCACCGTGAAGCGCTGGGGGACGCGGGCGCCGTCGAGCGGAGAGTGAAAATAGACCACTGCCCCCGGCGCGGATGAGGTGGGCTCCGCCCGTGCCGGCGCAATGTGCAACGCCGTCAGCGCCAGCGCCAACCCGACCATGAGGATCAATGAAGACCCGGCCTTCGCAAATGGTCTGCATCGCACGATCATGTCCTGCTCCTCATCTGCGATGCCTTTTCCTGACGGGCTTTATCGCCTTGACGGTCACCTTGATCCGTTCGGAAATCACCGGCGGATCGTGCGGCATGTGCTTCTCGTCGGCCAGGATCAGCTGAAGCGTATGCTCGCCCGGGGAAAGCGTGATTTTCTTCTCGGTTTGGCCGTTGCCGAAATGAACGTGACTTAAGTCGCTCGGCAGCGGCTGATCCAGCGGCGGGGTTTCAACATCGATCAAGAGGTGATGATGGCCGGTATTCGGCTTGACGACGCCCGCCGGCGCCACGCCCATGCCGCGCAGGCCGAACCGGATCGTTGAGTTCGGATAAATGCGCTCGCCGTTGCTCGGATAAATGAAATAGACGGCGGCGTCCGGCGGCGCAGGCCGGCGACCAGCCGCTGCAGCGGCCGGCGGAGCCTGTTCCGCCGGTGAATCCGCGACATGGATGCGGATGACCTTGGAGAAAATAGGCGGATCGTGGGGAAGATGTTCGTGATCCCCCAGCAGAAGCTGCAGCGTGTGGTCCCCGGGCGTCAGCGTGACTTCGGTCTCGGTTTGGGCGCGGCCGAAATGCACATGGTTCAGGTCGCTCGGGATCTCGCGATCGAACGCGGGAAGCGGGGCATCGATCAGCAGGTGATGATGCCCGCTATTGGGCTTGCTGGTCCCTGCGGGCGAAAGCTCCATGCCGGAGAGACCGAATTTCACGGTCACCTTGCGCGCGACCGTCGCGCCATCCGCCGGCTCGATCAAAAAGACACTGGCACCCGCCGGCGCGGGCGTCCGGGTCTTTTCAACGGTCACCGGATCCACCTTGACGTGGATGACCTCGGAAAACACCGGCGGCTGGTGTGGAGTGTGAGCCTGATCACCAAACAAGAGCTGCAAAGTGTGCTCACCTGCGGGCAGGGTGATTTCCGCCTCGGTCTGGCCGCCACCAAAGTGAATGTGGTTGAAATCGCTCGGGATAGGCTGATCGAGCGGCGGCAGTGCGGTATCGATGAGAAGGTGATGATGACCGGTATTTGGCGTCGCGACGCCGGCAGCAGCGATCTCCATGTTCTCGACCCCGAAACGGAGCTTGATCCTGGAGGGGATTGTCGCGCCGTCCTTGAGATCGATAAAGAATACCCTGGCATTCGGAGCCGAAGGCTTCCTCGCCGGTGCGGGTTGCTGCGCGCCGGCCTCGATATGCGGATCCAGAGTTATTGTCGCGAAAATAATAAGGCAAACGCGGAAAAAAAATCGATACATAAGCAACTCCGCTATTACGCTAACATGGGCCTCCAGGGCGGACAAGTTGCCGTAGCGGACGATCGCTCCGAAGTCTGTGAGCCGATCCATGACAAGCCTCCCGCTTTGCTGCGAATGCCTTGCCGGACAACTCCTTCGCCGCTCATATCGCGGGGTCGTGCGTTGAAAACGGGCCTCACTTCGAATAAGCTGCCGGGATTATGGATATGAATTTAGCGGCCCGATGCCTCGCCATTGGTTTCATGTTCGCCGTCGGCCTCTTTGCCGGGCCCTGCGCTGCCGAACAGCGTGTCGCGCTGGTGATCGGCAATGGCGCCTACCGCTCGGTGCCCGAGCTTCGCAACAGCCGAAATGATGCCGACGATATTTCCGAACAGCTCAAGCGACTGGGCTTTTCCGTCATAGATGGCCGCGATCTCGACAGGTCGGCGATGCAGGCAACGCTCGGCCGCTTTGCCCAGCGTCTTAAGGGCGCCGACGCGGGCCTTGTCTACTATTCGGGACACGGGCTGCAGATCAACGGTCAGAACTTTCTGGTTCCCGTCGATTTGAAGCTCGATGACGGCGCGTTCACGCCGTTCGAGATGGTCAGGCTCGACGACGTCGTCGAGGCGCTCAGCTATACCGATGGTGTTCGATTACTGGTGCTGGACGCCTGCCGCGACAACCCATTCGCGAACAGCCTGGCTCAAAACAAGGGCAGTCGTGGCGCCAGCACGACGCGCGGCCTTGCCAAAATCGAACGCTCGCAGGGAATGCTGATCGCCTATTCAACGCAGCCCAACGCCGTCGCCGCCGACGGCACCGGGCGCAACAGCCCTTTCACCGCCGCACTGGTGCGCGAAATGCAGGTTCCGGGACTTGAGGTCGCGACAGTATTTCGCCGTGTCGCGGTAAACGTCAATCGCGAGACCGGTGGCGCACAGACCCCCGAACTATCGGTGTCGCTGCTTCAGGATTTTTATCTCAACCCCCAGGAAAGCGATGTCGGTGCCTGGCAAAAGCTGGGGCCCTCGGCAAGTGCTGCCGGCCTGAAGGCATTCATTTCAAGGTTTCCCACCAGCGTGATGGTTGATGCCGCGCGGGCGCGTCTGGACGCCATCGAGAATGCCAGCGAACGGGAACGGCTGGTCCGCGAGTATGCGGAAAAGGAACGCCGCCTGCGACAGGAGCTCGAAACGGCCGAGGCCGGTTATCGAAAGGCCGCGTCGGAGCTCGCGGAGCGACGTGAGCGGGATGCGCGCGAGCGATTGGCCGACACGAAAAGCGGCGGACCTGCGGTCGCCACCACGTCGCCGGCCCCCGCGGGCGCCAATACGGGCAGCACGCCGGAGATCGCCGCTCGGACTCGCGATGACAGCGAGCGCGAGCAGCAGATGAAAGAACAGGCAGCCAAGGCGGAGCGCGAACGGCTGGCGTCGCAGGTTGCGGCATTCGAGGCCGACAAGGCGAGGCTGGCCGAAGAACGCCAGGCTCTTGAGCTCGCGATGTCGGAAAGACTAGCCAAGGCGCAGGCGGAACGCGAGCGCGCGGAAAAACGGCTCGCCACGGAAACCGAGCGCTTGCCGGTTTTCGCGCTCGATCAGCAGCGAACCATAGCGCTGCCGGCGGCGGCGACGCCGCGGCGGGCCGCATCAACCTGTCAGGAGATCAACGCGCGCGCTCAACTCGGCGACATCTCTGCGGCCGATCGTGATATTCTCCAGCGCGGCTGCCGCTGATCGCAGCGTCGGAATTGAAATGGGCCATCGAGGCGATTTAACAACCCGAGGCATTTGTATGTCAGACTTTCCCGCGACATGGAGGCGGCGCGTGACCACGCTGCTGCGAAAGCCCAACCTGCTCGTAGCCACCACCTGCTGTTTCCTGGTCGGCGTAACGGCGGCCTTCCCACAGGCCGCGCCGAACCCACAGGCCGCACCAACCACGCAGGCCGCGCCGAGCCCGCCACCTCCACCGATACCGGCGCCGTTCGATGACGCGCTGCTCCGGGCCGCCAATGATCTGTTTTCGAAAGCCGCGGTGCCGCCGGGCGACGGAAAGATCGAACTCGTGATCGACCCGCTGATCGACGGCATCAGCGGAGCGCAATCGACAGCAACACGATTAATGCAGGAGCGCATCGTCGCGCTGGTCAGGAAGTCCTACCCGCGTTTCGAAGTGCGTCCATTCTCCACCGAAGCGTTGTTGCGTGCCCCCGTCGTGCTGATCGGTACTTTTACCGCGATCAACAATGCCGGCGCCGCGGACGGACCGCGCGACGCCTATCGGATTTGCCTTGCGCTTGCCGATCTTCGCAGCAAGAGCATCGTCTCCAAGGGCGTCGCCCGCGCCAAGCCGGAGGCGATCGATGTGACGCCGACCCCGGCATTTGCGGACACCCCTGTCTGGGCCACCGATCCCGCCACCAGTATCTACATCAAGGCCTGTCAGGGCACCAAACTGGGCGACCCGATCGACCCGGTCTATGTCGAGCGCATCGGCACCTCGTCGCTCATCAGCGATGCCATCTCGGAATACGACGACAGGCGCTATCGGGAAGCGCTGGCGTTTTACCGAACCGCCCTCAAGATGACGGGCGGAGATCAGCTTCGTGTCCGCTCCGGCATCTATCTCGCAAACTGGAAACTCAACCGCAGGGATGACGCCACCGACGCATTCGGCAGTCTTGTCGATTACAGCCTGACCGGCAAGAAATTGTCGATGCGGTTTCTGTTCAAGCCCGGCTCGACCCAGTTCGTCGATGACCCGCAGATCTCCGCGCCTTACCCGATGTGGCTGAGCCAGATCGCCGTGCGGGCAACGCAGCGGAATACATGTCTTCAGCTCGTTGGGCATACCTCAAAAACAGGACCTGCGCAGGTCAACGAGCGGCTTTCAGTCCTGCGCGCCCAATTCATCAAGGATCTGCTGCAGAGCAGTTCCCCTCGTCTCGCCGATAAATTGAAAGCGACCGGCGTTGGGTCCAGGGAAACACTGATTGGCACCGGCAGGGACGACGCCAGCGATGCCATCGACCGCCGCGTTGATTTCAACGTGTCGGATTGCTGAGAGCGACTGATTTCTCTTACCGGCACAAATGCGAAGTGCCGCCACGCCCGCTACGCTGCCGCTAATGAGCGGCTCACGGTAGGCGCGCGGAGTTCATCACAGGGCGCGTTCGCGCGATCCGTCGGCTTCGCCAACCGACGTCGACGCCACAGCCGGATTTGATCCACCCAGTGTCACCAGCACGATTTCCGGCGGGACGCCGAGACGGAACGGCATGATGCTGCAGCCAAGGCCGCCGGAGATGACGACATCGCAGCTTGTCCGGGTGTGGCCGTAGGCCAGCCGGTTTCCGTAACGCGACGGCACCACCGGCGACCAGCCGAACAATCGCACCTGGCCGCCATGGGTGTGCCCCGAAAGCTGCAAGGCAACTCGCGACGGCACGCGCATCGCGACGTCGGGCTCGTGCGCCAGCAGAATGACCGGCGCGTCATCCGTGACTTTCCCAAGCGTCGCGCCAAGGTCATCGACGCCGATACGCCGGACCGGCCGAAAGCGCCGCGCCGGAAGATAGGCCAGCTGGTCGCCGAGCCCTGCCAGCCAGAACGGGCGACCCGCCTTGGTCAGCCGCGCCGCATCGTTTTCGTAAACCGGAATACCCACGGCTTCGAGCGCGCGTCGGGCAACGGTCGGCCCCTGCCCTTCCCGCTGCACCGTCTTGTCATCCCAATAATCATGATTGCCGAGGATCGCATGCACGCCGAGCGGGGCCTTTAACCCGGCAAGCACCGGCGCCCATTCACTGGCCGCCATGTGACGCGTCACATGGCGGTGACCGGCCACATAGTCGCCGAGCATGACGATGATATCGGCGCCGAGCGCATTGGCGCGCTCCACAATTGCCTGGATGTGATTCAGTGACATCCAGGGATCGCAGGCATGAAGATCGGCAATCGCCGCGATCTTGAGCTGGAAACCAGCGGGCCATTGCGGCGGGGTAATATTGTAGCGCGCAACGCGAAGCCGTAGCACGGGCTCGATGCCGAACCCATAGGTCGCGGTTGAAGCACCCAAGGCGCCAACACCGGCGATGAAGCGCAAAAACTGGCGGCGTGAAATCATGAATGGTTGTTCGTGATGCATCCTCTTTCTGGTCGCGGATTGCATCCGAATTGGGGTGTGTTTGTGCAGATATTCAGCAGCGCAACGTCAATCGTCGCCCTCGCTACCCTGCCCGAACAATCCGAACTGCGCCGGATCGCGCGCGGGTTCGGCGAGGCCGAGATGGCGGAACGCATGCGAGGTCAACAGCCGGCCGCGCGGCGTGCGTTGCAGATAGCCGCACTGAATCAGAAACGGCTCGATGATATCCTCGATGGCGTCGCGCGGCTCCGACAGCGCCGCCGCCATGGTCTCAACGCCGACCGGGCCGCCGCCGTAATTCATCGCGATGGTGGTGAGATAACGCCGGTCCATGGCGTCAAGGCCAGCGGCATCAACCTCGAGCGCGCTCAGCGCGTTGTCGGCAATGGCGCGATCGATCGAAGTGGCATCCGCCGCGGATGCAAAATCGCGGACCCGCCGCAGCAGCCGCCCGGCAATGCGCGGCGTGCCGCGGGCGCGGCGCGCGATTTCGTTGGCGCCATCCGGCGTCATGCCGATCTTGAGCACGCGGGCGCCGCGGGTGACGATCTTTTCCAGCTCTTCCACGGTATAGAAATTCAACCGCACCGGAATGCCGAAGCGGTCGCGCAGCGGATTGGTCAACAACCCCGCGCGCGTGGTGGCGCCGACCAGCGTGAATTTTGCCAGCTCGATCTTGACCGAGCGCGCTGCAGGTCCCTCGCCGATAATCAAATCGAGCTGGAAATCCTCCATCGCCGGATACAGCACTTCCTCGACCGCGGGGCTGAGGCGATGGATTTCGTCGATGAACAGAACATCACGCTCTTCGAGATTGGTGAGAAGTGCCGCAAGATCGCCGGCCTTGGCGATGACAGGCCCGGAGGTGGCGCGAAAGCCGACGCCAAGTTCGCGCGCCACGATCTGCGCCAGCGTGGTCTTGCCGAGGCCGGGGGGGCCGACGAACAGCACATGGTCCAGCGCCTCGCCGCGTTTACGGGCCGCCTCGATGAAGATCGAAAGATTGGCGCGCGCCTGCGCCTGGCCGACGAATTCGGACAACAATTGCGGGCGCAGCGCGGTGTCGCCGACATCGTCGGTGCGGCGCTCAGGCGTGACGATGCGGGAGGGCGTGGTCATGCGGCGATATTAGCACGAGGTGCGCGTCTCCCCTCCCCCTTGCGGGGTCGAGACGAGCAACGGGTAGGGAGCAGGTACGCGCGCAACGCATTGCATGTGTCAGAAATCGCAAAATCACTCACTTCGCCAATTCCTTCAGCCCCAGCTTGATCAATTGCGCGGTTTCCGCACCCTCGCCGGCGATGCGCGAGGCGCCGGCGATGGCGGCGGCGGCCTGCGGCGGACCGTAGCCGAGATTGACCAGCGCCGAGATCGCGTCGGTAACCGGACGCGGCGCGCGATTGTGATCGATCGCGCCGGACAGATGCACCAGCGCCGGATCGACATTGGCGAAGGCCGGCGCCTTGTCCTTCAATTCGGTGACGATGCGTTCGGCCACCTTCGGGCCGACGCCGGGCGTGCGTGTCACCGCCGCCTTGTCGCGCAGCGCGATCGCATTGGCGAGATCGGATGGCGGCAGCGTAGAGAGCACCGCAAGCGCCACCTTGGCGCCGACGCCCTGCACGGTCTGCAGCAGGCGAAACCATTCACGCTCGGTGTCGCTGCGAAAGCCGAACAGTTTTATCTGGTCCTCGCGCACGTAAGTCTCGATCGAGAGCACCGCGGCTTCACCGGGCGAGGCCAGCGCCTGCAGCGTCCGCGCCGAACAGTGTACCTGATAGCCAACACCGCCGACGTCGAGGATCACATAATCCTCGCCGTAAGAGTCGATCAGTCCTTTGAGTTTGCCGATCATATCCCCATCACCTTCAGCCGCAGCATGGCGCTCGCGCGGTGGTGCGCGTGCGTGATGGCGATCGCAAGCGCGTCGGCGGCATCGGGGGATTTCGGCTCGGCCTTGGGCAGCAGGATTTTCAACATCATCAGAATCTGGTTCTTGTCGGCATGCCCGGCGCCGACCACGGTTTTCTTCACCTGGTTCGGCGCGTATTCTGCAACCGAAATCCCGAACATCGCCGGCGACAGCATCGCAACACCGCGCGCCTGGCCGAGCTTCAGCGTGGCGACACCGTCCTTGTTGACGAAGGTCTGTTCGACCGCGGCTTCGGCGGGGCGGAAGTCGCCAAGCACGGCGATCAGCCGGTTGCCGTCGATATCGATCACGCCCCAGCCGGTGCGGCGCAGGCCCGGATCGATGCCAAGGATGCGGACGGGTTGGCGAATCGGCTGAGATGTCATGGGGTAGTGATAACGCCGGAGCCCGGGCGGCGAAACATCTACTGGCCGTCATACCCAGTGAAAGGGTCGCTGCGCTCCTCGCAACGACATCCCCTACCCGCCCATCTTGGCGACCAGCGCGTCGGAAACCTCGAAATTGGCGAACACGTTCTGCACGTCGTCATGTTCGTTGAGGAGGTCGATCAGCTTGAGCAGCTTCTCGCCGGTCTCGTCGTCCACCGGCACGGTGTTTTGCGGTTTCCAGGTCAGCGCCGCCTTGCGGGGTTCGCCGAACTTCGCCTCCAGCGCCTTGGCGACGTCGTGAAACGTTTCCTGCGAGGCGTAGACCTCGTGGCCGCTCTCGCTCGACGACACGTCGTCGGCGCCGGCCTCGATCGCCGCATCCAGCATCGCATCATCGGAGCCGACGCTGGCGTCGTATTCGATGACGCCGGTGCGATCGAACATGAAGGCAACCGAACCGGTTTCACCGAGATTGCCGCCGGATTTGGTAAAGAAGGACCGGATGTCGGACGCCGCGCGGTTGCGGTTGTCGGTCAGCGCCTCGACGATCACAGCGACGCCGCCCGGACCATAACCCTCGTAGCGAATCTCGTCGTAGTTTTCCGCGTCACCCCCGGAAGCCTTCTTCACCGCGCGCTCGATCGAGTCCTTCGACATGTTTTCCTGCCGCGCCGAGATGATCGCGGCGCGCAGCCGCGCATTCATGCTGGGATCGGGCTGGCCCATCTTGGCCGCGACGGTGATTTCCCGCGCCAGCTTGCTGAACAACTTCGACTTCTGCGCATCCTGCCGGCCCTTGCGGTGCATGATGTTCTTGAACTGGGAATGTCCGGCCATGCGGGTGTCTCTGGGATTCGTGCGGCGATAGGGATGGAAAGCGCGGCGTTATAGGCCGCGGGATCGGTAAAATCAAAGATTTGCCGGCGTTTTCGGTATGTCGGTAGTGCCCGCTGCCTGAACAGGAGGCAATTGTTAACCACGATTTCATGTCCGAAGGCGAGTATGCGTTCTCATTTACATGTTCCGAAAGTGGTCAATGGCGTTCCGCCTATTTCGAAAACGTCAGTTGGAACCGGCTGTGCCTGCGGTCGAACCGCTGCCGGTGGGGCCGACGATCGTTGCCGATGCTTCGGACAGCGATTCCGCCAAGGAAATTCTCGAACTGCTCGAACTCGAACTCGGCGCGATGATCCGGCAGCTCGAACGCGCGGCCAATTCGGTCGCCGGCGACGCCGAGGCGACGGCGGCGACACTCTCCACCATTCGACAGCGCACCAACGCGCTGACCGGACGTACCAACGCCGCGCAGGGCACTGCGACCACTTTTTCGCAAGCCGCGGACGAATTCACCCATTCGGCGCAAGGTATCGGGTCCCAGGTGCGCGACGCCAGCAAGCTCGCTGACGAAGCTGGCGCGGCCGCCCATGAGGCCAGCCTGAACATGGATCGCCTCAGGGAATCCTCGGCTGCCATCGGCAATGTCGTCAATCTGATCGCGCAGATCGCAAGGCAGACCACGCTGCTGGCGCTCAACTCCACCATCGAGGCTGCGCGAGCCGGCGCCGCGGGACGCGGCTTTGCGGTCGTCGCCTCCGAGGTCAAGGCGCTCGCCGTGCAGACCCAGAGTGCCACCGAAGAAATTACCAAAAAAATCGACGCGCTGCAGCGGGACGCCGCGGGTTCGGTCGACGCCGTGCTCCGGATTTCACAGGCGATCGCGGCGATCCGGCCGGTATTCGAAAACGTCAACGGCGCGGTGGCGGAGCAGAACAGGACCACCAGCAAGATATCCGATAACGCCGCCTCCGCGTCGCACTTCATCGTTTCGGTCGGCGACAGCGCTGCCGAAATCGACGGCGCGACCAGGGAGGCCGAGGCTCACGGCGAAAGCGTCGCCAGGGCCGGCAAGGCCGTCACCATGTCCACGCAGAAACTCAAGGCCCGCTGCGCGGTGCTGCTGCGCCAGGGCGAGCGCGAAGACCGGCGCAAAAGCCTGCGGCTGCCGTGCAGCCTCAAGATCGAAATTCAGACCGCGCGCGGCGCGATCACAGCGCCGGTCTATGAGATTTCCGTGGAAGGCATCCTGATCGGCGGACCGGACGCCGAGAGGCTGCCGCTGAACGAAAGCCTCAATGCCACGCTGGAGAGCGTCGGCGCGTGCAGGATTCGCCTCGGCGAGCGTTCAAAGGCAGGCGCGCAAGCGCGATTCGAAAGGCTGGACGCCGCGTTGAGCGAAAAGATCGAAGACCAATTATGGGCGCTCCACGACGAGAACATCGAATTCGTCACCCGCGCCATGGAAGCCGGCACCGCGCTGACGAGAATTTTCGAGGATGCCGTCGTCAGCACCGCCATCTCGATCGACGAGATGTTCGATGCGGACTATGTCGAGATCCCGGACACCAATCCGCTTCAGCACCGCACCCGGATCCTCGATTGGGCGGATCGCGCGCTGCCTCCGTTCCAGGAGGCTTTCCTCGCCAAGGATCCGCGCATGGCGTTCTGCGTGATGATCGACCGCAACGGCTATCTGCCGGTGCACAATAAAATCTACTCGCATCCGCAGCGTCCCGGCGATGTGGTCTGGAACACCGCCAACAGCCGCAACCGCCGCATCTTCAATGATGCCGCGGGCCTCGCCGCCGGCCGCAATTTGCGCCCCTATCTGATCCAGAGCTACGCCCGCGACATGGGCAACGGCAAAACCGTCATGATGCGCGAAATCGACGTGCCGATCCGCGTCAATGGCCGGCACTGGGGCGGCTTTCGCACCGCCTACAAGCTTTGAGCAATACCTCCAGGAGTTATGAACCAGTGATCGAAGTTGATTTATTCACCCGGAGGAACGCAGCGATGCCGGTTGCACAACCCGCAAAATCGGAAACGGCTGCCGCCCTCCGTTCGGACAGCGAACGCCTGGTCGATCGGCTTGCGGACCGGATCGGCGGCCTTGGGGTTGAACTCGCGGACGTCGCCGGAAATCTGCAAGAGGTTGCCGGCCGGGTAACCGGCCAATCCGAGCGGTTCGGGCGTCTTCAAAAGACCGCCGAGACGATGGTTTCCGCCAATCGCGATATCGCAACCGCGTCGCAAGCGGTGCAATCCGCTACATCGGCTGCCGTCGGTGAAATCACCCAATCGCGCACCGCGGTGGAGACCGCGGTCCGGCATATCGCCGAATTGATCGAAGCCGTCGGCCGCATCGAACTTCGTCTCGGTGATGTCGGAACGGCGCTCGCGCAGGTGGCCAAGGTATCCGGCTCGATCGAAGCCATCGCAAAGCAAACCAACCTGCTTGCGCTGAATGCGACCATCGAGGCGGCCCGCGCCGGCGACGCCGGAAGGGGATTTGCGGTGGTCGCCAACGAGGTGAAGAGCCTTGCCGAAGCGACGCGCCAGGCGACGCACCTGATCGGTGAAACCGTTCGCGATCTTGACGGCCAGGTGGGCAATTTGATCGGCGCGAGCGGCGACGCCTCGGTTCGGGCAAAAAGCGCCGGCGAAGGCGCCCGGCAGATTCAGGGCATCATCGTCCGCGTGCACGACGGCTTTACCTCGGTCGGCCATGAGATCGATGGCGTCGCCAAAGCGGCTACTTCCAATCTTGCCGATTGCGACATGGTGATCGATGAACTCGGCACGCTGGCCAAGGGCGTCGATCTGTCATCGATCGAGCTCAAGCACGCTGACGACAGGGTGGCCAGGCTCCTCGACACTTCCGAGGGGCTCATCGAGTTGATCGCCGACAGCGGCGTGGAGACATCGGATGCACCGCTGATCCGCATCGTCATCGACACTGCAAAGCAGATTTCGGCGGCGTTCGAGAGCGCGATTGAGCGCGGCGACATCCGCCTCGACCAGTTGATGGACGAGCGCTATCGCGAAATTCCGGGCACCGACCCCAAACAATACCTTACCGACTATGTCGCGTTCACCGACCGGATCCTGCCGCCGATACAGGATCCGATTCAGAAGACCGATCCCAGAATCGCATTTTGTGTCGCGTGGGCCAAAGGTGGATATCTTCCAACCCACAATCCGAACTATCGGCTGCCGCAGGGCAAGGACCCGGTCTGGAACAACGCGAACTGCCGCAACAGGCGGCTATTCAACGATCGCGCGGTGCGCAAAGTGGCTGCGAATACCAGGCCGTTCCTGCTGCAAACGTACCGGCGGGACATGGGCGGCGGCAACTTCGTGCTGATGAAGGATCTCTCGTCGCCGATCCACGTCCGCGGCCGCCACTGGGGCGCATTCCGCATGGGGTTTCGCCAGTCCTGAGCCGGACGAAGCTCGTCGAGAGCCGATCCGATTATCAAACAGCCATTTCAGTTAAGAACCGTCATTCCGGGGCTCGCCAACGGGTCCGCGCAAAGCGCCGCCCGATGACAGGCTCCGCGAAGCAATCCATCGAGACCCGGCCGTCATTGCGAGCGAAGCGAAGCAATCCATCGCGCCGCGTAA
>WNGG01009978.1_pt1 | contig 12464 bp, 11 predicted proteins | sample 5400661 | NCBI WGS metagenome assembly WNGG01 (sample SAMN13153372, study PRJNA577476) | soil metagenome | isolation source: 100 cm soil or saprolite under Garry oak tree replicate 1 | place: USA:California | collected 2016-06-15 | reverse complement strand
GAGAGATGATCGGGATGATGATAAGTAATGGCGGTTCCCGCAAGTGTGGCCAGCAGCCTTGAGCCGGCATAAATGTATTCTTTGCTCACGCTACCGCTTACATATTCCGCAATCGGCTTGCTGCCCGAGTAAATATAAACCGTGGTGGTTCCGCCGTTGACCTTCTTGATTCTGAGCGGGCCGAGATACGTGTAAGTCGCCACTGCACTTCCGTTGTTCACGCTGGTGAGCCGGTTGGCAGCGTCATAGGTATACGCCGCAGTGGCGTCATGGGTCAGATTGCCAGCGTTATCGTAAGTGAAACCGATAATGCGGTTGGTGCTCGTATCAACCGTAAACGTCGGCTGGCTGACAGGGAGGGTGGGATCGCCGCCAACCATCTTTTGGGTCAAGCGGTTGCCCAGACGATCGTAACCCCATTGCAGGCTCCAGGTACCGGCAGTGGAGTCCACGCGTGCTGTGTGGGCCGCGCTCAGCCGCGACCAGGGGTCGTATGTAAACGTCTCCGACTTAGTTGTGTCCTCCGTGCCCGGAGCGGTGAAGTAATGCACCGCCTGGATCTGGCCGTTGTTGCTGCTTCCGTAGTCATAACTGAGATTCAGCACGTCCGGCGTACCAGCAGGCGCGGCAGGATTAAAGTAACGCAGGGAGGAAATTTGAAGGTGGTCATTGTACGCGAATGCGCCCTTGACGCCGTTGCCGTAAACGAGGTTCTTCACCTGGCCTGCGCCGTTGTAATCCGCGCTGTTGATTTGCAGATATGGGGTGTTCGGTGCGCTGGCATCGGCAATCTGCTTCAGCAAGCCAACCGAATAATAATCCGGCTTGACAATGCGCCCAGTGGGATAAGTGATGGAGGCTGTCTGGTTGGCCGGAGTATAAGCGTACTGCACCGGGTAGTTGGTTCCGTCGACGCTTTGTGTCACAGATGTGATCCGCCCTAAATTGTCATACGTGAACGCCTGGGAGTTTCCATTCTCAGCGATTTGTGTCAGGCGACCGAGGGCAAAAGCACTCTGCCCACCCGTGTCATAGCTGTAAGTTACAGAACGGGTGCCATCACTATAAGAAATCCCGGTCAGGCGGTTGACCGGATCATTGTAAGTGAAAGTCTTGGTAATGGCGCGGGCGTCGACGGCGCGGCAGATTGCGGAGGAATTACCGGAGCAGCTCGTACCGTCCGCCTTGGTGTAGTAATTGGTCACCGTGCCTGATTCCGGCGTTGTGACACTGGTGAGACGGCCCAGGTCGTCATACGTGTAGCTGCGCGGCTGACCAGCCAAACTGCCGCCGTTTACATGGTCCATTGCTCCCTGTGAGACGGGGAGGAGGTGATCAAAAACGTCGTAGCCGTAGGTGGTGCTGATGTGGCGCGTGGCTGTGAGAACAGCATTATCTTGAGTCACAGCATTTTCGCCCCCGGCAAGAGTCGGCGTGAAAGTGCTCGCCGGGAAGGAAGTCGTACCGCTGCCAAACTCGGTTGAGTTAGAAGTGACTGAAGATGTGCTCACTGAAATACTGTTACCGCTGGCGCCAGGCTTGACTGCGTAAAGATTAATCGTCGACCCGGAAGGACTGGCATTCACAACGCGGGCAGGATCAGAGTTGATTTTGCCGGCGAGATTGGTCGCAATGGTGGAAGAAGTATCATTCTGGCCATACGGATAGGTGTAAGCGACGCCGTTAATGCTGGCGGTCACATTTCCGTTGTCATAATCCGTGGATGTGTCAAGCTCCCACTGGATACACCGTCCACGAGGATCCCATTGCACACAAACCCGATTGCTTACGAATTTTGAGCGTTCGTTGCCACTGATGGAAATTCCGTCAATAGCTGTGAGCGCATCACCCCAGCCAGGCTCATCGACGCGCACAAGGCGGCCCAAAGCATCATAAAAATTCTTGCGCTGTTTGCCCGCTGGATCCGTGATAGTGACCGTGTTGCCAACAAAGCTAAATGTGCTGCTGCCTCCGCTGGGCGGGGTGACGGAAATAACCCGGTCCAACGCATCATAAGCCACATTGTTCGAGAGCACAGCTTCGCTGGGCGCGTAAGGATTGGAAGTCGCTTTGCGCCGCCAGATGGGGTCATACTGGAACTGCGTTGTGCTGACGAGATTGCCGGTGGTCGAATCCTGCGTGTCCTGCCGGGTGAGATGGCCCAAGCCGTCAAAGGTCTGTATGAGAACGGCGCTTTTCGCACTGCTGGAGGTGGTGACGGTTGGAGCAAGCGCCTCGTCCGCGTAACCAATGCTTTGCGATACAGGTGTTCCGTTGGAGGGCGGCGGAGTGATTGCTTTTACCCGGTACATGCTGTCGTACTGGTAAGAGGTCGGCTGGCTATTCTCATCCGTACTTGAGAGCAGTAGACCGTTATCTAAATTGAAACTCAACCCGGTGGTGAACTGCTGGCCGCCGTCAGGGCCACGCACCACGGAGCTGAGATAGGCATATTGGCTGCCGGAGGTGAAATTGAATTTCTTCTGGTTACAGCAGTCGAGCTGCGCCACGACCATATTCCCTGCGGCATCGTAGGTGAAACTGCGGCTGATTTTCTTTGTCAAATCGCTCAAGGTCGGATAGCGCGTGACCGACGTAACGTTGCCCCGCGGCGCGGTGCCATTACCATCATTTTGCACCGGCAACGGGCTGAGAGCGGTCCGAGCGCTCTCATCATAGCCAAAGTCCACCCGGCTCTTCAGGGCACCCGAGCCATCTTTCACCTGAACCGATTGTGGCAGATTAAGAATATGATTGCCGCTATTGGGAGGACCGGAATATGGCGCGCCCATGTAGGAGGTAACGGTTTCGCGAACTGGAGTGGTCCCGGTGAAGTCAAACTCTTTCTGGTCGGTTATGTTGCCATATGCATCGTAGGCGTACGACACGGATGACTGGTTCCCTGCATCATCTTTGGTGACAATGGACTTAATCAGGCTGTTGGCCCAAGTGAAAGTAATAGTCTTGAAAATCTTCCCGGCACTGTCTTTTATCTGACTTGAACCAAGAGACCCATCTGTATTTAGATTGATGGTGGTCGCGGTGCCGAGCGAGTCCGTAATCGTCTCGCTTGTAATCTGCCCCGCCCCTCTCTGTGTTGTAGCGTAATTCCATGTGGAAATCGAGGCGCCATCCGGAGAGGCCGTCATCGTGGTATATGCGGGAGCATCGCTGAGAGGCTGTGAAGCGTCAGGAAAATTGTAAGCGTCATAGGAGCGAATCAGGCCCGTCGAGCTGACCTGATCAATGCGGTTCACGATGCCCCAGGGGCTGTATGAGAACTGGTACCCCGTTCCGTTCGGATACTTGCACGAGGTAAGAACATTGATGGTAGAGCCATTGGCTGGCGTGCTCACCGCTCGGAGACTGGTAGCGAAGTTATATGTGAGGACGGTTTGCGCCCAAGTGAAAGTGGCCCAGACACGGGTGCCGGTAGAATCAAAGCCCGGAGTGGAAGGTGAACCGCCTAACTGCTGAATCTGGGAAAGCAGGTCCTTATTGTCCGGACTGGTAACGTAAACGAACTTTATGACTCTGCCCAAAGTGTCAGTGATGGTATCAATGTGCTGGTCATTACCCGTGCCAGTTTTATAGGAGATTGAGATGTAGTTGCGGTTGCTATCCATCACCTTGATGGGCCGATACAGCGTGGTCTGGCCCTGGATCGGTTGGGTGGGAAAGGGCTGATACTGAACCATGGTGCCATTTCTATATGTCAGGATGAGGTTCACGGTGCTAAATTCGATGAAGCTCCCGTCATTGGAATCATAGACAGAGCCGCCTGTGACGTTGGCCGTGAGCGGGAGGACGCGCTTGGTGCCGTCGCTCTCGGTGAGAATCATCTGCGCATCGGTCGGGTCGTATTCGATGTATCCGAAATCAAGGCGGAATCCATAGCTGGGAAAATCGCGGTCGGCATTGAAGGTAACGGTGGAGTTGGCCGTATCCACGTCATAGATGCGGCTGTTATACCAGAGCATGAGGTTCAGATCGATGCCGCGCCCTGGGAGAGACAAAACAGGGATTGCTCTATTGTAGCTTTGGCTGCCGGGTATTATGGGCACATGCAGAGGTCCGCCCACCATGGCGACCACTGTATTGTGCGCGCCGCGAGCATTCTGCTTCATCACTCGGGCGGCGAGCAGGCCACCATAGCTGGGATCGGTTGGATTGGGGGAGCACGTCACATCACAGTTTGGAGCGACCTGTGCCGTCGCTGTCGTGAAAGCGAGCACACACATTACTGACAAGAACGCAATTCGGGCAGCACTCATTGATCCTTCTCCTGGCAGAAGATTTCAGGGGACCCCGGATACAGCGGCACTCCCCGGAATGGAGTGGATGGAGGTAAGACAACGATCAGGCCGCCGAAGGCGGGTTAGGTTGATTAGATCTCAGACCACCACAGGAAATAGTGCTGGCTCAGCGCGAAACGTTTCACAATCCGGCAACATTTGTTGCCGCTTCTTGGGAGACCCATAGCCCAGCGGTCTCCCAAGCCTACCGGCTTCCTTGGTGGTAACCAGTTTCGATGGTCACAAGCATCAACGTTTCGACACACTAGATTACCCCTCCTCCAGGTGTCAAGAGGGTAAGAGAAATTGTATCGTTTTCGTAAAATGGAGTGATGGAACGCGGATCAACCCTACAATCAGTCGGAGTTAACGAAGTACTTAGAGCTCAATTTCTTTACCTTCAGAATCTTCATTGAAGCAGCCAAGACCTGCCCCGGGTCACCGTATTCGGTTTGGGCCAGCTGTTCGATTACCTGGATTGTGCGGGGCGACAGCTTATATGTCCTGCGCTTGATCTGTTCGGGGTCCGGCTGGGGAACAGGTATTGGCTTGGGTAAACGAACCAATAGCTCTGACCCTACCTGCACGGCGCGGCCTTGTGATCCGTAGATCGAGGCAGCTTTGCGAATTTCAAGGATCACATCGAACGGCAGATTGTACGTTTTGGGCTCAGTTGACTCTGCTTTGTCGCGACGCAGCGGCTTGAGCTTAACGGCCCTCTTGTCCTTGTCGATGCTTGGTGACATATCAACGATTCTACAGAAGCGCTTGCTCCTGCTTTCTTCGGCCCGCCGGGCGTAGTCGCCGTCAATTGGCTGAACAGAAGGATGACACCTCGAGGTAGGGGAGTCAACAAGCAAATAAAACTCGAAGAGTTCTCAAAATCCGAATCGACAGGAATTCACTAAGAACCGCGTCAAATGGGACTTATGCTCTTAAGCGACGCGCTCCGCCGAACATGTCGGACGTGTATCGCAAACGGAGAAAACAAAAATGAAAAACAGGATTATCCGGATAGTGCTGTTGATGACGATGTTGCTCGCAACTGGCTCGATTTTGGTCCAGGCGGACACTTCGCCTGTGCCCCTTTGTTATCCCAGACCGTGTTCCATTAAGTAGGTCATTGCCTCGGGCGAGGGATTCTTGGGCCTTGCTCGACAGAGTAAGTGTTGTCCGGCGTGGGTGGCTGGTTTAAGCTGGCCACTCACATCGCATGTGGAAAACTGACGCGGTATTCGTGCTGATCGGGCCACTCCTATCTGTTTGGCTGCTGGTGATTCTTGTCAAACGACAACTGTACCGCGACTTCCCATTCTTTTTCGCCTATATAAGTGCTGTTATTGTGGTTTCCGGAGTCCGCTTCTGGGCGATCCACGATTACTCGATCTATTTCAAGGTGTTCTGGTTCAGCGAAGCCCTTTATGCAGTGATGGCCCTGTTGGCCTTACATGAGGTCTTCCACACAGTGTTCAACGAATTTTATGAAATCTGGCCCCGGTTTTGGCTTGTCTTTCCCGCAGCCGTAGGCTTATTTGCGTGGCTGAAGATTTCGGACGGAATCCACCATCCGCCTGCCCAGGCGCCGCCGATCGTTGCCCTTGTCCTTTCGGCCGCCTCCACTGTTAATTGGGTACAAATGGCCTTGTTCGGGCTCATGTGCGCCCTCGTCTGGCTGGTAGGCAACTGGGAGTATTACCCAGTGGGCATCGTCAACGGTTTTGCGGTGTTGGCTTTGGGTTCCTGGGCGGCTTACGCCTCAGTTTCTGGATTCGGAACAAAATTCAATGTAATTGGAAAATACGGCCCACCGCTGGCATATTTTATTGCGGTACTGGTGTGGCTGAGGACCTTCCTCCGGCCGCTCCGGCCCGATAAATGGGAGGCTTGGAGTAAAACCATAACACCTCAACAGATATCGGCCGAGGTAAAGGAGTACCTAAAGATATTGAAGGGCAAGAGATCTCAGTAATGCAACTAGCTCTATCGCATGTCGGTATTTACGTGCTGTCAACCGTACTCACCCTCGTCATCCTCCGGCGGTTTGTTTATGGCTTTTCCGACCGCACGCTGCGAGATGTGATTCCCTTCATACGCCGGCTAGTGCTGGAAGACCTCCAAAATCTGCTCCACCCAAATGTCGAAGATCACATTCGGACGACCGCTTCAAAACAACAATTCAAGCGGACGCAATGGAAGCGCATCAAACTCACGCTGCAATACTTGGGCGACCTCGGAGAAAATGCCGCAATTTGTTACGCTTGGGGTAAATATGAACGAAAACTGAGCATTCGCTTTCCCGATCCCGAGCGTAAGAGAGCGAGCGTGGAGCTCATAACCGCTTGCGTTCAGTCAAGGTTCTGCGTCTTTCGAATGAAGTTGACGCTACATTGCTGGCTCATAAGAATGGCCTTTCTTCCTTTTCTGGCTCCGCCTACCTTTAAAGACCTAGAGCGGAGAGGCAGTTTCGATGTCTTCGTTTTGTACGATCAAGTGAAAAAAGCGGCTGGAGAGCTCAGCATGGCATATGGCCAGCGCTTCTACGAAGAACTGTTCCAGGCACTGTGACGGGATTGTCTGGCGACAGGGTACCCTGCACTCGTCCCAACTCTTGGCTGAAATAATAGGGATGGACGTTTACCCGCTCACTCGCCCAACAGATCTATCACTTTTGCCGAAAACTGCTTCTCCAGTTCCTCCCACACAGCCTGCCTGGTTTCGGGTTTATCGGGAAGCTTATGAAAGGTCAAAAACTCTTGCATGTCACAATACACAGAGCCCTTGTCGTCCTGATAGAGCCCCACTCCAATCTTTTGCAATTCGTCTTTTCTCATTGAACAGTGCACACGTCTTTACTGGATATAGCGTTGCCGCTAAAGGCATCTTGCCGCATATTTCCCTCAGAAGCGCTCGCGAGTTCCCAGAGCGTTGCTCGAAATAACAAAACGCGTTCATTCCGATAGCTCGAATATGGTCAGCGGGGAGAACATGCTCAATAGCTCCTCCCATACGACCTCCCTTACTTCCGGTTTGTCTCGCATTCCGTGCTGGACCAGGAACTCCCGCATATGGACGTAAATGCATCCTTCATCATCAGCGTAGATCCCCGCAATGAGACATCTGAGCTCCGGCATAAGTCACGGTATATCCGAATAATCCCTGTAGGTTAGTGACGATTGAGAGGTCGGCGTTTCACTTGTTGACACCTCGAGGTGGAAAATATTATAACGAACGACATCCGCCACCTAGAGGAGGGGGGATCGTATTGTTCAGGTTTTGGAAATATTTAATCGGTGGTAAGCGACTTGGGTCGGATAAAGCTGCCGCCATCGCCGGAACAGAGGTGCATCAGCGCCAGATGCCGTCAACCAAGCTGGCAGTGTTTCAGGTATGTGAGCCTGGAAGGAGGGCGACCCTTCTCTGCCTGGAAATGCGCAGTTTGCAATCGGCTGCGGAACTAGAGCACTGGCTGCGGATGAATGTAGGCGAGAAGACAGACGTGACATTGCTCGGAAGATTCGACTCTGTGCATTTCAGCACCAACGAATCAGAGATGGAATACCTAGTGCTCGGCGGCACTAAGGAGCGGCAACCGGCCGTTAACCACGCTGGGTCGTTGCGCGCTCTGGTCTAAGCGGCACGGGATTTGTACATGGTGACGAAATTCTATTTATACATCGACTGTTCCAGCAACGACATTCTGGCCCGTTTACGGAAAAACGTTTCCGAGCTGCACGCGGAGCATTTCGTGAAAAGCAAGATCTATGAACTGCGTAAGGAGAAGAAGTGGAGTCTGAAACATTTGTCAGCCCTATCAGGAGTTCCGTACAACACTATCTGGCGAATGGAAAGAGGGTCCGGAACGTCGGTTATGAATGCTTACAAAGTTGCCGCAGCATTTCAGTTAACGGTTTACGAGCTGTGGTTCATTCCGTCGAGCGGGACAATTCCGGCTCCAAATGAGGCGGACGGCTTCTCTGTCACTGAGCTTCGCTTAAGACGCGGCTGGGGGTTACGCGATTTGGCGGAGTTGTCGAAGATTCCGCCGAGCACTCTGTTCGCAATTGAGAAAGGGCAAATACCGAAGCTGGAGAATGCAGTCAGGATCGCTGCGGCCTTGGACGTCTCTGTTTATCAGATCTGGAAACCGTGACGCGACTGAGTCGCGAATAGTTGTTACAGCGTCGGGGCTAGAACTGTATCAGACTTGGTGTGAAATCACCTATAATCTGCTGCCCTTTAGTCCGTTCTTAGAAACTTTCCTGCGCGCGCCGCTCATTGTTTGGGTTAATAGATGGCATCAATCGGCGCTATTCCGTTTTTCAGAAAAAAGCGCGATATGTGCTCCCTCATGAGAGGTTCTGGGCGACAATTCCGCAGTGCCGCATCGTGACAAACCCGAAGGTCCCAAGGAACTGCTCCACGAGGTCAATAACCAGCTTGAGATCGTCATGTTCGCAGCGGAAGTCCTCGGCCGGCAGTGTTCTGGTCCGTCGATCAAAGAGTGCTGCGCACAAATCCAATCAGCCGTTTTCAGAGCGTCCAAACTTTTGAAGACGTATTTCAAGGGAGCGACACCCATTCAACCGGCGCCAGACGCCGTCAGCGGGGCAAATTTGCCCGTAGTAGCCGACCGGCTTTGATCAGGACTCCGCTCGCGTACAAGAGTCCTGCAGCATTTGTATGGTGCATTGAGTTGCATGGCCTCCTCCGAACGCTTCCTCCCCTGGTGGGACCGCGAAATCGATGAAGTGACAGGCAGACCGTTTCGGCCGGACGTTCGTGAAGCCGCGCACAGGGTCTGGAAATGGGTTTGCCTTAAGTCGCAGGAAATATTGGGCGATCCGGGGGACGCGGCGGAAGTTCTGGAATCGTCGGTCAAGACTATCTCTCGCTATCTGGACAAGAATAATGTGCCTTTCCACTCCGCCGATCTGGGCGGTTTGTTGGCTGTTGCCTGTTATCGCGCTCTGCGCCGCCTGGCGCGACGGCGATGGCGAATCGAGCTGGTTGGCGGGAGTAGCGAGCTGGCGGACATCCTCCGGGTTCCGGACTGGCGCGATGAGATTGACCGGCGTCTGTTCCTCGAAGAGCTTGCTCGAGAGCTTGACGACAGGAACCGCGGCGTTTTGCGGCTGAGGATTGCGGGCTATGATTGGAAAGAGATCGCCCGAATGCTCGGCATGAGCGCCTCGGCGGTGCGACAGGGCTTTTGGCGGGACGTGCGAAAAGCACATTTGCGGTTGCTGCGGACTGGTAACGCTACAACGTCCGATGAATGGTAATGACATGTCACCGTTGAGACAATATCGGGTTGCAGAACAGGAACTCATGGAGGCCCTGTCATCTGTCATGCTGAAGGACGGGCGGCTCCAAAAGCTTGGTGACTGCCCGACTGTTGCTGACTTGCGCCGGTTTGCGACGGGCAAGTGCAACCAGGCCCAGCGTGACCAAATGCTAGCGCATTTGGGTGCATGCGACCGGTGCATCACGCTGCTACGCGAGATGCGGCAGCGAGGCATATTAATAAGGAGAACGTCCCTTGTCCTTGCCGTCGCGGCCGTTTTAGCAGTCGCAGTCTGGGCGAGGTTGGATCGCTCTTCATCCATTTCAAACGCTGTTGCCACTGTCGATCTGCGGTTAGTCTCCCCCACGCGTGGCATCGAAACCAACAATGGCGCAAATGCGGTCACGACTCGACGAAGGGCAGGGCGGCTACGGATCATCTTGCCTATCGGGAGCGAAGGTAAATACGAGTGTCAGATCGTGCGCACGGGACAGAGTGTGCCACTGCTGCGTGCTTCGGGAGAAGCGCTTTTGGAAAATCACGACGTGGTCCTCAATCTACCTGTCGAACTGGGCAGTCTGACACCAGGGCGCTATTCCTTGGCGCTCCAGCGCGACGGTTCCGAGTGGGTGTACTATCCCTTGATTTTGGAATAACCGAGAAGTCTTTGCCTGCGAACCCGAGCTTATCGCCCAAACGAGACCGGAAAGGCGCCCAATAATAGGGACACGCATCTCCATAACGCTCCAGCACGTCCCGTTTCGCATGCGCTAGCGCGAATGCCTTATCCTCGTGCTCCGCGAGATGGGTGTAAAAGGCCTTCATCAGTACGGTCGTTGAGTTGTCTTCGACGTTCCATAAGCTGGCGACCACGGCGCGCGCTCCGGCAATAAGAAATGCCTGCTCAAGGTTGACAACACCGGCCTCTCGTTGATCGGTGCCGACATTGGTGTCGCAGGCCGATAGCGTTACCAGGTCTGCATTGAGTGACAAACCCATGATTTCGCGCACCTGTAATAATCCATCATCTTGCGTGTTGTGCTGGACTCCTAAGATCAGGGCTGCGCGGTCGGGGTACTGTGGGTCTGCCGCGGCGTGCGTTGCAAGGTGAATCACCCTGAACTCCGCCAACGGTTGTGTCTTGAAGCCGGTTTCACTGGCACTCTGCCCGAGCAGCAACTGTACGTTAGGGCCGGCAATCTGCGCTATCGCCAAGACTTCATCCCGGCTAGCTGGCAGATCTTCCAGGCGTGACCCGGAGAGTTCCGCAAGTCCTCTGACGACTACCGACGCCACAGTATCGTGTGCAAAGCTCTTAGGCAGTGCTCGTGCCAATTTGTAATCAACTGCCCCCACCGCAAGCAATGGTCGCGCACTCTCTTGGAATCTCGTGTTGCGGATGCGCCACAGCACGGTGCCAGAGGGTGCGTAGGAAACGACCCTGGAGCGCACGAAGAAACCGTGCTCATCACGCAATGCCTCAAACGGCAAGGAATAGAGCACGTCGTCGGGCGAGATGATGAAGCGAGACTGCGGAAATGCTTTGACAACGGGCGCTAGCAATACGCGATAGAGTTCGGCCGCGAACGGATCTCCCGCTCTTTTTGCCTTCAGCTCTGAGATATAGGAACTCGCTAAAGTCCGAACGGTGTTGCTGCCGGCCGGAAGACTGAGCAATCTCGCGGATGACTTGGTCACCACAATGCAGAATGCCGCCGGCTCGTCCAAGACATACTCTGCCAGAAGCTCATCATCCCTGAGGGCTCTCTGTATCGCCTTCAGAGGGGCAGGCTTCGCCAAGATATCCTTGTTACTGAGGCCCGCCTCGTTCAGTTCGAAGGCAAGACCGCGTTCGTCTTCCAGCAATTGTTCCATAAGAGAAGCGCGCGACTTTGGGTCCTCGGTTCGCAAGAGCGCGCGCTGCGTCGCCGCGATATCGCCTTCCAGTTTGGTGACGGCCGGCAATTTAGGGCCGCTCTGCTCGCGCTCATATAACTTGGTTGCTACAGTGCGACCACGAACGCGCTCGATCACTTGGAACGCGCGGTCAATATTCCCCATTTTCTGCGCCAACCTGAAGTGCCCAAGATAAGTAGCGCTCATCGATCCGGCACGCGCAGTGCTCTCTTCAAAACTGTGCTGGTGGACGATGATCCCGTCGAGCACATCTTCGGCTTCCTCAAATAACCTCTCTGCCTCACGAAATTGTTTGTCCGCTACCTTCAATTCGGCAAGCGCGGTGAGATCGCGGGGCAAGTAGTAGCGGTCTCCGACCCGTCGGCTGGCCCTGAGCCCAATTTGCAGCGCCTTGACTGCATGTTTTCTATCGCCAAGCGTTTGCTCGGCGGTCGCAAGCGCAAACATGGTTTCAGCAATTCCGCGGTTGAATTTGAGCTCTCTGGTGATCTGACCGGCTTTTTCGTAGTAGGTTGTGGCGCCGGCTGGATCGTTCGCCGCCATAGCAGAATCGCCAGAGATCATGAGCATTTCTGCCACGGCAATTTGCCGATTCTCCAGGCGGGCCTCCACCAAAGTTTTTTGTACCGCATCATGGGCTTGCGCATAATTCCCTAAGCCAATCAAAGCCCGTGCGATGCCCGCATAAGCAATGAACGGGAAGCCGGCATCCGGATTGGACTCGGCGGTGCTGATAGCGCGTTTAAAAAAGGTATGAGCCTCGGAAAATCGCCGCTCCTCATTGAATCCGTTGCCCAGCATTGAAAGAAGGCGTACCTGAGAATCTATGTCTCCTGTTTTGTACGCGGAAAATACTGCTTTCCCGATAAGACTGACCGCCAGAGCGGTATCTCCCTCAAGAAAGGCGATGGTGCCAAGTTCACCGTTGGCTCGCGCCGCCCACTGTTTCTCACCTAAGCTGTCTGCGA
>WNGG01007837.1_pt1 | contig 12464 bp, 12 predicted proteins | sample 5400661 | NCBI WGS metagenome assembly WNGG01 (sample SAMN13153372, study PRJNA577476) | soil metagenome | isolation source: 100 cm soil or saprolite under Garry oak tree replicate 1 | place: USA:California | collected 2016-06-15 | reverse complement strand
GCTGGTCAGGCCGGCGGCTGCGCTGTTGATGTCGGCGGCGTAGCGCTGGCGCGCCGCCAACGGCACGTTCGGCCCGGCCAGGAACGCGGTCGTCGCGGTGACGTCGGCGTCGGACAGATCCTGGTACATCCGCTGCGCGAGATGAGGTTGAGGACCTCGTAGCCGCGGGCCTGCTGGGTGTCGATGGCCGCCTGGGCCAGGGCCTCGGCAGGGACGGAACCATGCCCGACGGCACGCTGCAGGTCGGTGCTGGCCACCGTGAACGCCGCGGCCAGCCACAGCACCGACACCACGAGGGCCACCGACGCGGCGAGCAAGCCGAGGTTGAGCACCCGGTGCGTGCGCCGCGACAGCCACAACTGCGCCCGGTAGAGGACGAACGCCAGGGCGATGGCGAGGACCAGCATCACCAGGATCCACGGCCGCCCGGTGGCCCGCGCGCTGGCCGTGGTCAGCGCGGCGTTCTCCCGCGCGTAGCTGGCCCGGGCGGCGGGGAGCAGCGTGAGGTGCATCTGTTCCGAGGCCACCTGCATGAACGAGCCCGCCGTCAGCCGGTAGCCAAGCAGCCGCTCGGTCTGCGCCTGGGACACGTAGCCGGTGTAGACCGGCAGCCCGGCCGCGACCGCTGCCAGGCTGCGGACGAGCCGGGGGTTCGGCTGGTCAGGCCGGCGGCTGCGCTGTTGATGTCGGCGGCGTAGCGCTGGCGCGCCGCCAACGGCACGTTCGGCCCGGCCAGGAACGCGGTCGTCGCGGTGACGTCGGCGTCGGACAGATCCTGGTACATCCGCTGCGCGGCCAGGCTGAGCGGCTCGCTCGTGGACACCACGTCCTGGGCCGCCGACGCGTGCTGGATCACGGTCCAGGTGCCCACCGCCCCGTAGGCCACCGACGCCACCAGCAGGGTGATGAGGAGCAGCCGCAAACTGGCCGGCACGGTCCTGGACCGGCGCCGCCCGGGGTCCGCCGCCGCGGCGGCGTGGCGGGGCGCGGCCTGGGCCGCGGCGGGCGGGGCGCCGGGGGCCGGGGCGGCGGCGGGCGGGGGCGCGGATGTGGTGGTCACGGCTAGCCGATCTTCGCGATCTGCACGTCAGACAGCGACACGATGGGCCCTGGCAGGGGCTGGAACCGTACCTGGTCCAGGTACCGCGGCGCGTTTCCCGCGGTGATGGCCCAGTGCAGGAACGCCTTGATGTCACGCGCCTTCGCCGGGGCGTGCTGCCGGGCGCTCACGATGGCGTATTCGTAGTTCACGATCGGATAGCCCGTCACCGCCGGCCCGTCGACCATGGAGATCGTCTCGTTCACCGGAGTGGCGGACACGAAGCTGGCCACGGCCGCGCCGATGGTCTTCGCGGACGGCGCCTCGTAGGCGCCGAGGGCGTTGCGCAGTGCCGCGTAACCGAGCCCGGCATTGGCAGCCGCGGAGAGATAGGCGATGCCGACGTAGGCGACGCAGCCCGGGGTGGCCTTGCAGCCGGCCACCATGCCCGTGTTACCCGTCTCGGCACGCGCCCCCGGCACCGACGGCCAGGCCACCGTCGTGCCGTAGCCGGTGACCCGGTCCCACGAGGCATCCTGCGTAGACAGGTAGCTGGTGAACAGGAAGGTGTCGCCCGCGCTCTCCGCGCGGTGCAGCGGCACCACCCGGATATGCGGCAGCGCCACGCCCGGGTTAATCGCGGCGATCCTCGGGTCGTTCCACGAGGTGATGGACCCCTGGTACATCTCGGCGAGTACCTTGCCGTTCAGCTTCAGGTGGGCGGATGCCCGCAGGCCGGGGAGGTTGTAGTTGACCTGCTGTGCGGAGACGGCCAGCGGGATGTTGAGCATCGCCGGCTTGGTGACCAGGTCACCGCTGGACAGGTAGGCGTCGGAGGCGCCGATGTCGACGGTCCCGGCGGACGCCTCGGCGATGCCCTTGCCGGATCCGGTGGGCGCGGTCGCGATCGAGACGTTGCCGTGCTGCTGGTGGTAGGCCGCCGCCCAGGTGCGCAACAGCGGGAACAGCAGCGTGCTGCCGGTTTCCGACAGGTGCTGCGGGCCGGGCGCGAGGCCGGCCGGAATGCCGCCGGGAGCGGCGGGCGTGGCCACCAGCGGCGCGGGCCCGGCGCTCCCGCTGCACGCGGCGGCCAGCATGAGCGGTGCAGCGGCGGCCACGGCGGCCAGCACGCGGGGTCTCAGCGCCACCAGCCGATGCTCCTATCCGGGGTTCCCGGTCATGGCCGGGCTTGTCATCTGGTGCTCACCGGGCGCGCGGCTCCGCCGTACCCGCGCCGTGCCCACGCCACCGCGCTCACCCCCGGTACGGCCCGGCGGACGGGCCCTGACGGGCTCACCGAGCCAATCTATGCATAGACAGTGATAGTGAACGTTAGTTAACGTCACCGGTAATTTCACCTTATTGCCATGTGGCTAGTGGCGAAACGCCTCCGCCGGTGGCCCCGCCAGCGCCGCCGCCACCGCCACCGTCGCCATCGCCGGGCCCCACCTCGGTTCCGTGCCGCCGGATCGGCCACCTGGGCGACCGAGCGCCAGCACCGCTGTACTGCCTGTCCGGCCCGATTCTTCCGCGGCCGACTGAACCGGAGCCGGGCGGGCACCAGCCGATCGGCCCAATCGAGGCTCAGGGGGAGGGGGCGGCGCGGGCCCGGGCAGGCGGGCAGGCCGCTGGCGCGGGCTGGCATGCTTCCGCGTGCGACAGGCGCGACAGAGCCGTACGGGCTAAGTCGGGTATCGTCCGGCCTGTGAACGCCAGCCCGGCAACCGTGGTGAGTCTCGGGGCCTGGGGTGACCTAGAGGAGGGCTCAGGCGGCGGGACGTCGTGCAATGTGCGTGAGTTCGCGCTGCTGTCCGACGGGCGTGAGGTTACGCTCCTGGACGACCGGGGGTGGACGTCGACGGCCTCGTTGGACAAGATCTCGCTTACCCACGTTGTGCGCAACGTCTACACCGTGGTCTTGCCCGACGATGCCGAAGAGTCGGGCGAAGTCCATGAGTGGCAACGCTTCGAGCAACGTTTGCGCGAAGCCGGAGTTGCGGTTACCCGGGACGAGCTCCGGGCGTTGCCGTACCGCGTCATGTTGAGCGTCCCTTGCGGAGTTGCCCAATGGTCAGTTCGGTGAGGCAATCATTGTGGTCGGTGCGCCACCGACCACAAACGTGCGGAGTGAGAGAAGCGGCCACTGGGCCGCCAGCGCATCGCTGGGGTCGCCGCGAACCGGACAGCCGGACACGTTACTCTCGGGTAGGGGCCGCGCCAGGCCGGGCGCGGCCGAGCACTGGCCCGGAGGGAGGCCGGATGGGCGCCTACCAGACCGTGCTGGTCGGCACGGACGGATCAGATTCCTCCTACCGCGCGGTGGACCGGGCCGCCGAGATCGCCAGGGACACCACGGCACGGCTCGTCATCGTGTGCGCCTACGAGCCCGCAGGGCCGCGCGAGGTAGCGATGGCCGAGGACGTGCTCGGGGATGAGGCGTACTCGGTGGTCGGCTCGGCCCCGGCGGAGGAGACGCTGCGCACGGCCGCGGAACGGGCCGCCGCCCGTGGCGCGGGCAAGATCGAGCGGCTGTCCGTGCCGGGCGAGCCGGTGAAAGCACTGATCAGCGCGCTGGAAGAGCACCAGGCCGACCTCCTGGTGGTGGGCAACCGCGGGCTCAACACGATCGCCGGGCGGCTGCTCGGGTCGGTGCCGGCGGCGGTATCCCGCCGGTCCCCGTGCGATGTGCTGATCGTGCACACCGTCCGCTAGGCCGCCCGGGCGGGAACACCGATGGACACCGAGGCCACCGCCGGGCGGATCGAGGACGCTGCGGGTCGGGCCGGGGAACCCCCCGGGCGGGCCGGGGAAGCCGGGGAAGCCGGGCGGGCCGGGGAAGCGGCCGCGCGGGTCGAGGAACTGATGCTCGGCGGTCAGCGCCGGTACAACCGGACCGAGGTCAGCGAGGCCACCGGCGTCGACAGGGACCGGGCCCACCGGCTCTGGATGGCCATGGGCTTCGCCGAGGTGGGCGACGACGAGGCCGTGTTCACCGACGGCGACATCGAGGCCCTGCGGACCTGGGACGCCCTGGTGGCCAGCGGCACGATGGCGATCGAGGACGAGGTGCCGCACGCCCGGGTGATGGGGCAGACCCTGTCCCGGCTCGCCGAGTGGCAGGCCAGAGAGGTCATGGCCCGGGCCGACATGTTGGCCGCGGGCGCCGGCAGGCTGGCCGCGGGCGGAGCGGCGCGGGAGGCCGGCGCCGCCGACATGGCCGGTTTGCTGCTGCCGGTCATCGAGCGCCTGCAGTCCTACGTGTGGCGGCGGCACCTCGCGGCGGCGTACGAGCGCATCCTGCTCCAGCCGCCGGGTGAGCCGTCCGCGGCGACCACGACCGTCGGGTTCGCCGACATGGTCGGGTACACAAGGACGGCCAGGCACTCGCCCATCGAGGACCTGGCGGACCTGCTGGAAACCTTCGAAGAGGACACCTCCGAGGCCGTCGTGAGCAACCACGGGCGCGTGGTGAAGATGGTCGGGGACGAGGTGCTCTTCGTCACAGACCGGCCGGCCGACGCGGCCGAGATAGCGCTGCGGCTGACCAGCCCGGCGCGGGCCGGGGAGGGGCTGCCCGCGCTGCGCGTCGGCATGGCGGCGGGCCGGGTGCTGAGCAGGTTCGGCGACGTGTACGGCCCGGTGGTCAACCTGGCGGCCCGGCTGACGTCGCTGGCCAGGCCGGGTACCGCGCTGGTGGATGCCGAGCTCGCCGCGGCGCTGCGCGCGGACGGTCACTACCGGCTCCAGGCCAGGCGGCCCGCTGCCGTGCGCGGCTATCACCACCTCCGGTCCTGGGCGCTGCGGCCACGCTAGCGGCCGCTGCGGCCGCGCCAGCGGTCGGCCAAGCCTCCGCCCGCGGCCGGCCACGGCCTGGTCATCGGCGCCAGGTGCGCGCCGCCCGGCGGCTATGTTTGCTCGTTGTGATGTCACTGAACGAGGTCAGCCACTGGGCGCGCGGCCACGGGCTGGAGATCGTGCTGCTGGTGGTCGGGACGATCCTGCTGACCCGGCTCGTGTCCTGGCTCGGCGAAAGGATCACTAAACGGATCGACGCCAACGCCAGGGAGACCGACGCCCTGGTCCGCTCGGAGGCGGCGAAACACCGGCACGCCCTGGCCCAGGTGATCACCTGGGCCACCCTGGTGATCATCTACTGCGCCACCGGGATCGCGGTCGCCGCGCGCCTCGGCATCCCGCTGACGAGCCTGGTCGCCCCGGCCGCCGTGGCCGCCGTGGCGCTGGGCTTCGGCGCGCAGCGCATCGTGCAGGACATCCTGGCCGGGTTCTTCCTCATCACCGAGCGCCAGTACGGGTTCGGCGACCTGGTGCGGCTGGCCGTGCCGAGCGTGTCGAACGCGGCGATGGGGACGGTCGAGGACGTCACGCTGCGGGTCACCACGGTGCGCACCGCCGACGGCGAGGTGGTCATCACCCCGAACGGCCAGATCGGCCAGGTGACCAACCTGTCCCGCGGCTGGGCCCGGGCCGTGCTCGACGTGCCGGTGCCCGCTACCGTGGACGTCAACCAGGTCAGCGACCTGCTCCGGGAGATCGGCGAGGAGGCCTACGCCGAACCGGAGCTGAGCCAGTTGCTGCTTGACCCGCCCGCCGTGATGGGCGTGCAGAGCATCGACGTGACCCAGTTCCAGATCCGCGTGGTCGCCAGGACGCTCCCTGGCAAGCAGTTCGACGTCGGCCGGGCGCTGCGCGCCCGGATCGCGGCCGGCCTGCTCAGGGAGGGCATCAACCTGCCGCCCACGATCGAGGGCATCGAGCCCAACGGGGGCGGCTGATGCGGCGGATCCGGACCTCCACCTGGGTACTGCTGGCCATCTTCCTGGGCACGCTCGTGCTCTACGGGTGGGTCAAGCCGCCCTCCCCCAGCGCCACGACCGGGGACAGCCCCGCGGGCACGCAGCAGAGCGGTTCGGCGGCGCCGTCGCACACCCCGAAGCCCGCCCCGCGGCGCACGCCGCACCGCTCGCCGACCCCGTCGGCGACGCCGTCCCCGCACCGGACCGCCACGCCGCGCCAGACCGTGACGCCGCATCCGACGATCGCGCCCACCACCGCGCCGCCGAGCTCTCCGGCGCCCAGCCCGTCGTCGTCGGCAACCGTGTCAGGAACCCCATAACGAGCCTCGCCGGCGTCGGATTCCCGTCGTTTCGCCGGCTCCGCCGGTTTACTGGCCCGCTGGTCAGTGCCGCCGGTCGTCCACCGCGCACTGCCTGGGCAGGGTGATACGGACCTGCCAGCGGGCCGGGCCGCGCTCGGTGTGCGCGATGCCGCCCAGGATCGACGCCAGCTCGGCGAGCTGTTCGGTGTCCGCGGTCCAGTCACGCACGTCGCCGGGCTGGGTGAGGGTCAGCACGATCTCGGCGTCGTCCTCCCCGGCCTGCACGCAGACGTGCGCCTGGCTGAGCGGGCCGTCGCTGGTCATGAGGAACAGGGCCAGCTCGACAACGTCGGCGATGAGCGGAGCCTCGGCGCGCAGCGCGGCGCACGTGTGCCGGATGTCCACGGTGATCGAGGACAGCGGCAGCCACGCGGTCCGCTGCCTGATGATCTCCGGCAGCGCGGCCCCCGGCGGCAGGAACGGCCAGTCACCGTCGGTCAGGTAGCGCAGCGACCGGCCCGCCGCGGCGAGTTCCTGCTCGAGTTCGCCGAGCAACCGGGTCCGGTCGGCGGATCCATCGCCGCCGGTCAGTTGCAGGGCCAGGGATGCAGCGGCGAGTTCCTGGATGGGGCCGTCGTGCACGAAGTCCGCCAGGACCGCGCGCTCGCTCGACCGGAGCCCGCGGATCAGCCCGAGCAGCCGCCAGGCGGCGGGCATCCGGGCTGCCTGGCCGCCTGGCCTGGCCGCGGCCTGCCGCGATCGCGGCGGCAAGGCTTCCGAGGCGGGCACGGTGGCCGTGGCACCGGCCGCGGTGGCCGTGGCAGCGGCCGCGGGCACGGCAGCGGAGGCCGTCGGCACGGCGGCGGCGAGCACCGGCGCGGGCAGAATGTCATCCGGCACCGTGTCCCCCGGCCGGTGCAGCGCCCGCACGGCGCCGAGCAGGTCGGCCGGCCGGAACGGCTTCGGGAGACAGGCGACGCCGGGGGGCAACTGGCCGGTGGCGCCCCCGGTGATCACCAGGCATCGCCCGGCCGCGGCCGGATCGGCCGCCAGCAGCGCGTCGATGAGATCGGTCCCCCGTTCCGTGCCCAGGTGGGCATCGACAAGGACCACGTCGTATCCGGCCGGGCCCAGCGCGTTCGCCTGGGCCAGCGAGGCCGCCATGTCGACCTGATAGCCGTGCGCGGCCAGCGCCCGGCGGATCAGCATGCGGACCTCGCCGGTATCGTCCACGACGAGTACCCGCGGGCCACCGGGGTTCGCTGTCACCTGCCCCCTCCTCCGTGATCGGCGCGCATCCACCCGCCTGGTGAACGACGAGCCCGCGGGCGCGGGCCTTGCTCAGCTGGGAATTCCTGGGCGGGAACCGGCCAGCAGGAGCTGGCCCGGCCGGCCAGGCGGCGGGGCTAAGTCATCGCCCGTCCTGTCGCCGATCCGCGCGGCCAGCGCCGCCGCCTGCGATCGCCGCTGCATGCCGAGCTTGGTGAGCAGCGAGGACACGTAGTTCTTGACGGTCTTCTCTGACAAGAACATCTGCTCGGCGATCTGCCGGTTGGTCAGCCCTTCGCCGATCAGTTCAAGGACCCGCTTCTCCTGGCTGGACAGCGCCGCCAGGGGATCGGTGGTCTCCGCCTTCTCCCGCAGCAGCGCCATCACCCGCTGCGCCGCCTCGGGGCCGAGCGCGGACCGGCCCTCGGCCACCGCGCGCACCGCCTCGACCACCTCCGCGGCGTTCGACTGCTTCATCGCATAGCCGGCCGCGCCCGCCATGATCGCCGCCAGCAGCGCCCGGTCATCGCCGTACCCGGTGAGCATCAGGCAGGCCGTCCCCGGGCTTGCCGACTGGATCTCCCGGCACACCTCCACGCCGTCACCGTCGGGCAGCCGCACGTCCAGGACGGCCACGTCCACGCCCAGCACCGGTACCCGGTTCACGGCGGACTCCGCCGTCGCCGCCTCGCCGACCACCTCCATGTCCGGCTCGGCGGCCAGCAGGTCCTTCAGCCCCATCCGGACAACCTCGTGGTCGTCGACCACGAACACCCTGATGGTCTTCCGCGCACCACCCGCCTGCGCCCCGGCGATGCCGTGCATCTACACCCCCTTTGCGGCCAGCCCTCAGCTCGCGCCCGCCGCGCGCCCGCCGGGCAAGCCCAGCTTGCCGAGCAGGGAACGCACCTCACCCTTGGCGGCCTCCACCGGCTCGTCCAGCCGCTGCGCGATCTGCCGGTCGGTGAGCCCGTCCCCGACCAGTTCCAGCACCTGCCGGTCCCGCCCGGACAGGCCCAGCCCGGTGCCCAGGCCCTCGCGCAGCATGTCCATGGCCGTCTTGGCCGCACCGGGATCCAGGGCGGACCGGCCCGCCGCCACGTCACGGACCGCCATCACCAGCTTTTCCGCGAAGTTCTCCTTGCTCACGTAGCCGGCCGCGCCGGCCATGATCGCCCCGACCAGCGCCTCGTCACCGGAGTGCCCGGTGAGCATCAGGCAGGCCGTTTCCGGGACCGCCGACCGGATCTCACGGCATATCGTCACGCCGTCACCGTCGGGGAGCTGCACGTCCAGCACGGCCACGTCCGGCTGGAGCGACCCCACCAAGGCGAGCGCGGACCGCGCCGTCGCGGCCTCGCCCACCACCTCGATGTCGGGCTCCCTGGCAAAGCGGTCCCTCAGGGCCTGACGGATCAAGGCATGATCATCTACAAGACAGACCCGGATTCTGTCTCGTCCGGCGCCGTTCGTCACGCTCCACCCCCTGTCCGTATCGCGGCATGTGGCCTGCTCGCCCGCCTTCGGCGCCCACCCTTCAGCACATATAGTAATTAGTACACTACTTTAAGTGACAGCAGGTAGGCCACGCGAGGAGGCGGCGTGGAGCAATCCGGGGACCGGGCATTCGCCGATCTGCTCGAAGCAGCCCCCGACGCCATGGTCTGCGTCGATGGCCAGGGCCGGATCACCGGGGTGAACGCCGAGGCCGAGAAGCTGTCCGGGAGGCCGGGCCGGCCGGGCGAGGCGGGCACGTTGTTACTTATAGTAGTTTGAATATAGCAATAAGTCATGGCCCGGCCTGGTACCGGGTTTCGCCGCTTTCGTCATGGCGGCGCGGGGGGATGGCGGGCGCGAGATGAGCGAAGCAGCGAGCGGGCAGGCCGGCCGAGAGCGGGCGAGGATCCGCGTGTTTCTCATCGATGATCACGAGGTGGTCCGGCGCGGGCTCAAGGGGCTGCTGGAGGCCGAGGCGGACATCGACGTGGTCGGCGAGGCCGGGAACTCGGAATCGGCCATGGACCGGCTCAAGGCGGTCCAGCCGGATGTGGCGCTGCTCGACGTCCGGCTCCCGGACGGCGACGGCGTGTCGCTGTGCCGCGAGATCCGCTCCGAGCTGCCCGGCACCGCCTGCCTGATGCTCACCGCCTATAGCGACGACCAGGCGCTGATGGGGGCCATCATGGCCGGTGCGGCCGGTTACGTGATGAAGCAGACCCCCGGTACCGAACTGGTCGGGGCGGTGCGCACGGTGGCGGCGGGCCAGTCCACGCTCGACGCGCACACGGCGCAGCGGGTGATAGAGCGCCTGCGCCGGCGGACCTCCGGACCGGATCCGGCGTCCGCGCTGTCCGGGCAGGAGAAGCGGGTCCTGGAACTGATCAGCGAGGGGCTGACCAACCGGCAGATCGCCGAGCGTATGTTCCTGTCCGAGAAGACGGCCAAGAACTATGTGTCCTCCGTGCTGGCCAAGCTGGGCATGCAGCGGCGTTCCCAGGCCGCGGCCTTCGCCGCCCGGATGGCCGGTGCACCCGGGGGTGTAACCCCGCCACCGCGGCGCCCCGATGCGCCGGGCCCCCCGCCACCGCGGCGCCCCGATGCGCCGGGCCCGCCGGCGCCGGGCCGGAAGAATTGTCCCGCTAAGAATTGAAAACTGAGTTCTTACACATGAATTCAGGAGATTCCGATTGTTGAGTCAACGGCACGGCGAAAGAGTCAAACCGCCACATCATCCGGCACCTCGCACCCGGCTGTACGGTAATCTGTGTTCTTCTGCCGATCCTCGCTGACAGCACCGGGCATTTCCTGTACCCTTACGGCGTGTTCCCGGGCTACAGGTGGCCATAATTAGCCCGGCAAGACAATCAAGGATGCTCATCTTCTGGCGATACGATGGGAGTGGGTCATAAAGCGCCATCGCCAGTGCCTGCCGGGTCAAAAAGCCGGATGCCGCCACATGGCAAAGTATTTGCGCGGCACCGGCACCGGCCCGCTAAGGCCAGAGCACCCTTTCGATACGCCATAGGTGCCGTGAGCGGGCACGCCGGGCACCGGGCGGATATCAAGCCGCGTTGATTCACCCGGCCGGACGCCGCTGGCGGCGGCGCGGCTTGGCCGGGCGGGTGTGAATACCGGACCGCCGGCCAGTAAGGCGGCGCGCGCCATCACGACCAGACGCTGGAGGTAGTACCGCATGGGGCACGACGAGGAGCCCGCGCCGGGGCGGGGGGATGACCCCGCGCCAAGCGCGGATGGCGCTGCTCGCTCGCCTGGCTCGGCCGGGGGCAAGCGCCCCCTGCCGTCCGGCATCGGGTACGACACCACCCGGGGCCGCCCCGCTGGCTTCTTCATCACCCCGGACACCGCACCGTCCGGGCTCAGCGTGTCACGCCCGCGCTGGGTGGCACCGGTGTTCCTGTCCCTGTTCGCCGCCTGCGCCGCGGCCCTCGACGGGTGGATACCGCCGCTGACTCGCACGTACGGCGCGCTGCTGCGCGCTGTCGCGAACGTGCCGGCCGGCACGTTCGGCAAGCAGACCTCGGTGGCCGTCAGGCCCCTGATGCTGCTGCTCGCGCTGCTGTTCGCGCTGCTCGCCGCTGGCACCGTCCGGCGGCGGCTGCGGCTGTTCGGCACGACCGTGCTGGCGTTCGCCGTGCTCGTGGTGCTGACCGACCTGGCCTTGACCCGGTCGGCGGTGCTCGGCGGGCCCGGGCCGTTCGGGGCGCTGGGCAACACGATCGCCGGGCTCGACGGCATCGTGGCACTGGCCTTCGGCGTCTTCACCAGCGCGGCGCTGCCGCCCGGCGTGGTGGTGCGCGCCGAGCGCCAGCGGCCGCACCGGGATGCCGCACTGCTCGGCATCGTGGTGGCCGCGGCGGTCGTCGCCGTGCTGCTGGTCAAAAGGCACTGGGGGGAGCTCCTTGTCCTGCTGTCCAAGGCGCCGTTGCTCGGCGGCATCGCGTCCGCGCTCGTGGTTTTCTTCGGGCTTTTTCCCGGAATGCTCTATGCCCTGAACATCACCCGCCGCTGCACCCGGCGCGGCAGGCACACGATGTTGTTCCCGGTGGGCATCGTCGTTCCCGCGCGGAACGAGGAAGGGCTCATCGGCGACTGCGTCCGGGCAATCGACGAGGCGGTCGCCGACTATCCGCAAGCCTGCACCGTCTATGTGGTGGAAAACGGATCCAGCGACCGGACGCTCGAGGAGGCCAGGGCCGCCATTCGTGAAGCCCGGCACGTCCGTGGCGTCCTCCTCCAGTGCGAGTCCAAGGGAAAGGCATTCGCACTGAACTACGGGCTCAGGCACGTGACCGAGGAGATCGTCCTCCGGATCGACGCCGACACGCTGGTGACGCGATCGGTGCTCTTCGGCTTGATCCGGCACTTCGGCGACCCGTCCGTCGGCGGGGCCAGCGGGATGCCGCTGCCCCGGGTCCAGGAGAGCTGGATCTGCCGGATGCGGGCCCTGGAGGTCTACTACCAGGTCGGGTTCAAGCGTGCCGGGTACAACGCCGTGGACGCGATCGGGGTGCTGCCCGGCGCCCTGGTCGCCTACCGGCGCGACCTGCTGGTCAAGCTCAACGGCTTCGCCGAGGGAGTGAACGGCGAGGACGCCGACATGACCGTCCGGGTCGGCCGCCTCGGGTACCGCATCGTCTCGGACGCCTCGGTGCGCGCTTACACGGAGATGCCGAGCACGTTCGCCTACCTGCGCGAGCAGCGGATGCGGTGGGCCCGCGGCACCTACCACATGCTGGCGAGGAACAAGTCCGGCATCTACATGCTGCAGGGGCTGCGCTGCGTCTGGATGCTGCCGTGGGCGGGCTTCATCATGTTCCGCAGGCTCATGGTGCTGCCTTTCGCGGCGGCCGGGATCTTCCTGGTGCTGCTCAACCACTCCTCGGTGCCGCTTCAGGAGATCTCGGCCGGCGGGGCGATATTCCTCGGGGTCCAGCTCATCCAGATGATCGCCTGCATGGTGCTGCTGGGAGACACCCGGCTCATCGCCTCGATTCCCAGCTATCTCATATTCCGGCTCAT
>WNGG01007052.1_pt1 | contig 12468 bp, 8 predicted proteins | sample 5400661 | NCBI WGS metagenome assembly WNGG01 (sample SAMN13153372, study PRJNA577476) | soil metagenome | isolation source: 100 cm soil or saprolite under Garry oak tree replicate 1 | place: USA:California | collected 2016-06-15 | reverse complement strand
AGCTTGGCGAACTGGCGAAAGCCGACCGCCAGCCGGCGCTGGCGCTGACCGACACCGACAACATGTTCGGGGCGCTGGAATTTTCCGACAAGATGGCTGGCTACGGCATCCAACCGATCATCGGCTGCGAGCTCGCGCTTGATTTCGGCGATCAGGACCCGAGCGCGCGCAATGCACTCGCGGCGGGGCCGGCGCGGATCGTGCTGCTGGCGGCGCGCGAGCGCGGCTATCGCAGCCTGATGCGGCTGAACTCGCGGGCGTTCCTGGAAACGCCGATCCATCAGTCCCCCCACATCAAGTTCGAATGGCTGCAGGGCGATGCCGAGGACCTGATTGTCCTCACCGGCGGCCCGGAGGGGCCGATCTCGCTGGCAATCGATGCCGATCATGCTGATCTCGCGGCAACCCGCTGCGACCGGCTGGCGAGCCTGTTCGGCGACCGGCTCTATATCGAATTGCAGCGCCACGGCATCGAGAAGGAACGCCGCACCGAGGCCGCGCTGATCGATCTTGCTTATGCCAAGGGCTTTCCAGTTGTCGCCACCAACGAACCGTATTTCGCCACCGCAGACGATTATGAAGCCCACGACGCGCTGCTCTGCATCGCGGGCGGGCGTCTCGTCGCCGAAACCGATCGCGATCAACTGACACCGGATCATCGCTTCAAGACCCGCGCCGAAATGGCGGTGCTGTTCGCGGACATGCCGGAGGCGCTGGCCTCCACGGTCGAGATCGCCGAGCGCTGCTCGTTCCGCCCCGTCACGCGCAAGCCGATCCTGCCCCGCTTTACGGTCGGCGCCGGCAGCAACGCTGTGGACGCGGAAAGCGACGAGGCGGCGGAATTGCGCCGTCAGGCCGAGGAAGGCCTGAGCAACCGGCTCAGGGTTCACGGCCTCTCGCAGGGCGCTTCCGAGGAGGACTACCGCGCCAGGCTAGCCTTCGAGATCGATGTCATCACCCGCATGAACTATGCGGGCTACTTCCTGATCGTCGCGGATTTTATCCAGTGGTCGAAGGCCGAAGGCATTCCGGTCGGACCGGGCCGTGGCTCCGGCGCGGGCTCGCTGGTCGCCTGGGCGCTGACCATTACCGATCTCGACCCGATCCGGTTCGGCTTGCTGTTCGAGCGGTTTCTCAATCCCGAGCGCGTGTCGATGCCCGACTTCGACATCGATTTCTGCCAGGACCGGCGTGGCGAGGTGATCGATTACGTTCAGCAGCGCTATGGCCGCGATCAGGTCGCGCAGATCATTACCTTCGGGACGCTGCAGGCGAGGGGCGTGCTGCGCGACGTCGGGCGTGTGCTGCAGATGCCCTATGGGCAGGTCGACAAGCTGACAAAACTGGTGCCGCAAAATCCCGCGGCACCGGTGACGCTGGCGGCGGCGATCGCAAGCGAGCCCAAGCTGCAGGCGTTTCGCGACGAAGACCCGGTGGTGGCGCGCGCCTTCGATATCGCGCAGCGTCTCGAGGGCCTGACGCGGCACGCCTCCACCCATGCCGCGGGTATCGTGATCGCCGACCGTCCCCTGAGCGAACTGGTCCCGCTCTACCGCGATCCGAAATCCGACATGCCGGTGACCCAGTTCAACATGAAATGGGTTGAGCCCGCCGGATTGGTGAAGTTCGACTTCCTCGGCCTCAAGACGCTGACGGTGCTTGATGTCGCCGTGAAACTGCTCAAACAGCGTGGCGTCGATGTCGATCTCGCGACCCTGCCGCTCGACGATGCCGCCAGTTACCAGATGCTGGCCAAAGGCGATGTGGTCGGCGTGTTCCAGGTTGAAAGTCAGGGCATGCGGCGGGCGCTGGTCGACATGCGGCCCGATCGCTTCGAGGACATCATCGCGTTGGTGGCGCTGTATCGTCCGGGCCCAATGGCGAACATTCCGACCTATTGCGCCCGCAAGCATGGCGACGAAGAGCCTGAATATCTGCATCCGATGCTGGAGCCGATCCTGAAGGAGACCTTCGGCGTCATCATCTACCAGGAGCAGGTGATGCAGATCGCGCAGCTCATGGCCGGTTATTCGCTCGGCGAAGCCGACCTGTTGCGTCGTGCGATGGGCAAGAAAATCCGCTCGGAGATGGAGAAGCAGCGCGCGGGTTTCGTCGCGGGCGCGCAAAGGAATGACGTCCCGAAAGGGCAGGCGGATACCATCTTTGAACTGCTCGCGAAGTTCGCTGATTACGGCTTCAACAAGAGCCACGCCGCGGCCTACGCACTGGTGTCGTATCACACCGCCTACATGAAGGCGCATTACCCGGTTGAATTTCTGGCAGCGTCGATGACGCTCGACCTCAGTAATACCGACAAGCTGTCGGAGTTTCGCGCCGAAGCGCAACGGCTCGGGATCAAGGTCGAGGCGCCCTCGGTCAATCGCTCGGGTGCTACTTTTGAAGTCAGCGACGGCACCATCTATTACGCGCTCGCCGGGTTGAAGGGCGTTGGCGCGCAGGCGGTCGACCTCATCGTGGAGGCGCGCAAGGACGGGCTGTTCACCTCGCTGGCCGATTTCGCGGCAAGGGTTAATCCGCGTGCGATCAACAAGCGCGTGATCGAGAGCTTAGCTGCGGCCGGCGCGTTCGACGCGCTGGATTCCAATCGTGCGCGGGTGTTCGCAGGCTCGGAGGCGATCCTGGCGGCATGCCAGCGCAGCCACGAGGCCGCGACCGTGGGGCAGAACGACATGTTCGGCGGCGCGGCCGACGCGCCGACCATCATGCTGCCGCAGGTCGAGCCATGGCTGCCGGCCGAGCGGCTGCGGCGCGAATACGACGCGATCGGATTTTTCCTCTCGGGCCATCCGCTGGACGACTACGCCACCGTCTTGAAACGCCTGAGGGTGCAGTCCTGGGCGGAATTTTCGCGCGCGGTAAAGACCGGCGCGACCGCGGGCAAGGTTGCCGCGACGGTGGTGTCCCGGATGGAGCGGCGCACCAAGACCGGCAACAAGATGGGCATCATCGGACTGTCCGATCCGACCGGCCATTTCGAAGCGGTGCTGTTTTCCGAAGGGCTTGCCCAGTATCGCGAGGTGCTGGAGCCGGGTGCGGCGGTGCTGTTGCAACTCGGCGCCGAGCTGCAGGGCGAGGATGTCCGCGCCCGCGTGCTGCACGCCGAACCGCTGGATGCCGCCGCGGCGAAAACCCAGAAGGGGTTGCGCATATTCGTCCGCGACACGCGGTCGCTGGAATCGATCGCCAGGCGGCTGCAGATGCCCGAGGCTGCCCCGCAGGGTGGGTCTGCCCGTGGCAGCGCTCCGGCGAAGCCGGATCCGGCAGCGGCAGGCGGAGCCAACGGCGACGTGTCGCTGGTGTTGATGCTCGACCTCCAGACCGAAGTGGAAATGAAGCTTCCGGGCCGCTTCAAGGTATCGCCGCAGATCGCCGGCGCGATCAAGGCGGTTTCGGGCGTGGTGGACGTGCAGACGCTGTAGGTCGTGTAAGCAAGGTAGGCAGTGCGCGCCGACTAGAGCATGATGTGTTGGAACTGGATCGATTGCGTCCCGTAAGCGCGAGGCACTAACGATCTCGTGTCCCGGACCCGGCATACCGTCCCTTCGGCGGTGCACGGCAGGGCCTGGACAAAAAATCGCGAAAACAACCCCATGCAAAGTAGAGTGAACCCCGGCTCGCAGCACTCCTGCTGCGCTGCGTCGTCCGGGCGCGAGAAGAAAAATGCGCCATCGTCATGGCCCCAACCTGATCTCATCCCGCTCTAGCCGGTGTTCAGCACGATGTCGAACACCACCAATTTCGACTCGGGTTCCATCTCAGCAGTCGGCGGCAACAGCTTGGTGATCAGCAATTCGGTTCTTCCCGCGGCTTGCAGCAAGCGATCCGTTTTGTTGTAGGGATCTCCTTCAAAATACATCTGGGTCACGAGTCTGTCCTGCTGGCCGGAAACCTTGAAGTGAATGTGTGCCGGTCGGATCATGTTGGGGCCCACGGGATATGCTGCGGGTTTGATCGTCTTGAACCGATATTGACCGTCGTAGTCGGCGGTCAGAATGGCTGACCCCTCAAAGTTTGGATCGAGCGGCGCGGGGTTCGTATCGCCTGGATGCGTGTAGCGCCCATGAGCGTTCGCTTGCCATATTTCAACCTTCGCGTTGCGAACAGGTTCTCCCTTCAGATTGAGCACACGTCCCATAACGGTGAGGATCTGACCTTCAGCGCGTCCCGGCCGACCCGGTATCCTCGTCAGATCGGCGTTCTGATCCAAGGGTTTCAGAGGATAGAAGGGACCAAGTATTTGCTCTGGTGTGCGCCGCAACGCCGCTCGCGCCATCGCAAACCTGGTTGAGACGACGCTCGCGATGCCGGTTAGCGCGGACATCTTCAAGATTTCACGGCGACTGAGATCACCTATCGAGTAAATCGCCATCGCGGCTCTCCTCAAAATCCGATCGCGCGACCTCGTGATCGCAGCCCTCAATTGGATCCGAGATCCACAAGACTGGATCTGAGATCCACGAGACTGGATCTGAGATCCACAGGTACCGTGAGGCCGATACGTCCACTTCGCCACTTGCGTTTCAAGCGCTATGCCCTCTTGGCAGCGCTTTTCGTTCAAACGATGTTCAGATAGCCGCGCGCTCAATGCGCGGATGTGGTACTTGAACCGTAGGCGGGCAGAAAAGCGATGCGTGTGATCAAAACCTTTTCGATTTTTTCGTTCTGCCTGATGTTGTTTTCCGGGCTCGCGGGGGTGCTGAGTTCCGCCAGCGCTCAGCAGCAGGAAAAGCGGATTGCGCTGGTCGTCGGTAACGGCGCGTACGCCAAATCGCCGCTCGCGACTGCGGCCAACGACGCAGGGCTAATCGCACAAACCTTGCAGGCGGCGGGCTTCGACGTGATCGGGGCCCGTGACCTCGACGGCGACACCCTGCGCCGAAGCTTCCGCGACTTCATTCAGAAAGCCGAAGCCTCAGGTCCGGACACGGTCGCGATGGTGTATCTCGCCGGCTATGGAATGCAGCTGGCCGGTGAGAATTATTTCATACCCGTCGATTCGACGATCAGTCGCGACACCGACATTCCAACTGAAGGAATGCGGATCAGCGACTACGTCCGCCAGCTTGCATCGCTTCCGCTGAAGGCCGGCGTCGTCGTGCTCGACGCGGCCCGGCAGCAGCCTTTCATCGAGGGCGGCCAGCCGCTTGCGAGTGGGCTCGCGCTGGTCGAGCCGGATCCGCACATGCTGATCGCGTTCAACGCCGCGCCGGGTACGATCGCTCCCAATGAGCAGGGGCCGTATGGCGCCTACGCGCAGTCGCTCGCAGAGATGATCCGCACCGGCGGACTGCCGCTGCCGGAAGTTTTCAGCCGCGTGCGGCTCCGCGTCAATGAAGCGAGCAAGGGCGCGCAAGTGCCCTGGGACGCACAAAAGATCGATGCGCAGTTCATGTTTTTCGATCGTGCGCCGGATGCGCCCGCACAGCCGCCGCAGGACCAGGCCGCCGCGGTTCGCAACAGGCCGATCCGCGATATCGGTGTGCAGGATGCCTATGCCGCAGCGCTCGAACGCGACACCATGCAAGGGTATGACGATTTCTTGGGTGCCTATTCCGGCGATCCACTTGCCAAACGGGTGCGGGCAATTGTCGCCGCGCGGCGCGAAGCGATTACCTGGCTTCGCTCTTACCGGGCCGACACGCCGCAAGCTTACTGGTCGTATTTGCGGCGCTATCCCCGCGGTCCCCATGCCGGTGATGCCCGTCGTCGCCTCGCTATTCTCACCGCCGCGCTGGAGCCGCCGCCGTCATTCGCGGTCATGGACTACGACGTGCCGCCGCCCCCGCCTGAGGAAATCGTCTACGTCGACCGGCCCATGCTGATGTTCAGCGACCCGGAGTTCGACTTTGCGCCGCCACCGCCGCCGCCGCTGTTTTTCCTGCCAGCGGCGCCACCGGATTTCATCGTCTTGGAGCCGCCGCCGCCACCGATCGGGTTGTTCATCCTGCCGCAGCCGTTCTTTGTGCCGATCCCGGTCTATGTCCGCGCGCCGGTCTATGTCGTGCCGCCGCGGAACAACATCATTTTCGCCAACATCCACAACACGACCGTCATCAATAACGTCATCAACCGGCCGCCTCCGCCGGTGCCCGTTGCTCCGGGGGCTGAAAATGTTCGCCCCAACGCCAGGGGCGGAGTTGTTCCGCCGGTGTCGCCGGGGCAGGGCGGAGCGACACCGGCCGGCGCCGGTCCGGCGCTGCCGCCCGCGGTCGCGCAAAAGGCCTCGCTGATCCAGCAAGGAAGGCTGCCGGTACCGCCGAGCGCCTCGATTAATCCCGCAGCCAGGCCAGGCACCCCTCCGGGCACACCGTCTGGTCAGCGAGGAGGGCCAAATACGCCGTTGCCCACCAACGTAACCCCCAATGCGCTGCCTCCAGGCCAGGCGTTACCGAGGACCAATGCTCTGCCGGTCCCGGGCAGCAGAGGGGCGCCTCCGGTGCCCCCGGGCGCGACGGGACCTGCTCCTGGTGCGCCGAATCCGAACGCGAGACTTGCTCCGCAAGGTCAGCCCGGGACGACACCTCCAGGGGCCCCGAATCTTCCGGGAGCAGCCGGTGCGCCGAGAGCACCGGGAGCGCTGCCCGCACCACCGGCGGGTCAGCCGAGAGCTGGCGGTTCGGCTCAGGCCCCTGAAGCAAAGCCGGTCGTTCCGGAAGCGGCGCGACGGCCAAACGCGCCGCCACCACCGCCACCGCCGCCCCCAAAATCCGTAGCCGCGCCTCCAAGGCCGGTTCCGCAGGCTGTGCCACGGCCTCAGCCGCAAATTCAACGGGCTGAGCCGCCTCGCCGGGCTGCGCCACCGCCACCGCCGCCGCGTCCGGCTCCGCAGATGGCCAGGCCTGCGCCGCCGCCGCCCCGAATGGCCGCGCCGCCGCCGCCTCGAATGGCCGCGCCGCCGCCGCCCCGAATGGCCGCGCCGCCGCCGCCTCGGGCGGCCCCACCGCCACCGCCGCGTCCGGCCCCCCAGATCGCGCGTCCGGCGCCACCGCCGCCGCGACCAGCGCCGCCGCCGCCGCGGCCGGCTCCGCCGGCGGCTGCCAAAAAATGTCCGCCGAATGTTCCCAGGTGCTGAGAACGGAGCCGGTCAGGCCTCAGTCTGCGGGCTTGACCGGCTATCGTTTTCGGGTTTCGGCCGTAGCGGGACAGCGGCGGGTACGGACGCTGCAGGCCGGGCGCTCGGGGCGATAAAGCCACTGAAAACGGCCGGATTTCCTTGCTTCTCGCGAAAATCCCGCTATATACCGCGCCATCTCACACGGAAACATGGCTCAAAAGGCCGTCCGGTGGCAACCGGGCCGCAAGGCTCGTTTGCTCACACGTTTCCGGAGGAACCAACCGGAGAATTAGACTATGGCGCTTCCCGATTTTTCTATGCGTCAGCTGCTTGAAGCTGGCGTTCACTTTGGCCACCAATCGCACCGCTGGAATCCGAAAATGGCGGATTACATTTTCGGTGCCCGCAACAACATCCACATCATCGATCTCGCCCAGACCGTGCCGCTGTTGCATCGCGCGCTCCAGGCGGTCAGCGATACCGTCGCCAAGGGCGGCCGTGTCCTGTTCGTCGGCACCAAGCGGCAGGCGCAGGATGGCGTCGCCGAAGCCGCCAAGCGATCGGCGCAGTATTTCGTCAATTCGCGCTGGCTCGGCGGCACGCTGACCAACTGGAAAACAATTTCCGGTTCGATCAAACGTCTGCGGCACCTCGACGAAGTGCTCAATTCCGGCGATGCCAATGCCTATACGAAGAAAGAGCGGCTGACGCTGCAGCGCGAGCGCGACAAGCTCGATCGTTCGCTGGGCGGCATCAAGGACATGGGCGGTCTGCCCGACATGATCTTTGTGATCGACACCAACAAGGAAGACATCGCGATCCAGGAAGCCCAGCGGCTCAACATTCCCGTCGCCGCGATCGTCGATACCAATTCGGACCCCAAGGGCATCACCTATGTGGTGCCAGGCAATGACGATGCCGGCCGTGCCATCACGCTGTACTGCGATCTGGTGGCCCGCGCGGTCATCGATGGCATTTCGCGAGCGCAGGGCGATTCGGGCATGGATGTCGGCGCGTCGGCCCATCCCGTCCGCGAGGAGATCGCGGTGGCGCCGCAACCTGCGGCCTTCCAGGGTCTTGCCGGGCCGCGCGGTGCGGCCGACGATCTCAAGAAGCTCACCGGCGTGTCCGGCGCGATCGAGAAGAAGTTCAACGACCTCGGCATCTTCCATTACTGGCAGCTCGCCGAACTCGATCACGATACCGCGCACAAGATCGGCGAAGAGGTCGGACTGCCAAGTCGCGCCGACGGCTGGGTGGCCCAGGCCAAGGCGATGACCGCGGAAGCCGAATAACGTTAGCGCGCTGGCCGGAAGCATTCCGGCCACCACCTTTCAATTTTAGGTAATTGCTGATGGCGGACGGCGGCGAGGCGGCAAAGCCGCGCCCGACCGCCCTGACAGGCAAAGGACATGTAACGATGGCAACGATCACTGCGGCGATGGTCAAGGACCTGCGCGAGACCACCGGTGTCGGCATGATGGACTGCAAGCAGGCGCTCGCCGAGAACGACGGCGACATGCAGGCGGCGATCGACTGGCTGCGCAAGAAGGGTCTGTCGAAAGCCGCCAAGAAAGCCGGCCGGGTTGCGGCGGAGGGCCTGATCGGCGCACTCACGGCTGGTAGCAAGGGTGTCGTGGTCGAGGTCAACTCCGAGACTGACTTCGTTGCGCGCAACGAACAGTTCCAGGGACTGGTCAAGATGATCGCGCAAGTCGCGCTCGGCGTCGGCGCCGACGTGGAAAAGATCAAGGCGGCGAAGGTCGGCAGCGTGACGGTCGAGACCGCCATTGCGGACGCGATCGCGACCATCGGCGAGAACATGACGCTGCGCCGTGCGGCTTCGCTCGAAGTCGGCAAGGGCGTGGTGTCGAGCTACGTGCACAATGCCGTGATCGAGGGCGCGGGCAAGATGGGCGTGATCGTGGCGCTGGAATCCACCGGCAAGACCGACGAACTCGCAGCCCTCGGCCGCCAAATCGCCATGCATGTTGCCGCGGCCAATCCGCAGGCGCTGGATGCGGCCGGGCTCGATCCCGTCGTCGTGAAGCGTGAGAAGGACGTGCTCGCCGACAAATACCGCCAGCAGGGCAAGGCCGAGAACATGATCGAAAAGATCGTCGAGTCCGGTTTGAAGACCTATTACAAGGAAGTCTGCCTGCTCGAGCAGGCCTTCATCCACGATAATGCCAAGTCGGTCGCCCAGGCCTTGAAGGAAGCTGAGGGCAAGATCGGAGCGCCTGTGAAGATTACCGGATTTGTGCGCTATGCTCTGGGCGAGGGAATCGACAAGCAGGAATCCGATTTCGCAGCCGAGGTCGCGGCGGCCAGCGGCAAGAAATAACCGCCGGAAGAGTTCTCCCGGCGTTGGGCTGGAAGCCGCCGCGCGGGCTAGGGAAGGCGATCGCATCATGGCTGAGCCGGTCTATCGTCGGGTGGTGATCAAGCTTTCGGGCGAATATTTTGCCGGTGCACATTCGTTCGGCATGGATCAGCCGACCATCGACCGGATCGCCGGTGACCTGATCGCGGCCAAGCAACTCGGTGTCGAGGTCGCGGTGGTCGTCGGCGGCGGAAATATGGTCCGCGGCGTGGAGGTATCCTCGCGCGGCGTCTCCCGCCCGACCGGCGATACCATGGGCATGCTTGCCACCGTGATGAATTGCCTGGCCCTGGAGGCCGCGATCGAGCGGCGAGGGGCGCCCGCACGGACCCTGTCGGCGTTCGTCATGCCGCAGATCTGTGAGCTGTTTACCCGAGGTGCGGCGCACAAATATCTTGCCGAGGGCCGGATCGTGCTGCTCGGCGGCGGAACCGGCAATCCGTTCTTCACCACCGATACCACAGCGGTGCTGCGGGCGGCCGAAATCGGCGCGCAGGCCGTGCTGAAGGCCACCAATGTCGATGGCGTGTACAGCGCCGATCCCAAGAAAGACCGTTCGGCGAAACGGTTCGACCGTCTGACCCATTCACAGGCGATTGAAGGCGGCTACAAGGTCATGGATGCTACCGCATTCGCGCTTGCCCGCGAGACGTCGCTGCCTATCATCGTGTTTTCGATCGCCGAGCCGGGTTCGATAGGTGCAATCCTGCGCGGCACGGGCCACGGTACAATCGTCGCCGGCTGACATGGGAAGCGCCGATGTGCAGAGGGCCCTGACCACGAGTTTTGAGGAGGGAGAGCGTTATGCCCACGGGTAGTTTCGACATCAACGAATTGAAGCGCCGCATGCAAGGTGCCACCCAGTCGCTCAAGCATGAACTGGGCGGTTTGCGAACCGGCCGCGCCGCGGCCTCGATGCTGGAGCCGGTGCAGGTCGACGCCTACGGCACGCATATGCCGCTTAACCAGCTCGCCACCATCAGCGTGCCGGAGCCGCGCCTGCTTTCCGTGCAGGTATGGGACAAGTCGATGGTCAAGGCGGTGGAGAAGGCGATCGTCGACTCCAACCTCGGCTTGAGTCCCGCCACTGAAGGGCAGGTGCTTCGCTTGAGAATCCCTGAACTCAATGAAGAACGCCGCAAGGAACTGGTGAAGGTGGCGCATAAATACGCCGAGGCGGCCAAGGTCGCAGTCCGGCATGTCCGTCGCGATGGCCTCGATACCGTCAAGAAACTTGAGAAAAACCACGAGATTTCCGAGGACGACCAGGAACGGCTAGCCAATGATGTGCAGAAGGCGACCGACGGGACGATTTCGGAGATAGATCAGTTGCTTGCGGCCAAGGAAAAGGAAATCCTCACCGTTTAAGCCAAGGATTGCCAGGTTTAAGGATTGATGGATGTCGAACGCCGCCGCCCCCGCAACTGAAGGACCGGATCGAACCGACGGTCCCTTGCATGTGGCGATCATCATGGACGGGAACGGGCGCTGGGCCGCGGCTCGCGGTTTACCGCGGGCGGAAGGCCATCGCCGGGGCGTCGATGCGTTACGGCGTGTGGTCCGCGCCGCCGGGGAACTCGGCATCCTGTACCTGACGATTTTCTCCTTCAGCTCGGAAAACTGGTCGCGTCCGGCGACCGAAATCGGCGACCTGTTCGGCCTGCTCAGGCGCTTCATCCGCAACGATCTGGCGACGCTGCATCGCGATGGCGTCAGGGTACGGGTGATCGGCGAGCGCGACGGACTGGAGCCGGACATCTGCGCGCTCTTGAACGAAGCCGAAGAACTGACCAAGGGCAATACCAGGCTTCATCTCGTCGTCGCGTTCAACTACGGATCGCGGCAGGAAATCGCTCATGCGGCGCAGCGACTGGCGCGCGAAGTCGCGGACGGCAAGCGCGATCCCGCATCGATCGACGCCGACACGCTCGGCCGGTATCTCGATGCGCCCGATATTCCCGACCCGGATTTGATCATTCGCACCAGCGGAGAACAGCGGCTGTCGAATTTCCTGATGTGGCAGGCGGCCTACAGCGAACTCGTGTTCGTGCCGATCCACTGGCCGGATTTCGACAAGGACGCGCTCGAGAGCGCGATCGCCGAATATGCCAGGCGGGAACGCCGTTTCGGCGGTCTGGCCGTGAAAACCGGATCGTGACCGAGGACGAAGCTGCCTCGGCGGCTGGTGTCGAGCAGGGGTCGCACAATCTCCTGATGCGCGTCATCGCCGCGTCGGTGCTCGCGCCTTCGGCGATTGCCATCGCCTATGCCGGCGGATGGCTCTGGCTCGGCCTCGTCACGCTCGCCGCAATCGGCCTCTATGTGGAATGGCTGACGATCGTGGGCGCGCGCACGCCGCGCGTGATGGCTGTGGGCATCGTCACGCTTTTCGGCGCCGCAGTGTGCCTCGAAATCGGGCGGATCGGAGCGACATATGTCATTATCGCGCTTGGCGTCATTATCGCTGCGTTGCTGTCGCCCCATCGTCGCGGCTGGGCCGCGCTTGGCGGTTGCTACGCGTTCGCGGCGCTGGTCGCCTCGGTCGTGGTGCGGCTCGACCAGACTTACGGATTCACCGCGCTGATGTTCATTCTGCTGGTCGTCTGGGTAACCGATATCGGCGGTTATTTTGCCGGCCGGGGCCTTGGTGGACCGAAACTCTGGCCGAGGGTCAGTCCCAAGAAGACCTGGGCAGGCGCCATCGGCGGCTTTGCCGCTAGTCTCGTGGTCGCTGCGGGGTTTGCGGTGGTAGGTCTCGGCAAAACCGGCCCCTTGCTGCTATTGGGTGCGGTGCTCTCGACCGCTTCCCAATTCGGCGATCTGTTTGAATCTGCTGTGAAACGGCGATTTGGCGTCAAGGACTCAAGTCACATAATTCCGGGGCATGGCGGGCTACTGGACCGGCTTGACGGATTTGTCGCAGCGGTTGTCCTGGCGGCGATTTTCGGATTTTTGCGGGGTGGCGCGGATGGCGTTGGCCGCGGTCTTATGGTTTGGTGATTTCATGAGC
>WNGG01018580.1_pt1 | contig 12469 bp, 5 predicted proteins | sample 5400661 | NCBI WGS metagenome assembly WNGG01 (sample SAMN13153372, study PRJNA577476) | soil metagenome | isolation source: 100 cm soil or saprolite under Garry oak tree replicate 1 | place: USA:California | collected 2016-06-15 | reverse complement strand
CTGCCGCATCTGGGAGCCCGTGTAGTCAGTAGAAAGGAGTTGCCAAAACGTCGGGTAACACGTTGAATGTTCTATATTTAACTGCCATTGACTTGTGTGGTTTGGGGTGGAACATCTGTTGCAGGTGCCAGAGATCTGCTGGCCAGTGGTGACCTCCCGCAACAGATACTCGTTGAGGGCCTCATCACTTGCCAGTTCGGCCTCCGTCGGCTCGGTGCGCTCGGCAATGATGGGCTGAAAATCCCCGTGCTCGACAAGCTTCACCCCCAGCCGGACCATCTCGCGCATGCGTCGGCGGTCAAACTCATCCGTGAGGTATCGGTAGTCGAGGAACGGCTGCACGGTAGGATCGGTGGATTGGAGCCGTAGCTCGCCCACACTCATCGCTAAGTCGAGAACCCCTAGCATCCGAATGCCTAATGGCGCCATACGCTCACCGCCCCGGTCGACGCGCTCGGTGGCGAAGGACTGCATGAAGATCATCAGGTCGTTGCGCAAGTGTGAGCCCTGGGCGGTCCAGCGCAGCGCCAGTTGAATGCGCGGGGCAAAGCCATCGAGGGGGTGCTCCGGCCTGGTGCGCCAGGTGACGTAGATGATCGGGTGATCCCGTAAGTTTTGTCCAACGCCAGGGAGGTGGTGGACTACGGGAATATTGAAACTACGCAACTGCTCGGTCGGTCCGACACCGGACAGCATCAGGAGATGCGGAGAGCCAATGGCCCCGGTACTGAGGATGATTTCCTCCCCCTCGACGGTAAACCGCTGTCCGCCGGTCTCTACCTCCACGGCGACCGCCTTTGTGCCATCGAAGAGGATGCGATGGATCATGCAATTGGGCCTGATGGTCAGATTCAACCGATGTCTGGCCTGATTCAGGTAGCCCAAGGCGGTGCTCCAGCGAATCCCGTTGGGGTTGTTGCAGGGCACCGGACCAATCCCGGTGGCATCCGGGTGATTGTGGTCCGGACTGTCAGGAAAGCCGGCGGCCCGGCAGGCGTTGTAAAACGCCCGCTGGTCTGACAGCCACTCGTGGGGCTTAAAGCGGCGGGCAATGATCGGACCGTCAGAGCCATGAAAGTCGTTGTCACCGAAATCGGTATCGGTCTCGATCTTGCGAAAGTACTGGAAGCAATTTTCAAAGTGCCACTGCTCGTTGCCCATGGTGGCCCAGGCGTCGTAATCTTCCGGCACGCCGCGCAGGAAGACCTGGCCATTGATGGCACTCGAGCCGCCCGTCACCTTGCCGCGCGGCACCAGCATCTGCGGCGCCTTCTCCGTGGCCTTGCCCACGAACTGCCAGTTATGGTCGCTGACCATGATGTCGGTGGCGGTGGCATAGCCGTGCTTCACCTCATCCGGCAGCTGCGCGATGTCGGGGTAATCGGGACCGGCCTCGAGCAGCAACACCGAGCGCTGCGGGTCCTCACTGAGGCGGGTGGCAACGATGGCACCGGCGGAGCCGGCTCCCAACACGATATGGTCGTACTTCATCGGACGGTCCTCCAGAAACGAGTGAGCATTAATACAACGTCAACATGTGTTTAAGGTTTTCTGTGCCAGCAGTCTTTACTCCCTCTCCCAGAGAGAGAAGGAGCCAGCCCGCTCCTGGGAGAGTCCTCTTCCAACGGGAGAGCTCTCGTTAAAGCCTCTTCCAACGGGAGAGCTCTCGTTAAAGCTGGCGCAGCGTTGGATCGAGCGCATCCCGGAGCCAGTCGCCGAAGAGATTGAAGGCGAGCACCGTCACCAGAATGGCCAGCCCCGGGAAGAAAGAGACCCACCAGGCACTGGCGATGTAATCCCGACCCTCGGCGATCATCGAGCCCCACGTCGGTGTGGGGGGCGGAACACCCGCCCCCAGAAAGCTCAACGACGCCTCCACGATGATCACCCAGCCCACTTGGAGGGACAGGAGCACCACAAGCGTGTTCAGCACATTGGGAAAGAGGTGCACGACGATGATGCGCATGGGCGAGCTGCCAGCAATGCGGGCCTGCGCCACAAAATCCCGTTCTTTAATACTCAACGCCTCACCCCGGATGACGCGGGCAAAACGTGCCCAGAGCACCAGGGCAACCGCCAGCACCACGGTGATCAGACTGCCGCCGAGGATCACCACTAAGAGGATGGCAAAGAGAATGATCGGAAAGGACAGGGCGGTGTCGGTGGCGCGCATGAGGAACGCATCCACACGCCCTCCGGCATAGCCAGCAATAAGCCCCAGCGCCGCCCCCATACCCCCACCGATGCACAGGCCGAGCAACCCCACCAGCAGCGAGATGCGCGCCCCGTAGATCATGCGGGTGAGCAGATCCCGGCCCATGGGATCCGTACCGAGCGGGTGCGCCAGACTCCCCCCGTGCTCCCAGAACGGCGGTCTGAGCCGTTCAGGCAGCGAGATATCGACAGGCGAGTAGGGTGTTAAGACATTGGCCAGCACCGCCGTCAGGACCATCAGGGTAATAATGGTCAGGGGCACAACTGGCACGCGCCTGAGTGCCGCCAGACGCCAGCGTACCGGACGGACAAGAGGTTTTTCGCTTACCAACTCACCAGTAGCCATGCGAGCACTCAGCCATAGCGGATACGGGGATCGACATAGGCATAGAGAATATCGACCAGAAGGTTCACGGCAATCACCATGCCAGCAGTGAGCAACACCACCGCCTGGACCACCGGAAAATCGCGAAACACAATGCCTTGATAGATCAACTGGCCAATGCCTGGCCAGGCGAAGACGGTTTCCACGAGAATGGCGCCAGTGACTAAAACGGCCAGATAGATCGCCCCAAACGTCAGGACAGGGATGAGGGCATTGCGCAAGGCGTGTTTCCAGATGACGGTCTTTTCTGGCACACCTTTAATGCGGGCCAATTTGACAAACTCACTGCCCAGGATATCGAGCATACTCGAACGCAGGAGCCGCATCATCCCAGCCACCACAAACCAGCCCAGGGTGAACGCCGGTAGCACGTAGTGCCAGACACTCCCAACCCCAGCCACCGGGAGCCAGCGCAAGTGCACGGCAAAGACCTGAATCAGCACGATACCGACCCAGAATTGCGGCAGCGATTGCCCCAGGACCGCGACGATATTGGCCAGAGTATCGATAGCCGTGCCCTTCTTCACTGCCGCTACCACCCCAAGGGGAAAGGCCAGGAGCACGGCAATGCACAGCGCCACTGCTGCCAGCTTGAGGGAATTCGGCAGGCGATCTTTGAGCATGTCTAATACAGGCATTTGCCCCTTAATCGACCGACCGAAATCCCCTTGTACCGCCTTGCTGATAAAGACCCAGTACTGGACTGGCAGGGACTGGTCGAGTCCCAGGGCGTGCCGTACTTGGGCAATGTCCTCACGTGAGGCATCGTCTGGCAACATCAGCATGACGGGATCACCGGTCAAGCGGCTCATGCCAAAGATGAGCATGGAGATGGCCAGCAGCGCCAGCACTGACTGCACAAAACGTCTGAAAATATAGCGCTGCATGCCGACCTCGAAACTCATTAGATAAACCTTGGCGGACCACGAGCTAGATGTAATCGCCACAGCCGTTGGTGTCAAGCAAAAGAAATCCGGCGTGCCGCTGTTGATCGTCGGCCAAGCTTGCCCTGACGCAGGGCAGGACCTCTTCACCCCCTCTCCCACAGGGGGAGAGGGAGGAAGGGCGCACAGGAGCTATTCGACAGTGACAGACTTTGCGAGGTTGCGCGGCTGGTCGATATCACAGTCACGCTCGATAGCACAGTAGTAAGCGAAGAGCTGCAGCGCCACCACGGCCGGGATGGGCTGGAGGAAGTCGAGGTTCGGGGGCGTGTAGATGATGTCGTCGGCGACCTCGGCAATCTCCTCGTCGCCTTCAGTGGCAATGGCAATCATCTTGCCACCGCGGCTCTTGATCTCTTGCATATTGGAGAGCACCTTGTCATACGTCATGTCCTTGGTCGCCAGACAGACGGTGGGGAAGCGTTGGTCGATCATGGCGATGAAGCCGTGCTTCATCTCGCCGGCGGCGCAACCCTCGGCGTGTATATAGGAGATCTCTTTGAGCTTCAGGGCGCCTTCCAGGGCCATCGGATAGTTGTACTTGCGGCCCAGAAAGAGAAAATTGTCGTACTGCGCGTAGGACGCCGCAATGGAGCGGATGGCATCAGCCTGCTTCAGTACCGTGCTGATGTGCGTCGGTAAGCGCTCGAGCCCGGCGACAATTTCCATGCCATCAGTTACCGCCAGGTGCTTAAAACGCCCCAGGAGCAGGGCAATCATCACCAGGATCGCGCACTGGCTGGTAAAAATTTTGGTGGAGGCGACACCAATCTCCGGGCCGCCGTGATTGTACACTCCCGCCTCGGTGATACGGCTCATGGTGGAGCCCACAACATTCACCAGGCCCAGGAGCAGCGCGCCCTTCCGACTCGCCTCGTGCATCGCCGCGATGGTGTCAGCGGTCTCGCCAGACTGGCTAATACCCAGCACCACGGTGCCAGGCCGGATGTTGGTCTTGCGATAGCGCATTTCGCTGGCGATCTCGACTTCGACGACGAGATCGGTGAGGCGCTCGAAGACATACCGCGCGTACAGACCAGCATAGTAACTCGTGCCACACGAGACAATGACCAGATGCTGCGCCTCTTTCAGGTGGTTGAGCACTTTGTCGAGGCCACCGAGATGGGCGATGCCTTCACTGGCAATCAGACGACCGCGCAGGGCGTTGGTAATGGTGTCCGGCTGCTCGTGAATCTCTTTCAGCATGTAATGCCGAAAGCCGTTGAGTTCCACTTCATCGGCCTGCCATTCGATGCGTTCGGCTTCGCGTTCGACATGCTTGTCGGCCAGCGTATCAATGACATACTCGTCTGCCCTGAGGGTGACGATGTCGTCGTCCTCCAGATAGACCACCCTGTCAGTGAGCCGGAGAAACGCCGCGACATCGCTGGCCAGGAGCATTTCGTGGTCCCCGACACCGAGGACCATCGGGGAGCCACGACGTGCCGCCACCATCTCACGGGGATGCTGGGCGTGCATCACTACGAGTCCGTACGTGCCAGTGACCTTGCGCAGCGCACGCTTGACGGCCTGCGTCAGATCACCCGTGTACTCGTCTTCGATCAGGTGGGCGACGACTTCGGTATCGGTTTCAGAGCTAAAGCGGTAGCCACGGGCACTCAACTGCTCACGTAACGTCTGGTAATTCTCGATGATGCCATTGTGTACGACCATAATGGTTTCATCGCCATTGGCATGCGGATGGGCATTCGCTTCCGAGGGCTTGCCATGTGTGGCCCAGCGTGTATGTCCCATGCCAATGGTGCTCTCGAAAGGCCGCTCGGCCAGCTGCGCCACCAGACTGTTGACTTTGCCTGGCATCCTGACCCGACAGAGCTCGCCACGTTCAATGACCGCAATGCCCGCCGAGTCATAGCCACGATACTCTAATCTGTGCAGTCCCTCAAGCAGGATAGGAACGGCATGTTTATTACCAATATAGCCAACGATACCACACATGTTCTGCCTCCAAAGTGGAAGTTCTCTGTAGCAATATTACTATAAGGCGTATCCACGACTATTTCAAATAGTTTCACAAACTAGGGTATATCTAGGCCTATATAAACATCTAGGCCTCGATCAGAGTATCGGCCACTTTCGGCCACTCAGAATGATGGGGGAGTCCTCGAACACCCCTTTCCTTCGGTGCTAAAGCGTGTCGCAAAATTAATCCTCATGTTTAGCAAATGCCGTGCCAGTATATAAAGGCATTGATTTACTAGGGGTTGTGATTTCTTTCTGCCCCCAGCAGGGTCTCATCTTTGAGACCCTCTGTATCGGCCGTCTCATATGGAAGCCTGGAGTGAGAGGAGTTTGTGTCGTCGAGCTCTATGGTGCATGCCAGACAACCGTGTCATCCTGATCGAAAAAGAGCAATGATGGCCCTGGCCGTTTGATGATCTCCCCGGTAGCTGTGGCGCTCACTTCGGTGTGCCGCAGGAGGACGCGATCCTTGCCAGCGCGGTCGAGCAGTTGCAGAAACGGCGAGCCCTCGGGCCACGTGGCCAGGGTGGCGCGCGTCTTCCAATTGGTGTCCACCAGGCGCAGTGAGGCGGCCCCACTGCCGCTGGCGTGCAGGAGCATGCTGCCTTTGCCGTCCTTGCCAAAGAGGCTGAGCGACGACGAGCCATCGCCCTCCATGCTCAACACGATACGGCTCTTCTTGCCCTGGTCGTAGAAACCTAAACCCCACGCCCCATGGGGCAGCAGTCCTAACCGCGCCAGCGGGGTGCCATCACGATCCACCAGCACAAAGGCACGTGCCTGGAGCTCACTGGGCACTGACGTCTCACCGTTTTTGCCCGCCCCGATGAAGAGGACCATCCCCAGGGTCACCGCCGTGAGCATGGCTACCACTTTCCACCGGCGGCTCTCCCACTCCAGACGTTCCAGGCGTCGTACGATGGCGCCGATTTGTAGCTCGTGTCCCCTGCTCTCCATAGTATGCCTCTTCTGCGCGTACGGCGCGAGGTTGACATTGCCTGCGCCCTCTCTCAGTAGTCAATCCGCCACAGAATATCCACCGCCGAGTCCCCTGTATCGCTGCTACTGCCCTTCACCTTCAGGTGGCGATTGATGCTATACTCGATACCGACTTTGTTGCCGCCCTCCTCTCCACGTCGCCGTTCATAAGACAGGAAAATGTCCTGCGTGATATAGCGCCCCACACTGACCTTGCCGCTGCCGAGCTTATCACCGGTCTGAATATCGAGGGTGTCAAGCCCCAGCGGCTTGGCGAGGAGCTGCTCCAGTTCGCCAGCAGCGACATTACCCACAATCTGCTGCGCCCGGCCCGAGAGTCCGCTGCGCTCGGAGGCGGTCAGGTGGTCAGTGGTCTTGCCCACGACCAGCAAGGTGACAATGTCCGCCTGGGGAAGGTCTGGGGTACTGCTGAGACGGAGCTGGGGAGATTTCGCTCGGCCTGAGACGTTGACCGAGACCACATAACCCGCCACGGCGCGCGTGACCGTCACGTCCAGCGTGGGATCGATCTCCGGCGACCCGGTAAACGTCACCCGTCCCCGTTCGAGGGCAAATTTCCCGCTATAAAAACTGGTGAAGCCACGGACGGTCTCTAGCGTGCCCCTCAGCACGAACGGCGTGCCCAGCTCTTTGGTGACCGTGAGAGCCCCACTGAGCTCGATGGCCGTTGCCAGTTGCACGTCAGCACGCAGAAACGCCGCAGAAGTCATCTGGCGCGCTGCCGACACCGCCTCCCGTGCCGCTGTCTTGGGCAGTCCAGGGCCGTACACACCGTCCACCGTCAGTTGCCAGGGTTGGACTGCTTCCGGTCCACCGACGAGCTTGCCACGCAACTGGGCTCGCGCACGCGGTACCGTCACCGTGCCCGTTGCCACCATCTCCTCCAGGGAGCCACGTAGCGTCAGCGCTGCCGAAACCACCGCTTCCAGATCCGGCGTACGCATGAGCGTAAACTCGTGCATCTGCAAGACCAGATCGAGATGCTGCAGCGTGAGCCTGGTGCTCTCGGCCCAGCCGGTCAGATCGAGGCTACCATCCCCGGACTCAGCGTGCAACTGGGTGAGCTCGACACGCTGGCCGGTACAGACGATCTGCACCTGGAGAGCCTTGTACTGTACCCCGGTAGCGGCCAGTTGCAGCGCGCCATTGTCGAGCCGCAGCGTCCCATACGCCTGGGGCTGTTGTAGCGTCCCAGCCAGACGGAGATCCAGGGACAACGTGCCAGCACTCTGTGCCACTGCGGAGCTGAACGCGGTGAGCACCTGCAGATCAACGTCAGTCGCCCGGAGCTGCAAGGCCAGTGCCTGGCGCATATCGAGTGCGACGTCGCCATACACGTGGAGGAGTTCTCGCTTCTGGTCACGCCAGTGGAGGTCCACTCCCAGCGTCGTGCCATCGGCACGGAGCTGGCTATGCACCTCGCCCAGAGCGTGTTGCTGCCACCGTAAGGAGGTGACATGCAGCACTCCCTCACCCTGCGGATGGGTCAGCGTACCGCGCAGGCTGAGGTGCAAAGCCACTTCGCCGTCCACCGCGTCCAGCGCCGGCGCCACCGCGTGCACGTGGGGCAGGATGCGCAGGTGTTGCACCTGCACGTCAGCTTCGAACGTGCCCTCAGGCATGAGTATACCCTGGGCACTGACTTCCTGCCGACCACTGCGTAACAGGAGGCGTTGCAGAGCCAATCTACCCTGTGGACCACGCGTGATCGTAATGGGACCGGCGTTGTCCCAGGCCAATTCCTGGTGCTGCAGGCGGAGGTGCGAGAGGGTCAGGCGTTGCTCATCCGCCCATGTGAAACGCCCCTCCAGGCCGGTCTTGTAGTATGGCCCGGCGGTGACGCTGACCTGCACGGTCCCTTGGGATGGCGTCGAGGTGCCGGTAAACGTCAGCGAACTCCTGGGTAGGGCCGGTCCCTGGATGTCGATGACTTGCGCTTTGATGGTGGTCTGCGGGGCGGTGGGAAAGTGCGATACAGCGAGTTCGGCCTGCACCCGCTGACCACACCATGCACCATACTCCCAGTCGTGCAGTTGCAGGCGGTGGCGCACCTGGAGGGCTGGCCAGGTGCCCTGGACAGTGCCGCTGAGGCTACCTTTGGCCTGCAACGGGACACCCAGATATCGCTGCAGCGGTGTCAGATCGCCGAGTGTCACTTCATAGGTGAGAGAGGTGTGTGCCGGGGTTGTTGCGGTTGGCGATATCGTCCCACGCGCCACCAAGATACCCGGGGCGCTACGTACCTGCATCTCCTCGAGCCGCACTGTGTTCCCGGTCAGGCTCCCCTGCACCCGCGCCGTAAGACCAGGGGCGAGCGTCAAACCGCTCGTCTCCAGACGCAGTTCCGCCTCAGCGCGCCGTTGTGACGCGACGAATCCCGTCCCCTGGACATGCAGACGCGCGCGCAATGTGCCCTGTTCCCCCGACAGCACGTGTGCCATGTTGAGATCGTCCAGATGCAGCGTGGCGCTATAACGGGGCGTAGGCTCCTGGAGTTGGGCTGCGAGCGTGGCGCTAAGCTGTCCTCCGGCATACTGCAGGCGGGCTTCGACCTGGGGTGCCAACACCTGCCCATGTACCTCGATGACCCCCTGTAGCAGCGGTGGCAGGGAGGCAGGAAGAGAAAAACCCACTTCGTCAAGCTGCAGGCGGGGCACGTCGAGGCGGAGCTGTACGTGCCGTTGGGGCAGCGTCAGAGAGCCAGTCGCACGTACCTCTGACTGCGGCAGGCGCACCTGGAGGCGCGTCAGGTCGAGCCGTCGTGGGGTCAGGCGTCCGGCCACGAACACCTCAGCACGGGGCCAGCCAGTGACGTGCACCTGAGTCTGCAAGCGCTCGAGCGCGCCGTCAAAGCCGTCGGCACTCCACTGCCCAGCCGCCTGCAGTACAAAGTCTTGCACCTGGAAGGCGCGTGGTGGCTGGCCCTGCCCTGGGAGTTGACCACGCAGCGTTGGCACGCGCAGCACCGCTTTCTGGATGCAGGGGAGCATGCGGCGCCACAACGCCGTTGGGGCTGCATCCGTGCCAGGCGTGGCCAGCGCCAGCGTGCCTTGCAGGCGGAGGGGAGCACTCACCTGCTCCACACGGCCCTGCAGCCCCCATTGCTGCAGACGCACGTCAGCATCGAGCTCGAGTGCCGCATAGGTGCCCTGCACGTGGAGGTCTCCCTGCAGCGTGCCGGTGAGGTGTGGCAGCGTCGGCTGCCAGCGCGACACGGCGGCCAGGTCTGGTTGCTGCAGGCGCACGTGCAGCGCCACGGGAAGGGCTTCGCCCTGCGCCGACGCAGTCGCGCCAGCCGCGAGCAAGCGCTGCTCCGGCGGCAGGGCGGTGAGGGCGAGGTCGACCGGCAGCCGTGCTGCCACCGTCAACACCTCACGGTTGGCCTGGCGCACGCGCACCGCGCTCTGGAGTTGCTGCTGGGCATAGGCCAGGGTTGCCTCAATCTGGTCGAGGGGCATATGCTGCCGGGGCTCGGGCCGGAGCGTCAAGGCCATATCCAGCAGTGGGGCTGCCACAGTCCCGGTCAGGTGGGCGTGCAAGGTGGCGCGCCCCTGCACCAGCTCTGGCAGCGGCATCAAGCGCTGAGCAAAGGTCAGATCGAGCTGCGCGACACGCATGTGGACATCCTGGAAGTGTTGTCCATCAAACGCTCCGGACAGCTCGAGGGCCTCATCCGCATGCGCCATGTGGAACTGCGTCAGCCGCAGACCCTGGGCGTCACGGCTCACTTCTATAGGGGCCACCGTACGCCAGGGATGGTCCGCCAGACGGATCAGGAGTTCGTCCACGACGATCTGCTGGCCGGTCTCGGCCCAGGTCAGCGTCCCTCGCGCCTTGCCGCTATAGACGGAGGACTGCACCACCTCAGTGACCACCTGGAGCTGTGATACGCTGCTGTCGTAAGTCGCGTCCACGTTCAAACGCTCGACTGGCACACTCCCCACATGCGCTCTGCGGATCCCCAGGTGGGCCGTCACGTGTGGTTGCGCCCCCAGCTGGGCGCCGGCGTACAGCAATTGCAGGGTCTCGAGGCGATACGCCGCATAACGCAGACGCTGCCCCTCCAGGGTGCCCTGCACGCTGATCGCGGTCAGCGCCCCGCTCGCCTGCCCCCAGAGGTGCAGGGTACCGTCCAGCGTCTCAGTCCTGAGGAGAGAGCGTAAGCCAGCCAGGTCAGCCGTGAGGTCGTATTGCAGGGCTGAGCTGCCAGCCAGATCCAGTAGACCAGTGGCGGTCAGACGGGCGACAGACGTATGCAGGTCGCAGTACTGCACCTGCACGCGGCCGTGCTGCACCGCGATATGGAGACCCGAGGGATGCAGGGTGACGCTGCCCACGGCGGAGGGTTGCACGTCCAGATGCACCTCGCCGCGCAGTGCCTCGGGTGCGAGCCCGGCTCCTTCCAGGTGGAGATGCAGGTTCAGGTCGCTCTGCAGCGGCTCCTGGTGCAGCAGGGTCGCCAGGTTGACATGCGTCAGTGCCAGGCTGCTGCTATAGCGCCACGGTGTAGCGACGGTATTGAGTTGCCCGTGCAGGTCGAGCTGGCCTCCCGCAGTACTGAGCTGGCCGCGCACGCTCAGAGCGTCAGGAGGTCCCTGGGCGGTCAGGGTGAGGGACAGCAGCCCATACAGGTCTTGCCGCTGCAGCAGGCGCCCCAACTCTGCCATGTCAAATGGTTGCATGTGCAGTGTCAGGCTGGCTGGTTGGCGGCTGCCTGGGAGGATCCCGTCAGCCGTCACCAGCGTCTGTGTGGTCTGCAGGCGGAACGCCTCGATTCTGATCGCATTGGTATCGCCCTGGATGGTGCCCTGCACCGTGTGCAGCACCACCTCGGCAGGGGTAGCACGGACGGTCAACGAGTGCACCTGGAAGCGGAAGCCGTGCGTATCGACCTCACCCTGGAGGTGGGCCTGCAACCCTGCGAGAGACTGCACGCCGGGCAGGGCAGGGGTCTGCACCGCGACCTGGCCAGCGTGGATCTGGATACGTTCCACCACGATCGCCACTGGCAGCTTGCCGCCTGTGGTGCGTGCCGCTGCAGGAGAACGCCTGGCCGGCAACAGGGGGTCCAGCACGCGGTCGATATTCCACGCCCCCCCGGGCTCTTGCACCAGCGTTGCCTGGGGGCGCACGATGTCCACACGCTGGACGACCAGACGTCGCGGGCGCAGCGCCCTGAGGTCATACTTGAGTTGCACCTCGTCCAGGCGCGCCACCTCTGCACCTTGCCGGTCGCGCAGTACCACGTCACGCAACACCAGGGAGGAGAACAAGGAGCCGCGCAGGGCGCCGATCTCCAGAGTGCCATTGAGCCGGCGTGACAGCCAGGCGCTAGCAGTATGTCCCAACAGATCGCGCACGGGATTCCGTGCCACGTAGGTGCAGAGCCCCAGTAGTGCGAGCGCCAAGCCCACATAGCTGGCCATACGACCCAGCTTACACCTCATGCGGTGTTCTCCCTGACAGGCCATAGTGCTGCGCACGGCTAGTTGCCCCGCCATACTGGCGGGGCCAATTGCGGTACGCAGTACCCCCGTTAAAAAGCCTGGCCGATGCTGAACTCTACACGACCAAACTGTTCACCTGGACGGCGGTCCACAATGATACCCACATCGAGGCGGAATGGGCCAACTGGCGTGTTGTAACGTATGCCAGGCCCCACGGCATAGCGTAGATCATCGAGGCGGTAGGTAAAGGGCGAGCGGAACACATTGCCAGCATCAATGAACAGCACGGCGCCCAGCTCCCCAAAGAGTGGGAAACGCAACTCAGCACTGCCTTCAATGAGGCTCATCCCGCCTACCGGGTCGCCGTCCTTGTTCAGGGGACCGAGCCGATTCAGGGTAAAACCGCGCACGCTTCCGGCTCCCCCAGCAAAAAAGCGCACATTGAAGGGCACTTCGTTCGTCGTCCCATAGGGCTCGATACCTCCCACCTTGAGACG
>WNGG01010690.1_pt1 | contig 12469 bp, 18 predicted proteins | sample 5400661 | NCBI WGS metagenome assembly WNGG01 (sample SAMN13153372, study PRJNA577476) | soil metagenome | isolation source: 100 cm soil or saprolite under Garry oak tree replicate 1 | place: USA:California | collected 2016-06-15 | reverse complement strand
CAAGCAGCACCTCATTGCACTGCCGGGTTGCTAGATGGCCAACTCCTCCACCACGATATCGCATGAACAGATCTCTGTCTGAGAACCTGAAATACTGTTGAGAAACTACATTAGGAAATGTGTTGTACGTACATTGCAACATAGTACACTGGGTACTCCCCATCTGGATGAGGAGCACAAACCGCCATTGATGGCCCAGTCATGAGATTATTCACACGGACAAAAGAGAATGCTGGTATCAGGTGCACCATCCTTATGACTTCCTCAGGATCTAGAAAGCCAAATGCGGGCCCATGTGAGTTGGTGTCAGGGAGAAAGCCAACTGTATGCATCCGCTGTGCTCCCCAACCACTCTGCCCGTCAGCCGAGTCAAACCCAAACCATCGAACAAACAGGACATCCATCCGTGATGGGGGTGTGAGTCCTGGAGTCCCTTTGATCCTCTGTCGAACCATAAAGTGATATATACCGATGATTCGTGCGTGCCAGTATGGAAATGCTGGCTGTCCTTCACTGCTGTCCTCATGTGACAAGACAATAATATCTGCATGGGTACGAGGGTTAGCTGACTCCTCCATTCTGTGTGCATCATATGTTGTTGACATAAACCGGATGGTCTTGTGTTCATATATTCGATTTTGATCAATGATGATGCCATCGCGATCTAAAGCAGTGAAGTCATGCTCATCACCAGAGTATGGTTGCCCTTGGATGCGTGCCCACAGGTGGTCAAGCAGGCGACGTTGAAAGTTCTGATTGAGCATTTGCGTTGATGTTGCACAACAATGACCAAAGGATATAGACTCACATGAAGAGCGCGATCTTCCCGGTTTTTTATGAGCCATTCGGTGAGGTTTTCGCCAGATGCACAGGACTTGGGCATCCAATAACGTGCACTTGGATTGGGCAGCACGGCATCTCCGTCTTCAGAGTTTTGGTGCTGGCGGCTTCTTGCTTCGTGATGGTCATTCCCCATCGTGGAGGTGGATGGTCTCTGTCCCTCAGCTGATTCCTTGCACATCGCAGTGTAGAACCGTGTGCGGCTCTCTTTGTTGGCGATCTGGTGGATAAACCCACGATTCTTGTTTGATGACCTGTACCACATTTTGGATAGACGATGTGCCAGCTCGCTCTATAATAATCAGTTGTGAAACAGAGTCTAGTGTCGCGGCGGAATAAGCTTACTATTTGAGTGCTGTATGAATCTGTTGTGCCATATTTCCGGATTGTAGGTGGGTAGTCGGGTATGCAGTGTAGCTTGAAGGTCGACATATTGAACTTTTTGCTCTTCACTGCAGAGCTTGCACCCTTTCTCGTCTTATTGCCACGTGCAATACGGGCATTGGCTTCCCGAGGGAGTTCTTTGGTTGCGTATTGGGGGCAGGTCACGCTTGCAAAGTGTCTTAGTGCTTGGCAGAGAGTAGTACCGACTGTCTCAAACATCTCCAATGTTGTGTCGGTGTGCAGGCGGAGTTTTGCGTAGGCATGCCAAGTGGCAAGCAAAAACAGAAGCTCTGAAATGCTTCTGTTGTCCTCGTCATCCGGAAATAGTCCGTCAAAGACTGGTATTGCACACTGATCCTCGATCAGTCCCAGCGTGACATCATAGCACAGCCTACATACTTGTAAAATGTCCTCGTAGTCTCGAGCAGCCAGTTTGCTCAGCTCTGAGATATTCCCAGGGAACCTGCGAATGGTGTCGCGACCAAATGTTGGGATACTATGAAATCTTTCATTTAATTAAGTACATGTACACGGGATCCCATGGCATCATGACAGTATCCTACCTTGAGTCCAGTTCTGCCACGCGATCTTTGCCCCCTGGGGATGCATACAACATCCGGGTCAGATGCATGAGCACTGACTTCCAGATACCAATTTCAAACTCGTGGAGGAGGTCCACAACGAAGATGCTGTGGTAGTCTTGACCAGACACAGTAAGGTTCTCCGAGAATGAGTTCTGGTAAATGTGTTAAGTCGGTTTCCATTCGATAAAGTAAGAAACTTGCTCGTGTTGGCACCATGGAGTGATCCCCGAGAATCTGCTGGACAGGCCTGCTCGGTATTGCCAAGCCCTTCTCAAATATCAGCCTGCGGGCTTTCTCAACCTTATCACGTCTTCGTTCGTCGTCGATACGAAGCCTGTTGCGGAGTCTAAGGTCTGATGGTGTGCCCACACCGTGTATTTCCTTCTTTTGTATGAGACAACGCGGGCAAGGGGATCGTCCGAGATTCTTGATCGTGGCTAGAAGTACTCTTATATTTCATGAGTACCACGATGCAACAAAATTCTCAGATGGCTTTTCCTCACTTTTCAGGATAGTCGGCTGAGTATGTGACTATGCGAATAAAGAATAGTCGCTCGATGCCATCGACACACCGAATCACAAGACCTTTGGTGCATCCCTCAACGAATTCTTCGTCCATCAGGTGGCTCCAAACAGCGTGCATGAGCTCGCGCTTACAGTGAACCTCGATGGCAGGTGATGGTGCTCGGCCCGTCTCCTCTTGGTACCGGCTTGCAAAGTCTTCATCTCCTCTTGGTACCGGCTTGCAAAGTCTTCACCGAGCTATACAAATCATCAGTAAAAAGCGTAGATCAATTAGCAATGGGGTAGCGTACCGAAGGGGCGTATGCCAGGTGATGCACTGCATGACACGATGGCCTCCCCCTCTCTCGTTTGGGCTGATTTGCAAACATGAGATAGATGGGCCACACTGAGGCCGATCCAAAATTTGTGAGTTGTGTGCCATCCGATGCTAGCATGAGTCCGAGTGCCACACGCTCCCTTGTATCGCCTTCCAACTGAGGGAGGTTATCAACCTCGGTTTGAGCCTGGACCATCACGTCTGATAAGTAAGTATCGCCATATATTCGTTCGTTCTTGTCCGGATTGTTGGGGTCAGGGATCCAGTGCATCGTATACGGCGTGAAATGGAATGATTGGGCCACCTGAGACGCGCACACAGACCTGATGATATCGGTGATTCGACGGTGGAAGAGCCCGTGTATCGATAGACTTGGGGCTTTGTCTTCGGAATCGAAGTGTTGCCCTTCTATTGGAAGATGAATGTCGATAGTTGATTCGCGCCAGCCGTCTTGTGTACGGAAGGGGTGTCCTCCCTCGCGAATATACTTGTCCAGGCGTGCGTTTTCCCTTTGGGCACTGAAACCTTTGAGCTCGGTCAACCGAAATTTGGGGTCTTCCATCACTTTGGCCAGAGTGTTCGCATGTTCCTCGGACTTGGTATCTAACCCAGAGAAATACGCCTTCATGAACAGAGCTGTGCTATAGTTAGTAAACGGTGCAAACGGTTCTGGAGCATATGATATTTCATGTGTTATCTCAGGGTGGACAGGGGGAGGTGGTACATCTAACGATGGTGAGTCACACACGAAGGCCAAGCTCTCTTCATTTTGGGGGCGCCACGTCGGGTTGTGGGTGTATCGCCTGAAGATGCCGAGCTTGTTTACTCGAGTCTGGGATGGATGTGGTAGTGTATCTGGGGGAGGTGTTGTGATAGTCATCGGCGAGGTCGAGCGGTCATCATGCTCAGGTGGAGTGGGTGCACGGGGTGGTACGTGAGCCAGGGACATATCGCCATGGGGCACATAATCTACGAGGCGGCGAGGAATCCGGACAACGCGACCTGATCGCGCCGAACGTGTAGGAGGGAGGGTCAGCGATGTTGCTTGGCTCGCTTCTGCTGGGGTCTCATTCTATTTGATACAGCATTTGTAGTCAGTCCACAGTACTTGTATAGGAGACCTCAGAAGACAACATACATTGTGATCGTGGTCGTCCAGACCATGCTCAGCGAAGGCATTGTCGTCCTCTTCCAGAGGTATGTTACGGGCACGTTTCCAACTGCGTCTTGCAGTTGTTGTCGCTACCGGGGACGTCATTCTTGATCTTTTCTTCTTCTTGCATGTTCGAGCGTGCTTGTCGAGTGATATGTTCGATTTATATGCTTTGCCGCAGTGTACACAGGTGTGTATCATAGCTCGATGTCCGTGAGGTTATGGTTACACGATGTGAAGAGACGAATAGGACATACCATGTCTTGTCACTGATTCTTACTTAGTTTTACAAGCGGATGATTCGCCATACTTGAACATGTGTCAACGGTCAATGTCAAACCAAGTATTTATATCCCTCCTTAAGTCCCTGTGCCTACACATGGCCCCTTCTTCCGACTCCCATCTTGACCTGACTGTGAACATGGGCACGGCCTCGCGAGGGTCGCCGATGATTGCCCTCATCCTTATTCCTCCAACCATGAGCAGAGTCGTGAGTAACGCTGCAAGCACCGTAAGATGCAAAGAACTTACCCTGGAATGTCACAGGACGTTAATCTCCGTCTCGGCCCCGAAGAGCTTGGAGCGGTGACCACGACGTCTAGTGCATTGATGGAGACCGTACACTCCCGAGACGGTGATCGCGGGCATGTCCTCAAAGACGGACCAGTTAAATCCGCAGCCCCCCCACTGGGTAGTGGTACGAAACGTTCACGCGACGCAGCCAGTGACCACCCAGAAAACAAGCCATTGAAGCACCCAAGGATGGAGGCGGGACCATCCACCATCAAGGCCACAGGAGTACCGCAATTCGTACCTGACAGTCAAGAAGAACTGTTAGTACTCCCGCCAATGCCCAAAAGTTTATTCGAAGAACTCACTACATTTCACGGCGACCTTGACAGCTCCGTTACCGAGCCCGAGAGCTCAGAGGATGAAGCGCGCGCACGTGGATATATTCCTTCCAAGTAAAACGTCATCTATACATGTACTACTGTTCGTGATAGATGCGTGAATACGAATTAAGTACGGTAATCTCTATGATGACGTTGAAGCGGGTGAGGTTAAGTAAAGGAGTGGCTCATCAGACGCTGAACCACGTCTGAAAATGTGTTAGCATGCTCTCGGGCTCGATTTAGGTCGTGTACTCACCACGATGCGTCCCATCTGGCATGTGGACCACCTTTTTGAGAGCGATCCACCTCTGCTGGAGTTTGTGACCCGTCCACTGATTCCATCGTGCGTCAATCAGCTCATCCCACCATATATCATCTTCCGAGTCGAGGTCCAACGTTCCGACTCTAGATGCGTGGTTAGATCCAGTGAGAAACTTCATTGCGTACGTACTTCTGAACAAGTTTTTTAGAGTCGGTCGGACGCCAGCGAGGCGTTCTCCCAACGTTTTGGACTGTCGGGGAGAGCGATCCGTTCCTACAAATAATGAAGCGATCATTAATGAGACGAACAGAAACTCCATACCACTTATTGCTGCACTGTTTGGCGGAGCGCGTGTTATCCATCTGTTTTGATACTTCGTTCCAAAACTTGCTCGACGTTGGTGTCTTGCCAAGCTTGCTCAGATCCTGGATGATCTGAATGAGACGAGCCTCTTCCTCCGTAGACCATGAACCTGCACGAATATCTATATTTAGTGACTTAGTATAGAATTTTGGTACATGCCTCGGCGTCGTGTACCCGCGTGTAGCAGATACTTTTCGAATCTATCGCGACAGTCCGCGGGAGGACGGTCCATTGCACTGCCGATTTCCTTCCAATCGAGACATTGCTCGACGAACCTCCGGTGGTTGTGAGCAAATGACCAATCCCGTACGTGTGTATCACTCACCGGTTCAATCTTGAATCGTCGACCTCCTTCCACCCCCCGCAGTTCCTACTAGGATGATTGGCGCGCTGCACATGGTCATATACCGTCCGGACACGCCTATGCGGAACGGCACGCGCTGGGGTATGATGTCTATAAAACGAGAAGCAGGGACCAGCATAAGGGCCTCACTGAGATAGGCCCAAAACCCGTCGTGTCTTGTCGCGCCGAAGATCAGATCTTCAGCCTCTTCCTGACTCATCTTTTGGGCCTATGGTGGGATGTAGGGACGTACAGTAGAAGTGTTAAAGGCCTCACCTCTCTATAATCACGAATGGCATCCCTGACGCGATTTGCTTCCATTGGTGTTAAGGGACCATCGCGGCATGGCACGCCTGTCGTGTATCTGTGAGGTCGCTGCGAGCTGTGAAGAGAAGATGTCGACTTACCACGTTGTCTGAATTCATTCACGGTCCACCATTTCGTTGCCAGTAGTTCCGCGTGCCCTTCGGTCAATGAGGGGGCACTGGCGATGTCTTGGTCCATAGGATTAGAGATGGTAGACGTTAGCAGGAAGGAGACACGTTTCGTATTTTTATATTTGGTGCGACATTAGCTTCAATTAGGGAAACTCAGTTGTACTTCTCTATTTTGGCTGACGGGCCACGCGCGACAATTTCTGTATCAGAGGCTCTATGCTTACGCGTGCGGTCCTTGAGCGTTCTCCGTGTGCGTGTGATAACTAAGGTCTTACAAGACTATGTGCTACTCTATCGAAGACAAGGAAAGACAGGGAAAAGAGTGTTCGGAAGTGTCCGAGCACTCTGATATACCCCGCCACTCCGCGTCCGTCCCAAAGTCCACACGTGCCCGTTTCGGCCCACAAGAGGCACGTGTGGACCTTGGGACGGACGCGGAGTGGCGGGGTATATCAGAGTGCTCGGACACTTCCGAACACTCTTTTCCCTGTCTTTCCTTGTCGTCTATAAAGCGGAAGTGAATATTACTGTAAGCGTAGACACGGTTGTATGCCGCAATTACTCGTTCGGTTCAGTTTCACGGTCGCGCTGTAGACTGCGGGTCGCATTCGTCGGACGACACGCGACTTGCAAGGCATCACTCAAGCTTAGCAATTCGCCCACGAGGCATGCCAGTGTACGCTCCTGGGGCATCCATTTGTGGTAAGCCGTCCATCACAATTTATTAGATGAACGTGTTTCTTATCAGTTGATTGCGTTCACCTTCTCCATCCACGCCATCTCGACCATGTCCGAATATATTGTACGTAGTCACGAATTCCGAATCCGAATACACGTTGACACCCTGACTGAAATGATTAGCTTGGTGACTTTTTGGATCTCGAGGCCGAAGTACATAACGAGGAGGAGGAAACTGATGAAGAAGAACTCGGTGAGTTCCTCGTAAGAATAGGTACCCTGGCATATGGTAATTGTATGTAGATCGATTTTTCGAGGATGAGGACGACATCACAGACGAGATTGAGTCAGGATGGAATGGAAGACTCAGTTCGCCCGGAAGCGCGAATTTCGTACAAGAGGCCTCGGAGATGCGAGCACTCATTGCCGGCAGATCTATCCGCCCGCTCAGATACAACAATGAGGTCTCGAATATCCCGCGACACTTTCTCGTACCTAGGGACTACGATCCCCCTCTGTGGGCAATTCGCGTAAAGGTAATGTACGGTTTGTTAGTTTGGAATGACGTCTGACGCTGTCTAGGTGGGATACGAGACCAGTCTCGTCTTTCAGATATATCGCTGGGCGATACTGGATGATCAATCGCGTCGACTCCAAATCGCATCAGCTTTTGCTCGCCCCGGAATCCCCGGATACATCTTCCTGGAGGGCAGGAGGGAAGACTCAAGGGAGGTCGTAGCCAATCTAGTGACGATCTTCAGCACCGATCCATACCTGGTCCCTCTAGAGCAGCGTGTTGCGCTGCTCATGCCTCGCGACCCGTCATCTTGTCCGATTAAAGAGGGCCAATGGGTGCGGTGTTTACACGGACTATATCGCGATGATATAGGTTTTGTTTGTGAGCACAATCCATTGTCAGATCTGGACATGGTCGTCGCTTTCGTCGCTCGGATTCCTGAGGAGTCGACTCGGTCTGCAAAACGGAAGAGAGCGGCTCGACCAGAGCCGCGAACTTGGTCTTTGCTCGAAGTCGAGGCTGTGTGGGGATCTTCGTGGGTTCAGAAGAACTCAGCGGAAGAATTCATATTTTGTCTCGAAAGGTACTGTTCCGGACTGATCATGAAGCACATCACTTCGTGGAGCCTCGCCACTGTCGCCAACGCCCCCAATGACATCCGCCCCTTCATAAGGGCAAAGTGCATCCGCAACATACCCTCATTTACCCCCTGGGCCCGTCGATTTGCCCAAGACAACATACAACCCCAACAACGGGTCAGGATCGAGACTGGAGAGCAAAAGGGGGTCATTGGGCGCCCCTACACCATCTCCAACTCAGTGGCGACTATTGTACTGGAGACTGAGGGCAATACCCTTCTAATTGACACACCCCTGCGTTCTTTGGCACCACTTTACGTCCGTGGCAACGGCGTCAAGGATCGCTGGTCTGACTCGCATGGGATCGTGATATCTACCGACGAGGACCACCAGACGTTAGTCTACGTGGAGAAGGACTCAATGAATGAGGTGAGTCTCACTCTGTCTAGGCCGTATGTTACATTGACACATTCTGAGATCACTACCCCAATGGATGCGATGGAGATCTTCGATCCTCCGCATCGGTACTATCACTTTAAGGAAGGAGACTGGGTCGAGTTCAGACAACCAAGGGATCCCAGGCATCGCACGCGGCGTGGATACGTCAGAGCCGTTGAGGATACGCACGCGCTCGTGATAGACGAGCATACTTTGGCAGAGGTAAGTGATGTCATGTCTTCCCAATGAAGCTAAAGTACACGAATCACAGTTCAATATCGACACGCGCGACTTAGAGATCTGCAATGTCCAAGGCCCGTCTTTGCCGAAGAGCGACCCTGTCCATCCTCTGGTGGACAAGAATGTCATCATCAGACGCGGTCCTTTGAAGGGGCTCTATGGACGTGTCAAAGACGTCGGATCTGTTACACTGACCGTCGAACTTGAAGCTAAGGTCGCCGGCTCGAAATATTCACGCCAACCTTTCAAGTGGAATGACGTTAGGTTCCTGTGAGTTTGAATCTCTTACATTCGATCAAAAACTTCGCTCATTTGTTGGGTCCAGGCCCGAGGCGGTCGAGACCTCTAGATTGATTACTGATACCCGTCCACGCACTCCATCGCCGCCTCCCGACTTCACCCCGCCCCGGGATCAAACCCCAGAACCCGTCGCGGATTTGTCATCTGAGCACAGACACTGGATATTCTCAACTATTATTCAAGGTCTCGCCCAGTGGAAGACGATTCCCTTCTACATCAAGCACACTCACAATACAGGTGATAGCACGATAGGTGAATACGGAGGGTGCACAGCCAGGACGGTACCCATTGATCGGTGCACCTCCGTTCCCAGAAAAGGTGAGATAATTGTGAACGTTCTCAAGAGCAACCGCCGAAAGCAGTTGTCGATCCATCCGAGGTACCTTTTGCCATGGGAACCCATCATCGGCAGTGAAGTGGTCATCCTCAATGGCGTCTCGCTTGGTGCAGTTGGTGTGGTCAAGGCAAGGCAGGAGAAGTATTGGGTGGTTACATTAACGTTGAACGACGAATCTCGAGACCTAACGTTTGAGGAGAAGGACCTTGCCACGCTCGAAGACCTTAGATAGTAGTCCTCTTGCCGTTTATGCATGTGATCAATGCCTTTTCAGTGTTTGTGACCGATGATGGAAGGAACTGCGAATCCTCGGATATATAGTTATCGGTGACGGTTTGCGAATTGTCCAATGTTCAATTTCCGTAAAACACATACTGAAAAAGCCAATAGCCTGTCAAACGACACGTATGGATGACACTCTGTCTAGTCGGAAAGCAACTTAGCGGAGCATGTGTAACGATATGCGGATCGCTCTCAGGTGCCAGGTCCCTTGACGCAAGTCAAAAGGACCTCCAGCCAGAGACGTACGCACATTCTATTTTGTTTCCCCAACTAAGATGTACTCCCCTGACCGAACCCCCAGCCCAGCGAGCCCCTATACACGCCCAAACGATGGTTATAGGGACCACGACCACAGCCGTAACTCGCAGAGGAGGCCATCTGAAGAGACCTGTAGTAACAACAATGCGACACCCCGCAAATCGTTAAGTGTAATCTCATATATGACCACGTATTCTGATATATGCTGGCAGTTGTGATGTGGAAGGTGGCTCTTTCGTACTTTGTGGCCAGTACCTTACACGATGCATCAACCCATTCTTATCAGTGGATGTTCTCGTCGCCATCGCTCAACTAGAGACATCTACGGAGAGCGCAGATCAAGAGACATACATGTAAGTCGTGTGTATGTCCATACAAGGGTCATCATCTAAAGCAGGAACACAGGAGCGAAGAAAGGCGGGAGCGTTATACAGATTATTGGGCGGCAGCACTAGCTTTCTCTCCCAACCTGCGGACGCGTATGAGACAAGGGCACGCGGGCATGAATGATGTCACCAAAGGTGTAAGTATTCGGACTTACTCCTCACACCTGTCTATTGACCTTATGTCTGATACAGCTAATCCGAGGGACACGAATAAGTCGTTCAAATGATGTATACCGCCTCAAAATGAACACCGGAAGGCTTGCCAGTAGGACAGACACCGAAATTTCGTTAAGTGGGGACTCAAAATCAGATCGTGGTTTCTTCCACGACGAACTTGGTCGGATGCTCATCCCTGTGCAACATATTGAGGAATACAACAGTGATCCTGTTGGGTGAGTTTCTCGGATATTCACACCTATATTCCAATTGACCAGCCGCCTAGCGTTAGAGAGAAAGTTAGAGACGGGGTGTCAGAGTACGAGGTGACAGCTGGAGACGTGCCCTCATTCTTATATGAAGACCCAAAGAAGTATGACCCCGAGAATGTTCTGACTGGCTTCATGCAAGGATTTTTCCTCGCCCGCGTACGTAGCCATCAAACATTCCAGAGCATGATTTAAACCTTTTGCAGTGTTTACGTGCAATATTTAAAGGTCCAAAGACCGCCATGCGACGCCCTTCCACTAAAGAAAGGCCCCCTCGAGGCAGCGTGGCATATTTATGTAGACTGGAAACGGTGACAGTTCCCGTGATGGTGTATGTGGCTATCCAGGTAAGTAAATTATACCGCTTCCTTTCACTCGAAGAATGACGCGGGGAAAGGCCCGATTTGCCTTGAGTTCCCAGCCAACATGGACCGGCAAGGACGGAACGTTTAACTATGAGGACTTTGCCGAGATGCTATTCCAGGTATTCAAGCAGGACGATGAATGGACCGAAGACACAATTCGCTGGTGGAACTTGTAAGTGATCATCACAAGTGGGGATCTGACTAATTTCCATCCTCAGAGAGCTCTTCGGCGACGAAAATGGCTTGACATCTGTGGCCTCGACCCACAGGTCCACCTCTAACAGCCATGCCTTTTTAGCAAAGGCGAAGGCCCAAGCCACAAAGCGCCGCATTGAAAAGACTGTAGCCAATGATCTGGGTAAGTACCTCAGTATATTGTAGGTCTGGTTAGTGATGTACGCATAATCAGCCCGTCGGGATAGGGAAGAAATGCCCCTGACAGAACCAGAGGCTGGCTCTGATGACGCCAACTCTCCACCATCCCGAAGTAGTACCCAACTTACTGATGGTCACCGTACCACGACACCATCAAGTTTCGAAGCCAATCGAGAAGAAGGTGAAGGCACCGCCAATAAAGAAGACAACATGGCCGCAACTACACAACAGTCTCAAAAACGGAGCTCCAACTCCAGAGAACAACGGGACCGCGAGGACACCAATAGGGACCAGGAACCCAGAACCAGCCAACGGTCATCCCATTCAAATTCCACAAAACGGCACCGCAAAACCTAAGTCAGTAATGTCCATCCATTGTCTGACTGACAAAAAAGAAAGTGATGCCATCGCACGCCGGCATTGATACTAGTTTCCATGTCTTTGAATCAAATTTTGTGTACTTTCGTTCAACGTAATTTTCTTGAAAATGACAAATCGTTGCAATTTATTTTAAGTGTGTGAAAGAATTTCATGAGCTGATGGGTATTGTGATCAAATATAATCCGAAATGAGTGTCAGTGCAGTCTATAGTCTGAATAACTAGTAGGGTTTATATAAAAGCAATATAAGCGCTTGCAACCAATGAAAGTGCACACAAGACAGATACACACATACAATCCAAGGATGCGCATACAAGCCAGAAAATCGCATAAAATTTATGAAGAGGATAACAATCTACATAATTGGCACAAAGCTTGCAACTTGCAAAAACATATATAAATTGAGGAAGTAATTAGAAGCGACCCAAGCAATTAGAAGAGCATACAATCCAGGTCAGGAGTTAAAGTCCACAAAAGGCATTGAGGTCTACCGATGCAACTACAATTGACAGGAAGGATTGTATTGCATAAAAGAATTACAGATTTGACGAGGTACAATTGTCACCTTTACTGATTCGCAATCCAAGATCCGCTTATGCCACTTGCGGTGATTGTGAGCGATCATTAGTGCTTATAAAATTTCCTTTTTTTTGCTGATGTGGGATGCCTATGGTGTTTGTCCTCAGCTACAACCGTGGGAATTCTGTGCCACAGCAGTTAGCTAGGTGGCTCCGATCCGATCCTCCTGACTTTACACGTCTGCCGTGCTGCGGTCAGGGGTCACCAATGTCTATGATGCTCACTCGGTCT
>WNGG01008584.1_pt1 | contig 12470 bp, 8 predicted proteins | sample 5400661 | NCBI WGS metagenome assembly WNGG01 (sample SAMN13153372, study PRJNA577476) | soil metagenome | isolation source: 100 cm soil or saprolite under Garry oak tree replicate 1 | place: USA:California | collected 2016-06-15 | reverse complement strand
TACAGATTGAAGATAAGTTTGTCGCTTTCGGAAGATAAGTTTGTCACGTCATAGACAGTTTCAGTTTTGCACCACTCTCAACGCTCAAACCCAAGTTCTTGCAGAGTAGTCCGCCAGACTACTCTAGCTTCCTGCATACGCATCGTTCCACTGGGGAGAAGAGATTGTACGGCATCCTGGGATGGATAGACTCCTGAAGCACACAGCGTAAGGATCGCTTGTCGCACTTGCTCACTCATCAGCGCGAAGCGTTGTTCCTTCCGCCGTTTTCGATAAGCTTTCGCACGCCGCGTGATTTCTGCACATTCTACGGGGAAATGCTGCATAAGGCTATGCTCGTCATACTCAAGCCGTTGTGCAACCTGGGATGTTCCGAGCGGCTCTTCTTTTCCATCAAGAACGGCTTGGAATAATGCCTGACAGCGTTCTCGATCTACGACGCGACGCGCTGGACGCTGTGGCAGAGAAGAAGCACGCCTTGTTTCTCGTTCATCGACCTGTTGGAGATGATCTAGTTGATTCCTCATCACTTGTAAAGGGGTAACGTTGCAGGCGTAGCAGAACTGGAGGAGCGTCTGGAACGTAGGAGCGTAGGGATCATCGCTTTTGACCCAGTGGTGGAGTGCTTGCCTTGTGATTCCAGTCACGCGCGCCAGTTTTGAGTAAGCCCGGTGTTCTTTCAGATAGGTTGCCAAATGGCTGAAAAATGGTTCCCACTGGAGTTGACCGTCAGCTTGGCTTATCGTAAGTAGCTCTTCCAGCACAGATATGACCCATTCTTGCCAAGCCATCTGTTGCTCATGCTCTGGTCCTCCAGCGAAGCTTTTTGGATCTTCTCCAAGGAATGTGCCACATGAGGTACATTCTCCAGGTTGTGTGTTGTTGGTAGCAAGGATCATCTGGCGCTTCTGACAATACAGACATTGATCCATCAGTGGGCTTCGGTGGCGAGGACAGAGGGTGACGATGTGAAACATCCACAGGAGAGGCTGATAGAGAGGTTGTCCTTGGTCCCTCCATTCAGCCAGACACAAGGGGCACCAAGCTGGCGTGGCTCGCAGTTGCCCCCGACGAGGAAGATCACCTACCCACCAGGGCAAAGTTAAGAGATGCAAGTCTGTCCGCATGGTCAGGTGGTTCAGCAGCGCTCCTCCTGCGCTGGCAAGATCGCTGGTCCCATTGAAGCTCATTGCCCCATCAGCACCGAATGCAGCAGCAGCGGGAAGACGCAGACCCAAGTCTTTCGTGAGAGGGGGAAGGATCATCTCTGCAACAAAAGCACGAGGAGAGATATGATGGGTCCATCCTAAGCGATTGATGTAGCCTGTCAAGCTTTCGCGCCAGACCGTCTCGATTTTGTAGGGAGCAAGGCTGTACAGCCGACTCCGTGCAGGCATGTCGCTTTCTTGAAAGGTATTCTGTCCTTCGCATTGGGGACGAAGAAGACACACGGCAACGGTAGAGGCATGCTTCATGCTTATCCAGCTTTCTCTTCGCCTGAAAGAGGCTTCGATGGGTCTTCATCAGGTTCTTGCCCGGCTGCATCTCGACCAGGGGATCGTTTCCCAGGCCGATCTTGTTTCTTAGGCGATGGAGAGAGCTCGTCGGGCTTTGTTTTTGGCGGCTCGGTTCTGCGAGATCCTCGTAGCCCTAGAAGGGCCAGAAGCCGCTCATCGGCCCCTTCAGGTTCAATGAGTTCTGCCTCGCTCTCTAGCGCATTACGTAACGCCAGTTCTACACGTGTTTCTGACAAAGCGGTTTTCCGCAGGTGTGTGAGCGTTACCGTTTTGGCATCTTCTGCTAATGCGAGGTTCAGCGCTCGATTGAGGTGCATTTTCAACAATCCAATACAGCCAATGCTTCGTGCATACAAAAACTCCCAGTGATCAACCAGAGAAGGTTCTTTCGCGACGGGGAGTTGTCGCTGTAAGGCCCACACGACACTTTGAAACACCTGGGCCTCAGCATCGATGGCCGCATCATAGCGGGAAAAGTGGACATCCACGCTGCGGCACGCCAGTTGGGCATTGGCCTTCCTGAACGGGCGCATTTCATACGTTCCAACCAGGATATGACTGGCTCCAGTGGCATTCTCAAAATGCTTCAGGTGATTGAGTTGACTCTGGAGGCGACTACCACGGGCCGCTTCTGCCAGATGATGGGCCTCATCGACAATGATGGCGAGCGGCTTGCGTTCGCAGAGAGCCGTTTCCATCGCTTCGCGCAGTTCCCTGGCGCGAATGCGCGCCACCTTTCCATCCACAAACGGATCACGCAAGGCTCGCAGGACCGCGCGGTAATACTCTGCCCACTCGAAGCGGTTGGTACCTGCTCCTGCGGCAAGGAGACTGGCAAACGGGATGAAGCTGGGGGAAGCCTGCATCTGTGTTTTGCTCATAGAAGTCAACCGTTCTTCAAGCAAACGGATGAGTGTGGTCTTGCCCACTCGACTCGGACCGATAACGAGCACCATCGTGCCAGGCCGTCTGGTGCTTGCGCCTTCTCCAGGCGGACAGATCGCCTGAAGGAGGGCCTCCAAGGCTTCCAGGAGACGGGGATGGGAGATGAGGCATCGGTGCTCAAAATATTCTTGTCGCGCACCTACTGCAAGCTTGAGCAACTCAGACGGAAAGGATTCGGGAGCATTTGTCTGGGCGAGAGCTTTGTGGGTTTCATCATTCATAGCTCGATTCGCCTGAGCACGAGCAAATTTTCGTAGGGATTGGCCTTTTTCGTCGCCCCAAGTTCCTCTTGTTCCACCGTCCCTTTCTCCTCTTCAACGGCGTGAGGCTCTGTGAGGGACGATCCCTTCCCACCCTCTAACACGATCAGTGCCGCCCTGGTTTCGCGATCATGGCGTTGCTGGCGCAGAATCGTCTCGATGTCGGCATTTTCCCGCCGAAAGGCTGCCAGGTGCTTCTGCGTGACTTCGATGTGCTCACGGCCTGCGTGCAGACGGTTGCGCTTGCGCAGTTCTTCAGTCAGCAGTTGCAGTTCGCGCTCAGAGCATCCGGCAAATTCCGTGTAAGGGCAGTCGCAGGTGCGCCAGCGGCCATCAATGTAGGCATACCCCACACTCACATTGAAGGGGTCGTAACGCACCTTGACCTGGGTTCCTTCAATGGTCGGATCACGCATGGCCTCGCACCAGTAGTCCAGGTAGTTCATCCGCACTCCCACTCCTGGTTCCACCTTTGCTGTCCCCTTCCTCGTTGTGGGAAACGGTGCTTTGAGAAAGGTGTCGTCATACTCAAGAGACTTGTGAGACCGCTCGCCATCGCGTTTCATACTGAGTTCATAGGCTTCGCGTGGGGTCATGCCAAGCGCTGGATGTACAATGGTCTCATATTCCTCATCGGCCCACTGCCCGACGCGCTCTGCAAGCTTCGGCAGCGTCCAGACGGCCTGGCGTTTGGGATCTGTCGCGCGGGTAGTAGTGCGTGGCTCCCTTGTGGCCTGTGTGTTGCCCAGCAAATGGTAGAGAAATTCTGTTTCCATCGTGCCAAACAAACGTTCCTGGGGCGATCCGAATCGTGGCTCGGCGGCTGGTCGTTGATGTTTGCGAACCCGATACAAGGCGAGTAACTGCTCAAAGTAGACACTGTGGAACTCCGGTCCTCCATCAACCGTGATCGCTGTCGGAAGCCTACCGTAGCGCTTCACGCAGAGCCGGAGCGCCATCATACACGAACGGTAGGAAGGGGGGTCGAAGGTGAGATAGAACGAGGCAATACGTCGGGGATGGGACAGAATGAGCAATGTTAGCCAGCATTTTCCCAATGGGTGACCGGTTCTGGAATCACACAGCACCAGATTCAGTTCAGTATGGTCCAGATGAGCCATCGACCAGGCGTGGCTCCCATGCCGACTGACGGTTCTTGTCTGCTCACGAACGTAGTCTTTGAAAGGGTAAGCAGCACGCGTCCCTTCGCGAACCAGAACTTGTTCATATCTGGTTTTGTGGCGTTGCGCCTCAGCGTAGAACGTCCTCTGGCTCGCTGGTTTGAGGTGCTGTTCTTCGGACTGCTTGAGATATTCGCCGTAGGCTCCTCGTTTCGGTTTTTGGGTGACGATATCATAGTGGGTTGCCAACACTTGATGGATGAGGGTGATGACCTCCTCGCTAATTTTTCTCGCGCCACCACAGTTGTGATACCCGGGAAGAAGACCGAGAAAGCCGCTCCCATACTGGGTTTCCGCTTCTCGATAGCGTTGTTGCCAGCGTTGCTTTGTCCGAGGGTGAAGTGCTGCTCGCACTTCAGCCGTTTGGACTTGGACATCATCCTGGTAGTCGTCAGGGTGAATCACACGATTGCGGAAAACGGCAGTAGCGAGATCGACATCATGAGCTTGTTCGAGTAACGCTTGACCTTGTGAGGCAATATGGGAAGCTTGTTGTTCTTTTAACGCGAGCATCTTTTCGTCGCTCTGATCTTTCACCTGAACGCAGGCTCGTGAAAGCCCCTTCGAGCGAAAGACCGGCGTGCGCCAGGGTTCCGAAAGCCGGTACGTCGCCAGATCAACGTAGAGGTCATGTCTGGCAATGGCAATATTGATGAGATCAGCAGAAATCTCGGAGCGTGCCTGAAGGTCAGACATGAGCATTCCAGGGTACTCCTCAACTACTCGGTAGAGTGTCGCTAACGTCTGATCTCCCACGGCAAGGCGGTCGAGGTGCTGGTAGTAGTCCTCTAGAAAGAGGGCGTTCTCTTGTGTCGCCCAGTTACTATTGTCGGAAGACCAAACGTGATAGGTGAGTCCATACTTGGCTGCAAATGCTTCACCTGGAGGGCACCGCCACAACCCCTGCGAATCTTGCACGTAGCGATTGGGCTGCTTCTCAACCAGTCGGCTGAGTTCTTGCGCTGGTTTGCATTCAATCCATCCACCCGACTGATATCGAAAGACAAAGTAGTCGGCAGTATGCATTGGTCGCTGGATGCGACCATGTTTGTCGAGATATTCTAGTGGAAAGGATGGAGGCTGATCCCACATCTCTAGAACATCGTCATCGTGTTCAGCTTGCAGCAAAAAGGGAAACTCGACTTTGGTACTCTCCGCCTTGATGATGCATTGCATCTTTTTGGAGGGATACCAGACGGGCATATTCCCCGGCGAGCGCCTGGGGTGCGACTGGGAGGTGATGAGCGGATGTGAATGAGCATATCCTGCGTTTCTCGCGAACAACCGAGACGGCGAAAGTAGGTGTACAGCGCTGTGCCGTCAAGGGCTTTTGCCATGGCCATTTCCTCCCACGAGCAATCTCTCTCTCAATACCTCTTCTCTAGAGCCTAACACAAACTTTTGTCTAAGCCAAAGCCTTTTGCCTCGGGTGGTACTTATGGCGACAAACTTATCTTCAATCTGGAGAACGTGCGGATTACCCGAAAGGTTGGCCGTTTTCTACCAAAAGGTTGGCCACAAGTACCACTGAGGGCTACAAGCTTTGTCTCATACAAAAGTTTGTGCTAGGCTTGGAAAAGAGGCATTGAGAGAGAGATTGCTTGTGGGAGGAAAAAGCCATGGCAAAAGCCCTTGATGGTACTGCATTGTACACCTACTTTCGCCGTCTTGGTTGTTCGCGAGAAACGCAGGAAGTGCTCATTCACATCCGCTCGTCGCCTCCCAGTCGCACTCCAGGCGCTCGTCGCGGAAATATGCCCGTCTGGTATCCCTCCAAAAAGATGCAATGCATCATTAAGGCAGAAAGTACGAAAGTCGAATTTCCCTTTTTGCTGCAAGCTGAACATGACGATGATGTTCTGGAGATGTGGGATCAGCCTCCGTCGATTCCCTTAGAATACCTCGACAAACGCGGTCGCCTCCAACAGCCAATGCACACTGCCGACTACTTTGTCTTCCGGTATCAAGCCTGTGGATGGATTGAATGCAAACCAGCGCAAGAACTCAGCCGACTCGTTGAAAAGCAGCCTCATCGCTACAAGCTCGATGAGCAAGGCGTCTGGCGTTGTCCTCCTGGTGAAGCATTTGCAACCAAATACGGACTCACCTATCAGGTCTGGTCTTCCGACCAGATTAACTGGGCGGCACAAGAGAACGCCCTTTTTCTAGAGGACTACTACCAGGATCTTGATCGCCTTACCGTGAAAGATCAAACATTGGTGCTCCTCTTCCGGTTGGTTGAGGAGCACCCTGGAATATTCCTCTCTGAACTTCAGAACGCATCTGAGATTCCCGCTGACCTCATCAATATTGCTATCGCCAGACATGATCTGTATGTGGATCTGGCGACCCACCGACTTTCAGAGCCCTGGCGCACGCCGGTCTTTCGTTCTCAGCGCCTAGCGCGAGCGAGAACGAAGCCACAGGCGAAAAAAGAGGTGGGTGCATGTTCAACCCCTGCTGAAAGCTCTTCCAGCCTTACTCCAGAAGGGCAGGAGTTGCTTGATTTGGCGCGAGAGATGGACCTAGCAACAGCCATCTTTCGGAACCGAATCATCAATCCTGACCAATACCATGATGATGAGCAGGTGCAAGTGAACGCTCGTGCAGAGACCATTCCGGCACGAACGAAACGACGTTGGCAGATGCTCTATCAAGAAGCAGAGCATCTCTACGGAAGCGGCTTGATTGGCTTGCTGCCCAAAGTGGCGAAAAGTGGAAGAAAGCGACCAATTACTGACGAGGTAAGCGATCTGGTTCAGCAGGTGTTAGAAACGCATTACGATACAGTGACCCGCAAGCCGAAACGCGGAGCATACGGAGAATATCTTCGGCGATCTTCAGAGCAGCAGCTTCCCTCCATGAGCCAACGTATGTTTTACACCGAAATCCGACGACACAAACCGAAGTATGATCAAACATTGGCACGCGAAGGAGCCCGCGCAGCTTACCCATTCAAGGACTACGTGCATGAAGCGGAAAAAACGGTGAGCCGTCATGGAAGCTACGCCTGGGCGATGGCACATCTGGATCATACCGAATTGAACCTGGTCTTATGCGATTCGAGGACTGGTCAGCCTCTGGGGAAATGCTGGTTGACACTCCTCATTCTTTCCCACCCCAGGCGCATTGCCGCTTACTATCTGACCTTTGATCCGCCCAGTTATCGCTCTTGCCTAGCCGTCCTTCGCTTGTGTGTCAAACGGTATGGACGCCTACCAACAGCCATTACAGTTGATGGCGGACCGGAGTTTGCCAGCGTGTACTTTGAGCAACTGCTCGCCTTGTACCGCGTCCGTAAACATCAGCGCCCGGCATCTGAACCGCGCTTCGGTTCGCCACAAGAGCGTTTGTTTGGTTCAATGGAAACGGAGTTTCTTTACCACTTACTCGGTAATACTCAGGCCACACGAGAACCCCGGTTAAATACACGGGCAACTGATCCACAACGCCAAGCGGTCTGGACGCTTCCAGCTCTGGCGGAGCGGGTGCAGAAATGGGCAGACGAAGAATATGAAACCATTGTTCACCCGGCTTTAGGGATGACACCGCGTGACGCCTACGATCTCTCCATCAAACAAAATGGAACTAGAGCGCACAAAGATATTCCCTACGATGATGCTTATTTGAAAGCAACATTCCCCACCACCCGCAAAGGAACAGCGAAAGTTGAGCCAGGAGTGGGTGTGCGCATGAATTACCTGGACTACTGGTGCGAAGCCATGCGTGACCCAACTATTGAAGGAACCCAGGTCAAGGTGAGATTCGACCCATTTGATGTCAGTGTTGGTTACGCCTACATTGATGGCCGTTGGAGGAAATGCGATTGTCCCTACACGGAATTCGCTGGGTGTTCTGAGCGTGAACTGCAACTCCTCACCACAGAGCTTCGTCAACGGAATCGTTTGCAATATGGAAAAGAGCAGATTGAGATGACACAAAAGCAACTGGCGGTATTCCGGCGAGAGAATACTGATATCGAGAGCATTCTTCGCCAGCAGCGCCATGATCGCGAAACCAGAGCTGCCTTGGTCGTGCTAGAGGGCGGGAAGAAATCCTCAGCACTGCCGCCTCCAGAGCCTGTGCAAGAGGAATCGGAGAAGGAAAAGAGAGCACGCGAATCCTCTGAGAGGAAGAAGAAAATCGATCCCTACAAAAATTTGCTGGTGCTCAGGCGGATCGAGCTATGACCGACGAAACGAACAAGGCAATTGTCCAAACAGATGCACCTGAGTCTTTTCCGCCTGAGTTGCTCGCGCAACCTGTAGGAGCGCGCCTGGAATATTTTGAGCAGCGTTGCCTCATTTCCCATCCACGCCTGCAAGAAGCTTTAGAGACCATCCTTCAAAGCATCTGTCCACCAGGTGAAGGCACAAGTGTCAGACGACCTGGAACCATGGTCTTGGTGATCGGTCCGAGTCGCGTCGGAAAAACGACCCTCATCCGTTTACTCGAAGAACATTTGCTGGCCAGGGGCCGCGCATTGATGGCATCCGATCCGAGCTTCATCCCGTTTGCCAGTATCCTCGCCGCAGGACCGGGCACCAACCGCTTCGAGTGGGGAGAATATTACCGGGCAGTTCTGCGTGCCCTCCATGATCCGTTTGTAGATGGAAGATTGCGCGGATACGCACCAAAGAACTGCGCGAAGCCATGGAAACGGCATTGCTTGAGCGCAAGCCTCTCGCCATTATCGTCGATGAGGCCCATCACCTGGCAGAAGCGGCTATGGGGAGCCGTCTCCAAAGCCAACTCAATCACCTCAAACATTTTGAGAATGCCACCGCAGTGAGCCATATTTTGGTTGGCACCTACGAAATGCGTCCGTTTCGCAAAGTCAATGCACAACTGGCCTGTCGGAGTGTCGATGTCCATTTTCCCCGTTATGATGCTACCATTGAGCAAGACGCGCAGGTATTTCAAAGTGTGGTCTGGGCCTTGCAACGGCAGCTCCCTGTCGAGAAAGAGCCGCCGTTGATCGATCACTGGGAGTTTTTGTATGCGCGAAGTATTGGGTGTATCGGGTTGCTCAAAATGCACCTCAATCGAGCGCTGAATCTGGCCCTGGCAGAAAAAGCGAAAACCGTCACGCTGGCCCACTTGCGAAAAACCGCTCCAGCAGAAACACGAGTGGAATTGGCTTTACGCAACGCATTGGAAAGCGAGGCAGAACTAACAGAGGCTAAGGGTGCTGACGAGCGGCTTCTAACGCTTTTGGGGCTACGAGGCGGTCAGGTGTCGCAATCTCCCAAAACACCGAAAGAAGAACAGGCATCGAAACCGAAGATCCGGGGGAGACGAGGCACACGCGCACAGGGTCGTGATGCCATTGGATCAACGCCTAATGAGAATGCGTCAGAACCTCTCACAAATGAAGAGCAGGCCGCAGGATGAGCAGGACAGAGAATCCCACTGTGAAAGTCATCCTCATGCGCCATACCACAGAAAGACCGTTCAAAGGCAACGATATTCCCGCACGCAGTAAGCTCTACTGGCTTGTCCCATGTGGAAGCGGGACCGTCTGGTGCGAAAGTTTGACCAGCTATCTCAACCGTCTCGCAGGGCTTCATCATGTTCCCCCGCAACACGTTGCGGTGCAGGAGATCGTTCCTCACCTGAGCCAGAGCTATTCGCGGCGATACCTCTCGGTCTTTAGCTGGTCAACTGCAATGAGTGTCAACGGGAATGGGCTTCTGGCGCAAGAATGGGCTAGTATCCTTGAGAGACTCACGAAACGCTCCGATCTTCACTTCCTGACGCTCCAGTGGTGGGTAGGCGATCTGCCGCCTCACAAACTGCTTCGCGAAAAGCCAGCCTGGTGCCCTGTATGTTATGCCGAATGGAAAGACCAAGGAATGCCCATCTATGAGCCGCTGCTATGGATATTCCCACCAGTAACGATCTGCCTGAAACATCTCTGCAAGCTGGAGGAATATTGTCCTGGCTGTGAAAAGCGACAATCCTTCATCAGAGTTCAAACCGCTCTGGATGAGTGTCCTCGCTGCAAAACGTGGTTAGGATCGCCAACTCCTGCCCTTGTGCCTCTCTCTCCAGAAATCCTTGAGTGGCAGAAATGGGTCGTCTCTGCCTTAGAGGAATTGCGTTCCGCTGTGGTTGCTTCTGCCCTTCCTCCTTGGGAGCTGTTTTTCACGAATCTGAGCAGGAGTTGTGAAGAGAGAGGCGAACAATCACGACTAGCTGAACTGGCTGGGCTGGCGCGGGGACAACTTGCCACCTGGTTACGCCGATCTCATACCCCAACCCTGGGAAGTATCCTGGAGTTTTGTTATGTGTGCAATGTAACCCCTCTCCAGATCCTCTTAGGCGACCTGGCTCCGTTGAGACAGGTCATTGCCCTGGGCAAGCCCCATCGATCTCCTCGCTCGCGTCGGCTTTATCGTCCGTTAGACCGCGAACGATGCATGGAGCGCATTCAAGCTATTCTGGATGGACGAGAAGAGCCGATTGGTTATGGCACGCTTGCCCAACAATTGGGATGCACCCAACACACGCTTCTCTATCACTTTCCACAGGAATGTGCCTTGTTATCACAACAAATTAAGGAGTATCGACGGCAACGGAAAGAACAGAGGGCCGCACAAATCAAAGAAGAGATCCAGCAAACAGTGCTGGCGCTCCATGCACAAGGAGTTTATCCGTCGCATCGCAAGGTCATTGAACGGATCGCTCACCCAACCCTGATGCGTGATCCAAAAGCAAGAGCATCCAGGCTGGCGCTGTGTCGAGACCTTGGATGGAATTGACACAACAAAGCAACTCTGTGGCATCGTCCTATGTGGCCAACCTTTTGGTAGAAAACGGCCAACCTTTCGGGTAATCCGCAAGAACGACCCGCAGAATTATACTCATTCCCCCCGCAGAATCCTGGGATTGACACCTGGAGGGGAACGCCTCTCTTAGAAATCAGCTATGCAGAGATACACCAATTAGCAACCGTTTTGCCTATTATCGAGCAGGCACAGCTGAGCCTCGCCAATGTTGCAAGAAAGCTGTGAGGCTCCATGCAGAATATCCCCTCTCTCCATATCTATCCTAAAGATGCCACAATTTACAGAATATTGGCGGAAGAAATCAGACGGGGGGCGGTTTTCTGGTAAATGACCCGAAATGTGAGCAGCTTTGTGGTACTTCCCCGCAAAGATGAGCGTGTTTTTCCCCCAATGGTGAGCGTTTCCCCGAAGGGTGAGCGAGCAGGCGATATTTTCGCCGAGATCATTGTGAGATTCACCAACAGTTTGCCCCTTCTTCATCGTCTCTTGCTTCATCTAACAGATGAGTCCGATCACGCAGCATGCTCACGTAGGGGCAACGAGGCTCTGGACACTGAAAAGTCAACCACTTCATAGAGCGCCAAGGCAAGGGAGCTGTATACATCAAAATGTCACGAGGCGACAGATCCAACTGCCACAATGCGTGGACCAGATAGCCAAGCGAGGAGGTTCTCTGGTAAGATGTGCCACTTGGCGATGCTTGGGGGGGTTCATCAGGCAAGGGAACACGGATTTCTCCCTTTTCTACCACACTGTCGTACATCAGCCGAAGCGCACTCGCAAGGATTTCGGGGGTTCCTTTGGTGAGGAAAAATTCGTAATACGACAACAGTTTTTCTTCCACCTCAAGGCGCTCTGCATCTGCCTCCTTGCAGGGCAACTCTGCCCAATCCAAACGACACTTCGGGCAGGCAAATGGAGCAGCTTGGCGATGGAAAGGCCGTAAAGCTGTTCCACAAAGACACGTGCTTACCAGGGTGACTCGATGGTGAGGACAGGCCGTAATATGTGGCAAGACCAGTGTGCGTGAAAGCCGCCGTTCCTCAGCCACGCATGTTGGACAGAGCCGAAAAGAGAACGAGGCAGGAGAGAGCAGCGCCATCTGAGGATCAGCAACCGCATACAGGCGGGCGAGTTCTGCCTGGTACGTTGTTGCGAGGATAGAACGCAAAGGAACGGCCAGGGCGGCGGCCAGATACTCGAGCTTCACTCCAGAGGCACCAATCAAGCTCAAATGCTGTTGTGTGGGCTTCTCGTCCGTGCGGAAGAGATGAGCAAGTGTCATTCCACTTCCCCAATGATTCGCTTCATCGCAGCGCAAGAGCAGTCCTGTTAACCATTCATCTTGCATGGGAGTCACCAGGAAGGGGAAGGTGGTCTGCCAGGCCGGATCAGAAATATGAATATGGGGCATTACTCTACCTCCGTGACGAGAAGGGCACGCTCAGATGGAAGTCCCGAAATTTCGACGATCTCATCGCGTCGCAGGATCATGCGTTCTGCTGTTGCGGCAAGGATATTCGCATCCACATCCCTTCCTCCCTGCTCATAGCTCTGGCGCAGCGCGCTCGTGACGAGTCGCGTTAAGTGATCCATCGTCACACGTTTGCTCCTATCTGGATCGAGTGTCGCGTGGGTGAGCCAGGTAAAAATGGATTTGGTCCAGCGACAGATCTGGAGATCAGGGAGTTGGCTTCTGTACATATCTTCAAAGGCGGCCAGAATGGGACGCACTTCCTCCTCCGTGTGCCCGGCAACGACACAGAAGGGCCGCTC
>WNGG01012451.1_pt1 | contig 12472 bp, 12 predicted proteins | sample 5400661 | NCBI WGS metagenome assembly WNGG01 (sample SAMN13153372, study PRJNA577476) | soil metagenome | isolation source: 100 cm soil or saprolite under Garry oak tree replicate 1 | place: USA:California | collected 2016-06-15 | reverse complement strand
ATTCGTGGGCTTGTCTTTGCTTACCCAGAGATCGAAGAGCAGCATCGCATTCTCGCTGTCATGGCTCTGATGGATCAAGAGTTGGAAGTCTTGGGCCGTGAATTGGGGAAACTTCTTGCTCTCAAATCTGGCCTCATGTCCGACCTGCTCACCGGCCGCGTCCGCGTGCCGGAGGAGATCACGGTGGCGTCATGAGCAATCCCGGCGGCTTCCAGCCTTCATTCCACATCACCCACCGGATAACGGCAGGGTTGACGCGCATCGAGCGGGCGCGCGGCTTTCTGGAGGCGGCGCGACTCTCCGAGGACTGGCTGGCGACGATGCGTTCCCGTGCCTTTGTGCTGGAGGCACATCATACCACGCATATCGAGGGCACACGGCTGACTCTGGAGCAGGCAGAGCGCTTGCTTGCCGGCGAGGCGGTGGCAGGAGCCGATCCCGACGACACGCGGGAACTGCTGAATTACCGCGATGCTTTCGAGTTCGTCAGCGGCTATCTGAATGACGGCGGACCTGTTACCGAAGGCTTGATCCGCGAAATCCATCGGCGGCTGGTGGCTGGGGTGCGAGGCGGTTCCGCCACGCCCGGCGAATATCGGCGCATACAGAATTACGTGGTCAACTCAGTGACCCGGCAGATCATCTACACCCCACCTCCGCCATACGATGTCCAGCCGCTGATGGCGGAGCTAGTGGCCTGGCTGAACACGGTCTCTGATGTGCATCCAGTGCTGGTCAGCGGCGTCGCGCAGTTCCAGTTGGTGCACATCCATCCGTTCGTGGACGGCAACGGCCGGACCTCGCGGCTGTTGTCCACGCTCTGCCTGTATCGGGCCGGCTACGACTTCAAACGGCTGTTCTCGATCAGCGAGTACTACGACCGCGACCGGGCGGGTTTCTACGCGGCGCTGCAGGGCGTGCGGGAGCAGGGGATGGACCTGACCGGCTGGCTCGATTACTGCGTCGAGGGGCTGGCCACGCAGATGGACGAACTCACCGAGCGCGGCAAGCGGGTAATCCGGCGGGATGCGATCGCCCGTGAATACGCTCTCAACCCGCGGCAAGCGTTGGCGATGGGACTCCTCTTGGAAAGGGCCGAGCTGCGGATTGAGGAGTTGGAAGCGCTTTGCCCTGGCGTGAACCGGCGTACGTTGCAGCGCGACCTGCGGGGCCTTGTGCAACAGGGTGTGGCCAAAAGCGTTGGTGCTGCTAGGGCGGTGCGATACAAGTTGCGAATCAAAGGGTTATGAGGTATCGCGACAGAATCGCGACACGTATTGCGACAACCTTGCCTTGATGGACCCTCGGTCCAGGATTATTCTACTTCTATGATTACAACAGTTACCCAGAAAAACATGGTTACGATACCGGCGGAGATAGCGCGGAAACTCGGCATCAAACCGGGCTATAAGCTCGACTGGCAGCCGGTGGAGGGGAAAGACGAAATTGTCGTCAAGGTCATTCCTAATCGCGGCGAACTGGCGCGCCGGCTATGCGGAATAGGATCTAACCTAGCGCCAGGGCGCGACCTTGCCGCCGAGTTGGATGAGGAGCGTGAGCGCGAAGACCTCGAGCGTATGAAAGAACTGGGAGGATGATCTACCTTTGGATGTGCTGCCCACGCTGAACCTTGCCCAGTCCTGAGTTTCTTTGCCTCGGCTATTTGGTGCGCAGAGCGCACCCTACTAGCTGACGTCAGGCGTACCGGGTGAGACCCATCCCGCTACGCCGTAGGACGGATTAAATCCTTAGTGTTAGTCGCCCCTGATCAGAGGGATGTTTTGTCAATCAGGCGTCTGTGCAATGAAACAGCAGCTAACCCTCATCCTTGCCTTAGGCGCATTGCTCGCCTTTTTAGCTGGTACGTGGTTAGCCGGAAGTGTCCTGAGCGCGCCCGTGAATCATCTGGTCGGAAACTTGCCCGTAGACTTAGCCGGGAGATCGGTTCAATTCCCGAGCGCGTCAGGGGCGACTATTCACGGCTGGTTCATACCAGGAAGGAAAGGCGCTGGGGCGATAATTTTGCTGCATGGCGTGCGCGCCAATCGCCTGAGCATGTTAGACCGCGCGCGTTTCCTTTCTCGCGCTGGCTACTCCGTCTTGCTCTTTGACTTCCAGGCTCACGGGGAAAGTACAGGAGAACACATCACCTTCGGCTACCTTGAGAGTAGGGATGCTCTGGCGGGCGCCAGCTTCCTTCGCTCCAATGCTCCTGACGAAAGAGTGGGGTTGATCGGCGTCTCGATGGGCGGCGCGGCCGCCTTGCTCGCCTCGCCACCACTGGAGGTAAACGCGATGGTGCTGGAGGCGGTCTACCCGACTATAGATCAGGCCATCAGTAACCGCTTGACCATGCGGCTCGGCGGGTGGTCCGGGTGCCTGACCCCTTTGCTGTCTTGGCAGCTTAAGCCGAGGTTAGGAGTTGATGCTGACGTGCTACGGCCGATAGATAAAGTCGGGAAGGTTAGCGTCCCGAAGTTGTTCATCGTTGGAGCAGAAGATCAGCATACGACTCTCGAAGAATCTCGCCGGATGTTTGACGCTGCCAGTGAGCCTAAAGAGTTGTGGGTTGTGAATGGGGCCAGGCATGTTGATTTGTACCCGTTGGCGAGGAGAGAGTATGAACAGCGTGTGTTAGGTTTCTTCGAGGAGCACCTTAAAAGAAAATGCGCATAAAACGGTTCTTGGACTAAAGGTTATGGCGACCCCACGAAAACCCAAGCGACAATTTGCGATTTGTATTCGCACCGATGATCCCGATTTGTTGACCCCACGCAGGATTGACGAAGTCTTGCCAGACGAGAGTGCCGCAAAATCGCAGTACATCAGAGTCATCGACAACGAAGGCGAGGACTATCTGTACCCCACCGCCTATTTTGTGTTTGTGGATTTTCCGCCCGCGGTTGAAGAAGCGTTGTTACAGGCGTCTTGACAAGGTGAGAGTGTTCCCTTGGAGGAAATCATGCGTGACGCGACTCGCGTGGTGCGCGCCGGGTTGCCAGCCCCCGCGCAAGGTGCGCCCTTCCTGCCGGGCCCCACGTTTTCGGGCCCTTACCACCTTGCTGGCGATCCGGCTAGCTCGCCCTATACTTATGGGCGCTACCATAACCCTACCTGGGTGCTCTACGAACGCGCCCTCCAGGAACTCGAGGGCGGGCAGGTAGTGGTGTTCGCCTCGGGGATGGCAGCAGTGGCCGCCGTGATGGGCGCTGTCCTGCGCCCTGGGGATAGCGTCGTAATCCCCTCAGACGGTTACTACACAGCTCGCCTGCTAGTCGAGAATTACTTTGCCAAGATAGGGGTTGAGGTGCGAACGGCCCCGACGGCAGGCAATGCACAGGACAGCGGGGTGCTCGTGGCTGTGGATAACACGACCGCCACTGTACTGGGCCAGCGCCCGCTTGCTCTCGGAGCGGACTTCTCAGTGGCCGCCGATACCAAGGCGCTCACCGGGCACGGCGACCTCGTGCTCGGGCACGTGGCGGCACGTGAGCCTGAGTGGACCCAGCGACTGCTGAGTTGGCGTACCCAGATGGGCGCGATTCCTGGGCCGATGGAAGTCTGGCTCGCACACCGCTCCCTGGCCACTCTCGATGTGCGCCTCGAGCGCATGTGTGCCAATGCCCTCGCTATTGCGCAATTCCTCGCCGGCCGCCCAGAGGTGCGTAGGTTGCGGTATCCAGGCCTGCCGAGTGATCCTGCACACGAGGTGGCCTCACGCCAGATGAGCAAGTACGGCCCTATCGTGAGCTTTGAATTGAACGGGCGGGAAGCGGCAGAACGATTCTTGGACGCGTGTGAGCTTGTGCTGCAGGCCACCAGCTTCGGTAGTGTACACACAACCGCCGAGCGGCGCGCCCGCTGGGGCGGCGATAAGGTGTCCGAGGGCTTCATCCGCTTAAGCGCGGGCTGTGAACACCCCGACGACTTGGTCGCCGACCTCTCACAGGCACTGGCTGAGGTGCTCTGAGTAGCTCTGATCCTAGCTCCCGAGTTTCGCATCGCCTACAATGCAGAGGTATGCTTCCGCCTGAACGCACTGCACGGCAACGCATCATGGACTTGCTTACGGTCACTCCGCTGTCATCTCGGCGACTCGCTGAGGTCATCGGGATTCCTGAGCGACAGGTCGAGGACCATCTCAGTCACATCGTCAAATCCGTGGCGCGGGATCGTTCGCTGCGCTTCATGCTGGAACCCTCCGAGTGCCAAGATTGCGGCTTCGTCTTCCGCGACCGCAGCCGACTCACACGCCCGAGCCGTTGCCCCCACTGCCACAGTGAAACGATCACGGAACCACGGTACGGCATTAAACGCCGTGCCGCGAAGCAGGAGTAATCCTCTAGAGTGGATTTCGTTTGCGGTTACCCGCAGTAGCAGTAGGTCCTGGATGCCCGCCGGAGCCTGTCCTGAGCGAAGTCGAAGGGCGGGCATGACGGAAAAGAGCTTCAGAGCAATGTCATTCCCGCGAAAGCGGGAATCCAGTTCTTGGTAAACCCATTTGCAATTTGCTCTAATTGCCTGAGTGCCGCCGCATCCCAGCCGCGTGGCGGCCGGCGATACGGCCGAAGACCGCGCCGCGCAGCACTGAGGTGGCACCCATATAGTTGTAGTAGTACAGCTCTCCCATGGGTTCGCCCGCGACATAGAGGCCGGGGATGACGCGACCTGAGGTGTGAATGACCTGCGCGTTGGTGTTGGCCTTCAGCCCGCCGAAGGTGAAGGTGATGCCCCCAGTGACCGGATAGGCCAGGAAGGGCGGGGTGTCGAGCGGGCGTGCCCAGTTGGACTTGTTGAGAGCCAAGCCTCTTGTGCACAGTCCGTCCAGCCGCCAGGGGTCAAAGGTGCCCGGCTCGCAAGCCGCATTGTATGCCTGAATAGTCCGCTCCATCCGCTCTGGCGGCACCTGAATCACCTCTGCCAGCCCGCGGATAGTATCGGCCTCGTAGGGCTCTTCTACGGTGCGGATAGCGCGCTTCCAGGCGTCCGGGTCTTCCGCGCGCGCCTTATTATCGAACACGTTGAAGGCTACCCCACTCTTGTGGTTCATGATGGCCTTGCTGAACTTCACATAGGTCTGGTCGCGGAAGTCCTCGCCTTCGTCCAGAAAACGCTCGCCGTCTTCGCCGATGAAGAGGCCAAGTTGAAAGATGTAGATTGCCGTCACTCCACACTCAAAAGGAGTGGAGCGGGCGTCGAGGACCGCGGAATGAAAGTCTCCCCACTGCCCGGCGGGCATGGCCCCAATCTCCAGGGCCATCTTCAGCCCCTCGCCGGTATTGTAACGGGTGCCGCGCAGGATGACGTTGTCCATGAAGCGACCCAGGTAGCGCACGCGCATCTCCACGTTGGCCTCGAAGCCACCGCTGGCGATCACCACGCCCCCACGGGCTTTGACGTCGGTGTAGCCGTCAGGCTCCAGCGCGCGGACACCGATCACACGACCTGCGCGATCCGTGAGCAGCTTCTCTCCTGCCGTCCCGTAGGCTACGTACACGCCGCCGCGTTCCAGGTGTTTATACAGCGTATCAACCAGTTGCCAGCCACCGCCCACGGGTTGCCGGCGGTAGCCTGCCACGTTGGGATAACCCTTCTCCCACTGCACACCGAGTTCGGTGAGCCAGTCCACCACATTCGCGGCGTTGTCCACAATCACCCGGATGAGGTCCTTGTTCGCCCGGCCTCGGGACACCTTCATGAAGGCGTTGAAGAAATCTTCCTTGGTTTGCCCCGTCGGGCAATACTCGTCCGGTTCGTGGGGATAGCGGAGCTGGGCGTCGGCAATGGCGGTGTTGCCGCCGCGTTGCAGCTTGGGAGCCTTTTCCAACAGGATGACCTCGGCCCCCTCGTGCGTGGCGGCGATGGCAGCCGACAGGCCGGCGATGCCACCGCCGATCACGGCCACATCACATTCGACCTCAGGGATGTTCTCTGACATATCTCACCTGCGACAGGAAACCGAGTTGATTGTTTGACAGCACGGACTGCCCCCCCTACAATTGATTAATTAAAAATGGATATCCAGATCGATCCTCACACCTTGGAACGGGCTGAAGCGAGAGGCACGAGTGAAGAAGAAATCAAAGACGTGATCAATACGGGCTTCTTCATTCGGGCAAAGTATGGTCGCCTGGGGAAAGCCAAAGTCTATACCTTTCGGCAAAGGTGGCACGGCAACTATTACGAGCACAAGCGAGTGGAGGTAATCTACACGATCGAAAATGAGGTTGTAATCACCGTAACGGTCTACGTCTTTTACGGAACCTGGGAGAACGCAGATGCAGATCCTCTATAACGCCACGACCGACTTGCTCTACATCCGCCTCGATGACCGCAAGCAGCAGGTAGTGAACAAGCGCCTCTCGGAGGATATTGTGCTGGATGTCGGGGACGATGACAAAATTGTCGGCATCGAGATCCTCGATGCATCCAAGCATCTGAATCTTGAGCGACTTTTGCCTGTGAAGTATGAAATCTCACCTAGCGCTGGGAAGGGGTGAGACAGAGACGTGAGACAGAGCCCACTCCACCCCTTTCTATCTCTATCTCTGTCTCTGTCTGTTTCTATCTGTCTCTATCTCTGTCTCTGTCTGTCTCTGCGCTCCGTTGCTCGCGACTCTATTCGGCGGAACCAAGCTTCAGAGACGCGAGGGGTGTCCGGTCCACCACAGGTGTTCGCTTGCTGCCCGCCGGTAGTTTGACCGACCCCGGGAAGCGCTCAAACGGGTCAGGCAGGTCGATCTCTTTCGCGTACTCCTTCATTGCCGGCATCACCTCTTGCGCGAGCAAACGCATGCTGTTCCTGCGGTCCTCGTTGCTCACCGGACCCTGAACTTGGAAGACGGTGAAGACGCTAGGACGCAGTATCCCCATGATAGTCTTGATCTTCTCAAGGGCAGTTTTGGGAGAGCCGACGATCATCAGGTAGTTCTTCTGCGCTCTCTCATAAGCGACCAAGAGCTTTCGCCGGACTTCATCGTAATCTTGGTCGCCGGATTCGCTTGTCCCGTGCTGCGCTTGTCTCAGCCTCTCCGAACTGACGCCAACCCAGCCACCACTCGGGCGTCGGGCCAGTAAGCGGATGGCATTCTTGGAGTTATAGCCCGGTGGCAATGTATGCTCAGGTCGGGAGAAGGCGTTCGCTCCGCCGCCAAACACGAAGCCTTTGGCCAGTTCCTGGGCTTTCTCATCGGTGTCAGCGACAAACACCCCCATCAGGTAGCCGAAGTTCTCCGGGCCGGCCTGATAGCCGTGCTCTGCGGCAATATCGGCGTAGAAGTCCCACAGATCACAGGTCGGGCCTAGCGAGGTGACCAGCCCAATATAGGGGTAAGCGTGTTCTGCGCACCAACGGACGGTTTCTGGACTCAACACCCCAGGAATCCACATCTGCGGATGGGGTTTCTGATATGGCAGCGCCCACGGGTTCACGTGGCGATAGTGGAAATGCTTGCCTTCGTAGCGCCACGGCCCTGGTCGAGTCCAGGCTTGGATGATGAAGTCGTGCGCTTCGTTGAAGTACTCCCGGTTATAGGCTGGGTTGGCGTTGTTGAAAAACTGCTCGCTGCCAGCGCCTCGTACCCACCCAGCCACGAGGCGTCCACGAGAGATCAGGTCGATCTCTGCCAGTTCCTCAGCCATGCGCAGCGGATGCTTGAGGACCGGCAGTGGATTGCCGATCAACACAATCTTTGCCTTCTTGGTAATACGCGCCAGGATCGAGGCTTCGACGTTCATGACGCTTCCCATGCAGAACGGATTCCCATGATGTTCGTTCAGCATGAGCGCATCGAAGCCCAGTTCCTCGGCATAGCAGTATTCATCGAGGAAATAGTTGTAGTCGTCGGCGGCCTTCTCGCGGTCGAAATACTTGTTCGACACCGCGAAGAACCCCTCATTTCTCAGCACCTCGTCTTCAGGAACCCAGCGATATGGCCGTTCGGTGAAGTACCCAATGATCATCGTCGTTGCTCCTCCCTTGGTCTAAAACGTAAAACGTCATGAGTAATGAAGACTAAAACGTAATGAGTAATTCCCGCTACCTCTCCTTTACGTTTTACGTCTTACGTCCTTCGGCTGCCAGAAACGCTTGCACAACCCGGACAAACTCTGCAGGGTTTTCGATTTCCGGGCGGTGTCCGACGCCTGGGATTTCGGCGACCTGTGCGCCGGCAATGACCTTCTGGTATGCCTCGATACATCCCCGAGGGACAAAGGCGTCTTTCTGGCCCCACACCAGCAGTGTGGGTAGGTTCTTTACCCCTTCCAGTAAGTAGCCGAGGCTCGGGTTGTGCATATAGGGTTCCCAGCCGAGCCGGGCCGTTTCCGCCCGCGCATCCTCGAACGCCTCAAACTGCTGCGGTGTCATCTCCCCGCCATAGATCCTGCCGAACTCGGGTGTTGTCGGGTCTGCCACCGTTGCGCGCAGATGCGTGCGGATGGTCAGAGGGAAAATATCCCTGATCTCGCCCTCGGCTGGCTTGAGGCCCATGGGAGCAACGAGAACCATGTGGGTGAAAATTTTGGGGTCGGATGCCGCCATCTCTGCCGCGATGAAGCCGCCGGCGGAGAAGCCGATGACGTCGATGGGATCGAGGTTCAGCTCTCGCAGCACTCGGGCGTACAAACCGCCGAGGTCGCGGTAGCTCCGGATCCAGTCGAGCCGTGGGGTTTTTCCAAAGCCGGGCTGGAGCGGAATCATCAGCTCACGCTCCCTGGCGAGTTCCTCATTCCAGGTCATCCAGCCCGTGTAGCCCAGTTCGTCATGGAACACGAGCAAGGGTTTGCCCGTGCCGCCCTTAACGAGCACCAGTTCCGTCCCGGCGATATTGGCCGTGGTTTCGGTCCAATTTGCCAATGAGTTTTCCTCCTGTTCTGTATGGATTCAGTGTCAAGATCAGCTATCAGCCAGTCCTGCGGTTGTCCAGAGGTCGGGAACTTTTTTCCCCGCCTGCTGTCTAACACAAGGCACCATCTTCATCCAATCCCACCACCAATACTCCGGTCGTATCAGTCTTTCTGCTCACGCGGCGGTCTATAGCCTGTGGGAGAACTCTCCCCAGAAAGGCGACTCAAGCGCTCTATAGATAGGCAGGCTGGCAGCCGGCCCGTGCCGTTCCAGGAGGGGGATGAAGGCGGGCTCTTGCCCTTCTCCGGGCTCAGTGTGCAGGTGCGCGGGACCGTCCCGCTGGGCTCTGGCGACGAGATCCGGGCGGAGTACGCGCGCTACGCGACGAACGGGCCGCGTTTTGCCTCTGACGTGCGGGGGCGTTCTTCGCGATCAACAATACCGACCAGAACCGTGCCAAGGGCTATGGCGTGCGGCTCGGCTTTGAGCTGTTGCCGTATGACTCCGGGCTGGGTCGATTGCGTCTTGGAGCCTCAACCTTTGACGGCCAATGGGGGGAGCAGAGCAAGCGGTGGTTTACCTCCTGGGGGCTTGATGCGGCGTATCAGAACGGCCCCTTGGCGCTGTGTGCACGTCTGCCCGACCGCTCACTTCTTTTCGTGCGCATGGCGCACAGCTACAAAGTTTCCATCTCCACGCGTACGAGTCTCTTAAGGGCGAATCTTGTATTCGCCCTGCCCTCGTCCCCCAAGGGCGATCACAAGGATCGCCCCTACTCAAAGGACACGGGCAATTGCAAACCGCTCTAGCAGGCTGCTGAAAAACTCTCCATTCACCCTTCGACAGGCTCAGGGCGAACGGAGGAGGTCTTGAAAACAGTGAGAATTGTCCGTTCGTGCTGAGCTCGTCGAAGCACGAACACCACTTTTTCAGCACCCTGCTAGGTCTTACCCTTTACCTCCCCACCGAGTTTCACAGAAGTTTTGCCATACCGTCACGTTCCTGTAACATTCCCCTCCTATTATGTTTATGTTCACTTCACGGAACGACAGCGTGAGGATCGTGGAAGGGGTGAAAGAGGTCGCCGGTTCGGCGCTGCCGTAGTCCCCTCCGCGACCACACTGAAAAAGCAAGACGTGTGGGCGTTACGCCGTCAGCGAGGGTGTATGCGCACGATATCCCCCGACAGCAAGGAAGGTCCTCTCGTGCAGGTCATCCATGCCGCAATCCCAGGGCGCGCAAGATATAAGGTTGCGGGACTGTATGGCGCAGCATCGCTTGGCACGCGGCTTGAGGTACGGCTCGCGCAGATGGACGGCATCAGCTATGTCTCGGCCAGTTCGTTAACCGGCAATGTCCTTGTCTGTTTTGAGGCGGACACGGACCCGGCGGTCATCGCTGCGCTGATTGCCAAGGTTCTCCACGAGCAGCAATGCTCAGACCCAGCGCAGCCTCCGCTTAGCCGTCCGTCGCATGGGACCCCGAAGGGCCTCGGGCAGGAGAACGGTCTGGGGTCGCGACTCCAGGCCACGGGGCGAACAGAGAGCTCTCCAAGTCAGAGCACCGGCGGGAAGCAGGTCACTCAAGCTGCAGACCAAAAGCGCGAGCCGTGGCACCTCATGGCAGCAAACGCCGCGCTCGCTTCGTGGCAGACCTCAGCGACGACAGGCCTCTCCACTGCCGCCGCCCACGACCGCCGCCAGATCTACGGCCCGAATGTCCTCCCGGAATCTGAGGCCCGCTCTGAGTGGGGCATTTTTTTCGACCAGTTCGCCTCCCTTCCTGTCGGGCTCCTGACGGTGGCTGCTGGCATGTCCCTTGTCACGGGTGGGCTGGCCGATGCGGTGGTGATCCTGAGCGTCGTTGCCATCAATGCGACCATTGGCTATTTCACAGAAAGTCAGTCAGAAAAAACTATCCAGTCCCTCAAGCATCTCGTCACCCCCTCGGCGGTTGTGGTCAGAGACCGGGGCCTGATGGAGCTACCGGCGGCCGAGGTGGTGCCGGGAGACATTCTCGTCCTCAAGCCTGGTAGCTATATCGCGGCCGACAGCCGGCTCATCGAGGCGCAGCGCCTCAGCGTCGACGAATCGGCGCTGACGGGAGAAAGCCTGCCGGTCAATAAAATCGCCGCGCCGCTGACGAGCCCCGCTGTGCCCCTCGCTGATCGTGTCAACATGGTCTACATGGGTACGCTCGTGACCGGAGGGCAAGGGCTGGCGGTGGTGGTCGCGACCGGGCGCTTTACCGAGATTGGTCAGATTCAGGCCCTCGCGAACGAGGCGCAGGCGCCGGAGACCCCTCTGGAGCGCCAGCTAGATCAGATGGGCACCCAACTCGTCTATCTCTCCAGCGGTGTGTGTGCGCTCGTGTTCGGCATTGGGGTCCTGCAGGGCTATGGCTTGCTGGAGATGCTCAAGAGTGCCATCTCTCTTGCCGTGGCCGCGGTTCCTGAAGGACTGCCCACGATCGCCACGACCACGCTCGCCCTGGGTATCCTCAACATGCGTAGGCATCATGTGCTCGTCCGCCGGCTTGACGCGGTAGAAACCCTCGGCTGTGTGCAAACCATCTGTCTGGATAAGACGGGCACCCTGACCCTCAACAAGATGTCGGTTGTCGCGGCCTATGCGGGGATGCGGCGGTTCCAGATTGCGGACGGCGCATTTTGCGTGGGGACAGAACAGATTGCCCCGCAGACCTGCGAAGAACTGGTGAAGCTGGCGCACGTCTGTACCTTGTGCAGCGAGACCGAGATCGAACGGCAAGACTTGCAGTTCCACTTGCGCGGCTCATCGACGGAAAATGCGCTGCTGGCCCTGGCCCTCAGCGCAGGTGTCGACCCTGTCCAACTGCGGGCAGACTATCCCGTCGTCGAGGTCACCCTGCGTGCCGAAGACCGCAACTTCATGCGCACGCTGCACAGAACCAGTCAGGCCAGCGCCCAATGCGCGCCGGCGCCGCTCTGTGTGGCAGTCAAAGGCAGCCCGCTGGAAGTGCTCGCTATGTGCACGTGGCAGATGAGGCAGGGCGAGCTCCTGCCCCTCACTGAGGAGGACCGGCAGCGTATTGAAGTCGAGAACGACCGCATGGCCGGGGAGGCACTGCGAGTGATCGGGGCGGCACACCGTGACGTTGAAGAGATCGAAACAGAGCATGATTATGACACTGGGCTTACATGGCTCGGCCTGATCGGTATGACGGACCCCATCCGGGCCGGCGTCAAAGAGGTGATTGGCGGCTTCCATCGCGCTGGGATCGATACGGTGATGATTACGGGCGACCAGAGCCCGACGGCGTATGCCATCGGCACGGCCTTAGCGCTGAGCAGAAACGGCCCGCTGGAAATCCTCGACTCGACCCATCTCGCGCACCTTGCCCCCCCGGTCGTGGAGGCGCTGGTCGAAAAGGTGCAGGTCTTTGCGCGCGTCAGCCCGGCGCACAAGCTGCAGATCGTGCAAGCCCTCCAGCGGGCTGGGAAAGTGGTGGCGATGACGGGCGACGGCATCAACGACGGGCCAGCCCTGAAGGCCGCCGATATTGGCATCGCCATGGGCAACACCGGCACCGACGTCGCGCGGGAGATTGCCGATGTCGTGTTGGAAGACGACAACCTCGAAACTA
>WNGG01007729.1_pt1 | contig 12473 bp, 14 predicted proteins | sample 5400661 | NCBI WGS metagenome assembly WNGG01 (sample SAMN13153372, study PRJNA577476) | soil metagenome | isolation source: 100 cm soil or saprolite under Garry oak tree replicate 1 | place: USA:California | collected 2016-06-15 | reverse complement strand
CTCCGCCTGTTTTCCCACAAGGTCCTCGACGAATTTCCGGACCATGGGCATGCGGGTTTGGCCCCCGATCAGAATTATCCGGTCAATATCTTTCGGGGTGAGCTTGGCATCCTCGAGCGTTCGCTTGATCGGCGCTTCCACCCTCCGGACGATAGGATAGGCCAGTTCTTCCAGCTTGGCACGGGTCAGGGTCGTGTGGAGATGTTTGGGTCCTGTGGAATCAGAGGAAACGAAGGGAAGTTCAATATCCGTGGTTACAAGGGTTGAGAGTTCGATCTTTGCCTTCTCAGCAGCCTCCTTCAAACGGGTCATGGCCATTCTGTCATTCCGGAGGCTAATCCCGTTCTGACGTGGGAAGTCGATGAGGAGATGCTCGACGATGGCGTTGTCAACGTCCGTGCCCCCCGTTTGAGTGTCTCCGCTGGTGGATAGGACTTGGAAGACTCCTCCTCCAAACTCCATCAGTGTCACGTCGTGGGTTCCACCTCCGAAGCTGAAGACCATGATCTTCATCTCCTTGTCGGTCTTGTCCAAACCGTAGGCGAGGCAGGCGGCTGTGGGTTCGTTGATGATCCGGTCAACTTCTAAGCCCGCTATCTCCCCAGCGTCCTTGGTAGCCTGGCGCTGATTATCGTTGAAGTGGGCCGGGACTGTTATGACGGCTTTCTTGACGGGCCGGCCGAGAAATGTTTCAGCGTCTTGTTTGATCTTCTGAAGGATGAAAGACGAGACCTGTTGAGGAGTGTACTGCTTGCCATAGGCAGTCACCTTTTGGTCGGTACCCATCTTCCGTTTGACCTCGAAAATCGTCCCCTCAGGGTTCGTGGCCGCCTGACGCTTAGCCGGTTCCCCCACAAGCAGCTGGCCCTCCTTGGTGAAAGCCACTACTGAAGGGAACATTTTTCCTGCGGCTGTCTGGCCTTCAGCGCTGGGGATTACGACCGGGCGGCCAGCCTCCATCATAGCTGCTGCCGAGTTTGTAGTTCCTAAGTCTATTCCAATAATCTTCTCTGTTTCAGGCTTACTCAAGATTTCTAATCCTCCCTTCCGGTTTCATCCGGGGGATGTTCCCCTGCCACTTTAACTATACTAGGTCGCAGGACCCTTCCTTTCAACGTGTAGCCAGGCCTAATCTCTTCCACTATGGTGCCCTCCACTTCAGGAGAGGCGACGCGGAGGGCAGCCTCGTGAAGGTCAGGCGTGAACTTGGACCCCACACCCAGGATCCTCTCCACACCCTCCTTGGAGAGAATGTTCTGAAGCCGATTGAGAACCATTCCCACTCCCTCTAAGAGAACAGGGTTTTGCTCATTCTCCCGGGCCTTTTCCAGAGCAAGTTCCAGCTCGTCGTTCACGACTAACAAGTCCGACAGCAGCCGTTCGTTTCCGAAACGCTTCGCGTCCCCCATCTCCTTCTCCATCCGTTTCCGGTAGTTCTCAAAGTCCGCCTGCAAGTACTGCAGCCGTTTGAAGAGGTCGTCGGCCCTAGCCTTCTCGCCCTTCAACAACTCTTCCAGTTCCGAGACTCGAGCCTCAAGATCGCTTCCCTCCTCCACTGCTTCCACATCCTGAGGCGGCTTGTCAACTAGGCGTGCCGTAGCCAACTTCGGCTTGCTCTTATCCAGAGAATTCAACCCGACCTAAGTTTCCCGTAGGGCTTTCCTTTTGACCCTTTGCCGAGAAATTTTCGGTGACTCCAGGGAAAATTAAACCTTCTGGGACTGTCGGCCTTTGAACGCCAGGCTTCATTGCCTTTGGCACAAGAAAAAACGATTCGTGTCCTAGCCGAGTTTCAGTCTAAGGGCAGACCAATCCTCATTCACTGAGAAGATAGCCACTGCCTCAAGCCCAAACGATGGTGCTATTTCTCTTATGATGTCTCTGTTAATGTCTGCCTTGATCTTTGAGGCCCCTTTGGGATAAGTCACCCACAGTATTCCGTTAGGACTTAGCAGGGGTTTCAGCTTTGCGAGTTGCTCGCCCAGTTCCCTGTTTGAGGTCACGAAGACTTGAATGATATTAGCGGGAGTCTTCGCCTCTTTCAGGAATACAACGCTCTTCGATACGTCCTTGGCCAACGATTCCTTGTAGCCTTTGGGCGGGTTGATGATGAGTAGTTTGTGTCCTTCTCGAATCTGGAGCTTTTGGGCCACAGACTTTTCCGACATGAGATTCTCCCTCGGACCCATTCCAGCCCATCCTCGTTAATCTTTCCCTGTTCTGTGGCCAGCAGAACCGACGGAGAGGATTAATGGTCTTAGTTCAGGAGCGAAAGTGGTATCCCGATTGGGGGGATAATCTGCTTTCCCCACTCTTACGGTCCGAGGGTTACGATTTCCTATTAGGGCTAGGCCGCCACGGTATCGACAGTTTACGAGGAAATTAGGATTTGAGCTTCTTCAAGCACTTCATCCCGTTGAAGGCTAAGGCATGGATAACCTTGGACAAGCCGAACTTCCAGGAAAACGAGCCAGTAGTGGGGAAGATAAGCGTGGAATCCCATGACTACATTCAGGCCCAGGAGGTCCGGGTTGAAGCTAGAGTTCTTGAGAATTACGAAGAGCTGGAATGGATCGTTGTGAACAACCAGCGGATACAGGAGAGGGTCCACAAACAGGCAACCCTGTTTTCACGGGATATCAGGGTCTCGGGACCATCAGATTTTGGCCAAGGGCCAGCAAGAGAGTTCCCGTTCAGTGTCGGAATGCCTATGTTTCGTCCCACAAGGCAGGGCGGGTCTGTCGAGTACCAGGTAAAAGGCGTTCTATCTGTAAAGGGAAGACCCGACGTGACCGGCACTACCCAGATTAGCTTCTCACTAGGAGCAGCTTATCCCGGCATGATGCCTCCTCCAATGCAACCCGTTGGCTATGGGCCCAACCCGGCATATGGCGGGTATGGCCAACCGCCAGCGTACGGTCCTGGGCCTGCACCCGGGTATGGTGCTCCAGGCTACGCCGCTCCAGGATACGGCATGCCTGCACCAGGCTATGGTATGCCTCCCCAGCCCGTCCAGCAATCAGCACAGCTTCCGAAAATCCGTTGCAAATATTGTCAGAGCCTAATGGACCAAGGGGCCGGCACCTGTCCCAACTGTGGGGCACACCAGTAGGCTCCGAAACCCAGCCCGTCTTCCCTCGGCAATACTCGCTTCTAGGAAGATAGGGAAACTAGGACAACACCCGCGATTATTAGCAAAGCGCCTGTTCCCGAGAACAGGTTGAATGGGTCCCGAAAGATTACCACTGATAATGCGACGCTTACGATTACCTCTATTGGGAGTATGATCGAGGAGACTGTTGGAGAAACGGTTTCAAGCCCTTTCGCGAAGAAGTAGTAGGACCCGACGGTGGAAAAAAGGGCGAGAAACAGAATGTATAGCCAGGCGTTAGAACTGAGGCTCGGCGATGTTCGCAGGTCTAGAGGCGTAAACGGCAGTAGTAAGACGGAGGTTGTTAGTACTCTTCCACCAGTTACTGCCGAGCAGTCATGGCGGTCGACTAGGTCCTTCGAGAAGACGAAGATCAAAGCGATGGTTACTGCGGTCCCGAGAATCAAAAGGTCACCGACGACTTCGGCCTGGCCTAGGTTGCGGGCTTCACCCCGAGTAACCGCAAGCCAGGCTCCCACAAACCCCGAGAGAACTCCTAGGCTTGTCTTCCAGGCCAACTTCTCTGTTGCTCGGAGTCGAGCGATGATCGGAATCAGGAGACCTGCTGAGCCAATTATCAAGGCTGCGTCGGATGCGGTCGCGTACACCTGGCCCTCGAACTGTAGAATGTAGCCGGCCGTGTTGAGGATTCCAATGGTCCACATCGGTCTCGAACGGAGCAAGTCCATCTTGACCCAACCGGACCTTCGGAGGATGACAAGAACTAGGATGGATGCGAGTAGAAACCTGAGTGCGGCGAAGAGGAACGGCGGGGTCAAGGATAGGCCGAGTTTTATGATTGGGACGCTGGTTCCAAAAAGCACTCCCGATGTGAAGGTGGCCAGTAACCCGGTCCTGTTGACCATAAGTCAGTTCAAAGTTCCTTCGGGTTGGTGGTCCAGTGTCACCTTGAAATCGCTCGTCCCGGGAAGGTCTCAAGACCTGGCTGAAGAGAGGGCATGCTTGTTTCCGGGTCATTCTCGCCTTAGGAGTGTTCCCCTGAGGGCATTCCGGTCTTAGCTTTGAAGACTTTAGGGAGGAATATAGGGTTGCGAGATTGTATCAGCTAGGCTTATCTTCTTGTTCTGTTCCTACCAAGGCTTACCATGGGAGAAACTTCTCTCCTGTCCAAAGACACGGTAGAATGTGCCTGGTGTAAGGAGTCGAAGCCCGTCTCTGAAACCACCTGGTTCATGCCAGAGCCCGGCGAAAACAGCGTCCGCCTTTGCGACTTCTGCTATGAGAACGCAGCGAAACAGGTCCGCCTTCACAGACTGGTCAAAACCAAGGGCGACTATCATATCGAAGCGGCTGCCTGAGGCCACTAGGACTAGTTCATAGTTGCTATCGGTTGTGGAAGGGCGCGTGTAAGTAGTCTTGACCACGAAGAACAACGTCTTGATTCTCGGATGCGGCGTCGGCGGGCTAGTGGTTGCCAGCGAGCTGGCCAAGAAAGCACGAAAGGAAGCGTCGATCACTGTCGTGGAGCGCAAGGCCAGCTTCCAATTTCCCCCCTCCTTTCCCTGGGTTATGATGGGGTGGCGCCAACCGAGACAGGTGCAGCGGAGCCTGTCATCTCTCGCGAGGAAAGGAATCAAGATTATCCACGAGAACGTGAAGGCTATCGACACCAAAGCAAAGCGAGTCAGGACCGACACGTCGAATCTCAACTATGACTATCTCGTTATCGCTTTAGGTGCTGAGTACGCGCCCGCGCAGATTCCGGGTTTCAACCAGTACGCCCACCACATCTACGATCTGGATTCAGCGGTGAAGTTCAGGGACGCGGTTCAGAACTTTTCAGGGGGAAGGATTGTCATCGGCGTTTCGCGGACGCCTTTCAAGTGTCCAACCGCGCCGTATGAAGCCGCCCTCCTGCTGGAGGAACACTTCCGAAGGGAAGGGAAGAAATCAGACATTCAGCTCTTCACCCCCGAGGCTCAGCCTGTTCCCACAGCGGGGCCCGTTCTAGGAAAGCAGGTAGAAAAGATGCTGATCGCCCGAGGGATAGGATATTTTCCCAAGAGGAAATTAGCCGAGGTGAAACATGACAGGGTCTTGTTTGACGGTGGGGAAGAAATGGGCTTCGACCTTCTCATGACTGTCCCACCTCATCGCTGTCCGAAGCCCGTCGTCGATGCGGGCATGACTGATGCGTCAGGCTGGATCCCGGCCAACCCTCAAATGTTGGCGACAAAGTTCGAAGATGTTTACGCCATTGGGGATGTCACGGCTATTGAAACCCCTCATGGACACATGCCCTTCCTGCCGAAGGCTGGTGTTTTTGCCCAGGGCCAGGGAGAGGTCGTGGCAAACAATCTAGCCTACTCCATCAGTGGCAAGGGAGAGAGGAGGGCTTGGGATGGGTCAGGCCACTGCTTTCTAGGGGTCAGCAAGGCTGAGAGTGCGTTCCTAAGGGGTAGCTTTCTCTCCAACCCTCCTCGGTTGGAGTTTCACCCACCAAGGCGCAAATGGCATCTGGACAAGGTTGCTTTCGAAAAGCATTCGATGCGCCACTGGTTCTAACCGAACCAACCCCTCGTTCGTTCATCCCAGCAGCGAAGCTGCGTCAAACCTTACGGGTGTGGCGGGGATCGCGGGAAAGGCTGACATAGCTGCAGTTGAAATCGTCGCGCGTGAGAGGGCTCTCTAACAATCGCATCGTAGCCCACGGGGCACCAGGGAAGAGTGGAACTATCCTAGCAGCCGGGTTAGAGAATAGCCGACCAGCGCTCCCGCGGCAGGCGATACTACCCAACTTGTCACAATTAGGAATATGTTTCTCACATTCATCACCCTCATTTTTCTAGCCAAGCCCGATCCGATGATTCCGGAGGAGACCGTTTCAGTGATAGAGACCGGAACTCCGAGTTGACTCGCGAACTCGACAGCTCCCGAGCCGAGAAGCTGTGAGTAGAAAGCGTTTGGATAACGAAGGGAGAAGATTCCCTCACTGAGCCTTCTGAGGGCCCCTTGACCAAGCGTGAAAGCGCCTAGGGTGCTTCCCAGTCCGACAGCTATGGCCGCTGCAAGAGTCTGGTTGAAGAGGACTCCGGCTATCAAGCCCAGAGAATTGCTCCCGATTACGTAGGCAGAGAGGAAAGCCACGACCAATAGCCCAGCTTTGAGAATTGAAAGTTTTAGCCAAAGGTTCTTCGGGCTATAATGGTCGTCTAGCGCTACCAGTAGGACTCCTAAGGCTGTTGCTAGTAGTGGTGCTAGAAACCAGAAGCCGAGGATTAGCACAAGATATCTAGTGTTTTGCAAAGGCCCGACCGCGAAGCCGACCCCTAGAATCGCTCCCGTCAAGGTCTTGGAAAGAGACAGTGGAACCTTCGACAGTTCTGCTCCTAGGAAGACGAGAAGGGTTGCTAACAGAATGGAGAACACTTCCGTAGTTGTCTCTGTTGGAAGAAATGCTTCTCTTACTCTGAACAGTTTTGGACCCTCCAGGGACAGTCCCAGGAGATAGCCTGCGACCGCGACTAGAATCCCTGACCGTCTGCTAACTATGTTGCTTCCGATTATTGTTCCAGAGCAGGCTGAGAGGTTGTTTCCCCCCACGACCATGCCTAGAAGGCCGGCTAGCAGCAGTGAGGTCACGTCTAGAAATCCTGTCAATGGCTACTAGGCGCCTAGGGCTTTCATGACCGCTATTACAAGGTCTGACGCGTCTTCACAGAGGTCTAGAATATCATCCGCTTCTAGTGTCGTTTGAATGTAGTTGTTGAAGGATGCATAGTCGAGTTTTTCCCAAGAACCATAAATCTCGTCCAGCATAGTGTCCTTGACATCATCTCCCTGCTCTTCCAACCTCTCAATCTCCCTTGCCAATTCCATGGACTTTGTCCTGTTAGAGCCTGCTATGCCGAGTAGGTTTCTAAGAATCAAGAGCTCCGATTGGCCAATCTCAACCAGCCGAACCTGTTCCTTTCGAAAAGCGGCGTCAAACTCGTTCGCTTCTCTCAGGGGCCGCTTGGCTATTCTTCTCAACTGTCGCGAAAGCGAGTGAGCTCGGTCCAGAACACTGTCCACACAGTCCACGAGCCTTCCGAAGTCGTTAGCCAGGGACGCTGATATGGACCCCCTCCCAAGCTCCTCCTCCAGGGATTGGGTTATCTTGTCGCCCTCTTTCTCCAGAGCACTAATCTTGTCAGTGCATGTGTCGACCTCGATTATTCCGTTCAAGGTTCCAGAGAGAATCTTGACCAGGAGCTCGAGGGCTTCCGCCCCCAGTCGAGCAAGTTCCTCGATTCGATCAAACGCCTCTTTCTCCCCTGGCACGAGGAAGTTTCTGACTCGACGGATCAGCCTACTCAACACGTCTCACCGGCTCATGGGAATGATGCTTCTTACACTCTAGGAATTTTGCGAGAGCAAGTCCTTACCATTGAAAAGAGTGCTGTTCCAGTTCGACTTATCCTCTGCAGGGCTCGGCTTCTCATCATTAGAGGCGTAGAAGCAGGATTGCGTTCGCTATAGCAAGGTCGAGAATGGTGAGCGGCACAGACCTTTTTGCGAACTCGGAGAAGCTGAGCCTCTTTCTGGGCTTGTTGAGGATACCCAGGGCAACTAGGTTCGACGCTGTCCCAACGGGGGTCGCCATGCCGCCAATTCCAGTGCCGATGGCAAGAGCCCAAGCTAGTGGTGCAATAGGCAGGCTCACGGACATGCGGGTTATTACCGGAATGAAGACGGTCACCAGAGGAACATTATCCACGACTTGGGATATCAGGGCCGCGACCCACAAAACTAGAGAGACAGAGAGAGCCAGATTCCCGCCTGAAAGCTGGACCAATTGGTCTCCTATGTCCGAGAGAACGCCGGTTTTCGCGAGAGCAGCAACCAGAAGGAATAGCCCTCCAAAGAAGAAGAAAATTTCCCAATCTACCCTGCTGAGAACATGCTGTATTTCATTGGACCGAGATGATTCATACACCAGTATTAGGAAGGCGGGTAGGAGAGTGGCCAGGGCTGCCGACACGCCAAGAAGAGTGTGGACAGTGAGAAACGCCACGGCCAGGCCTAGAGAGACGAGGCTGACTCTCAAGAGGCCCTGGTCCCTTACAGCCTCCGCTGGTTTTCTCAGCGGAACAGATCGTCTCAGTCTATGTCGGACGAGTGCGTCCCTGTGGAGAAACCCGTGATTCTTCAGGTAAAGGATAGTCGTATTCGCTGCCAGTGCCGCTAGAGCAATGGGTGCAGTGTTTCCGAGAAACTGGTTAAAGTTCAAGCTGAGAGACGAGCCGATGATAACGTTTGTCGGGTCTCCTACCATGGTGGAGATTCCTCCAATGTTTGCTGCGAGAACCTCAGAGATGACAAAGGGGATGGGGTCTATTTCCAGGCCGTCGAAAACTTCCACGGTTAGGGGAACGATAAACAGGGCAACTGTCACAATGTCGAGAAGTGACGCCATTCCGGCTGTCATTAGGGGGAGAAGTATGTACATTCGAACCGGGTGGGAGTCCACAGACTTGGCCAGGTGTAGGCCCATCCATTCAAAGAATCCCGCCTCGCGAAGAGACGATGCGATTATGAACATTCCTAGGAGTACTGCAATGGCTGTCCAATTGATTGCTGAGAAGATATCGTTCTCTGTGAGAACCCCGGTCCCAATCATCAGAGTGGCGCCGAGAATTGCGGCGGATGGTTTGTGGAATTTATCGGATAGGATCAAAAGGTAAGTGCCGACGAATACTCCGATAATGATCACGGTGATGGGCGTGGAGAGGGCCATTTCCCGGTCGGGTTATCGCTACGCGATAAAAGGACTCCTCAAACAAGGCTTGGACACTTGCCCGGTCTCTCCGGGCACACCGGTCATGTTGGAGAGGTGTTGGGCCTAGTTTGCGCCTAGACCTATAGTCTTGAAGGCTCCAAAATCCAGTTGAGGCGCCGGGACCGGCGTAAAGTCTTCTTGAAGGTCCCCCGTTCCAAGGCAACGGAACTCTTGGTGGTGGCATTTGGGACATTTCAGGTCGAAACGTAACTGCCCCTGCAGGGCTTTCTCGTCTCGAACTATACGATAACCACACCCGGGCCTAGTGCATTCGTAAACATAAGTTGTTTCCTCTATTTGTTTTCGAGCAGCGGTGGTTCTCGTCGAGTTCTTCCGGCGGGTCGTTGTTCGCCGGGTAGCTGTCTTTCTAGCCCGAGCCTTTGGCTTAGACTTTGAGCTCTTTCCTCTTGGACTCTTTGCAGAGGGCAAAACGGTCAACAAGTAAGCGTTCTCCAATTATCTTCAACGTACTGTTACCCTATCGGAGGCACTTGACGGACAGGGCCGCTGAGCGCAGGGAGTCACCTATACCTAAAGATATCCAGACGTCCCCGGATACATATTGTGGTAGGAATTTGGGACAAATCTCGGTCAACCCTTAATGAGCGCGGCCAGCGCTCCTCGGTTCGAAGACAAAAAATGGAAGCTATAAGAAAACACGTTAGAGCAATCGCAATAATCGCGCTTGTACTAGGACCCGCAATTCTTCTCGCCGTTCCGGGCGTTCAGAGAGCATTCGCTGATTCCATACTGGGACCACGCAACCCTGCCGTGATCGCGACGACCTTAGCATTCAAGGATGGGCAAGTAGTGACTGTTCAATATTCCAACATCTACTTCTGCAACTCTTCGGGACCCGCCACAAGCAGCGCCTCCAGCCCATGCACTGTTGGAGTCGACGCAACCAAGGCTCCCGTGCCAGACAAAGCGGTCAACACCCTTGATGTTATCGTACCAGCCTTCCTTCATCCCCTGTGCGACCTAGCATCAATCCCTTGCGCCTCGTCTAACAGCGTATTCGACCCTACCCTAGGTGCCAACAATTTCGCCCAATGCCCCGACAACACATCAGCCCTCACCTGCCCCAACCATCCCGCGTTCCTCGACCTAGCGCCCCTGGGCCTCAAGACACCCTCCGGCCAGGTGGTCGGTGTAGTACCACTGCCAATACATACCCACATCCTCTCCGGGCAAGGTGGCGGCTGGTGGGAGCTGAGAGTATGGCTCGTTGCAGACCCCAGTATTTGGCCAAACCCGTCAACCGGCGCATGTACTGCAGGAACGGGATGCCTTACATCAGCGACAGCACTAGCGAATGCAAAGCAAGCAGGCGAAGTAGTCGGTCCAGTACCCACAACGATCTACCTGTTCTTCAACGTGGTCAGCTCTTCCGCTCGATAGAAGCGGATGGAGTCCAAGACCACTCCCCCTTTTTTTGGGCAAACGAGAAGTCGAAGATTCCGCTGTCTGGGATCAATTCTCAGAGAGGTTGAAACCACTTGGATATGCTTAATTTTAGGAAAATGCGAGTTAATCCTCTCAGCGTTACCTCTGCAGTCCTCTTCATCCTCGCCCCCTTCTTTTCCTGGATAACAGTGTCAACCTTCGGACTCACCGCCGGGGCCACCTTGCTAGATGTAGCCAGCTCTAAAACGCCCCTCTCTGTTCCTCCGGCCCTGCCACAAGCCTCGCTCCTAGCCACCATCCTGCTTGTGGTAGGAGGTCTAATCCTTCCAAAAATCGTGAAGGTTGGATTACCTGTGGCCACGGCCGGATTAGTTCTGTTTCTCTTCGAATCCTACAGCCTCTTCGGTTCCCCAGTAAGTGTAATACCAATAGTGGTCGCACCGGGAATAGGCCTCCTAACCGCTCTTGTGAGTACTGGCGTCGGCGCAGCCTCCTTCCGCACTAATAGTCAAGAGCTCAAAACTCTCTTGCTCAGTTTTCGCACGAGACAAGGGCTTACAGGAATCGGCTTGTTCGTGGCGACCTTCTCGCTAGTATTGGACGGGCTCAATCATGCGGTTCTCGGGCAACTGGCCGCCTTTCTGGGGGCAGGTTTGGTTGAGCCTGTGTTCCATCTAGGATTCCTTTCCGCTATTTTCCTCCTTCTTTTTCTCTTCTCTGTGAGGAAAGAGTTCCAATACGAAATATTGAGCTCAGCTCTCATCGTCGCAGCCTTCGCCTTCATCATCCTTGACGCGGCCTATCATGTCTCAACTGGAGGGGCCTCGGAATTCATAGGCCATGATTCGCCAGAAATCATACTCCATGTGTCAACTTACTACGGAACCGCTTTTCTCCTCATTGGCCACTTTTTCAAAGGCTAAGACCGGATCCGCGCCCCTATACCAGCTAGTTGGAATGGGTCTTCATGCTCTAAAGCCGAGAGAAACGCGGGTCTAGAATTTCTCGGATGTAAAATGAGGATTAGCGGTCTTACTTCCAGGTGACCCTGAGAAGGTTCACCAGGGCCAGTGCCTCACCAACGTTGACAAGCAGCATGTAGACCGAAGCCTGGTCGACGAAGGTGCCAAGGGTAGCAGACTCAAAGTTCAGGAAGAGAAACACCCAGAAGACAAGAATCGCCAGGTTCAACACGACGAAGAAGGACCCGAAGAGAACAAGCCCAAGCGTGAACGAGGACCTAACCTTCCGATAAGTGCCTGCGTAAATGGCCAGCAAAACTAGCGTCATAGCAACAAGAATGGAAGCGCCTCCTCCATCTTCGGTGTCAGAAATATCATGGCTCCGTAGGCGCCTTTCTCCGAAGGAGACACGAGCCCATTCTCCTCTAAGACCCGTAGATGATGCTGAATGGTCTTGTAGTCCACCCTAAGGCTCTCCGCCAGCTGGTTAGCGTTCAAAGGGCGTTCCCGGAGAACCTTTAGGATTTCCGCTCTGGTCGGTCCTCCACGGGTCCCTCCCAGAAGGTACCACAAGAGTCGCTTTAGGTACTTCTCCCCGTATATCATTCCAGATGGAGTGTCAGCATCAGCGGCGCCAGACAGTTGATGCTTAACAAGATGGACGAGGGCCATCACTTGAGATCGGCGGATGCCAATGGTCGGAATCTCCACCTGCACTCGTCCCTACATACTGGCCTGATAGTTGCCTGGAATCATACGCTCACCGTGTTATTATGGTTCCCGCTCGTGCGACTGGAGTGATTCGAACTCGGCGTGGTAGACCTGTTTTCCCGAGATTAGCAGGTCGAAACGAGAATGCAGTCTCTCCAGATCCGGGTTTTTGGCCACAATCCCGTGGACATCCTTCATGTGGGATGGGTCCTTGAACCTGGCAATCTCTATCCATAGATCCTCGTCGCCTGCCAATCCAATCCCGGCGGGGAGGCTCAAAGCCCCGTATTTCCCAGCCATGTCCTTGGGGCGTAAGAGCTCTTCTGACAGACAGCCCGCTTCCTCGAACAGCTTCATTATGGGCCGGAGGGCCTGAAGGAAGGCTTCCGATTTCTTTCTTGGCACCCGGTATAGGAAGACGGAACAGTATGCCATCGGTCCCCTCTTCCTGATTACGGCT
>WNGG01029423.1_pt1 | contig 12474 bp, 15 predicted proteins | sample 5400661 | NCBI WGS metagenome assembly WNGG01 (sample SAMN13153372, study PRJNA577476) | soil metagenome | isolation source: 100 cm soil or saprolite under Garry oak tree replicate 1 | place: USA:California | collected 2016-06-15 | reverse complement strand
GCAGCAGCGCCAGCGGAACCGCCTGGGGAACTCTGAGCTAATCAGGCGCACAACGCAACGCATTTGGCCACGTCGTCCACTTCTGACCCCCCGCGCCGCATCTGGCTGCGCTGGACTCCGTGATCGTCGGCATGCCGATTAGCCGCCAGGAATGCGGGCGGCATTCCTGCCAGGAACGTCGCGTGATACCTGGCACTGCCGCGTGCTGGATCCGTGCTGACATCACACCCCGCTGCACGCCGTCTACCTGCGGAAACTGCCCATAGCTCCGGTATCACTCAGATCTACGAGGGAACCAACCAGATCCAGCGCGTTGTGATAGCCCGGCAGCTGCTGAAATGACAGCATGTGGGCATTTTCCCTGGTAAGCCGGGTCAGTCAGATGGCCTGTGGAGGCGGCAAGCGATGGCTGGCGCCTGAGCTGCATGCCGGTTAGCCCTCGTCATTTCCGGTTGTTTCCGAACCGCGTGCTGAGTTGGTGCTGACCCCGATTCGCGGTCATTGCCACGGCGTGCCGCTGTTTCCGCTCCTCGGCCTTAAGGAGGAGGTACACGGTCCTGCAACGGAGTCCCGCCCGGCCCTCTGGGCGGCGGTCTCCCAGCACCCATCCTGACCCATCGCCGGTCGCGAACACCTCCAGGCGCGCCCTGGGGGCGCACACCCATCCTTCTTGTCCGCCAGGCACAGATGCCCAGCAGGGCTGCAGGGCATGCCAAGCTGCCCGAGCGCCCAACCCGGCCGCGCGCAGCGGCGAAGAAGACTATGAGCGATAAACTCATCACAGGCTGATGTGGCCCGGGAGAAAGTGACTGCTGAGGAAGGCCAGGCAGCCAGCAGCCATGTCCGCCAGGCAAGCCAGCAGCACCGGTAGTAAATGGCACCAGCGGGTGAATTACCGCACAAGACTGTCTCATTCCGGGTGCGTAACCAAAGTGTGCGTGCGGGCCACTACCCTGACGTCGGTAATGATCAAGCGCGGTCTTCTGGACCGCCTCACGAGCGGGGACACAGACCGAGATCACCATGGGCGACGAGGTAGACACGGGCGGGAATGCCAGCGCCTATGCCACAGGCGGCGGCGTGGTTCTGGAACACGCCTACGGGGGCGTCCTGCTGGCCGAGCTGTTGCTGGGTGGTCCGGTTGATTGGTCTCGGCGATGATGTCACGCCCACGGCCGTCGGGTTCCAGCAGAGCGTCCACAGCCCCGTAGATGATCTCAAGGTCGTCGGGGACGGGCCGGGCGGTTCGCGGACCCTGTTCGTCGGTGTTCGCCGCAAGCCCAGCATTGGTGCCAGCCAGAAGCCCACTGTCAAGCTGGTGGCGGACTACCTGCGGGTCGTCAATGATCACGGAGCCGAACTCGAGGTCGGCTTGTGGCGGCTGGGCCTTGCGGTGGCAGCACCTCATACGCCCACCGACGAGCTGGCAAAGCTGGCGTACTTCGCTCGCCGACAGCCCGATCCTGAGGCGTTCCGCATGGCTGTCAACGCCGCGAAGGCCACCACGTGCAAAGTGCGGAACCGGTTGACCAAGGTCGACGAGACCGTCGCGGCCGCGGCGCCGCTAGCCGGGATCACTCTGATCGATACGGCCGCACGCGATGAGCTTTCATGGCGGCTGCTGCGGTCCCTGCACATTATTGACCTGCGGCTGGAAGGTGATGACGCCGCTGGACGAACAGACCTTGTTGCCCGGCTGGTACCGCTCGCCGGCGACGCGGCGGCAGCTGAGGACCTGCGGCGGCACCTCAACGAGCTTCCCGCCGACTACGCGGTAGGCGCCGCCGTTGTCAAGGAGGGAAACCTGCGGCGCGATCTCTCCGGGCCGAATCAACGTAGCTGCCTCGCCGGCGTTCCGCGCATCGTGGGAGGCGCTCCAGTCGCTCGAGGATTCGCTTCACTCCCGGACACGCCGGGTCTTGACCGCTGGGCAGCCCGACAGCCCGGTGGCGCCCCGGCAGCTTGTCGTGGAACGCCATGACACGCGGGCGAAGCTGGTCAAGGCGATGGGCACGGCTGGTGGGAACGCCGGCCGGCTGGTGATACACGGCGAGCCCGGCGTTGGCAAATCGGCCCTGGTACTAGACGCGGCAGAAGGGATCCGCCGCGACGGTGGCGCCGTGGTCGCACTCAGCTTGCGTGACCTGGTGCCCGGTTCTGCGCTGACCGTGGGCCAGCTGCTCCGCGCCCCGGTACGCGCGGTCTTCGCCGACCTGGACACTCTTGCTACCGCACTCGCTGCGACCGCCGCCGCGCCCGTCCGCCTCGTCATCCTCGACGGCGCCGAGGTCCGTGCAGGAAGGTGCCGTCAGCCTGCTGCGCGATCTTGCTGGCGCCGCGCGCGCGGCTGGCCTGGGCCTGGTGGCCGTCACCCGCGACGACGCTCGCGCAGCTGTGCAGGAAACGCTCGCGGAAATGGTCCCGGCTTCCAGCACTTCCGCGTTCCGGTAGTCGGCGTAGGCTCGCGGGATACCGGTGAAGCTCAGGGTAATGGCCCGCTCGTCGCCGCCGAGTTCTGCCCTGCTACCGTGCCAGGACAGCTCGTGGTCGTCCAGTCCGTGTGGCCGCCAGGCGTGCCGGCCGGTCTCGGGATCGAGGACCCAGATCGGCTCGGGGACACTGCGCGCATGAACTTCCCAAGCGGGCAACTGCTGCTGCCCGCGGTCGGTAAGGAACTCAGCCGAGCCAAGCGTGGCCGTGGTCACCAGCAGCGGCTCCACCGGCGGACCGGCCTCCTGGGGACGAGGGCGCAGGGCCTGCAGTACCTCGGCGGGGACCCCGGGTGCGGCCTCGACCAGGCCGCGCACGAACGCCAGCTTCGCTCTCCCGTCCACCGGGAAGGGACCCGCCCGCACCATGGGGCCGAGCAGCACCAGCGGGCGGGGGTCGCGGTCTGCCGGAAACTCAGACCACGCCTGCAGGCACCGATGCACCTGCTCCCACCCCTGGCCGTCACTGCGCACTCGCAACCTTAGGCTCCCCGGGCCGGGCTCGGCGCGGCCAGGGAGCTGACGGTCAGGCACTTTGCCCCAGGTCCTGTACTGCCCCCGCGCAGGCCACCCCCGCGAGTTCGAACCTCGCATCCTTCCGTCATGCTGACAGGCGGGACAGTCGAATCATGTCAGTGCCTTGCGGGCCGTGCTGGCGCCCGTTGCTATATGCCAGCGCCAGGGGGCCATGAGCAGGCTGAAGGCTGCCAAACGTCAGCCCACACAGTGTCAGGACATGCAGCGCCGAACTGCACCTCTCACGAACCCAGGGCTTGATCATGGGGGCTTTGGCGCGCGCCAGTGCCGCCTCGGGCCAGCGCCACCCTGTGGAGGTAAGGAATGCTCAGCCGGTAGGTACGTTGAGTACTTGACGTACGTAAAGACATCGGGTTGACTGGATTCACCACCACACACCACCAAGGAGGACCACCATCCATGCCTGCCCTGCACTACGACAGCTACTCCGAGGCCCGCGCACATCTTAAGGAAGTCCTCGACGCTGCGGAGAGCGGCCAACTGGTAACCGTCCGCCGCGAATCCCGGCAGGCGGCGGTCCTTGATGCCGATAGGCTGCGGCACTTCCTGGCTACCTGCGTGGCGTCAGCCGCCAAGGTAGTCGCCGAGGGCGGCGGCTGGTCCGCGTTCATCCCAGGCTTGCCAGTCGCTGCCGATGGCGCCACCTTTGAGGAGGCGATTGACGAGCTAGCCATCGCGATTCGTGAATACGCGCACGACTGGCACGATCGGTTGCAGCACGCCCCCAACCACAGCGAGAACTGGGGAATCGTCCAGCTTGTTGGCCTGAGCGATGACGACCAGCTACGCGACTGGCTCAGGGGCTCACCACGGTGACATGGCCAGCCCCCACCCGTAGTGATCACGAGGCCTTCTGTACCACGGAAGGCTGGCAACAAGTGCGCGATTCTCAGGGCAGAACCGGCACGCACCATGTCACATATGAGCTTCACCTTCACGACGGGCGCATCCTGCGAACCCGGATCTCGCATCCGCCAGACCGGAGCACCTATGGAAAGTCGATCTGGGCGCACATTCTGAGGGACCAGCTCGACGTCAGCGAAGCTGAGTTCTGGGCATGTGTACAGGACAAGGTAAAACCGGACCGGGGCGAACCCAGGGTGCCCGCAGAGGCTCTTCCCGCCGAACTGGTCCACCTGCTCATCACCCGTCTCGGCCTCAGCGACCCTGAGATAGCCAAGATGAGCAAGGCTGATGCCATCGCACGGATGCAGGAGTACTGGAGTAGGCCACCCGAGGGCGATGCAGCCCACTGAGGGCGGGCGGCTGAGCGCAGGTAGCAGGCTCCGATGACGATCCCCCGCGACGCTATCGCGTCCATTCGGGATTCGGCGTGGTGGCTAAACCAGGTCACCTCATGTGACAGACCGGGCCGCGGGCCGGTCCCGCCGCGACAAGCGGACAGCTGTATGTTCGGGCGGCGGATCGGTTCGCCCGGCACGCGGAATTGCTTCAGCGTCCGGTCCGGCCGGTGGGTGCCGGGCCGCCTCCCCTATTCGCGGAGGGGCCGTCAGCGCTTCTACCTGCACCGATGTGCCTGTCCGTGGCCGTCCGTGGATTCGCCACGTTATACCGGTTCCGCTACGGACGCATGACGGACAGGCGCGAGCCAGACGATGATCGTTAGGGAAGAATGAGCAGGTCAAGTGGCATATTCCCACTTGGGCTAAAGCGGTCTGTAAAACCGTCGGCTTAGCCTACGTTGGTTCGAACCCAACACCTGCCACTACCTGCGAAACGGCCCGTGAGCTGGGGATTTCCTGATCTCGCGGGCCGTCGTGCTTTGTGTCATCTTGTGTCATCGTTGGTCAGGAGACGTCACTGCACCACGATGTTTACGGACATATAGCGGACGGAATCGGGGCAGGAGGAGCGGTTCGCCGAACCGCTTGCTCTGCGGTACAGCTGGGCATTCAGCTTGCCTCGGCGGCCTGTCCGGAGGAAGACCCTATGTGGCGTTCGTTCCGGCGTGCTGGCGGCGAGATCCTTACCTGGCTGAGCCGGTGGGGGTACTGGCGCCTCGACGACGCGGCGCGCAAGCGAGCGGCCGAGGCCGGGGAGGCGCCGAGTCGGGCGGATCCGTCGTAGTGTCTGATGCGAGTCAGCAGTGTGGTGACATCTGCGACCTCGGGGGAGTCTTCGCCGTACGTGGCAACCAGGTCACGGCGCAGTTCGCTCAGGGACATGAGGGCTTCGTCGTGGTGGCCGATGCTGGCCAGCAGCAGGCCGATCTGGCGGCGGACATCGAGTGTGCGTTCGTCCCCATCACCGGCTGCCGCTGACCAGTCGGAGAGGAACGCGCGGAACGCGGCGAGCGCTTCAGTGTTCTCCCCGATCGCCGCCTTGCAGGTCGCCGCGTAGTAGCGGCATTCCAGGGGGCGTTGTCGTCTGGGCCGTAATGCTCGGCGAATCGGTTGCCTGCCGCCTCGAATTCGGCGAGTGCGCTGCGGTAGGAGCCGGCCAGGAACAGCACGTTGGCCAGCCTGATCACGGCATCGGCCTCGGCCGAAGACATCGACGTCGGGCCTGCGGCTGCTGGAACAGGTAGCGGTGCGGCACGCCGGGGCGAGGCTGCCATCGGCCGGGTGAATGGGAGCGTCAGGTCTAGCTCGCCGCGCAGGGTGCTCTCGGTGCCTGCCCGGGCGTGGGGTAGCAGCGTGTCGTAGACCTCGTCCGGGTGAGCCCGTTCCTCTGGGCTCTTGGCCAGCAACTTGAGAACGAGCGCCTCAACGGATTCGGGCAGGTCCGGACGGATAGTTCTTAGCGGAACGGGTGGTGTGTGCACGTGATGCCACTGGACGGACATGCCGCCGGCCGCCGTGAATGGCAGCTTGCATGTGAGCATTTCGTGCAGGAAACAGCCAATGGCATACAGGTCAGCGGGTGGTCCGACGGCGTTGGCGAGGGCCTGCTCCGGAGCCATATAAGGCGGGGTGCCCACTGTCTGCCCGACCATGGTGAGCTTGGCCAGCTCACCGGCGCCAAGCAACGCCGCAACTCCGAAGTCGAGCACCTTGACGACGCCGCCGGGGGTGAGGAACAGGTTCCGGGGCTTGATGTCGCGGTGCACCACTGACAGCCGGTGTACCTCGGTGAGCACGGTGGCGACCTGCGCGCCTATGGCGGTTGCCCATGCGAGCGGCGGGGGACGGTCCTCGTAGTCGTATTCGGCGATGAGGTCGGCGAGTTCCGCCCCGGTGAGAAGCTGCATCACCAGGTACAGGTCGCCGGTGCTCTCGTCGGTTCCGGTGTCATGCACGGCCGGGATTCCGGGGTGGGCCAGCGCGGCGGTGGTTTGCACCTCCCGCAGGAAACGAGCCCGGGCGTTCTCTGCCGCCAGGGCTTGCTCCGCGCGAAGCGCGTCGGCCGCCCCGCCGGGTCCACCTGTGGGTGCCGAAACCTGCGCCACCTGGGCAGATGCTTTGCGGGTCGCCGTCGGCTCGGTCACGCGAACGGTGCCTGGCGGGCAGGTCTGTTCGGGCTGGCGTGCGATGATCTTCGGCTTGTGGGCTTGAAGCTGATCTTCCTCGTCGTGACCCGGGCCGTGTCGGTACTGGGCCTGTCGCGGCGGGAGGACTGGTGGAAGGACGCCGAGATCCTGATGTTGCACCATCAGCTCGCGGTGGCCTTGCGCGAGCGGCCGAGGGCTCATTCGCGGTTGACGTGGCCGGACCGGGCGTGGCTGGCGTTGCTCGCCGGGACGCTGCCGGCCGGGCGCTTGGCCGAGTTGCGGCTGATCGTGACCCGGCCACGATTTTGCGCTGGCACCGCGACATTGTCCGCCGCCGGTGGGCGCGGTTGTCCCGCCAAGGACGTTCCGGCCGGCCGCCGGTGCGCCGCACTGTGCGGTCGGTGGTGCTCCGGCTGGCGCGGGAGAACGAGTCATGGGGGTACCGGCGGATCCACGGTGAGCTTGCCGGGCTCGGCATCATCGTGGCGCCGTCGACGGTGTGGCAGATCCTCAAGGACGCCGCGGACCGGCCCGGCTCCGCGCCGGGACGGCCCCGGGTGGGCGGAGTTCCTGCGATCCCAGGCGCAGGGGATCCTGGCGCTGGGCTTCTTCACCGCTGACCTGCTCAATGACACGAAGGTGTACGTCCTTGCGGTGACCGAGCACGGCAGTCGGCGCGTCCGGGTCCTGGGCGCCACGGAGCACCCGGTCCAGTCCTGGGTCGTCCAGCAAGCCCGCAACCTGCTCATGGACCTGGGGGGACGCCGGGGCACGAGCGAAGTTCGTGCCGCGTGACCGGGACGCCAGCTTCACGCAGCCGTTCGATGCCGTGTTCCAGGCGGCCGGGATCGGTGTCATCCGCTCCGCCGTTCAGGCGCCGCGAATGAATTCGATCATGGAGCGGTGGATTGGCAGCTGCCGGCGTGAGCTGCTGGACCGGACCCTGATCTGGAACCAGCGCCATCTGATGATGGTGCTGCGGGAGTACGAGGTCTTCTACAACTCCCACCGGCCGCACCGCGCCCTGGACCAGGCCGCGCCACTGCGGTCGCTGCCGGACGGCGTCACCAACTTGGATCATTTCCGGGTCCGGCGGCATGACCGCGCGGGGGGCGTCATCCACGAATATCGCCTGGTGGCATAGGTTTTCGGCACCCACACTGCGGCGTCGTTAATTAGCGATCGCAAAGCTGCTGGTCAGCGGGTATGAGCGAGTTACGGCACAGCGCAGGATCTGTGGCGGCGGCTGAGTGGTCGGCGCCTCAGCGGGCGGGCCTGCGTCGGCTTGCCGCCTGATAGGAGGACCTGCGCGCCGCCTTGGCGATCCGCTTGTCGGGGTGATGCTTGCCGATCATTGACAGCACGCCGGCCGCGTCCGGGTGTGGTGACAGCGAGATGACGTCGAACGCCTGCTGCTCCTGGCCGGCCGGGATCGCGTCGCGGACCTGCTGCGGCAGCTCGTCGGGGCCGGACGTGGCCGCCAGCGTGTCTGTGAGCATCCAGCCGACGTCGGCGGCATCCGGCTCCAGGCCGGCCAGGACGGTGACCCCCGGCTCGCCGCCGGCGATCTCGGTCAGCGCGATCTTCGCGTACGGCCGCAGCTCGGGCCGGCCGAGCCAGTCCCGCCAGGCGGGCTCGGCGGCCGCGCCCAGTTTCTGCGCGGCTGCGACCGCGAGCAGCCGCTCCGCGGGGCCGCCATCGGCCGCGGCCGCGAGCAGTTCGCCAGCCGCGGCGTCCGGGGCCCGCAGCTCCAGCCAGGCCGCCGTCTCGGCCTCGAACTCCTCCTCGTCGAGGCCTTCCGCCGCGGTCAGCAGATCCGCCGCGGTCATCTGGTCCGTCGGCGCAAGCAGCGGGATCTCCACGTCGTTCTCGATGAGCAGCTCGCGCATCGCCCAGGTGCCCAGCGGGGTCAGCCGCGCTACCGGTTCGTCCTCGGCGCCCTCACCCGGCGGCTGGTCCGCCAGCGAGACCGCACCCAGCTCCTGCAGCATGCCCAGCAGGTACTCCGCGGAATCCCCATGCGCCCGGGTCCAGGCCTGCCACGCCTCTTCCGCCTGGTCCGGCGCCAGCTCGTCCGTGGCGGCTTGGCGGATCATCCCGGAGGCTTCGCGGACGGGCACGCCCTCGCCATTGGCCAGGAACAGCGTCACCATCAGCGCCCAGCCAGCGTCAGTGAAGTCAAGCAGCTCGCCTAGGCGGTCGTCGAGGTCGGCATCGTCCTCCAGTCGGCTGAGCACGCACGGGAGGGTCGTGGACCAGACCTCCAGGACCTCCTCGTCTGTCCCGCCTGGCCAGCAGCCTATGTCCACGCCCGGCTTCATGCGGTCGCCGTCGAGGTCCAGCTCCAGGAAGCCAGCGTCGAATGCGATGTCCCACAGCCGGGCCAGCTCCGGCACGTCGTCCATGCTCCTGACTGCAGGCAGGTCCGGCATGCCCGGCAGCGCCTCGGGACCCGGATCGGCCTTGACCGGAACCGGGATGCCCAGCTCGCGCGCCGCAGCGATCGTGCCCTCAGCGGTCAGCTCTGCGTCCTTGGTGATGTCGCGGCCTGGGGCGACCCATTGGGCGAGTATGCACGCCCGCCCGAGCAGCGGCGCGGCCCGGCTCATCGCGGCCAGCTCCGGCTCGGGAGGCAGGCGCACCGGCGGCATGCGGTCGGGCAGCCCGAAGGCGTCCTTCAAGTCGAGGTCCTCATCGTCCAAGACAAAGTCGTTCAGCTCGAGGTCGTCCGGGTTGAAGTCCTCGCGTTTCTCGTCGTCATCGCCGTCGTCACCGAACAGGTCCTCGCCGTCCGCCCGGCCCGCGTCCGCCCGGTGGTTGTAGCCCGCGATCCAGCGATCTACTGCGTCCCGGTCGGTGAAGTCCACGCCGTCCGAGGCCATCGCCTGGGCGATCGAGCGCGCCGTCCCCCAGTTCCTCGGGTCCATGACCGCGCCGGCGAACCGCGGCGCTACCTCGTCTAGCTCGCGCCCTAGCCGTTTCGCGGTCTTGGCGCCGACCGCGCCGATGTCGGCCAGGAACGCCAGCAGGTCACGAAGGGCCGCCAGGGCCTAGGTCGGCCGGGTCGTCCACGCTGACGTGATCGCGCAGCATGCCGAGCAGCAGCCGCAGTTCCTCGGCATCCGCGTCGGGGTCACCGCTGAGCTTCTGCGGTGCGGCCCTGGCCCAGCGGGTAAAGCCCTTCAGCGTCGCATCGACCCGGTCGCTCGCCACGGTCATTACCCTAGCCGCAAGGCGATGGCCCCGTGCGATCCGGCTCATTTCGGGATGCTGGCGGCTGGCGGCCCGGTCCTGTTCGGATAGGTTCCCCGCTGTGGTGGCCGTGCGTTCGGCAGCAGCGACGCGAAACGCACGGTCACGGGTGAGCCACGGGCGGCGCCTGCCGGGCCCGCGTCAGTGCCGCTGCCCGCTCAAGGCCTGAGGCCACCGCGGCCGGGCGGATGTCGCCGCCTCGGTGACCGCTGTCGCGGTCCGGACGAGACCGGCGATCGCGTCGTCGGGGGAGAGCCCGCACAGGTGGTCAGCGAGAAAGCCTCCGCGCTGACCACGGCGGCGAGATTGTGCTTGAGCTGGGCGAGCCGCTCGGGATCGGCGGTGCCCAGCGTGTCGTTCAGCGGAGCGAGGGCATGATCGATCAGCCCGAACCGGATGCCCGGGCGGCGGGCGGCCGACCCGGGCGGACGAGGCGGCCGAGATAGTGGCCGGTACTCCTCCCTGGTAGGCGAGCACGCCGCGGAGCAGGAACTCGCAGGCGAACGCGATGCGCTCGACGGGATCGCCGAAGTCAGCGACCGGGGCGAGTGCGTCGGCGGGGCTGGGCCACGCGCCGGCGAGCGCCGCGTTCATCAGTGAGTCCACACTTGGCCTCAGATGATCTCGAAAGTCATGAACCGGCCGCTGGGAGGCACTGATCAGCCGGTCCATACCAGGTGGTAGACGCGGACCAGGCCCGCATCCTCGTCCACGGTGAAATCGATGAACCCGGAGTCGCCGAGGTCGGCGACGCGCCTGCCCGGTACGGGCGGCGCAGGAGCGCTGAACACCGGATCGTACGGGTCGTCACAGATCCTGGCCAGCGTCTGCACCAGCATGTCGAACGCCTCGGTCGGCAGTCTGCGCATCTGGAGCAGGGGCGCGATCCTCGAGCCACGGCCGCCAGCTCACCAGGCCGGGCGGTACTGTCGCACGGCCTCCTTTAGCAGCATGCCGCCGCTGACCGGGCCACGGGCGGCGTCCAGTGCTTGCCAGTAGCCGGGGTCCTTGGTGGCTTCGGCGTGGTACCTCCACAGCCGCAGGACGCGCCGCAGCTGCGTCCACCCGGCGGGGTCACGGGCTCCTTCAACCGCCTCGCGGTACTGCGACAAGAAAAACCCGCGCTCGCCCTCGGGCAGCTCGTCCAGGATCCGCTGCGGGTCCAGCGGATCCTCGCGCTCGGCAGGCTGAGCGGTCATGAGGGCATCATAATCCGCCCGTCAGCGTCAGCCCGGCTTCCCCGCCGCTGGCGCCTGCCAGGATCTTGCTGCAGATTCCCGGCTTGAAGCCGGACCTGCCACGGTCGCCTCCGCCTCCGCCACGGCGACCACACCGCGAACCGCCGTCTCCTGAGAGAGATCAACACGACCGGTAGGGCATTCCTGACCAGCACCGGCATGCGGACACAGTCACGCTGCGACTGGGCACGGTGCCACATCGAACGCACCGCGAGCGCCTCGACCGGATCCTTTGGGGTGCTCATTTGGAGTGCGAGGCTGGCCAGGATTGCGAAACCGCAGGCCAGGCGGCTCGTACGGACGCTGCCCGTGCCTGTCCGTGCCGACAGCCACCGAGACGGCTGCACGCACGGACATATGACGGACAGGGCACGGTCTTCACCTGATTGTCAAAGGAGTTTCGCCAGGTCAGAGGCCATTCCGGTAGCCGGGGAGCAACGGTCTGTAAAACCGTCGGCTTAGCCTACGTTGGTTCGAACCCAACACCTGCCACCACCTGCGAAAACAGCCCTGACCAGCGTTAAGGCGGTCGGGGGCTGATCTTATCCGGGTCCAGGGGTGTTCGGCCGGATCCGGGTGTTTGCGGGTGCCCGTGGTTGAGTGGTGGTTGAGCGAACGTCGTCATTTCGGCCGACTCGCCGGTTGCGCTGGTCATCCAGGGGACCGACGGCGGGGTGCCCGTGCCCACGGGAAGATCATTCGTGATCCTCGTTCTGGCCCACGCATAGCCCACAGAGTCCACCGGCGCGCTGGAGCGTCAGAGCTCAGTTGCTGTATTTCCTGATGCGATCAAACCAGGTCCGGATGCGCGCCAGTTCCGTCTCCATTTCTGCGGGTTCTGGTGGCACATAGTTTGCCTCGGGGCACTTGTCGTGCCGGCGAGCCCAAACAGAGCAGCGTCCGTAGCTCTCCTGAAATTCGTGGTCGTCAGCCTCGGTGATGCGAGCAAGCATCCGGAACATCTTGGGCCTGACCTCGGATGTGCTGCGGTCGACGACCTGATTCACGATCTCAAGGTGGATCATGCGTTCCCACGTTTCTGAGAGCTTGCCCGCCCAGTCGGCCGTCTCCTTCTCGTAGGTCTCGGCGTCCCACTGTGCATGCTCGCGCTTGATTCGTGCGAGCTGGGTCTCTAGCTGACCCAGGCGGGAACGGACGTCCTTCACTTTCCACGGATGCTGGTCGCGGCACACGCCGACTGAACCGCTGGGACGGCGCTCGACGCACCTTTCGGCGAAGGCGATCCCTTCCCGTTCTGCCGCTTTGCGCAGGTCGCCGACGAAAGTGACATCGTGCGTGAAGACGATCACCTGCCGGTCCTTCGCGAATTGCGCCAGCCTGTCGGCAATGTGGGCGCGGCGGTCGTGACCCAGCGAGGTGACGGGGTCATCGAGGACGAGGGCTGAGTGAGTCTGGTCGAAGTATGCCTCGGTCAGGTAGCCCACGAGGCCCAGGGCGGTCTGCTCTCCCTTGCTGAGTACCTGCGGCATGCCGACCGGCTGAGCGG
>WNGG01007042.1_pt1 | contig 12474 bp, 13 predicted proteins | sample 5400661 | NCBI WGS metagenome assembly WNGG01 (sample SAMN13153372, study PRJNA577476) | soil metagenome | isolation source: 100 cm soil or saprolite under Garry oak tree replicate 1 | place: USA:California | collected 2016-06-15 | reverse complement strand
AAACCGCGCAGCTCCCCCTACTCCTTCCAGGGACTCGGAAAGCCGGGGCTGCGGCTCCTCGCCAAGGCGCGCGAAGAAACCGGGCTTCTGATCTGCACCGAGGCGATGGATGAGACCGGCCTCGGCTGGGTCGCCGAGATGGCCGACATCGTCCAGATCGGCGCGCGCAACATGCAGAACTTCTCGTTGCTCAAGGTCGCGGGACGCTGCGGCAAGCCGGTACTGCTCAAGCGCGGGATCAGCGCGACCGTGCAGGAGCTGCTGCTCTCGGCGGAGTATTTACTGGCGGAAGGCAACCACGACGTCGTGTTGTGCGAGCGCGGCGTGCGCAGCTTCGACACCGCGACGCGCAATCTCTTCGATCTGACCGCCATTCCGGTCGTGCACAAGCTGTCGCATCTGCCGATCATCGCGGACCCATCGCACGGCACCGGTCTGCGCGACAAGGTGATCCCGATGGCGCGGGCGGCGATCGCCGCGGGCGCCGACGGAATCATGGTGGAAGTCCATCCGAATCCCGAAGAAGCGCTGTCGGACGGCGCGCAGTCGCTCTTCCCGGATCAGTTCGCGCAGTTGATGCGCGAGGTCCGAATTATCGCCGAGGCTATCGGCCGCCGCGTCGCTGAACCCGCCGCCGTCGGCGCATGACGCCTCTGTTGCTCTTGCTGCTGGCGGTCCAGGATCCCGGACCGATTCTCGATCGCGCCAGCGCATCCTTCGACACGGTTCGCACCCTGTCGGCGGACTTCACACAAATCATCGAAAACCCCATGGTGGGCGACCCGGACACGACGCGCGGCCGCCTCTTCCAGCGGCGGCCGAACTATTTTGCGATGCGCTTCAGCGACCCCACGAACGATCGCATCGTCGCCGACGGCCGTCGCCTCTGGCTCTACACGCCGAGCACGACACCCGGACAGGTGATTCGCACGACCATCCCGGGCACGGGAACCACGGGCCCCAATCTCATCGGGCAATTCGTCGAGCATCCGCGCGAGCGGTACAGCGCGCGCTACCTGCGCGCCGATTCGCTGCCGGATGGACCGGTGGATGTGGTCGCGCTGACACCGCGCGTGAAGGATCTGCCGTACGAAGCGGCGACGGTGTGGATTGCGAAGCAGGATGGCTTGGTGCGGCGGATCGAGATCGTCGAGCATACGGGCCAGCACCGGACGATTACGCTCCAGCATCTCGCGGTGAACGGGACGATCCCAACGCGGGAGTTTAGATTCTCCCCGACGGCCGGAGTACGGGTGGTAGATCAGTAGCGAGCGCCGCCGCGACTTTTTCCGCAGTTGCCTGGTCCATCCCCTGCTTCTGCGCCAGCTCGAGGGCCGCCCGCCCGAGCGCGCGGTACAGCTTCGCATCATCGACCGCCAGCGACTCGAGATGACGCACGATCGTCGCGGTATCCGCGCGAACGACGGGGCCGGTGAGGGCTTCACGCGGCTCGTGCCGGCTCAGATTCTCGAACGTCCCTTCGACCAGTGGCCGCAGCGCCGCCCAGGCATCGGCATCCGATAGGCCCGCGTGCCGTAGCAGGCGCTGCGCGATCGCCTCGACGACGACCAGATAGTTCGACGCGAAGACGGCTCCCGCATGATAGATCGCCTTGGACTTGGTCGCGATCCGGAACGGGCGCATGCCGAGGTCGTGCGCGATCCGCTCGCCGTCCTCTACGGCGCGCGGCATTCCTTCGACGGCGGCCCAGGCGCCCTTGAGACGGGCCGGTGCCAACTCCGGTTCGACGATGGTTTGCAGGGGATGAAATGAGCCCAGGGCCGCGCGGGTAGTGACGAGGGGACCGAGTGCCTCCTGTCCCTGGACACCCGAAAGATGCAGGACGACGTGGCGCTCGCTGATGGCGCGAGCCGCGGCCAGGGACGCTGCCAGCGGAGTGATCGCGTCGTCGCCGACGGCGAGAATCACGACCTCGACGTCGCCGATCCAAGCGGGCGCTTTGCCGCCTGTCGTCAACGTCAGGGGTGCTGGTACGCTTTTCTTATTTCGCCCGTGAAGGCGGACGGAGTATCCCGCCAGGGCCAGAGCTAGAGCCAGTCCGACTCCCGCGCGACCGGGCCCGATGAGCCCGATCGCGCGGGAAGACTGTTGCGTCACCTATTGCGGACCGTCGCCGGCCGCACCTGCGTGGTCGCGAGTGTCAGCAGATCCTGCGGCGACTTGGCCTTATCAGCCAACGCGAGGGCCCGCTTGATCTGTTCGTCGTCCGCCATCCGACGGCGGAACTCCGCGGAGCGCCCGAAGACGTAGCGCGCCGCCTCGTACCCCAACTCCTGTGTGATCAGCGTTCGCGCACCTGCGATCACCGAATCCGGCAGGTCGGCACCCTTGGTGCGGATGCGGCGCACGATCTCGTCCACCATCCCTTGCGTCACCGTGAAATTCGGCGAGGGCAGCCGGTTGCCTTCCTTCAGCTCGATCGCGTACGTCGTCAGCGCGTCCCGGAACAACGGAGCCTTTTCTCCCAGCGCCTTGACGAACGCCCGCTCCGCCGTCGTGAAGGTGTCGGCGACGACGTAGATGTCGGGACGGATCCCGCCACCCCCATAGATCGTCCGGCCGGCATCCGTATGGAACACCGCAGTCGAATCGATCTTCGTGTCCTGTCCGCGCTGCGCCGCGATGACCTGCGCCTCTTGCTCCGCTTCGTTGCGCGTGACCCGCTGAATCGTCCGGCCGCTGGGTGTGAACCAGCGCGCAGTCGTCAGCTTGAGACCCGTTTCGGGCGTCAGGCGCCAGAAGGACTGCACCAGCCCTTTCCCGAACGTCGGCGTCCCGATCAGCACGGCGCGGTCGTGATCCTGGAGCGCGCCGGCGATGATCTCCGCCGCGCTCGCCGAGCCGCCGTTCACGATGACGACGATCGGAAGGCGCGGCCACTGTTGCGGCTTGGTGTCGCTGAACTCGTGTGATGAACCGGGCGCGCGCCCGCGCGTCTCCACGATCGCCTTCCCGGGATCGAGGAAGAGATCCGACACCGCGACGCCCTGATCCAGCAGCCCGCCGGGGTTGCTGCGGAGATCGAAGATAAGCGATTTCATCCCCTGCTTCAGCAGGGTATCGATCGCCACGCTGACGTCACGGGTCGAGCTTTCGCTGACCGGGCTGAGCGCGATGTACCCGACGCGATCGTCGAGCATCAGCGTGATCCGCGGATCGACCGAGCGGATGTGAATCGTCGCCCGTGTGAGCTTGTAGATGATCGGCTTGTCGACGCCCGTGCGACGGATCGTCAGCTCCGCCGGCGTTCCCGCCGGCCCGCGCAGCTCCTTCACCGCCTGATCCTGCTTCCACCCTTCCGTCGACCGTCCGTCGAGCTCGACGATGCGATCGCCTGTCAGTACGCCGGCGCGCTCGGCAGGCGTGTCGGGCAACGGCGCGACGACGGTGATCCACCCGTCGCGCACGTCGATCTGAATGCCCAACCCCGAGTAATTGCCGGTCGTGGCTTCGGAGAGCTGCCGGAAGTCCTCGGGCTTCAAGAAAACCGAGTAGGGATCGTGCAGCTGGTCGAGCATGCCGTCGATCGCCATCTGGTACAGCTGGCGTTCGTCGAGCGAGTCGACGTAGTAGTCGGCGACGTGCGCCAGCACGTCATCGAACAACCGCGCCTGCTGATAGACCGATCCAGCCGGCTCGGTCTCGCGCTGCAGGAACCAGCCACCCGACACCACTGCGGCGGAGACGACGGCGGCAACCACTAACCCCTTATGACGAATCATCATGAACTCCTCAGTGAAAGCGCTCCTGTTGCCGCGGCGACTTCCCGCCAGGCGGCGTCCTGGACGGCCTTCTTGGCCAGACTGGCATCAATATGAGCAATCCCGGGCCCGGATGCGCTGCGATAGGCCTCACGGACCCGTGTGTGAAACGTGTCATCTTCCCGTTCGATACGGTCCCGCACCTTCCCGGCGTTCCGCTGGCGCTCGCGCCCCACGGTCACGGGGACGTCGAGGATCAGCGTGAGGTCGGGTGTCAGGCCTCCTGTAGCGACCCTGAGAGCCGCCTCCACGTCAGCCCGCGGCAGCCCCCGACCCGCGACCTGGTACGCGATGGTCGACAGCCCGAACCGGTCCGCGATAACCACTTGACCGCTCGCCAGGGCCGGCCGGATCACCCGTTCCACCAGATCGGCGCGCGCCGCCAGGAACAGGAACAGTTCGGCGCCAAACGCCCGGTCGTGCCGCGATTTCAGCGCCAGTTTCCGTGCCGCCTCGGCGATCGGTGTGCCACCCGGTTCTCGGACTGGCACCACGCGCCGATGCTCCGCCTGGAGGCGCGCGACGAGCCACTTTACAAGCGTGGACTTCCCCGCCCCCTCCGGGCCTTCGATCACCACGAAGCACCCCGAGTCCCGAACCCCCAAGCCCCCCAAGCCCCCCAGGCCCCAGGCCCTAGCCAAGCGCAATGATGGGGCTCGCGGCGCCCTTCTTGATGCCCTCGTAAATCCGGGCATTAATCCGGGTCATCAGCTTCTCGAAATTCGACTGGGCCGCGACCATTTGCTGGTACACCGGATTCGCCTGCACGCTTTGGAGCGCGCGATCGTACTGCTCGACCTGCTCCTTGGACGGTTCTTGCCCCTGCTGCGCGACGCGCTCGATCTCCTGCGCGAGCCGCTCCGCTTCCGCGAGCACCTTCTGGACTGCTTGATCCTCGCGCAGCGCTTCCGTCGCGCGACGCAACGCCTTGTACTCGTCGGTCTGGCCGAGTAGCCGTCCCAGTTCTTCCGCTTTCTCTTCGAGCACCAATCCTCCTAGAATTTTCCATCGCCGAGGCCATGCCCCGACGTCGCAAGCGCGTAGCGCGGCCGACCGAAGAGGTCGTCATGAACTTCGACTGCCCAGTGGTAGTCCCGTGCCAGGACGCGAATCGCGTCCGCTCGCCGTTCGTCAATCTCGAGCGCCAGCAGTCCGCCCCGGTCCAGCAGCAGCGCCGCGCCCGCGAATAGCGCGCGTGTAGCATCCAGACCGTCCACGCCGCTCACCAGCGCCTCGCGGGGCTCGTGATCTCGAACCGACGGATCCAGCTCGTCATACTCCGCCGCGGTCAAATAGGGCGGGTTCGCCACGATCACGCGGAATCGTTCTCCCGTGTCCACCAGCGGAGCGAGCAGGTTCCCCTCGCGAATCTCGACCGGCGTTTTGGGCGAAAGACGTCTCACATTCTCACGCGCGAGCGCCGCAGCGTCGGCCGACCGCTCGACGGCGACCACTCGCGCGAACTGTCCTTCGACCGCCAATGCGAGTGCGATGCAGCCGCAGCCCGTGCCAATATCCGCCACAAGCCCAGTCGTACAGCGCGCCAATACCAACTCGACGAGTCCTTCTGTCTCGGGACGCGGAATCAAGCCTCGAGGATCGATCGCCAGGTCGAGTGTGCGAAATCCGACGCGTCCCACGGCGTAGGCGAGGGGCACGCCGCGCTCGATTTGCGCCACCGCCTCCCCGTATCTCGCCAGCAGCTCGGGCGACTTCGGTTCGTCCCGACGGAGCCAGGCTTCGCCGATGGTCACACCTGCCACAGCCGCCCAGACCGCCGCCGTTGTCCCTTGACCGCCGCCGTTGCTTCTTGACCGCTCAGACACCGAGCTGCTCCTTCTCTTGCGCCTGCTTCACGGCGGCAATCAGATCGTCCAGCTTCCCATCCAACACTTGATCCACGCTGTGCGTCGTGAAATGGATGCGATGATCGGTCACGCGGTTCTGCGGAAAGTTGTACGTGCGGACTTTTTGCGAGCGGTCACCGGTGCCCACCTGCGCGCGCCGCTCGCGCGACCGGGCCGCCTCCTGCTCGGCGACCCTGCGGTCCAGGAGTCGCGAGCGCAGGATCTCCATCGCCTTGATCTTGTTTTGCAGCTGTGACTTCTGATCCTGGCACTTCACCTCGAGGCCGGTCGGCAGGTGCGTCACGCGGACGGCGCTGTCGGTGGTGTTCACGCTCTGGCCGCCCGGCCCGCCCGAACGAAACACGTCGATGCGGATATCCTTGTCCTCGATCTTGACGTCCACCTCTTCCGCTTCGGGCAGCACGGCCACGGTCGCGGCGGAAGTATGGATCCGGCCCTGCTGCTCGGTGACGGGGACGCGCTGTACGCGGTGCACCCCCGACTCGTAGCGCAGCGTCCCGTACGCTTTGGGACCTCGGGCCGCGAACACCGCTTCCTTGAGCCCGCCGAGCGTTCCCTCGGAGAGCGAGAGGATGTCCACCTTCCATCCCCGCCGCTCGCTAAAGCGCGTGTACATCCGGAAGAGATCGGCGGCGAACAGCGCGGCTTCATCCCCTCCGGTTCCGGCGCGGATTTCTACGATGGCATCGCGATCGTCGAACGGATCGTTGGGAGTCAGCAGCTCCGCGAGCTCCGCCTCGAGCCGGTCGATCTCGGGTCGGAGGCGATCGACGTCGGCGCGGGCGAGCTGGGAGAGCTCGGGGTCTTTGTCGGCGAGGACTTCCTGGGCCTGACCCAGCTCGGCCTCGAGACGCTCGATCCGTTGGTGGGTCTGCCGGATTTCGTCGAGCTGCGCGTGTTCGCGACCGAGTGCCCTGAGTTTGGCCGGATTCCGCGCGGTGGCGGGGTCGGCCAGTTCCCGGGCGACCTCCTCCGCCCGCGCGAGCGCCTGGCGGAGTCGGGTCTCCAACGGATCAGCTCGCTTTGGTAGCGTACTTCTGGCGGAACCGCTCCACGCGGCCGGCCGTGTCGAGCAGCTTCTGCTTGCCCGTGAAGAAGGGATGGCAGGCGGCGCAGACTTCGACGTGAATCACGGGCGTGGTCGAGCGCGTGACAAACGTGTTGCCGCACGCGCACTGGACGGTTGCCCGCTGGTATTTGGGGTGAATCCCGGGTTTCACTGCACACATCCTTGCCTGAATTGTCGAATGGAACGAAGTGCGGAAATATAATCAGCGCACGAACTTGGCTGCAAGGCTTGGGCTTTGCTTCGATTGACACCGCCACACACGCAGCGTAAGCTGTTCGCGTGTCTGCCGCTGACGTGCTGCAAAAGGTTCCGCTGTTCAGCCAGCTCTCCGCCGCCGACCTGCAGCGTGTGGTGGAAGTGGCTCGCGACCGCGCTTACCCCAAAAACTCCGTCATCCTGTTCGAGGACGATCCCGGCGACGCGCTGTACGTCGTCGCCAAGGGTCAGGTGAAAGTCGTCCTCATCGGCGAGGATGGGCGCGAAGTCATTCTCTCGGTGCTGGGCGAGGGAGAGTTCTTCGGCGAGATGGCGTTAATCGACGACGAGCCGCGCTCGGCGCACGTCATCGCGATGGAAGACTCGACGCTCTACGTCCTGCGCCGCGAGGATTTTCAGGGCATCCTCGAACATTCCCCCGGTATCGGGCTCGCGCTGCTGCGCGAGCTGTCGCGGCGGCTCCGCCGCGTCGATGAAAAAGTCGGCAGCCTCGTCTTGCTCGACGTGCATGGACGCGTCGCGCAGCTGCTGCTCGATCTCGCCGACGAAACGGACGGCCAGCGGATCACGCGCCGTCTCACCCATCACACCATCGCCCAGATGATCGGCTCGTCGCGCGAAACGGTGTCGCGCACGATGCGCGAGCTCGTCGATAAGGGAATGATTGACGTAAGTCGCAAGGACATTGTGATCAAAGACCGGGGGTCACTCGAGCAAGCAGCGGGCCGGTCGTGACTCGCGTCACGGCTCTACATCACGAATTGCCAGTAACTTAGCCCGAGTATCGGCGTGCCGACACGCATGACGTACACGGTGACCTTTTGGGGAACCCGGGGGAGTATTCCTACTCCCGGGCCCGCGACGGCGCGCTACGGTGGCAACACGCCGTGCGTCGCCGTCGAGGGCAGCGAGGGCCAGCTGGTCGTGCTCGACGCCGGCACCGGCATCCGCGCGCTGGGGCTGGAGCTGGTCGAAAAACAGAACGGCGCCGTGAAAGTAGAAATCCTGCTGTCCCACGCGCATTGGGACCACATCCAGGGGCTGCCGCACTTCAAACCGTTTTTCGCTCCGGGCAATACCGTCCGCATCTGGGGAACCCGGCAAGGGACGGCATCCCTGGAAGCGATCCTGCGACAGCAGATGGATCCGGCGGTGTTCCCTGTTCCGCTCGACGCATTGTCGGCGTCGTTGACAGTGCAGCAGGTGGACATGGACGAGTTCTCGATCGGCGGATTCCGGGTTCGCACGACGAAACTGCGGCACCCAGGGACGACATTGGGATTTCGGCTCACGCCCGCCGAGGGCGGACCGAGCATGGCATACGTGACGGACAACGAGCTGGGCACCGGCGGGCAGTACGAGGTCTCCAAGAACTGGCGCCGTGACTTCGTGGGGTTCTTGAGCGGCGTGGATCTGCTGATTCACGACGCCATGTATACGCCGAAGGAGCTGGAGCAGCACCGCGGCTGGGGTCATTCGACCTATGAAGAAGCGGTGAGCCTCGCCCATGAGGCGGGTGCCAAGAAGCTCGTGCTGTTTCATCACGAGCCCGAGCACGGCGACAAGGAAATGGATGGACTCGTGGCCGCGGCGCGCAAGTTCGCCAAGACACGCGGCGGCTCGCTCGAGGTAGACGCAGCACAAGAAGGAATGAAGGTGACCCTGTGACCCGAGGAGTAGCTATGCGCGCGCGTGCGGTCATGACGGCGTTGAGCCTGGTTCCGGTGCTCCTGGGGGCGCAGCAACGCAACCAGGATACCCGCCCCGGCATCGCCGTCCTCCCTTTCAACAACGGCGGCTCCTACGGTCAGGGCAAGGAAGATTTCGACGCCCTCGAACGCGGCATCGCCGGGATGATGATTTCGGAGCTGTCGCAGAATCCCGCAGCGCGCGTGGTCGAGCGTCAGGAGATCCAGCGCCTCGTCGATGAGCAGAATCTCGGAGCGCAGGGTCGCGTCGATCCGCAGACCGCCGCGAAGGTCGGGAAGCTCGTGGGTGCCCGCTACATCGTCCTCGGGACGTTCGTCGATTTCTACGGCGACTTCCGCGTGGACGTCCGTCTCGTCAACACCGAGACGAGCGAAATCGTGAAGACCGAGTCGGAGCGGATGCAGCGCGATCACATGTTCGACATCATCCGCAACATCGCGGCGCGGCTCATGAAGGACGCGAACCTGCCTGCGCTGCAGCGGCAGGCTTCGGAGCAGCGCATGGGTCGCCAAGTCCCGACCGAAGCGCTGACCTACTACTCGCGCGGGCTGCTGTATTCGGACCACGGCCAGAAGGACAAGGCGGTCGAAATGTTCAACCGCGCGATCGCCATCTTCCCCGATTATGCTGAGGCGAAGGACGGCCTGCAGCGGGTGCAGCGGTCCTAACGAATCCGATCACTCGCCTCGGCAATCAGGCGGCGCGCTTCGGCTTTGGAGTCAAGCCGTGAGATACCTGCTCCTGCATCCGCCGATGTGGCGGCCCGATGCGGTCGCGCCCGCGCTCGAGACCTCGCAGGTGGAGGCCCGGCCCGTTCGCCTGGCGAAAGACCTGGCGGTGACCGACGACCGGCCCACGGTCTTCCTGCTCGATGCCGAAAGCCGCTCCGCCTTCCCGGTCGACATCATGCGCGCATTCGTCGACGCCGGGGGTGCGATCGTCGCGTTGGGGCGCGACGGCGAGACCGACGTCCCCGAGGGCCTCCCCACCGAGTTTCTGTCCGGATTTCTGACGCAGCCGACGAGCCCGCGGCGGTTGCTGGTCGCGATCCGCGCCGGGTTCCGCGAAGCGGCGGCGCGGGCCGAAACGGCCCGCGCGCGCGGCGAGGCGGCGCAACGGGCCCGGGAAATCGGCGAGCTGACGCGCATCGGCGTCGCGCTCGGCACCGAGCGCGACACCAAGATCCTGCTCGACTTGATCCTCACCCAGGCGCGCCGCATCACGCAGTCGGACGCCGGCAGTCTGTACCTCGTCGAGTCGAACGAGAACGGCGATCGGCGGCTGCGCTTCCGGCTGGCGCAGACGTTTTCGAAACCGGAAGCGCCGTTCGTCGAGCACACGATTCCGGTGGATCGCGGCAGCCTCGCCGGCTACTGCGCCGTAACCGGGGATCCGCTCGTCATCGACGACGCGTACTTCCTGCCGCCGGATGTCGAGTACACGATCAACCGCTCGTTCGACGAGCGCTACGGCTATCGCTCGAAATCGATGCTCGTGATTCCGATGAAAGATCACAAAGACGAGATCATCGGCGTGCTGCAGCTCATCAACCGCAAGCGCAACTTCGACGCGATTCTCGCCACACCCGCGGACGTCCTGCAGCAGGTGGTACCGTACTCCAAGCGCACCGTCGAGCTGGTGACGGCGCTGGCCGGTCAGGCGGCGGTCGCCATGGAGAACAGCCGGCTGCACGAAAACATCGAGAAGCTGTTCGAGGGCTTCGTGCTGGCGGCCGTACACGCCATCGAGCAGCGCGATCCGACGACGTACGGTCACAGCGGACGCGTGGCCGGGATGACGGTCGGGCTGGCGGAGATCGTGGACCGCGCCGGCGATGGTCCCTATCGCGACGTCACGTTCACGCGCGAGCAGCTGAAAGAGATCCGCTATGCCGCCCTGTTGCACGATTTCGGCAAGGTCGGCGTCCGCGAGCAGGTCCTCATCAAGGCAAAAAAACTGTATCCGTCCGATCTCGGGCTCGTGCGCCATCGCCACGCGTTCATCCGGCGCACGACGGAGCGCGAGTATTGGCGCAAGCGGGCGGAGTTTCTCGAGACCCACGGCAAGAAGGGCTACGACAGCTTCATCGAGGAGCTCCAAGCGGCGCACCAGCAGGAATTGACGGAGCTGGACCGCTTCCTGGAGATCGTGCTCCAAGCCAACGAGCCCACCATTCTCCCCGATGGCAGCTTCGAAGAACTGAAGGCGTGGTCGAAGCGCACCTATCTGGCCTTCGACGGGGCGACGGAGCCGTTTCTCTCACCCGACGAGATGCGCTATCTGACGATCCGCAAAGGCACTCTGGACGACGCCGAGCGACACGAGATCGAGAGTCACGTCACGCACACCTATCAGTTCCTGCAGCGCATCCCCTGGACCCGCGAGCTGCAACAGATCCCGCTGATCGCCTACGGGCATCACGAAAAGATGGACGGGCGAGGGTATCCGCGGCGCGTCACGGGGGAAGGGATTCCGATTCAGTCGCGGATGATGACGATCAGCGACATCTACGACGCGCTGACGGCGCAGGATCGGCCGTACAAGCGCGCCGTCTCCATCGATCGCGCGCTCGATATCCTCACCACCGAGGTCAAGGAAGGGCAGCTCGACCAGGACCTCTTCCAGCTGTTCATCGATGGCAAGATCTTCCAGCGTCAGGGTGAGGACGCAGCGCACCCCTGAGTTTTCAGGACAAGAGCAACTTCGCCGAAATCAGGAGCAAGAACCCGCCGAACATCTTGCGCAGCGTGACGTCCGAAATCGATCCCGCGAACCGCGCCCCGAAGTAGGCGCCGATGAGCAACCCCACCGCGACGACCGCCGCATAGGCCCAGTGCACCTGCCCGCGCTTCGAGTACTCGAGCACGCCGAGCAACCCGACCGGCAGCAGTAGAGCCGCCAGTGAGGTCCCATGGGCCGTATGCTGCGGCAGCTTGGCGATGAGCACGAGGCCCGGGATGATCACCACCGCGCCACCCACGCCGAACAGCCCCGAGATGACGCCCGCGAGCAAGCCGAGCAACGAGATCAAGGCCCACGTCATGGTTCTTGTCCTTTCCCCCAGCCGCCACCACCCGGGGTTTCAATGCGGAGGACGTCCCCCGCGACCAATTGCAGAGTCGTCTTCGACGCAAGTCTCTGACCGTTGAGCAGATTCGCTCCCGCCGCACCATCCAGCCCGCCCGCACCACCGGAAGGCCCGTGCCTCCTGCGTTCGGTGAGCAACGTCGTTTCCATCGGGGCGAGCGCCTCGAATTCGCGGATGACACCGTCGCCCCCCGTCCACTGCCCCGGGCCGCCGCTGCCGGTGCGCAGCGCGTAGGTGCGCACGCGCAGCGGGTGCTCCATCTCCAGTACTTCGATCGGCGTGTTCAACGTGTTCGACATCCCGACATGCACGCCGGACGGTCCGTTGGCACCCTGACTCGCGCCTTGGCCTCCGCCAATCGTTTCGTAGTAGGTCCAGCCTTCCCCTAGGCCCGAGCCCCCAACCCCCAGCCCCCCGAATGTCACATTGTTCATCGTTCCCTGCCCCTGCGCCGGGACGACACAGCCGCCGGCCGCCAGGGCGCGGAACACGGTGTCGGCAATGCGCTGCGACGTCTCGACATTTCCCGCGGCCACCGCGCTGGGCGGCCGCGCATTGACGAGACATCCCGGCGGCGCCGTGATGTGGATCGCGCGCGGCACGCCGCCATTCATCGGCACATCGTCGGGCAGCAGCGTGCGCACCACGAACAACACGGCGGAGCGCGTCACGGCGATCGGACAATTCACGTTGCCCGGGGCCGCCTCCCGCGTCCCGCTAAAATCGGCGTGAAAGATTCCG